>Ga0190265_10002641_pt1 | contig 12065 bp, 13 predicted proteins | sample Popmic124T_FD_133135 | JGI IMG/M metagenome (GOLD analysis project Ga0190265, IMG submission 133135) | Populus adjacent soil microbial communities from riparian zone of Indian Creek, Utah, USA - 124 T | ecosystem: Environmental > Terrestrial > Soil > Riparian zone | place: USA: Utah | collected... | reverse complement strand
ATGCTGCCGCCCATCCTCGAGCGGCTCCCGATCGAGGCCATCCCCTACTTCTTCGAGCCTGACGGGACCTTCCCGAACCACGAGCCCAACCCGCTGCTGCCAGAGAACCGCGAGTTCATCATCGAGAAGGTGCGCGAGCACGGAGCCGACCTCGGCGTGGCCTTCGACGGGGACGCCGATCGGTGCTTCTTCGTCGACGACACCGGCGAGTTCGTCCCCGGCGACTTCGTGACGACGCTGCTCGCCGAGAGCATCCTCGAGAAGCATCCGGGCGCGAAGATCATCTACGACGTGCGCGCCAGCTGGGCCGTTCCGGAGGCGATCGAGCGCGCCGGCGGCGTGCCCTTGATCAACCGCGTCGGCCACGCCTTCATCAAGCACCGCATGCGCGAGGAAGACGCCGCGTTCGGCGGCGAGGTGTCGGGCCATTACTACTTCAAGGAGTTCACGCAGGCGGACTCGGGCGTCGTGCCGTTCCTGGTCATGCTCGAGCTGGTCTCGAACCGGGGCCGGAAGCTCTCGGAGATCCTGCGGCCCTTGCGCGAGCGCTACTTCCTCACCGGGGAGCTGAATACGCCGGTCCCGGACGTGGATCAAAAACTCGAGCAGCTGCAGGAGCGGTTCGGGAACGAAGGCCGGATTTCGCACCTCGACGGCGTCTCGGTCGACGCGGACGAGTGGCACATGAACGTCCGCCCGTCCAACACTGAGCCCCTTCTCCGCCTCAACCTCGAGGCCCGGTCGCGCGACCTGATGGAACGGAAGCGTGACGAGGTGCTGGCTGTGATCGAGGAGTGAACTGGGGCCACGCCACGGGGCGGCGGCCGCCCTTCAAGTACTCGGCCTTCACGCGCGTCGGCTTCTCGGACACGGACGCGCAGGGCATCGTCTACTACGGCCGGTACTTGCCCTACTTCGACCTCGCCCGGGTCGAGTACCACCGGCATCTCGGGCTGCTGAAGCTCGAGACCGACCACGAATTCGTGATGCGTGCCTCCGACATCGAGTACCTGGCACCCGCCCGCTTCGACGATCTCCTCGAAGTCTTCATCCGGGTCTCCCGCCTTGGGCGCACGAGCGCGACGTATGAGATGGCCGCCTACCGCGTCGAGGACGACGAGCTGATGGTGACCGCGCACCAGACCCTCGTCCTCGTCGACCTCGATGCCCGACAGGCCGCGCCGATCACGGACGTGTTCCGAGAGAAGATCCGCGCCTTCGAGGGCGAGGACTGCGATCTGTGAAACAGGCCCCGGGTCCAAGCCACCAACTACACGAGGGTCCATGGCGTGGGCACTACACGATCTGTGCTCTCAGTCGCGGAAAGTGCGAAGCATTTTCCGCGAGTCCGGCGCCCGTGGCGTCGGACCCCTAGGGCCCGGGCCGCCCAGTCGCTGAGTCCTCGAACAACGACCGGGCGCCGCAGGCTTCTTGCCCTCTCCCCCTAATCTCGTTGTAGTCAGGACGGTCTCCGCGTCTATACCTCGATCGAGTTACCCCGCGTGTTCGGGGGACGATCCCTCGTTCGAGGGATTCTGATTTTTGCGCGATTAGCGGGGGTTTTTGGTTGCGACGATCGCGGCGGTGTTCGGAGTCGTCATGACCTCGGCACCCCTCAATCGAGGGTCGGCGAGCCAGAACTCGCGAACCGCGTCGGGTCGGCCGCGCCACTCTTCGGGCCACAGCGACTCCGGCGTCAGGTCGTCGATGACGACGACACCGACCGGCGCGACCAGCTCCAACACGGCCTCGCTCTCGGCCACGACGTCGCCGCGCTTCCAGCTGCCGCCGTCGACGAAGAGGAGGTCGAACGGCGCCTCGGACGGCAGCACGTCGTGCCAGTCGCCGTGGAGCGCACGGACCTGGGGCTGATCCGCGAACAGTCGGGAGACGGCGCCGGCCCGCTCCTCGTCGGCCTCGACGGTGACGAAGGTCGCCTCCGGGCCCATGGCGTTGGCGATCCAGGCGCTTCCCACGCCGCAACCGCTGCCGATCTCGGCAAACCGACCGCGCGGCTGCTGCGCGACGAGCACCGCGAGCAACCGGCCGATCCCAGGTGACGACGACAGCACGAAGCGCATGGCGATCGCGAGCGACTCCGCGCGATGGACGAGCTCCGGCAATTCCAGTTCCCGTGTGACTCCGACCGTGGACATCGCAGGCATAGCTTCTCCGATGGTGCGGACGGGGCTCTGCTTGCTCGGCGTAGCGCGATGTGGCACAAGTCGCTCCGTTGTCTGCAATTCGGGTGATCCTGCTTCCCGGAGCAGTGCTCCCGGCAGAGCCTGCGTACGGTGCTCTCATCGCTGCGCTTGGCGATGGCGTCGACGCGGTCGCGAAGGATCTCGAGGTCTACGCAACGCCGGAGCCGCCGGAGGACTACAGCCTCGAGGTCGAGATCGCGGGCGTGCTGCGCGAGGCGGACGCGCGCGGCTGGGAGCGGTTCCATCTCGCCGGGTACTCGGGCGGGGGCGCGGCCTCGGTCGTCCTTGCGTCGGCTAGACCGGAGCGGCTCGCGAGCCTGGCGCTGCTAGAGCCCGCCTGGGCGGGAGACTGGGATCTGAGTCCCGCGGAGAAGGCGCTCTGGCTCGAGTACGACCGGCTCGAAGGGCTCCCGGTCGAACAGTTCATGCAGACCTTCACGCGGTTGCAGCTCAAGCCGGGTGTCCCGCCGCCGGCGCCGGCGCCCGGCGAACCCCCGCCCTGGATGGCCAAACGTCCGGCAGGGATCCGCGCGTTCGGGCGCGCTTTCAAGCGGAGCGGCATCGACCGGGAGGCCCTCCGCCGCTTCGATCGCCCCGTCTACTTCGCGCTCGGCGGTCTCAGCAACCCCGACCAGTTCGGGGAGATCGCGAAACGTCTGAGCGGAGTGTTCCCAGACTTCGAGCTCGAGGTGTTCGAGGAGCGCCACCACTTCGACCCGCCCCACCGGATCGAGCCCGAGCGCCTCGCGAAGTCGCTAAAGACGCTCTGGCGGCGCGCCGAGCCGTCGCAGCGTTAGGACGGCGTGACGCGATACGCGTCGAAGACGGCCTCGACGTTCCGCAGTGCAGAGAGCAGAGCCCGGAGCGACTTGACGTCCCCGAGCTCCGCCGTGTACCAGTTCTTGGCCAGTTGGTCCTCGACGGTACCGCCGTACGAGACGATATTCGCGCCGTGCTCGGCGAAAGTGCGGGCGACGTCCTCGAGCAGGCGTGGCCGGTCCCAGGCGTCGACGGCGATCTCGACACGGAAGCTGTGCTTCATCTCCCCGTCCCAGTCGACCTGGGTGAATCGCTCGGGGCTCGACATGAGCGTCTTCACGTTCGGACAATCGTTGCGGTGGATCGTGATGCCCTTGCCCAGCGAGATGTAGCCGACGATCTCGTCGCTCGGCACCGGAGTGCAGCATTTGGCCAGCCGAACGAGAACATCGTCGACGCCGTGGACGGTGATGCCGAGCTGGTTACTGGACGCCGGCTTTGTCTTCGGCTTGAGCGGGACGGTCTCTTCTTCCGCCACCTCGGCCGTCTTCAGGCGCGTGAGCACTTTCTTGACGATCTGCGAGACGGGCAGCTTTCCCGAGCCCAGCGCGATGTAGAAGTCCTCGGCCTTCTTGAAGCCCGCCTCGCGGATCACCTGGGCGAGTACGGCCGAGCCGGCGAGCTTGCGGTACGGAAGCTTCTGCGCCTTCAGGGCCTGCTCGAGCGACTCGCGGCCCTTCTGCTCCGTGTCCTCTCGGGTCTCGCGGGAGAACCAGGCGCGGATCTTGTTCCGCGCGCGCGAGGAGCGCGCCAGGTTCATCCAGTCGCGTGAGGGCCCGCGGCCGCCCTTCGAGGTCAGGATCTCCACGAAGTCGCCACTTCGCAGCGTGTAATGGAGCGGGACGATGCGGCCGTTGACTTTCGAGCCGACCGTCCGGTGGCCGACGTCGGTGTGGACGGCATACGCGAAGTCGATCGGCGTCGAGCCGGCCGGGAGGGTCTTGACCTCGCCTTTCGGCGTGAAGACGTAGACCTCGTCGTCGAAGAGGTCGGTGCGGAAGCTCTTCAAGAACTCGCGCGGATCGGCCTCGTCCTCGCCCCACTCCAGCAAGCGCTCGACCCAGGCGAGCCATTCCTGGTCGGCAGGGCGCGTGCCGTCGCCACGCTTGTAGAGCCAGTGCGCCGCGATGCCGAGCTCGGCCTCGCGGTGCATCTCGCGCGTGCGGATCTGGATCTCGAGCGGCCGGCCTTGCGGCCCGATCACCGTCGTGTGTAGCGCGCGGTAGCCGTTGAACTTCGCCATCGCGATGTAGTCCTTGAAGCGGCCGGGCATCGGCTTCCAAAGCGAGTGGATGAGACCAAGCGCGCCGTAGCAGTCGCGAGTCCCTTCGTCGCCCCCGCGCTCGCAGATGACGCGCATGGCCGTCAAGTCGTAGATCTCGTTGAACTCGCGGCCCTTCTTGGCCATCTTGTCGTAGATCGAATAGAAGTGCTTTGCGCGGCCCGAGATCTCGGCCGGGATGTCGACCTTGTCGAGCTCGCTCAGCAGCTCCGCCGAAGCCTCGTTGACGTGCTCCTCGCGGTCGGCGCGCCGCTCGGCGACCATCGCCTTGATCTCCGCGTACTTCCGCGGGTGCAGCGCCTCGAACGCGATGTCTTCGAGTTCCCACTTCAGCTTGTGGATGCCGAGGCGATGAGCGAGCGGCCCGTAGACGTCGAGCGTCTCGCGCGCCTTCTGGACCTGCGTTTGGCGACCCCAGTACTCCAGCGTGCGCATGTTGTGGAGCCGGTCGGCCAGCTTGATCAGGATGACCCGCACGTCGCGGGCCATCGCGAGGATCATCTTGCGGTAGTTCTCCGCCTCGGCGTGCTCACGGCTCTGGAAGCGGATGCCGGTCAGCTTCGTCACGCCCTCGACTAGCTGAGCGATCTCGTCGCCGAACTCGTCGCGCACCTGGTCGATCGTGACGCCGGTGTCCTCGACGACGTCGTGCATGAGCGCGGCGGCGATCGTCTCGTCGTCGAGCCTCAGCTCGGCGCAGATCTTGGCGGCGCCGAACGGATGGTGGATGAAGTCTTCGCCGGAGCGGCGCTGCTGGCCCTCGTGCGCCTTCGCAGCGAACGCGAACGCCCGGGCCAGGAGCTCCCGGTCCACGTCGGGGTTGTAAGAAGCGACCTCGGCGAGCAGCTCCTCGACGAGGTCCTGGTGTCGCTCTGGAGCCTCGAGAACCGCCATACCCGAATTGTACTTCGGGCCCCTGCGGCCACCGTCCCCGGTTTAGGGGGCCGGAACTTCAGGAAAGGAGTAAGCGTTCCGATACAGAACCTATGCCGTCCATGCTGAGACGATTTCGACGCAAGAAAACCGTTACGGACCTCGCCCGCATGCTGACCGCGCTGGAGCACACGTCCCGTTCCGGCCGCCCCTCGGCGACCCGCCGCGCGCGTGCCTCGCTAGGCCGCGCGTACTAGCGGCTCTTCCAGCAGGTCCCTGAACCGCTCCGACTCGTAGAGCTGGCGACGCGCTGGCCCAGCGCCGTCGAGCTCGAGCTCGAGGAAGATCTCGCGCGCCCCAGCATCACGCTGCGTTTCCGGAAGCTTCCACTGCGCCGCGAGCCAGCCACGGAGCTCCTCGTACCGGTCTGCGGAGTCGAAGATCCGCCTGACGACGAGCTGGGGGGCGACGGTCCCGTTCCAGTGGTTCGCCTCGAGCCTGAAGACGACGTCGTACCGGCCCTCGCGGCGGTAGCGATCCATCTGCCCTCCGATTCCGAAGGCAATCGCGCTGCCCGCGTCGCGCCCGCGCTCGTTGACGCGGAAGCGCAGGTGCTTCCCCTCCCCCACGGCGCCGAGCTCTCGCAGCTCGCAGGCGGGCAGAAGCAGTGTCACGCCGGGGTTGCCGAGGCCGAACGGCGCCAGTCGGCGGAGCTCCTCACACAGATCGAGCGTCAGCTCGGCGCCCGCGACGACCGCGTCGACCCGGGTGACCGGCTGCAGATCTTCGTCGGCCAGGTGCTCGTCGGCGTGCGCAGCGAATGCGTCGGCGAACGCCTCGACGCTCTCCGGCTTGATCGAGAGGCCGGCGGCAGCCCGGTGCCCACCGAAGCGCTCGAGGTGGCTTGCGCACGCCGCCAGGCCGCCGTGGAGATCGAAAGCCGAAGTCGAGCGGCCTGATCCTTTCCACTCCCCGTCAGTGCCCGCGATGAGCACGACGGGCCGGTGAAAGCGCTCGACGAGCCGTGAGGCGACGATGCCGATCACACCCTCGTGCCAGTCCTCGTCCGCGAGGACGTAGCCGCGCCGTCGGCGCTTCGCCTCCGGCCACTCCTCCACCTTGGAGACGGCCGAGCGCAGAATTCGGTCCTCGACCTGCTGCCGTTCGCGGTTCAGCTCCTCGAGCTCGTGGGCAAGCCTGCCGGCGGTGTCGGAGTCGTCGGTGAGCAGCAGCTCGAGCGCCGCCTCGGGGCGGCAGAGGCGGCCCGAAGCGTTGATCCGCGGCGCCAGCCGGAAGCCGACGGCGCCCTCGTCGACGCGTGCGGGATCGACGCGGGCGGTCTTCATCAGGGCTCGCAGGCCAGGCTTCTGCGTTCGCGCCAGGGCGCGGAGCCCCGCCTGCGCCAGCGCGCGGTTCTCGTCGAACAGCGGCACGACGTCGGAGATCGTCGCCAGAGCGACGAGGTCGAGATGGCGCGCCAGCACTTCGCTGTCCGGCCCGAGCAGCGCCTGGCCCAGCTTGTACACGACTCCTGTGCCGCAGAGCTCCGGGAACGGGTAGTCGGAAGGACGCGTGGCGACGATCGGGCAGTCGGGCAGCTCCTCGCCCGGCCGGTGGTGGTCGGTGACCACGACGTCGATTCCGAGCGCCTTCGCGTGAGCGACCTCTTCGACCGCGGTGATCCCGCAGTCGACGGTGAGCACGAGCCCGCACCCGTCCTCTGCGAGCTTCGTCAGCGTCTCCCTGCGGAGGCCGTACCCCTCCTCGAAGCGGCTCGGCAGGTGCCAAGTGACGTCTGCGCCCAGCTCGCGCAGGACGAGGATGGCCAGCGCAGTGGCGCAGATGCCGTCGGCGTCGTAGTCGCCGTGCACGCAGATCCGCTTGCCGCCGGTGACGGCTTGTCGGATCGCCTCGCAGGCCTCGCGCATGCTCCCGAGCAGGAGCGGATCATGACCGGGCAGAGCGCCCTCGAGGAAGGCGCGCGCCTCCTCCGGATTCCCGTACCCACGCCGGACGAGGACGCGAGCAGTCGTCTCGCTGACCCCGAGCGCTCGAGACAGCTCGCTCGAGTCCCGGTGCAGGCACGGACTTATCGTCCAAGTGCCCTCGTACATTGGATGGATGAAGGTACGGAGGGGATCGGACGGAGCCGTGCGTATCCTTGGAGCAATGACGGTCGCTCCCAACTACAGCTCCGGCGAGGACTACGTGATCGAGTTCCTTCGTTACAGGTTTGCCTTCAACTCGTCCGACTTCGAGGAGCGCGTAACGGCGGCGGCGGTCAAGCTCGGGCTCGTCGAGGACAACGACCTGGACGAGGACGAGACCGCGGATCTGGTCGAGCTGACGGCCGACGGGGTGATCGACGAGCCGCGGAGCACGCTGGGGCGGTATCTCGTCCGGCACTGGGAGGTGCTCGCTCTCGTCAACGGCGAGTCGCTCGTCTACTGGCTGCGGAAGCTCGTCTTCCGCGGAGCCTGGCTCGACCAGCACGTCAAGGAGGGCCTGCTGGACGTGGACTTCGACGACCGGGCTGCCGAATTCGGCTACCGCGACCCGCGCGGCGACCGCCCGCTGCTCGAGCTCGCACCTGTGCCGAGCTGGCACGAGCTGCAGTTCCGGCGCTAGTTCTGCCCGTGACCGATCGCGCGCCCGAGTTCTCGTCGCCCGACGACCTGGCCGCCCCCGCCGGATACAGCCACGTCGTCAGCATCCCAGCCGGACGGCTGATCTGGACCTCCGGCCAGGTGCCGATGGACGCTCAGCGAGTCATCGCGTCGGGCCAGGGGTGGGAACGGCAGACCCGCCTGGCCTTCGAGAACGTCGGGAAGGCTCTGCGAGCGGCCAGCGCCGGCTGGCACGACGTCGTCAAGCTCACTTTGTACGTCGTTGACGTGTCGGAGTTGCCGACGATCCGGGCGGTCCGCGACGAGTTCGTCGACAACGCCCACCCGCCGACGAGCTCGCTCGTCCAGGTCGCCGGCCTCTTCCACCCGGACGTGCTCATCGAGGTCGAAGCAGTGGCTTGGAAACCTGCTGACTAAGGCTTGTGGTCTGCTAGTTTTTCCCGTTCGAGAGGGGGACATTGCCCGAAACGGCCGAGTTGACGGCTGCGGCGATGATGAGCGAGGCGCGTCGCCTCGTGAAGAGCGGTTGGTGCCAGGGAGCGCACGCTCGCGATCGCGCCGGGCTCGAGGTTCCCTCGTGGAGTGAGGAAGCTCGTTCGTGGTCGCTCCTGGGGGCACTGCTCTCGAGTTGGCACCGTCAGGACTCGCAAGATGACGCGGACGTCGTCGCCCAGCTGGCCGAGGCGCACGCGCTCGGCGAGGCAACGGAGGTGCTCGGAGAGGTAGTCGGCACCGCCGCTCTCGACCGCTGGAACGACTCCGCACAGCGGACCAAGAAGGACGTCGTCGCCGCTATGGACGGCGCGTTGCGCGCGCTGAACGGCAGCTAGCGGTCGCGGTACAGGACTCGCTCGAAGGGCCAAGTTTGGTCGATCCACCCGCGTACGGCCTGCTCGAGCAACGGATCGAGTCCTTCGCCCCACGCGTCACCGCGCACCCACATGCGTACCTCGACGTCGGCCTCTTCGTGCGGATACAGGTAGACGCACCCGAGCACCCTGCTCTCGTCGGGCGCGACGACGGTGTACGTGAACGAGCGCCGTAGCTCGAATTCCTTCTGGTGCCAGCCGAGGTCGACGAGGTTCTCGTCCCGAGTCGTGTCGAGCCAAGGGTCAGGCGTCCCGTCGGGCAGCACGCGCTCGCGGATCGCATCCAGATCCTTGTCAACGTCGTGGATCGTCAGCTTGCGTAGCCTGAAGCGCGGGTGCTCGAAGGTCTCGGGAACCGCGAAGTCCCGTGGAACGAGCTTGTCGTGCCAGCTCATGTGGCCCACGTCCAGAGGACCTGGTCGGCATCGCGACCCGCTCCGGCGGACGCATAGAGCGCCATGGCGGCCTCGTTGTCATCGTCGGTGAGCACGAACATCTTGTACGTGCCTGCTTCCCGCATCACAGTTGTCGCCGCGTCCATCAGCTTTCGCCCCACCCCGCGGCGGCGGAATGGTTCGGCGACGCCGACGTCGCACAGGAACACCATCCTGCGCCCGTCGATTCGCGGCAGGACATACAGAAGCAGAAGCGCGTAACCGATGGGCTCGCCGCCAGGATGTCGTCGTCGCCGGGTTTGAGCCGGCGGATCACTAGAAGAGCGCGCGTTCCTTCTGCGACGCGCCGACGTGGGCGCTGCCGAGCTTCGTCACCACGCGACCGCGCGGCGTGCGCTGGATGAAGCCGAGTTGTAGGAGATACGGCTCGTAGACGTCCTCGATCGTGTCGGGCTCTTCCCCCAGGGCCACGGCAAGAGTCGATAGCCCCACCGGCCCTCCGTCGAAGCGCTCGACGATTGCGCGCAGCAGGTCGCGATCGGTCTTCTCCAGACCCATGCCGTCGACCTCGAGCAGCTCGAGCGCTTCGGCGGCGACCTCCGTCGTGACGACACCCTCGTGACGCACCTGCGCCACGTCGCGCACCCGCCGCAGAATGCGGTTGGCGACACGAGGCGTTCCTCGCGAGCGCTCCGAGATGCGATCCGCGGCGTCGTCGGAGATCTCCACGCCGAGGATCTGCGCCGAGCGGCGAACGATGATCCCGAGCTCCTCAGGCGCGTAGTAGTCGAGCCGGAAGGTCATCCCGAAACGGTCGCGCAAAGGAGTCGTCAGCAGGCCCGTGCGCGTGGTGGCTCCGACGAGCGTGAACGGCGGCACGTCGAGGGTCAGCGTTCGCGCAGCAGGCCCCTGCCCGACGATGATGTCGAGACGGAAGTCCTCCAGAGCCGGATAGAGGATCTCCTCGACGGCTCGGCTCAACCGGTGGATCTCGTCGATGAAGAGCACGTCTCGCGGCTCCATCGCGGTGAGGATCGCGGCCATGTCGCCTTTGCGCTCGAGCGCGGGGCCCGCGACGCAGCGGATTCCCACACCCAGTTCCTCTCGCACGATGTAGGCGAGGCTCGTCTTCCCGAGGCCCGGAGGGCCGACGAGCAGGACGTGGTCGAGGGCCTCACCGCGGGCCCGCGTGGCCTCGAGGGAGATCCCGAGCTGCTCTTTGACCCGCTCCTGGCCGACGAACTCGTCGAGGCTCCGCGGCCGCAGCGAGAGCTCGAGCTCGTCCTCGTCAGGGCGCACAGCCGGCGCGAGGAACTGGTCGGTCATGCAGCCTTCAGCGCCTGCCGGACACGTTCCTCGGGAGAGAGCTCCGGATCGGTCGTAGCGAGCGCCTGCTCGGCCTCGAACAGCGAATAGCCGAGCTCGACGAGCGCGTCACGGGCCATCAGCTCAGGCGCGGCGCCCGGCCCGACGTCCTCCAGTACTCCTAGCTTCTCCTTCAGCTCCAGGACGACGCGTTCCGCCGTCTTCTTGCCGATGCCTGGGATCGCGACGAACCTGGTGATGTCCTCGAGAGCGATCGCGCGCCGCAGATCCCTCGGCGTCGAGCCGGAAATGATCGCGAGCGCCACCTTCGGCCCCACGCCGGAGACCGACAGGAGATGCTCGAAGATCTCACGTTCGGCCGGCTCGGCGAACCCGTACAGCTGCAGCGTGTCCTCCCGGACGTGCAAGTACGTGTCCAGGGTGACCTCCTCGGGACCCTCGATCTTGCGCAGCGCACGAAGCGTCAGTCGCAGGGCGTATCCAACTCCCCCGACATCGAGCACCGCGCCGTCGAGCGTTCGCGCGACGGGCCGGCCGCGCAGGCTCGCGATCACGCCGACGCGACCTTCAGCAGCGGCGGCGCCATCGCGTGGCAGATCGCCACCGCCAGAGCGTCGGCCGCATGGTCCGGCGTGGGCGGCGCGTCGAGCCTGAGAATCGCCTGCACCATCTTCTGCACCTGCACTTTCTCAGCGCGGCCGTAGCCACAGACAGTCTGCTTCACGCGCGAAGGGGCGTATTCAGCGCACTCGACGCCCGCGAGCGCGGCCGCGACGAGGACGGCCCCCCGCGCCTGGCCGACAGAGAGCGCGGTGCGGGCGTCTGCGCCGACGAAGGACTCCTCGAGCGCGACGGCATCGGGCGCCTCCCGTTCGATGAGTGCCACGACGCCCTCGTAGATCGTCTTCAGCCTGAGCTCGGGCCGCGCCGAAGCGGGTGTCTTCCACCAGCCGAAGTCGAGCGCCCGGAGGCGATTTCCGTTTTCTTGGACGATTCCGTACCCGCACGCAGCCGTCCCCGGATCGATTCCCAGGACTTTCACGCATCGACCTTAGGCGCCGAGTCGGACGTTCCTCCCCCGGAGCGAAATCCGCTGGTGGGGGTTGGGCGTATTCCGGAGTGCAGTGTCCTCCAAGAGGAGTAGGGGCCTGAACCGTCGCCTGACAAGTGTGTTGTTCGCGGCCGTGGTCGCGGCCGTGGTCACCGCTGTTCCCGCAGCAGGACAAACGCAGAACGATCTCGGCGAAGGCGACCCAGGCCCGCAAGGAACGCCCGACCTGTTCGCGGGCGTCAGCGACAACAACAATTTCGAGATCTGGCTGCGGTTCCCAGATGGGCAGCCGGTCGTGACTCTCCCGGCGGGCACATACACAATCGAGGTCACCGACCCCGCGACGTTCCACAACTTCCACCTGACAGGTGTGGGCGTCGACGCGACGACAAGCATCCCCGAGACCATCACGATCGAGTGGGTCGTCACTTTCACCGCAGGCGATTACGCCTATGTCTGCGACCCCCACGCCCCATACATGCATGGCGCCTTCACGGTTACCGGGCCGCCGCCTCCGCCACCGCCACCTCCGCCTCCTCCACCCGCACCTCCTCCTCCACCTCCGCCTCCTCCACCGGCGCCGCCGCCTCCTCCTCCTCCAGCGCCTCCTCCTCCGCCT
>Ga0190265_10002640_pt1 | contig 12069 bp, 6 predicted proteins | sample Popmic124T_FD_133135 | JGI IMG/M metagenome (GOLD analysis project Ga0190265, IMG submission 133135) | Populus adjacent soil microbial communities from riparian zone of Indian Creek, Utah, USA - 124 T | ecosystem: Environmental > Terrestrial > Soil > Riparian zone | place: USA: Utah | collected... | reverse complement strand
TGATTTCGGCCGGTATTCCGTGGAAAATGAATCATCCAGAAGGACGATCCGTTCGGTGCGCGCCGAGGCGCCCAGGATCGCCGCGACGGCGCCGGGACGCAGGAATGGCCGCATCAGCAACATCGCAATGAGGAGAACGGCCGCACAGCGAAGTAACAATAATATGAGTTGCTCAACGCGCACGCGGCGACGATTGCGACGCTGCGCCTCCAACAAAAACTCCATGGCAGCCCATTTCACGCGGCGAAAGCGGCGGCGCGAGAGAATATGAATAAGAATGGGACTCGCGACGGCGCCGGCACCGACGGCCAGCGCCGGATTCATCAGAAAGGTGGAAAGCCATTGGAACACGCTCGTCAGGTCCCCCGCGAAGGCGCGCGCGCCAGCCCGTTGAAACGGATTTGGACAGTGCGTTCATTCATGCGGCCCCCTTCATCACGCGCATGCGCGCTGCCAGAAACGCTCGGAGCGCGACATCCAACGGCTCGGTGGTCGAGAGACCGACGTATTCGATGCGGGCATTGGTGCAGGCCGTTCGCAAGCGGCCGATGAACTGATTCAACGCGTCCAGGTAGCCGGTGCGGAGGGCCTGCGGGTCGACGAGCAGTTGAGTGTCCGGTGTTTCGAGTCCCTCGAACTGCGTGTTTTCGAGAAAGGGGAACTCGCGCTCGTCGTGATCGAGAACGTGAAAGACCAGCACTTCGTGACGGGCGTAGCGAAGGCGCTCCAGCACTTTGGTCAACGCCGCTTCGTCAGTCAGCAAGTCCGAAATGACCACAACAAGACTGCGGCGCGTCAACTTGGACGCGAGAACGTCGAACAACATGCCGGCATCGGACGGGTTCTCGAGCCGCGCCCGCTCGATCTGGCCGATGATCGAGTGCAGATGCGCCTGGTTGGACAGCGCCGGGAGGTTGGCTCGCACGGCATTGTCGAAGAGCAGCAGACCCACGGCGTCCTGCTGATAAACCAGAAGATAGGCGAGCGACGCTGCCAGCGTGGCGGCATACTCAAACTTTGTCAGGCGGCCGGCTTCCTTCTCCTGGTCCGGATAGCGCATCGAACCCGAGCAATCGAGCACCAGGTGAGCACGCAGGTTGGTCTCTTCCTCGTACTGCTTGACGAAAAATCGGTCCGAACGGCCGAAGACCCGCCAATCGAGGTGGCGCAGATCGTCGCCGGGCGAATATTCCTTGTATTGTGAAAACTCAACCGAATAGCCGTGATAGGGGCTGCGGTGCATTCCGCTGACGAAGCCCTCGACGACGTGCCGGGCGCGCAATTCCAACCCGCTGATGCGGGCCAGCACGTCGGGACGAAGATATTTTGCCGATCCGGTTGGGTTAGCCATCATCATTCGCGCTGCTGCCGCTCATCACCATTGCAGAACCACCACGCGCATATTGCCTCAAGCATTGAGCGCCCCGCTCACCCGTTCGTCCTTCAGCAATCCGCCCGAATGCGGCTGCATCTTTTTAAGCAAATCCGCAATCAAACGATCCGTGGTAAATCCCTCCGCCTGCGCCGCAAAATTGGTGACGAGCCGGTGTCTCAGCACCGGCGCCGCCAGCGCGCGAATGTCCTCACTCGACACGTGCTTGTTGCCCCGCAGCACGGCCCGCGCCTTCGCCCCCAGAATCAGGAATTGCACTGCACGGGGACCGGCGCCCCACGAGAGCCGATCCGTCACGGCCTTGGGCGCGCCCGGCTCACCCGGCCGCGTCGCTCTCACCAAGTCCAGCGCGTACTTGAGCACGGAGGGCGCGGCCGGCACGCGGCGCACGAGGGACTGCAGTTCGAGAATCTCCGCAGAATTCAAAACCGGATTGACCGCCGGCGCCTGGTCGCCGGTCGTGCGCGTCGCAATTTCCAGTTCGTCGTCATAGGCGGGATAGCCGATCTGGACCTTCAGCATGAATCGATCCTGCTGCGCTTCGGGCAGCGGGTACGTGCCCTCCTGCTCGATCGGATTCTGAGTGGCGAGCACGTAGAACGGCAGCTTCAACTCATGCCGAACCCCGCCCACGGTGACCTGCCGCTCCTGCATGCACTCCAGCATGGCGGCCTGCGTTTTGGGTGGCGTGCGATTGATTTCGTCGGCGAGAATGACGTTGGCGAAGAGCGGGCCGGGGAGAAACCGAAACGCGCGGTTGCCCGTGGTCCGGTCCTCGGTAATGACCTCCGTGCCCGTAATGTCGCTGGGCATGAGGTCGGGGGTGAATTGAATTCGGTTGAACGTCAGCGACAGGCAGCGGGCCAGGCTGGAAATCATGAGCGTCTTGGCCAGACCGGGAACACCTTCGAGAATGCAATGGCCGCCCGCAAAAAGCGCGATGAGCAACTGCTCGATCACTTCGTCCTGTCCGACGATGACCTTGTGCAGCTCCTGGCGCAACTGGCGGTACGTCGCCTGCAGTTTCTCCGCCGCCGCGACGTCGTTGCTCCACGCCGACGCGTCACTCGCTTCGTTCATAAGTCGATTCCTCTGGTTATCCGGGAATTGCTCCGGCCGTTGTAATTAAACAAACGTCTCACCTCAGCGCTGCATGATCGGCAAATTACTGTAGGGCAGTTGCAGAATAATGAGCGCGATCGACGTACCATACACCCTGCCGACGCCGTCACCCTCCCACGAGCCGTCTTCTTCCTGCGTCGCCAGCAGTTGCTCGCGCATTTTCGGATAGTACTTCTTCCATTCCTTCGTCCCGGCCAGGTACATCACCTGAGAGAAATAAAGGTGTGCGTAGTAGAAGTGACCCCAGACCCCCTGCCGCGAGCTGCCGTAGCCGATCTCGCGCTTGCAGAAGCGCAGCGCCTTGAGCGCGAGCGGATTTTGATATTCGCCGGCGTTGAACCAGCACGCCACGGCCGCCGCGGTGATCGGCGGGCGCGGCTCGGTCATCCCGACGCGATAGGCGATGCCGCCGCTGGGCAACGCGGATTTTTCGAGGTATTTCATCGCCTGATCGATGACCTTCCGGGGCACTGCGATGCCCGCGTTACGCGCGGCGCGCAGGCCCTGCACCTGGGTGATCGTCACCGCGCCTTCGTCGCCTTCCATGTCGGGCGTATAAATCCAGCCACCCAGGCGGCTTTGGCTCTTGCCGGTCAGTTCAACCGCTTTGCGCAGAACCCAACGAATTCGCTCCAGACGTTCTGGGTCTTCCTCCATGCCAAGCGTTTCACCAAGCAGGAGCATGGCGTAGCCGTGGCCGAACATGGATCGCGTTTCCTCGTCGTCCCCCGCGCGACAAATCAAGCCATTTTCCTGAGACGACGAGAGCAGAAATGACACGGCTCGCCGAACGTTACGCGCGTAGGGTCCCTCGGTGGAAGTGCTGCCGGAGGCCAAGGTCGCCAGGCCCGCCAGCGAAGTCATCGCGACTGGATAGGTGCCCATCATCCCCTGATCCCGATAGGCGCCGTCCGAACCCTGCCGCGTCGCAAGATATTTCAGCGCCCGATTGATGGCCTCTTCTGTTTTCTCCGTGACCATCGGCGGCCGCTCGGCCGGAATCTGTGCGGCCAATGAGATCGGAAAAGCGCCGGCCGCAACGGCAAACACGAAGCCAGCGCTCGCCCTGATTTTTCCTCGCAACAAGATCATAATTGCTCACACTATTCCGGCCCCGCCGATGGCTTGATTTTTTGCTGATCCGCCAGCACGAAGAAGCCCTCCGGGGCGATACCAATGATACGGTCGTTGAGAACCATCACATCCATAATTCGGCGTGAAGCGTTAAGGACGGAGCCATCCGCGTCCGCCTCGGCGCCCAATCGGCCTTCCGAAAATTCATACGCCCCCACGCCAAGCAGTTCGCCGGTCGCCTTGTCAATGATTTGAAGTTTCGGCGGAACGAGAGGGTCGATTTCGGGCGCCCTGTTGCGTTGACGGCGGTCGACATCCGGCGGAAGCGCGTTCGTGATGACTGCGACGTAAGCGGGAGACGCGCGCATCATCTGGCGGCTCACGGTTGCGAGCGGGCCCAGTGATGCCCGCCACGGAAGGGCCGATTTACCGAGCGGAAATGATTCCAGCACGAACTCCGGCGGACTTTCATCGGTGCGCGTAAACATGAGCAGCCGGCCCCCGCCCAGAGCATCCTTTTTCACGGGCATGTCGAGCACCACGTCGATGGGGGGCGAGGCCAGCCCCACCATCGGCCAATCATACTCTTCTATTCTTTGACCCGACGCCGCGAGAAACAGGCAAAAGCGATCCGACCCATAAGCGACACCCGCGTAGCCCGTGGACAGTTCGTAAACGCCGCGCACCAGCCCCTCGAATTGAAGCGGCGGCCAAAGCGGCTTTCCGGTCAACACGTCCCGGCCGGCAACGGCATTGCCCTCGCTTCGCAGAATTACTTCATCCACGATCGCCACATGGGCATCAGGGTTTTCAAAATCGACCGTCTCCACGCTGACGTTGGGCGCCTCGCTGATCAGTGCGTACTCCGCACGAATCCGGCCACTGGCGCCCTCCACGACGTACACGCGGGTTGCGTCGCGATCGATCGCCACCACGCAGCCCGCGACGGCTCGCAGGGTTTGGAGCGCGGACCTCCCCCAAGAACGACGCCAGAGGGGCGAAGCGCCTTCGCGGGCGCGAATCGCCACCAGCGTCTGTGCATCGCTGGCGGCGATGACGATGTCGTTCACGGCGATCACGGACGGTTGCGGGAGCGGACCGGCGCTGAGATCCACGGCCAGCGGCGGCCAGATCGACCGGCCGGACGCCATGCCAATGGCACACACTTGCGATGGCGCGGCGAGAACGGACACGCGCCCAAAGCCGGCGGCATCGAAGGCCCGCGCCTCGCGCTGCTCGACGGACGGGGCTGCGTCATCGACCGGGCTGCGCTGATTGCTGACCCACCATTCCGGTTGGCCGGTGCCCAGCGCGTTAAGCCCCCGAATCTCGCCGCCGAGGTAGACTGGAACGACCTGACCGGCGGGATCGCAAGCGTATCGGGAATCCCAGAAGGATGCTCCATCTCGCGAACGGTCGCGATTAAAGGACGGCGACAAGACTTCCTGGGCCAATCCGAGGTGCGACGCCTCGCGCAACACGCGCGGAAGCGAGTCGTTGTCGGTCAGAGCCTGAGAGAATGAGGATCGAAGCACCCCGATGAAATCCGACACGCGTGCGTCAGGAGGAAGTTGGACGTTCTGGGCGAAGTGCGCGGGCAGCGCGTCGCCGCGGAAATCGCGCTCCAACTCGTCGATCATCCGCCGGGCTGGCGAAACATCGGCGGGCATCCCCTCGCCGGGAGACAAATAGGCGATTACCAGCCTGAGCAACGGCTCAAGCTGCGCCGCTTTTTCAGGGGCGCGCAAGAGCGCTCGCTCGAAATGAAAGATGCCCGTTTCGTTCTCGCCGGCTGCCAGTGCCGAGACGCCGAGCTGCAAATCCAATCGCCGGCCGAGGTCGGCAAACCCCAACACATCGGCAAACGTCGATAAACTTCGCGGGTTCTTTGCGGCCAGGCGTTCCAGAACTTCTTGTGCGTCCGCGCGGGCCGCATCGTCCATTTCATTCCAGATCCGCTCAAGATAGTCTCCGATCAGGACCTCGGCTCTCACGCGAAAATCCGGCCCGTCGCGCATCGGCGTGCCGCCCGCTTCGACGAGCAGGCTTATCGCTCGCTGAAAGCCGTCAAGATATCGCTCGACATCTTCCAGGTATTCACAGAGAGCAAGCCCGGCCCCAACCCGATCCGAACCGCGCGAGGCAGCGTCGGCGGCCCGTTGCAGCAAATCGCCGCGCTTGTCATCGTCGGCGCCGGAAGCTTCGCGAATGAGTGCAGTGACTCGCTGGTGAATCAACCGGGAGCGGTGCTCCTTATGGTTTGGAGCAATCGCCCTTTGCGTCGGCGTCTCCGCGGACGATTGTCTCCGATTCACTTCGGTCTCGGCTCGATCCAGAAATCCGTGAACGTCGCTCCAATGTTCTTCGAGCGTCTCCAGCCACGCCATCCGCAGGAGCGCGTCCAAATCTCCCGGGTTTGCATCGAGCCTTTCCAGGGCGAGCCTGCGGGTTTGAGCGGGGTCGGGATACCTGCTGATGCTCGCCACTCCCACGCTATAGAGGGCCCCATCCATCGCGAAGAGGTTGCCCATGGCCGCGGGCGTCTCCATCAGGTCTCCGATGGCTTCGCCCCTATCGAGGGCGAGCTTCATGAGGCCCGCGAGGGTCGGCACAAGCACCTGTTCCCCGCACACAAGTGCGCGGCCGGTCGGTTCAACGCGGGGACTGGCCCACTCGATCGTCCCATCTGCCAGTGTCACGGCCGTGATCTTCCGGCCCGCGACGATCACGCGTCGATCGTCGGCGCCGACCACGTACTTGTGCCCCGCGCGTGGCACACTCCACTTTTGAACGCCGGTTTCCACGTCGAACGCATACAGCTTGTCCGCGTCGTGGGCCGCGAGAATCACGACGTCTCCCGCGACGATCGGCGGCGAGGTCAGCCATTGATCCGGTTGGGGAACGCCGAAGCGCTCGTCGACCCACCACGGACCGCCCTGAGTTGCGCCGCGCAGACGCTCGGCCGGCTCGTAGCGGGTCACCCAGCGCAGTGAGAGATCGTGCGCGTTCATCGCCAGCAGAAGTCCCGCGCCGGTTTGAATGTACAAAGTCCCGTCGTGGAGCGTGGGCGCAAGAATCCCCTGCATCGGGAAAAAGCTGGCGCGTCCGGTTCCGATGAGGATCGATCGCACCAGCGACCCATCGGTCTCGAATACCGCCAGCGACAGGTCGCCGTTCTGTCGATAGGGAACCACCAGGCGCGAACCGACGGCGATCGGCGCCGAACAGAAATGGGCTCCGCGCAGTTCATCCGTCGGCGGGCCGCCGCGACCGCGGAACCAGACCGCTTTGCCGGTTTCGGCTTCGTAGGCACGAAGCGTATTCGCCTCCGCCAGCGTTTCATCCCCCAGGTGCCCGTTCGGTGGCACCGCGCCTTCCAGCGTCGGATACTGCTCCTCGGCGGGCGGGTCCTGCTCCAGGGTGAAAACGAGTCCCATCGCCGTGGACACCTCGCCGCTGTACTCATGATAAAGTGCGTCGGCGGTGTCACGATCGAGTCGCGGTGAGGAATCTTCCTCATTCACGATCGTCAACCCCCCGCCAAAGACCATGACGCGGTGTTCCTCGACCCGCGGATCGCGCATTTTTGGCTTGGGAAATGCCTGCCAGAGCAACTCAAACGTGGCCAGGTCTCGCGCCACGAGGCCCGACGGACACGAGACAAAAAGCCGGTTGCCGTCGCTGACCGCCTGCCAGACGGGTGGCCGACCGCGAGTGCGGGATAAATCGGTGCCCTTTTTGACGGAGATACGCTCGGAGCCGGGCAGCGAGGCTGTGCCTTCTTCATCCTCCGATAGCACCGGCTCGATCGTCGTCATTTGGCCGCGCGCGCTCGCGGGGCCGAGGCGATATTGCCAGTAGCTGACTTCGGCGGCGCCTACGCGCTGCATTCCACTGTTTGCGTCAGCGGAAAAGCGCTCCAGCCCTTCGATGCGTTCGGCGAAATCAGTCGGGACGTCGGGGAGTTTATCGAGAGCGAATGCGCGAAGCTTCGCCAGCGCCTCCGCGGCACTGCCGGGCTGACCCGCGATGACGTACCCAGCGGCGCGCTTTTCGTAGATCGCCCAGTCGGTCGTGTGCCGATGCGGCAGGGCCTCAAGGCTCGCCAGGAGTTCCAGCGCCTCCCGGGCTTCGCCACGATCGATCAGCCATGCCGCGAGCAGATCGATCGCATCGGGACCGACCGTCGTCATCGGAAATCTGCGGGCGATGAGACGGAGCGATTCGAGGTCATGATTTTCCTCCGCCGTCTTCAGCAGCCTTGCGGCTTCGGCGTCGTGGAGAATTCGATAGGTGGCCAGTCCGTCGGACGGCCATTCGGCGAGCTGCTGCTGGGCGAGACGAAACGCAGAATAATAGTGTTCGCTATCCAGTGTGACGGTTCGGTCGCCGTGCTGCTCCATGACCCGATTGAGGGTGTCGACCGCGAGCTTCCAATCTTCCTGTGCGGCGGCGTCGCGAGCCCGTTTGAGCCAGGCGACCGCGTCTTCGTCGTTGGGCAGTTGAAGGCCCCAACGGTGGGTGGAAGGCGCGCCGACCACGGGCACGCCGCCGACCTGGACCTGAACTTTGATCTGCGCGTGAACCCAAGCCCCGCCAAAAATGGCGAAACCGATCGAAAGACGTGGTATCAGGCGGGGCAGAAAATTCCATCGCCAAAAACCGAAGCCTGAATAACGGCGCATGGCCATCCGTGAACATGCCCTCGACAACCGGAAGGGCATCCTACTGGAGTTTCCGGGAGAATCCAAGTTGCAACCCTTTGGCTCGGCATCGCTTAGGAAGCGAGTCGCGTCCATCTCCTCATTCCAACGGACGCACAAATGCCGTCTTTCAGTTATATGTACGTGTCGGCTTTGATTCCGATGCGTAACATGCGAATCCTCTACGATTCTACCTTTGTCGCGCCAACGCATGGCGATGGCTCATGAGGCCTGCGAAGTGATGAATCATTTGCCGCAAGATTCCAACCTTGGGCCTCAACAGCGAGCGGCCAATCGCGGCCGCTTCGCGGACTTCCTCTCCACGGTTCGATTCCTTTTTCCAATCGAATCGCCCGAAACACGCCTCGGCCGGCCGGCCACCGAGCGACTCGTGCCGTATGTCGTTCCGGTCGGTTTGCTCGTCGGACTGCTTTGGGTCGCGGTGTTTCGTTTGAGTTGGTGGCTCTACGGTGAAACCGGAAGCATAAGGGTGATTCCGAGCCTGATGGTGGTTCTGGTCGAGTGTCTTTTGACCGGACCATTTCTCGCCCTGGGATTGGCGAGAACCGTTCATGTTCTCACGAGCGACCGCCCCGAGCTTGCGACCGACGATCGGCTCGCCCCGCTCTCCGCCGTCGGCACACTCGTGCTTTGTTTAACAATCCTTTGCGAATACGCCTTGATTCTCAGCATTCCGCATCGCGAAGGCTGGTGGCCTTCGCCAGACGACTGGCGCAGCGACTTCAACTTTCTCTATCCGCGACCGATCTATCGGCCGCTGCTGCTCGCTCCGCTGTGGGGCCGCTGGGGCATGCTCCTCGCGGCGACCATCGGGCAAACGGCTCGCAACGCCGACCAGACCACGATCGCGCTCAATCATGCGATGACCCCGGGGCGACTGCTGCGACACGCCTTTCTGCCCGTCGTGCTGACCGCCATCTATTGCAGCCGGTCCCGAAACTACTTGACCGGGGTGCTGATCGGCATTCTCGTATTCGCGGTCACGTATATCGTGACCGTCGCCATTGCCCGCCGGGCCAGGGGGCAATCGCGACAATCGCTGTTCGCAGCCGCACAGATCGCACAACTGGCCTTTTTGGCGATCTACCGTGCCTGCTGGCGTCTGATTGATGCATGAATGGAAACCTGGTTGATTCTGCGACCCTCGTAGCTCGATCCGCGGTCGAGACGCCGGGTCCGAGTGCGGATCAACCATCCGACGCGTTGTTGCCGGCCGCGCCAACGGACTCTGATCGACCGGAAAACGACGCAGATTCTGTCGCGCTTTCTCATCGATTGCTGCCCGCGCCGCTTCTGCCCCTCGCACTGGGCTTGATTGCCGGAATCGTGGTGGACTATTACCTGCAAGTGCCGATGCTGCTCAGCGTTCTGGCCGCGGCCTTCGGATGCGCGGTTGCATTTGTGACTCGCAACAGACCGTTGAACGAATTTCCTATCACGAAATCATTGACGTCGCGATATCCAACTGCGCGCAAGTGGGCGCCCCTGCTTCTCATCGCAGGTGGACTCGGCATGTTGAGACACGGCGTCTCCGACCGAACGTTCTCCTCCGACGATGTTGCCAGATTTGCTTCCGATGATGCGTTCATCACTACCCTCGTTGGCGTCGTGGACACCCCGCCCCGCGTTATCGAACCGCGCGTGGACATTCCGACTGCTTATGAGCGTCCCGCTCGCACGCGCTTTGTTCTGCAAGTCGAAGGCATTCAGAGCGATGCCGCCCAGTTCAAAGCGAATGGCAAGGTCATGGTCACCATTCGGGAACCGCTCGCGACGCTGCGCGAACAGGACCGGATTCGAATCACCGGATGGCTGTATCGAATCGCCGGGCCGCAGAACCCCGGCGCCTACGACTGGGCACGGCATCATCGGCGCGACGGCATTTTCGCGGGGATTTCCACCGATCACGCCGCGGCCGTCACAGTCGTCGAGACTGAAAAAGGCTCGGTCATCGCCCGCATGATCGCCGCAGCGCGACGCAGACTGTCGCGCTATCTAACCGAGGCGGCATTTCCGGAAGACGAAGAAAGCGCCGGAATCGTGTCCGCCATGGTCCTGGGACGGCGCAGCGATGTTTCGCGCGCGATGAATGAATCGTTCGTCCGGACGGGGAACGTTCACTTTCTTGCCGCCAGCGGAATGAATGTCGCATGGCTAGCACTCGTGGGATGGGTGTTTGCTTATCTGTGCGGACTCAATTATCGAGCGACCGCCGTACTCGTCGCGGGGCTTATCATTGCGTTTGTTCTGGTCGCCGAGCCGCAGCCTTCGATTCTGCGCGCGGGTGTCGTTGGATTGCTGACGTGCCTCACGATTTACGGCCGCGGATTTACAAGCCACGTCAATTCGCTGGCGGCAGCCGCTATTTTGCTGCTCATGATTGATCCGGGCGACTGCTTTCGACCGGGGTTTCAACTCACCTTCGTAGCGACGATCGGCCTGCTGCACTTTTTTCCGATCGTTTCAAATGGGATCTCGCGATTTCTCCAGCGCTCGTTGCGCAGCCCGCGCATCGGCGAATTGTTTCGCGTCAATGCCCATGGCTTTCGTGAACAGGGTTCGGCACTGGCATCCGGTATTTCCATGGCTGCAACTTCGATGCCATCGACCAGCCGCGCGGCCGAGGGACTTTATCGCGCAGCCAATCTGGCGGCACTCGCGCTGGCGCTGGCGGTTTCCGAATGGATCATCACTACGCCGCTGGCTCTGTATCATTTCAATAATCTGACGCCATGGGGCGCTTTGGGAACGTTTCTCACTGCGCCGTTCGCGATGCTCTGCGCATCAATCGGCTTCGTCACGGTGCTTGCCGGCCTGATCCTTCCGACCTCCGGCCTGCTGCTCGGCCCCCTGCTTATGTGGGCGACGGCAGTCATGATCGGCGTCGTCGAAATACTGGCTCGCTTGCCGGGAACGCTTCTCGACGGCAGATCACCGCCGCTGGTATGGGTGATTTGTGCTTATCTCTTGATGGGACTTTGGGCCTATGGCCGTCCGCACTGGCGCGAACGCTATCGTCGGGCTTTCAGAATTGCGCTGCTCCTCCTGATAGTCGTCTGGAGGTTTTGGCCGCTTGTCCGGCATTGGCCCGACGGCAATCTGCGGGTATGGATGCTCGCCGTGGGCGACGGTACGGCCACGGTGGTGGAGCTTCCGAACGGAAAAACGCTTCTCTACGACTTCGGCACAAGCTCCGCGTTCGACGCTTCGACCGTGGCGGCCGATCTATTCAGAGTGCGGGGCATTCGGGCAATCGATGCCGCATTCGTGTCGCACCCAAATTTTGATCATTACTGCTCGATTCCGGCCGTCGCCCGCAAGTTCACCATCGGCCGGGTCATCATCAACGACCAGTTCGAGCCGCTGGCGGCGGAGAATCCTGCGGCGCTCGGATTTCTGGCGTCGATGCGCGAGATGGACGTGCCCGTGGAAATCGTTGACGGCCCCGCACAATTTGATTATTGCGAAGGCGTCACGATTAAGTCGATCTGGCCCCCGCCGCATTCACAGGGGCCGGCGCCAACGGAAAACGACGGCTCCATCGTGCTGCGAATCGAATACCAGAATCGCTCGATCCTTCTCACCGGCGACGTCGCCGAGTGGTCGCTCGGGGCGCTGGCGCAGGCTGGCGATCCGTCGCGAACCGTTCCGCTGAAGGCCGACGCCCTCGCCCTGCCACACCACGGCAGCGTCATCGCCAACACGCGAACTTTCATCTCAGCGGTCGATCCTGCGATCGCCGTGCGCTCCGTCGGG
>Ga0190265_10002639_pt1 | contig 12071 bp, 14 predicted proteins | sample Popmic124T_FD_133135 | JGI IMG/M metagenome (GOLD analysis project Ga0190265, IMG submission 133135) | Populus adjacent soil microbial communities from riparian zone of Indian Creek, Utah, USA - 124 T | ecosystem: Environmental > Terrestrial > Soil > Riparian zone | place: USA: Utah | collected... | reverse complement strand
TCCATTGCAAGTCGCGCCAGCGGCCTTATCTGTAACCATGTGGCCTCGGAGGTTCTTCTTGAACAGCCCGTCCAGTGGTAACTGCAATCGCACGGGGCAAGACTCACCGAACTCTCGAACATAGCCCTCGGGGCCATCAAGGAGTAGATATTCTTCCGCTGGCGGCTGGGTGAATGCCGTCGTCACAACGAACACCATGAATATAATCAATGACCTTCTCCTCGCACTACCTCAAGAGATTTCTGCTAGCGCCTAACGATTAGCCCCTCACCGGCGGATGGCGAAGCCAGCCGTCCGTGTGCAGGGGCCGGGTTCGGCGGAATCCCAGCGCCTGGAACTGCGCCTCCCCACCGGATTGGCAATACCTCTCTTCATGTATGCCGATCATTGTTACTCACCACAGCATGACTCTAACTTGCAGCGCTCCGTAAACCTGTGTTACGGCTTGGGGAGCTCGGGAATCCAGTTGAAACTAAGACCAGCACTAAGAAGAAGCGACAAGACCAAGAGCATGAAGTAGAGTACTACAAAGTGCGGCTGGCGAAGTGCCGCGGAGATCTCCTCTCGCCAGAATACATTCGTAGCGCACGCATGCAGGCCATATCTGTAGTGAGCAGGATCAAAGTTCGCGAGGCTTTTTTCAAGCTCACACGAGCGCCGGATGAATCGATACTGAAAGCATCGGTATACAAGTTCAATACTTCCGAAGGCTAGCGTAGCAACTGCGGCTACGATGGCAACGAACGTTGATCTGTGTACGACCGCATATGCTGCTAGTCCAGAATCAACGGCCAGACACCAAGACTTAATAGCTAAGCCGTTGCCGTCATATCGAGCAATTGTCTCTTGAATGAAGTCGAGTTCCTTGAGACAAAGCTCAAATTGCTGGGCTTGGTCCATTGATATACCTTTGTCGCCGAACGCCTTGCGCTTCACCGTGCGGACGGCGAAGCCGGTCGTCCGGTGGAAGCGGGGGTTCGCCGTTTTGCTTTGCTCCTATTGCACTGGAGCACTGGGGTCGCCTCCTCAGAGAACCCTTCCAGCGCGATTTGGGTACAGCCAACTTGGAACGACTCCTCGATTGTACGCCCATTGCCAAGAGCCTGATAGAAGCCCGCCGAGAAGGCAATTGCTGCATCATCGCTTGTCTCAGGGCCAGTTGAGATAATGTATGGCACCTTCTTAGGGATGAAGTTGGCCACATCAGGAGGTGAATTGACGTTGAGAACCACGCACTCGACTCTATCGGCTAGAACTCCAATTGCGTTACCTAGTGTCTCCCACCCAATGAACGTCGCACGCCCTTGATCATTTTCCACAACTAGCCCCCGCTGCACACTACCATGGCCACTAAAATGGATGATCTGGGGACGCGCACTCAGTATGGACTCGGAAAGATCTCGTGGCCTAATCGCCATCCGTGAGATCATCTCAAAATGGTTTCTTGATTGAGAACCCATAATGGCACCTTGGATTTCACGCAGTTCTTGGTCTAGCTGTATTGGTTCTGTGCCAATTGGGGTCGCCGCCAAGAACAGAACTACCATCGGCTCCATGAGATCACTAGGGACTGGCACCTTTGCAGGTTCAAGCGGTGGATCTTCAGAATTAATAACCGAGATAATCTTCCTTATCCCGGACTCCCAATCTTGATATAGACGGATCTGCTGAAGGTCCCTCAGCGTTTCGCTGGCGGTAATATCTAGATCCGGGATCTCGCATTCGGCCAAAAGCACAGGAACGAACCAGCAGCGATCTGGCGGCATCTTGCGAAGCATATCAATGGCTAGAGTCAATTCCTCATTCATGTAGGTCAGACTACGACCGGAGTAGCTAGGAGAAAAACACGCGAGGAAAAAGCCGCCATCGCTGATCGCTCTCCTGATGACTCGCTTCCAGCGCGCACCAGGCGGAATGTCATTCCGGTCGAGCCAAATCCGGATGCCATTTTCTTGAAGATGATTTGCTATCCTTTCGATGTCCGCATAATCTTCACGAACATAGGAAATGAAGACATGATTTGGCAAAGGCATATCCTCTAGTACCGGAGCAAGATCATACTCTGTCGGCGAACGCTGCGGCGGCTCAGCGCGCGGCGCCAGCCGTCCGCTGGAGCCGCTTGGTTGGCCGAACCAAATTTTCCTACTCGCGTATATGGCTATGGCTCCGCTGCGCTGCCTTTTTTTATTATACAGCGGATCTGCCGTTTGGCGACAAGGAAGCTCCCGAGTCCACGACCGGCTCCTCTGGCCGCCAAGGCCCCAGCCTTACTCCACGAGACTACCGGCCGCTCGGCCGGCCCGCAGACCGGGCAGTTTGGCCGCAGCAAAGCGGAGGCCAAGCTGCATCGTTTGGAACTGGATCCGGATCCGAGAGCGACCGTAGCGAGTTGCGAAGCAATTCGCGGGCCCGACCATGGGAGCTTGGGCCTTGCGCTGCCTGCTCGACCATCACTGCCCGGAGTGTCACGGGCCAAGAAGTTGCCCAAGTGCAGGCATGAAAGGGGCAAACAAAGACATGTGATCAGCCGCTAGCGATATGAACTCACTGTATCTTTTAGCGAAGCTTTGAGAGCCGTGGCTGCGCTCCATTTCTTCGATGCGCTCGACCAGTAGCTGGCGCCGCTCAGTGTCCTGAATTCCCCCCGCCACATCGCGCATCTTCACGAACAGCTCAGCCGAGTTGACGTTTGTTACGTTAGTTGAGGAGTCGGTAGAGTTTACATTTACTCTGGCATTAGGGCCAGTAAGATTATAGACGACTGAGGAACTACCCCGGTCGTCTATAATCGCCGACTCCTTGCGCACCTTCATTTGGTAGAAGGCGGGAACTGGGCTGTGGCCAGGGTTGAAGCCTGTGTCAAGCACCAAGTATGACTCAAGACGCCCGCTCGGTAGACGCCTCTCTATCCTGTCGCCTTCCTCCACATTCAGAGACGAGTCGTAGATCGTGATTTCAGTCGACTGCACCACTGCCTTCACGTTCTCAGTGCGGGTACCATCTTGCTTAACCAAGGCGACAACATCTTTCGCCACACTGCTCAGCACGTTCTTTAGATTCACCTTACCTCCTTTCACCTTGTTCGCTCTGCCGGCCAACGGTCTAGAGCCTAAGCGGCGTCGTCAGACGTCCGCTTGAGGCCTTGAGTTAGCCGTCGTGCCCTTCGGAGCTTTCTAATCGCATGCGACGGCATGAGAAAAATTTCGATCCACCGTTTCCCAAGTCTGGGGTGCACCTGCCGGAAAAGCCGCTGTGCATAGGTATCTGCGAAAGCCTCATGGCTCTCCTCTTGTTCAGGTTTTCTCCTATCTACGTGATGCCCAACCTCATGGTACAGCGTAAGCTCCGCCTGCAGAACGGCAAGCCGATTCCACTCATAGGATGGCTGCCATATCAAGGACACAACGGACAGTACCCTCAAATACTTTCCCCGAAGTCCAGGTAGCTGATCCTTTTTAACAACATAGAGCCGACTAATACCCTCAAGATCCTCCGTGGGTATATGACTTAGCCATGTATTTAGGTATCGCCACACGGTAGCTCTAATGGGAATGGCCGTAGCTACATAGATGGTTAGCGGACCGTATGACTGTGCCTCGAAGTCTCTAAGATTAAAGGCTTGAATAGACCGGAGTCTCGCCGCCACAACCGAATGGCAACCCTTGCGAAGAATATGGCCTGCAAGTTCCCGTGATGCGGATTCGTCGATGTCGTGGAGTAAGGACATGAGGCAAGTGAAGTATCGGAGTTTTTCGTCTGGCCCTAACTTCTTCCAGTCAATAGCCCGTAGCTTTTCGACGATCTGAGAGACAAGCGGCCTGCCTATTTCGTAGCAAGCTCTATATGCCTCTAGGGCTTCGAAGTGACGCCCATTCACTGCAGCCCTGATGAGCCGATCGAGAGGAGGTATAGCGGAAACTACGTTTGAATCATGCACGACTTCGCCTCAGACGGCTAACGGGATTGCCCCTCACCGGCTGCGTCAGCAGTCCGGTGCAGGGGTTGGGTTATACGTTAAATCGGCCCTCGTCCCTGTCGAAGCCTTTCATGGTACGAGGCAAATTTTGTCTCGCTCAGATGAACCTCAATATCCGTCCCGTTCTCGACCATGCACAGATAGTAGTTGCGAATTGGGGTTCCATATGCGTTCGCCGCATCAACCCACCCTCTGACCTCGTATTTCGGGCTCGATATGCCTGTGCCTTCGTATTCAGAAGGACCAAATTGAGCCGTGCTGGGAGAACGAAGGCGCTCCCTGACTGCCTCGTAACAGACTCTCCGGGAGACTTGGCCAGGCCAGTTATACCAGAGCAGTCCCGTCAGAATGACCAGAGCGATGCCACCAAGAACAACAAATATATATTGCTTAGCCTTCTCGTCCATTGCTCTCTCAGGGCCTTTTATGCGTCTAAGTTCTCAAGAAGTCGTCGCAACCTATACTCGTCTTTCGCCGCATTCAGTTCGGCTCAACTCCTCCGCTTCGCGTTCCATACGGGTGACTTCATCGTCGTAGTAGCGAACCAAGCCGTCTTCGCCCTCTTTTCGTCAGCTTCCACCCACTCTCTCTGCATTTCCCCTTAAATTGTCCCACGTATAACGGGGATGGGCATAAGCGGCAGCGTAGCTGTCCGCTTGATGCCCGTGGTTGGCCGCCACATTAGCTAGCCCTCGGAATCTCATCTGTTTCAATTGTCACTTCTCTTCAAGGCACGCTGCCTTTGTCAGACCGCTCCCTTCTCATCCCTGATTGAGTGCGACAGAAGCGAGTACCAGTTCGGGAACCAGTAGCCATCGTCCGAGGCGAAGAATCCACGTCGACTCCGATGTCCGGGCTCAGAGAAGGCAACGGAAAACTCAGACCAGTCAACCTGCGAGACGCGAGCAAAGCTTGACACTGTCAAGAGCTCCATAAGAACAATCATCTGGCCAGACGGAAGAAGGCGGACTACGCCGATCTTCTTAGACCCAGCGTAGGCAAGGGCACTCCTCTGAAGGGCGCCGCTTGTAACAAATGTTCCCTTTGTATTGTCCTCCCCGATCTGCTGCAGCTTCGCGTGGAACTCTTCGATGTCATCAACAGGAACGCGGCCCGTATAGTCCTTGCATTCAAACACCCAGACCAGCGTCGGCCGCTCGCGGTCAGGAAGAAAAACCTCGATTGACATATCCGTCGTGATGGCTGCTTGGCGGTCTCGAGAATGGTATGCCTTCTTTCGGAAGATCTTTGCGTGTTTAGGCGCTACACAAAGCCGCTCATTGCGGAGTTCCTCAGCGAGGGCCTCAAAGACCCTTGCCTCGAACGCATCACCTATCGCTACACTGCTCATGCTTCGCCTTTCGGCCAACGTTGTTGCTGCTCAGCGGACGGAAAGCGAAGCTTTTCGGTCCGCTGGAGCAGCTTGGTTGGCCGAATCAAGATTTCCTACTCGCTTATATGGCTATGGCTCCACTGCGCTGCCTTTCTCTATTCTACAACGGACCTGCCGGTTGGCGATAGCGGAGTTTCCGAGTCCTTGATCGCCTCCTTTGGCCACCAACGCCCCGCCTCGCGCCAGCTGCGGGACATCTGGCCTCGATAGGGCAAAAAGCAGGCAGAGCCATTGGGGTCGAAGCAAGTAGCGCTGCACCTTAACGAACCGACTGAGGCCCGAAGTTGACCTTAGCCAAGAAGCGCCCAGGAGATCCCGGGGGCTCAAATTTAGCCTTCTGCCAACACTCGACTACAGCGTCAACGACTCTCTGGGGGACTTGCGGAAGTCCAAGTGGCTGCGGCAACGGGGCAAGAGATTCGACGCGACCCGTGGCATCGATCGAGATTGCCAGTTGTAAGGATGTGTCAGGTAACGACCATAAGATCTCGGACGTCAAGCTGTCGAAGTCGCACTTGGGAAGGTTTGCAAGAGGAGGTGCCACCGGAAGTTCTTCAGCTACGGCAGGCGCCTCTGGTGCAGTCGGATCCTCGCGGAGACTCGCTCGGGGAGCGGTTTGGGTTGGCGAAGCCTGAGAGAAACCCGCTGGAATCTGCGGAGTCTGTGGTGCGTCTGGTGCGCAAGCAGCCAAGGTGGATAGGAGTGTAAGTAGTAGAGGTGCTCGCGACATCAACTAATTAGACCGCGGGGACAGGATCTGAGTTCCCTCTGACGGCCAACGCCTCAGAAGGTGAGCGGACGGAAACCGCGCCGTTTGCGGTTTCCGTCCGCTCGACCGCCGGGTTGGGCGACGACTTCCTATTTTGTTCTCTCCTTAGTATCCTAGACCCTGTATCCCCCGTTTGGTATGGACCATCAGACCATAATATAGCTACCGCTGCTGCTTAACGAGAACCCGGTGGACGCACGAGTAGCTGGAAAGGTCACCAAGCCGCTCACTCGACAGCGCAATCTCCAGGTATGGCCACACTTCCGACAGCGGTTCTTGGTCCACTCTGCGCCGAAGAACCCGGCCACCTTGTCCACTAAGGGACCAACCAACGCTGTCGCCAGTGGCTTCTCTGATGTTTGGATGACTTCGCTCCGAACATCCGCCATGCGTTTTTCTTTGGAGTCTACTTCTGATGTGCCACAGCTTGGGCAAAACATTGACACCTCCAAGTCCGGACAATCACTCAAATCCTGACAATCTTCGTCACCCATGCCAGTTGGCGACAGGCGATAGAGTTGATGGCGCACCCGAACGAGGCGATCTGCTCCTCCGAAACCCTACAATCAGGCTTGGATCGCGGTCTATACGCAGACATGAATCAAAGCTTTCAAGACCAGATGCCGCCCAACGGGGATGCCGATGAGCGGCGGCTTGCCGTCCGCTCGATCGGGCTGGTTGGGCGTTGAATGAGCAAGCTCATGGACGCGGTTTAATCTACGACTTAGCGAATGAAACAAATTTAAGCAAGATTGCCGACAGGATAAAACCCAGGAGCACGAACCCCCCCGGCGAGGCTTGGGCCACCTTAAGCACATGGAAAAGAAAGGAAGGCTCAGGCACTTCGTATAGCTGATCGATTAGCAGTGCCACTACAAGTATGTTGACTAGTGAAAGAGTAATAAACTCGAAGATCGCCAGACTTGACAGCCATTCTTTGAAAGCTACCTTCTTAGACCTTTCGATGGAGACAATGACCACCCCGATCAGGGTACCAATCACTAGTAGGCAGTAATCCAAAACGGGCTTATAGGATATCGCCCTCTTTCGTGGCGGCTGCCCTTTCGCCTCTTGCTGTTGCTTTCGCTCCTCAGTCCTTCTCTCTGTGGCAACGGTCTGCCGGACAAGCGGAGCTGCAGGTACAGAGATACCCTCCTGCAGCACTGTCACCACCCATACCGTCTTTATCTTGGCAACCATCCACCCAGCAACTCCGTTGGCGGCGCAACCAGTACTATCTACTAGTTTCGTCGTATTGACCTTAAACCAAATCTCTCCGTTAGCTATGTAGACTTCTTCCGTAGCAATAAACTCAGTCCCATCACCCACGGAGCAGATTATTTCCTCAAGTCTGTAGGCTAGGGTCGTTGCACTCGGCGGGCCGGTGCGTATAGCAACTCTGTCTCTACGTGGGTTGGTTACCACACCTCTGAGTGGAAAAGTGCGTGCCTCCAGAGCTGAAGGCAGGAGTAGCAACAACAGCAGAAACCAAAGGGGAGGACCTATTCTTGCTTGCTGCATATCGATACTCCTGGTAAAGCCTATTCCTTGGTGCGCCCAACGATTCTAAGCTCACAGGCGGCGTCAGCCGTCCTGTGCAGCGCGGGGTTGGCGGAACACAAGGTTTCCTGCTCGCGTATATGGCTATGGCTCCACCACGCTGCCTTTGTTTATTGTACAACGGAACTGCCGGTTGGTGACAGGAGCCCCGAGCCCCACGATCGGCTCCTCTCGGCACCAAGGCCCCAGCCTGACTCCATAGGCTCACGAACACTCGGCAGGTCCGCAGATCGGGCAGTTTGGCCGCAGCGAAGCGGAGGCCAAGCCGCATCTTTCCGGACTGGATCTCCGAGAACCACCGTAGCGAGTTGCGAAGCAATTCGCGGGCCCTACCACGGGACCTTGGGCCTCGCGCTGCCTGCTCGACCACGGTTGCCGGGTGAGTTCCCGCAGGCGATGGCTCTATCTTAGTAGAGGGCCGAAGGCCCGAAAACATCTACTTACCAGGAAGGCTCGCCTTGTCGGCCATGCGGCCGATTGCCAGGGGGAGATTTCGCTCGCTCAAACCTTGGTGGCGCGTGTCGCGGGCGAAGTCCGGCGTTGCGCAGAAGAGGTGACGCACGTCGCGACAGAGGTCAGGCGCGTCGCAGCCAAGGTCACGCGTCGTGAGAGCGGTTCTGTGCGACGCAGCCGAGGTTCTGTGCGTCGTGAGTGGGGTGATGCGCGTCGCGAGCGAGGTCGAACGCGTCGTAGGAGAGATCAAGCGCGTCGCGACCGAGGTTTTGTACGTCGCAAGTGAGCCTCAGAAGCTGACGCCGACCTGACCGCCAACGCCGATTGGCCTAACCGGCGGGACCGCGCGATAGCGCGGTATCCGTCCGGTTGAGGCCGGGGTTAGGTCTTTTCCCCTCCACCCCTCCCCATTGTTCTTTTATCTTAACTTCAATGGGATCTATTACTTCGCGTTCCAACCTGCTCGTCAGATCTGAGATTCCCTCATAGCGAAGAATCGGCAAGACCCACGGGAACCGCTTCAAATGCTCAAACATACCGTACTCTTGCTCCGCAGAGTGCAGAATCGGCAGGACAGGAACTGATGGCAGGTGAGGAACGATAGACATTAGCTCTTGTGGAACACTTCTAGCATCAGTTAAGTCAGCGACCACAAACCGCGACAAATGAGCGAGAGTCGATATAGTTTCGGTCAGGTCGCGGCTAGTTGGGCCATCGAAGTCGAATATTACTGGCGTGTAGTTTCTCCGGCGAAGTTGCTCGTGCAACGCATCGAGGACCTCCTTGCGACTCTGAGTGAAGCGACCAAGAATGAGAACCAGCTTCGACGTTATGGAGTCAATAACGTCGCGTATCTCGGGACTGCTGAGCAGAAGATAGATGAAGTTGGCTACTTTCAGGCTGTCGACAGTTATTGTGAAGTGGCTGGGAAAAGGCCGGGAATCATACATGCCTAAGCTTCGTCCTGTCCGAGTTCGCGCATGCTTGATCACAAGATCAGCTTGAGTAGCACCTTCCAGATCAACATCCCAGACTGACGCACCATATACTTCACACCCTACTAAGGTGGCGTTAGAAAATTTTGTCCTCACAAGCGTCGCAAAAGAGAAATCAGTTCTCCTGAACTCCGCATTGCTGCAGTTCGCACGAATAAGGCTGGCGGCACAGAATTTCGCCTTGACGGCTTGCGCTCCGACAAGGGACGCACCATCCAGATCAGACGATAGAAAATTCGTATCACTAATGTTAGACTCATCGAGTCTAGCCTCGATAAGATTAGCTTTCCTAACTTTGGCACCCAGGAGAGTTGCAGATCGCAGATCGGCTCTAAATAGATTCGCTCGATCAAGTTGTGCGATGCTAAGATCGGCGTGAGCAAGTACGGTCTCTCGCAAGTTAGCCTCAGAAAGGTCAACATCGTGTAAGTTAGCACCGGCCAAGTTCGTGCGACAAAGATCGACCCCTCTGAGATCGACCGATGTCCAGCGCCACCACTTTTCCTCCGAACTCCGTATTCTATCTAACTCCTTCGTCCGCCAACTATTCCACTCTGGCACTCCCTGCTTCAACAAAGCGACTAGTTCCTCTTTGTCCATAAAGGTCTTCCGACACTCTTGAGGCTTGAAGTTCTCTGGGACCTAACGTGCTAGCCTTCAGCGGCGGCGCCAGCCGTCCGCTGCAAGGCTCGTGTTCTGCGGCTTGTTTCCTCTACCTCATCTCATCCTGGTGTCCTAATAATTTTAATCGTATGGCACCATTGGAAGTGCTTGCCCTACAGCGGCTGCAACCCTTTTCGGATCCGCCGGCTTGAACCCAGGCTCCAGCCTAGCGCGCGCTCTGTTGATTCCATCAAAAAGTGCGCAGATCCATGAATAGTAATTCCTCGTATCAGCGCGCATCTTAATCCCTGACTTGGTCGCGTGTCGCACCCCGGTGTCTACATTTGCCGCTTTCTTCAATTCGCGCAACTCCGTGACTGAAGCACCGAGGTCCGTCGCAAGTTCTTTCCAATCAATACCCAGTCCCTCGACTAGCCATTCGAGACCACGATACACATACATCAGGGCCTCGTGCGGATTTGAGAGCGCGGCATGCGCATCGTCAGCAGCCCGGCGGAGGACAGTGTGGCTGCAGAGAGCCCTGCACCAATCTTGAACCGCGTCACTGCTTGTTCGCGAAGCCTCCTCGGCCTTAAGGTCCGGCCAGTCAAGGTACCCATCCCATGATACGTCACCGTTGATGTTTCGAAGGAACAAGCGACCACATGCCTCCGACTGGAAGAGTCCGGCCCCACCCATTACTAGCGAACTTGTAACACGACGCACCATGAAGTGGCTGCCGGCAGACTGTTCTTCGGGATCGTCAAGCAGCGGAGAGCCAAATCTCACGATGTAGGCTCGCGTTCCACCGCAAACCAAATTCCATACGATGTTGCTATCGCGCTCACCATATTGGATGTTCACACCGGGCACAAAGAAGCCTCGGCGGTTCGATAACTTAAAGACGCTAATCGCGATATCCACTTAGTCCGCCAGTTTCTGAGTGCAGCGTCCTTTCCACGTTGGTCATCACAGCTCTCTTACGGGAAGCCGCAGAACGTTTGGCGCGTAAGCGGCGCTCGATGCCGACCCCTACCGGCGCTCGGAACCGCGAGGACTCGCATCCCACAGCCGTTGATGCGGGCTCATGCGTCCGCTTCACGCGCGGTGTTATGCGGCAAAAGGTCGAAACGTGGATCGGTGGCCACGAACGATCTAACACCGCAGCCCCGCTCAGCTTACCACCACCGGTTCTCGAAGCGTCTCCGACCACCCCCCGAAGCCAAGCGGCAGGCCCCGCCGCCATTGCAGGTGAACGAAGCCCAAGCCGCTTCCGGGCAGAGTCTCGAGGGAGCACCCGCTCGACAACGAACAAAGCTGGATAGCGGCCGGACCTTGGGCGACCAGCGGACGGCCCGCTCCCAGCCAGAGCTCGATCAAACCTGACAAACCTTGCTCGCAGATCACGAGAGCTCCGCGGGAGCGAGTCAAACTTTGGCAGTACGCAACGAACGCTTGAGAGGACCATGGCTGAAAAACCACAAACCATTGTTAAGTCACAAACGGTCGAGCCGCATAACGTTTTGCGGCTAAGCGGCGCCTATTTGCCTACCGCCGCCGATACTCGGAACCACAACAGCTCGCACCCCACAGTCGTTGATGCGAACTCAGGCGTCCGCTTGAGCCGCAGGGTTGTACGCCGGCGCCCCTTCGGCCTTGAGACGGCGACTGCTCAACGACCACCGATGCTCGCGACCGCGGGCTCGCAGGCCCCCGCTGCTCCTCGAAGGAGCCAAAGCTGCCCGCCCACAATCAGTGATCGAAGCCACGATGGCTCCTCCGGCCCCGGAGTGCCACCACTCTACCGACAGCAGAGGTGGAGAGCGGAGCCGGCCTCGAGCGAAACAGAGGTTCCGGAGTCCGAGAGTTCGCCACCTCGACTGCCTACCAACTACGACGGTGTATTTTACCACTGAACCAAAAGGGTGAAGCCCACACAGATGAGGCTCGGAGCCACGCCCATGAAAGGCGGCTACCGTAGACCGAACTGCTTGCAGGAGAAGAGGCTCCGCGGGAGCGAGCTGACTCTTCCGGAGAGCGACAGCGGAGGCCTTGGAGGAAAAGCCGAGCTACCATAGCCATATCTCGAAGGAATTGCTCGCCGACCACAGGCGGTGTTCGGAGGGACCCCTGCCGCGAGCGCCACAAAAAAGAACAGCCTCGGGGCGGCACCTGCTGAGCTACTTGGAGAGTGGAAGGGAGAACTTGGCCCAACTACTACGAAGGGACCTTGGCGGATGCTCGCTACCGCGGGCTCAAAGAACTGTTGACCACGGACGCCCTGCTCAACTCTTAACAAAAGAAAACCCGGGACGTACAACG
>Ga0190265_10002638_pt1 | contig 12071 bp, 11 predicted proteins | sample Popmic124T_FD_133135 | JGI IMG/M metagenome (GOLD analysis project Ga0190265, IMG submission 133135) | Populus adjacent soil microbial communities from riparian zone of Indian Creek, Utah, USA - 124 T | ecosystem: Environmental > Terrestrial > Soil > Riparian zone | place: USA: Utah | collected... | reverse complement strand
CGAATTTGCGGCAAACCCCGGAGGCTTCGGTCTCGTCAAGAGGAGAGTAGAATCCGCAGTTTCCGCAACAGTTCCCATAGGCCACGGCTTCTGGCTTTCCGGCTGCCAGGTCTGCTTCCATGTTCCTGCATTCCAGGCAACCACACACCCGCGCAGCTTCCGTTTCTTCCTTTGCCATAGCTTCCTCGGTCTGGTTCAATTTACGTTGGATGATTTTCGATCCTGCTTTGCAGGACCAAGGTTTGGCGCAGAGCCGCCGCAATCCGCCCGAAGTCGCGGGCTTCCGTGGGGCTCAGCACCCGCCCGGCCCTGGCCTTCAACCAGCGCTCCAGCACCGGGTAGCTGCCGATCCGGTACCGCCACACCTCGGGCTCGATGGCTCGGAAGCACAGGCCTTCGCCGTTGAGGAGCACCCGCCCGGCCTTCTCGTCGAAGGCTCCAAGTTTTTGGCGGTTCCTGGTGAGGGGTAGGTTCACATCGCCTTCCAAGTGAACGGGCAAGGCCGTCGCCCGGGGGTCCTCCAACAGGTGAGTTGTTACGAGCTGCGCTCCAAGAGCGCCCAGGCGGCGGAGCTCGGAGGCTTCCCTGGGGAAGGAAAGCCTTGGGAAATCGTGCCGGAGCTGCTCGCGGAACCTTTTGCGGTAGCCGGGGCTGTGGAGCACGGCGTAGACGTAGCCGAGGACCTCTTCGGGTTGCGGAGCGGTACCGTAGAGGTTTCCGAGATGCGCCAGCACGGCCTGCGAAATGTTGGCGACGGGGCCGGCCCCGGGCTCCGTGTAGAGGTACAAGGGAAACAAGGTGTTGAGATCGTAAGGGCTCACGACCTTGTGCCCCGAGGTCCAGCGGGTCACGAAGGCACCCGGCTCCTCCTTGCACTGCCTGGAAACGATCAAGCCCAGGTTCTGCCCGCGCTGCATGTGGCTCATCACCGCCTGCCTGGGCCGCTCGACGAGGTAGGGAGCGAGCACGATGTGGCGCACGTCGAAGGGGCGGACGGTACAGCGCGTCAAGTGGCGAGGCCACCCGGGATCAGCCCGCAAACGGCTCAAATGCCTGGGCGCCAGGCCCCAGGCCGGGCCTCTGCCTTTCTCCAGGCGCGAGACGCGGGCCTCGATGGCGCGCCGGTCGATGTCGGTCACCAGGGCGTCTCGCCCCGTGATGACGCCGGCGGAGCTGACGGGGAAGATCTCCGGCAAGGAGAGCCCCTCTCGAAAGCTCCTTTCCGCTCGGCGGTTCAAGCCGGCAAACCTGTAGAGAGGGGAACAAGGCCGTACTTCGGTCCATCCCGTGCTTTCGAGGCTTGCCGCGCCCAGCGCCGCTAGCTTGCTCTGCCGGGAGCCGAAGAGATCGGCCCGGAAGACCTTCTTTCCGAGCCCCTTTCGCCTCACCAGGATCAAGACGGCCGCACCCTGGGCGACGCCGGGGAAGACACTTTCGTCGACCGAGCCGTCGGGCGCCGTCTCCTTCCGGCGCCGGTTGCCGTGCAGGTCCAAGGCATAGACCTCGTCGAAGGTGCGGAGCATGGAGCGGCGCAGGCCCCGGAAGGTGGGGGCTTCCAAGCAGTTGTGATTGACGACGAACGCTACGATCCCGCTTCCGTTGCGATGGATCATCCACTGCGCCATGCGGAGGAACTTCACGTAGTCGTCCTGCAACCATTTCGGGTTTCGCTCGCCGAGCGGCTCGCCATCCACTCGGTAGCAGCCCTCGTCTTCCGTTCCATCCGGCAGGCAATAACCCTTGAGAAGGCCTTGAATCCAGTGCCCCCGCCGAGATGAGCTCCCGACCCAGGGGGGGTTGCCGATCACGACGTTTTCGATCCAATCGGAGCCGTTGCTCTTCGGCTCTGCCAGCGCGTCGGCCAAGTGGAGCGAAACGCACTCTCCGGCACCCGGTAGATAGCCCCTGTCGTTCAGAAAGGCTTTCACCTTCCGGTGCCCCTCCAACCACTCGTCGGCAAGCAGCTCGATGCCCTGGAAGTGCGGCAGCAGGTGGCCGCGGATCAAGTCCTTTCCGTCTGCGGACTGCTCGAGGGCCACCCGCCAGGCTTCGAGGATGAAGCTCATCGAGCCGGCGGCGGGGTCGAGCACGCGCACCTCCCGGGCGGCCAGCCCATCGGGCTGCCCGAACCGGCTCCGGAGGAGGTGGTGAACGGCGCGTACTACATAGGCTGCCAGCGGTGGCGGTGTTGCGAAGACCCCGTGACGCCTGATGATCTCTTCGGCCTTGGCGGACCTCTCCATTATTCGGATTCGCCCGCTCTCCCGGTGTCCCGGAACACGTAAAGCTCGTGGGCCGTGCCCCGCTGCATCACCTGGAGGGTCACCCGGTCGCCGGGCTGAAGGCGGAAGAGGTCCGGAGGGATCGGCAAGGCCCCGGCGCTTTTCAAGCTGGTGAGCGTCCTTTCGAGGAAAGGTTGCACTTGGCACCACAGGATCTCCGGCGCGAACGTCTCGAAGACGCACGAGAGGAATTCCTCGAAGATCTCCAAATGCAGCGTGGCAGGCCCCATCGCTACGGAAAGGATATCGCCCGGCTTCAGCTTCAGGGCCTGGACCAGCTCTTCGGTGAGCGGAAGGACGCCTTCTTCTTTTACGATCAGCTCGAAGCGCCTGTCCCCCGGCCCGAGTTGCAGAAGGGGAAGCGGCTCTTCCGCGGCCTGGCCCGTCATCGGCCCTCCTCGTTCGCCGGGATGTACGCTGCGGCCGTGCGGAGGTCTCTTATGGCCGGCTCGATGCCGTCATTCAAGACGCACTCGATGACGGAACGCAGCTCGGTCGAGACGTCCATCTCGACCTCCCCCACCAGCATCGCCGGCTCCAGCACCGGAACGGGGAGGGTCGCATGGACTTCCATCAGCCGGGAGCGAAGGGACTCCAGGCCGGCGGCTATGGCCTTGAGCTCCGCCTGGGCGGCGGCCTCGGCCGCGGTTGTCGGGGGACGGGTCGGGCAATCTTGATCTCTCATGGGCGAGGAGAGCGTAGAGCGTTGAACCGCTTGCCGGTAAGAGAACTTGAAGATCGGATAAACTATGTTTTGGAGGCGGATTTTTCCCAGATCGGTAAACCGGGGCGAGGTTCCGGCCCGATCCGTGTCACGAAAGCGAGACGGCGAGCACTGTTCACTGGTGAAACCTCTCACCTTGGAGACTTCGGCGATGCCGCGAGAGAAGCTTTCACCGGAGGCCTTGACGCTGATCTACCTGCGCTCGGAGCGCGGCTGGCTGCAGCGGGAGCTGGCAGCCCGGCTGGGCCTGGCGGATCACCGCCAGATCTCTCGCTATGAGTCGGGCGAGAAACCCCTGAGCCGGGAGACCCTGGACACGATCGCGGCCTGCCTCGGCCATTCCAGGGAAGCCGTGGACGCCCTGCTCTTCGTCTACTCCGTGATCTCGCCGGACCCTCACGAGGCAGCCTCGCCGGTGGCCCTCACCCCCGAGGAGCGCAGGAGGATCGACCGCGCCGCGCTCACGGCCGCCTGGACGGCCGCCGAAGACCTCCGCGCGGCTCTCCGGCAGAGGAAAAGGAAGGAGAAGGCGGAGGCGGCGCGCCGCAAGGCCGCGGAGCTGTGGGAGTGGCTGAAGGCGTTTAGCCCCCAGGAGAGGCTCGACCTGGTCCGCGTGTCTCCGGAGTGCCGGAGTTGGGCCCTCGTGGTGCGGGTTTGCGAGGCCAGCGTGCGCGCGGCGGCGGACAAGCCCGGGGAGGCCCTGAAGCTGGCGGACCTGGCGCTTGCCATCGCCGAGCGGGTGGAGGGACCCGAAGCTTGGCGCAACCGGGTGAAGGGCTTCGCCTGGGCGCACGTCGCCAACGCCCGCCGGGTGGCCAACGACTTCGCCGGCGCCGACGAGGCGTTCGCGCGGGCTTGGGAGCTCTGGCGGGCCGGTTCTGACGAAGCCGATTTGCTCCCGGAGTGGCGCCTGCTCGACCTCGAAGCCTCCCTGCGGCGAGAGCAACACCTCTTCCCGGAGGCGCTGGCGCTACTAGACCTGGCCCTGGCAGCTGGCCGAGGTAGCGAATCGGCAGCCGGAAGAATCCTTTTGAAGAAGGAAGTCGTCTTGGAACAGATGGGGAACATTGAGGGCGCCATCGCAGTGTTGGCGCAAGCGGCCCCGTTCTTGGAAGCCGCGGGAGATCCCCACCTCCTTTTCGCTTTACGCTTCAATACGGCGAACAACCTTTATCATCTGGAGCGCTACGCAGAGGCCGAAGTCGATCTGCTAGAGGCACGGGAGCTCGCGTTGCGGCTGGGCAACGAGCTGGATCTCATCCGCGTGGCTTGGCTGACGGCGAGAGTGGCGGCCGGGCTGGGGCGGCTAGAGGAGGCGATAGCCGGCCTGGAACAGGTGCGGCACGACTTCACGACTCTCCAGCTCCCCTACGATGCAGCCCGGGCCTGCTTGGAATTGGCTGTGCTCTACCTGGAGGATGGGCGGACGGGCGAAGTGAAGGGCTTGGCGATCACGATGGGATGGATCTTCAAGGCCCAGGGGATTCGCCGGGAGGCCTCCGCAGCCCTAAAGCTCTTCGTTGATGCGGCCAGGGAGGAGACCGCCACCGTGGACATGGCCCGGCGCGTTCTTGCTGACGTTGAGAAGTTTAGGCACTCGGCCCCGTGGCCGGAAGTCGAGCGGCGGGGCCGAGGAAGATCATAAGCGGCAGCGGCCGTCCGGGTCGATGATGCATCCAGTGTCCGCTTGGTTCCCCCAATTGGGCACCGGGATCGGGGCGGCAATGCACTGTCCGTTGGGATCAAGGTGACACGCGGACTTGTTCCAGAGCCTCGTGAAGTAGGCCAAGGCATGGTTAAGGAGAACCCGGGGCGATACCTCGGCGGTCTCCTGGCCGGGGTGCTCGAGCCAGGAACCGGTGGCCGAGGCCCCGGAAGCGAGGAAAGCGGCCAGGAGGAGAAGGATGGCGACCTTGCGAAGGGTGGGCATGGGGGCTCCCTGGAGAGATCGCTCCGGCGCAGCCTCCATGACCGCGCGGGCGGCTCTACCGGATTAAGTGCACCCAGCGAACATAACCTATGTAGGGCACGGGAGGATGGTAAAGGATGGCGACGAACGAGGAACCGGGCGTCCTGCGGCTGGTGGTGGTCTTCCTGCGCTTCTACTGCGACATGACGCAGGTCGAATTCGGGCGGGCCGCGGGGGTGAACCAGGGCTACGTCTCCCTCTGCGAGTCTGGCAAGAAGGTGCCCACCGAGGAGGTTCTGCGCAGGATGGCCGTTGCCGCCGGCGTCCCCTGGCCCCTGGTGGTGCACCTCCGCCGCTTCTATTCCGCGATCCTCACCGCCACGGCTCGACGCTCCGCGATGGATCGAGGCGCCGAGCCGCTCGAACGCGCCCTGCTGGAGCCGGCCTTGCTGGCGGTGAGCTCCTACCTGATCGAGGACTCGGCAACGGAGCCTAGCCGGCAGACGCCCGAGGAAGCGCGCCGCGAGGCGGAGGAGGTCTGGACGGCGCTGGAGCGCTTGCCCATGCACCGGCGCCGGTGGATTCTTGAGCTCCCTCTCCCGGCCTTCCGGAGCTCGGCCTTGGTGGTGCGAGTGTGCGAGGCCAGTGTGCGGGCGGCGGCGGACAAGCCCGGGAAGGCCCTTGAGTTGGCGAATCTGGCTCTCGCCATCGCCGAGCGGGTGGAGGATAAGGAGGGCGAGCGCTTCCGGCTGAAAGGCTTCGCGTGGGCACATATCGCCAACGCCCGCCGGGTAGCCAATGACTTCGCAGGGGCGGACAAGGCTTTTGCGCGAGCTTGGGAGCTTTGGCGGGCCGGGGTAGCTTTCGAGACCGATCTGCTTCCGGAATGGCGCATGCTCGACCTCGAAGCCTCGCTGCGGCGAGAGCAACACCTCTTCCCGGAAGCGCTGGCGCTACTAGACCAAGCCCTGGCAACTGGCCGAGGTAGCGAATCGGCAGCCGGAAGAATCCTTTTGAAGAAGGAAGTCGTCTTGGAGCAGATGGGGAACATTGAGGGCGCCATCGCAGTGTTGGCGCAAGCGGCCCCGTTCTTGGAAGCCGCGGGAGATCCCCGCCTCCTTTTCGCCTTACGCTTCAATACGGCGAACAACCTTTACCATCTGGAGCGCTACGCAGAAGCCGAAGTCGATCTGCTAGAGGCACGGGAGTTCGCGTTGCGGCTGGCCAACGAGCTGGACCTCATCCGCGTGGTCTGGCTGACGGCGAGAGTGGCGGCCGGGCTGGGGCGGCGGGAGGAGGCAATAGCCGGCCTGGAGCAGGTGCGGCACGACTTCACGACTCTCCAGCTCCCCTACGACGCAGCCCGGGCCTGCTTGGAATTGGCTGTGCTCTACCTGGAAGAGGGGCGGACGCGCGAGGTGCGAGAGTTGGCGATTTCCATGGCGTGGATCTTTACAGCCCAGGGGATTCACCGCGAGGCCTTGGCGGCCTTCAAACTTTTCGTGGACGCGGCTCAGAAGGAGGTTGCCACCGTGGGCTTGGCGCGGCGGGTGATGGTTGAGATTGAGAAGCTGAGCCGCTCGGCCCTTCCGGTGGACAAGCGAATAGGCTGAGGCATGGACGGAGCGGAGAACCACAGGAGAGCTCGACGGGTTCGACCCGGCAGAAGCGGCATCAGTCCTCCGTGAGCACCCGGACTTCCCTCCCGGAGTACAGATACTTACCCGCGGTAGCCAGGTATTCGGCAAGCGGCGGCAGCCCGATGGCCCGGCGGAGATCGTCCACTTTTCCAGGCTCTTCCAAGGGAACCGCAAACGGCCCCTTTTCATCTTCGCCGAGTTGGGTGCCGTAGCGCTGCTTCTTGCCAAGGCTGAGCTGAAGGCCGTCGTAGAGGACAGAAAACAGCTCGGCAGAGATGGCTGAGCTCTTCACGTCCTTCTCCACTAGAGGTAGAATCGCCTGCATCAGCCGCGGATCGCTACTGTGCTTCCCAAGAAGGATGGCAGCCGATGACGCCGCCTTTCCGAAGCGATCACAGTCAATCCAGCCGACCTCTTGAACCAAGGCCTTCAAATAGGCGAAGTTGTCGGCATCGACCGTCTTCCACCGCCCCGCCTGTGAGGCATCCTTGCGAACTGTCTGGTCGAGATCCCTCCGCCTCAAGAGCTCCCGCTCGATGCCCCGGATCCTTTCAGGTGAGACGTTCTCGGGCTGCCCTAGAGGAAGCGGGGAAAGGTCCAACTCCGGCGGAGTGGCCTGGAGAGCTTCATACTCAATGACCTCACTCCCATGCTCTACCCGAAGGACGTTGCGCTTGATAGAGACTCTCCAGATCTCCTTGAGTCCCTGGTCCCTGACTACGACCTGGCCCGGAACCGACGCGAGAACTACGACCGCTTTTGTGTAGCCGTCCTGCCGCACCACGAAGCGATCCGGCTCGAACAAGATTAGCTTCTCGCCTGAAACCTCCTTCCAGGTGCCATGAAGCTCCCCAATACTCCTTACCGCTGCGCTTTCATCTTGAAATGCCTGAGCGGAGCCTAAACATGAAATGAAGATGCTCGCCCAAGGATGAAATTGCGGTTGGTACGCATGCAGTGCTCCTCAAAGACATCCCCTACGCTCTATGTGTCACGGAGGCTCCGTTGTGAGGCATCGAGCTTCCATAGTGTGTCATGGAGGCTCGGTTGTGAGGCACTGAGCTTCGGGAGTGTGTCCCGCAGGTTCCGTAGCGATGCCCGGACTTCCGTAGTGTGTCCCGCAGCTTCTGTAGTGAGGCACCGAGCTTCGGGAGTGCGTCCCACGGCTTCGGGAGTGAGGTCCAGACCTTCCCGTAGTGTGTCCCGGGGCTGGCACTTCGCTCGGGGACGGCCGCAGTCAGAGACCGCAGGGCCGCGGCGTTGATGGGCGGCTGCTCACGCCGGTCTCTCGCGAAGGAGGACCGCGGTCACCTTACAAAAACGCCGCGTCCCGGTCTGGGACGCGGCGTTGGGTGCTTCGACGGGTTGCCTGCCGGTTGCTACTAAAAGCAATCGACCGTCATCTCGCAATCATAGAGCTGATCACTTACCATGGTGCAGTGCCGCTCGCCGTCGGCTTCATGGCAGGCGCAGTAGCAACCCCTCCCAATTTTCGTCGCATTGATCACCCGTAGCCCCTGAGGAGGAATCCCGGCGGTGAAGTTCGAGGTGCCGGGTAGCCGTGTATCCGGGCGCAGATCGCCATTGGTATCGACGACGGCAGATCTCATCGGCTTCGAGACCTCGCCGTCGGGGAAGGTCCACGGGAGAGGCTTCCCGGGGAATGCGACGCTTCCCTTGAGCTCCAGCCTGCGCGGATTCGTGCCCCGCACCGGCACAAAGGTCAAGCGCACATTGGCGGAAAGGGGCGCGTGGAAGCTCCCGCCGCCCACTTCGCTCTCGTGGATCCGCATCCTGGTGACGGGCTGCTTGCCGTCCAGCGTGACGTAGACGTGAAAGGCGCCACAGGAATTCTTGATGGGAGCGATGCTCACCATCGACAACGCCCGGAACCGAATACGTGTCTGGGCAACGCCGTGAGCGTCGAACACCGCCTCGTCCAAGCGCTCGATGATGGTGTCCGTATTCCGGAGCTGGCCGGGCTTTCCGGTCTCAACGGGAAGACCCTTGAGGGCTACGCGGTCAGTGAAGGCCGTAGAGGAGTCGCAGAAGAATCCGGCAGGGATAGGAGTTTTGGAGAATTCGTAGTAGGTAAATCCGCCTCCAACCGTCGTGAACACGTCGATCCCTGGTTTGATGGCAGGATCGGCGCTGGCCAAGTGAGACATACCCAACAGGAGCATAACCGCGAACCCGACAGACCTTTTCAAGTGAGCCCTCCCTTCGGAGCGGACGTTGGGCGGCGCTCAGACGCAACCCGCAGGGGACACTCTAACCGTATATTCTAACAAAGTACAGCAGGCTAGTATCAGAGGATGGCGCTCGCTTGGGACCCCTCCTTCCTCAGGTCGTCGAGCCTTCTGAGACTGCGTCGCGGCGAGCCTGTCGATACGCGAAGCGCCTGCTTTGCCGCCAGACTCAGTCGCCTCTACGAGCGGGACTACGAGGGTGGCACCTTGCGGCCTCGGCCGCGGCGGCTCCGCGGCGCGGCTCCACACCTCGCGTCAGGGTGAGCGAATAAGGTCGAATCGAACTCGACCCTAAACTACCGAGTCGCTCGATGCCGCCATACAGATGGCGAGGAGGTATGTCGATCATGCCAGCCGACGAGCAGTTCCCCTCAACCGTCCCTTGGTTTGGCGCTCGCAAGCGTGGCTCACGCACTCCTAGCCGAGAATCACAAGCTCCGCGAACACCTCGAAGAGACGCATAAGAAACTTCGCGCAACCCCCTTGGAAGTGAAGGCGTACCTCGCCGAGTTATCAGGGGAACTTCTGCAGTTTCAGGATGTCCCAGAAGCCCTCGAATACCGACAGTGCCTCACACGAGCCCAAAGCGCCTAGCGAACTCACTACAAGGGGAGATACGGCTTCCTGCGCTCCTCGAGCGCTACCACAGAAAGGGGGTGTTGCCTAAAGATGCTCAGGAGGCTCTGAGTCAACTACAACGAGAAAATTTACTGAGGCAATTTCTTTACCCTTGGGCATGCTCAAGCTATTTTTTTGGTAGTCGCTTCATTGCGGCTGCGATTTAAATATCTCTTCATATAGACCACGCGACGAAACCACCGAGACAAGCGCACCGCCGATGAATGTAGGAAGGGGTAAAGGCGCACTGATTGATTTGACCACCGCGTCTACGGTAGTTACCATCAAGAGTACTCCCGTCACAATGCCGCCACACCGAAGAAAGATAAGTATTAGGGTAGACTCTCGGAACTTGAGGAAGCCTCTTCTGCATCGAAATCCGTAGACGCACGAAAGTGCTATTCCAAGAATAACCGTCAGCAAAAAAATGTTCCTGTCAATATTTGTGGGAGTAAAAATCCAGGACATAGTATGCTCCCCCTCCAAGCAACTTCTACTTGAGGCCTGCTAAGCGACCCTTGGCCGCTTCAGAGGGAGACCAGAACCAGCCATTGGGATCCCAACAGCGCGCGTATGTGTACCTTGCCGCTTCCTCATAAGAGCTAATCGCAATACCTTGTTGCCCAAGACTTTCGGCGGCCTTCCCCTTTATGAAGAAGCATGTCGCCACATCATTTAGAAGGCCTCTTGAAAAAATGACCTGCTTCTCCTGATCTGGAACTTTCCCGGTACCAGGGATAGGAATCTTTGCTTTTTCTAATTTATCCTGCTCTTGGTCAGCTGCTCCTCCGAATTCGCTGATGCACCTGTCGGCATTAGCAATCGCGCGAGGGAAGTCGTCCTTATTTAAGGCATCAAATGCTGCGCTAACCAGCTCATTATTCAACACATTCTTTCCTGCCGAAAGGGCTCGGCCAGCAAACAGGCCAAGCGAGATGAGAATCAAGAACAATCCGATTGCCACTGTTGCCTTGGTAGAGCGTTGAAATATAGCCATTGAACTCACTATCTCCTTGTTGGTAGAACGCGTACGGCGAGCCGGCTTGGCAGCACCAACGACAGCGGCGAGCCCCGTCAATAAGGCACCGATGGCAGCGATAAGCGAGGCGGTGCTCTCAAGGAATGCTGTTATGGTCGTCATTATCCTTGCCTCCTGAGACTATGCAATTGAATAACTACCTCGAAACGACAGTCCGCTGAAGTAATTTTAGCATACCCTAAGCACTCTCGATCTGATTAAGATCTCGGTAGACAAGACAATTGAGCACAGTGAAGCATGGCCACGTTCGGAGAGGCGTACAGAAGAGCCCAGCGGCCTTGCCATGCAGCAGGCAGTCCTGCCAGCAGATTCGAGACCGGGCACATGCCCGACTGTCCCGCTGGCCATTTGGCCCTGGATAGAAGTGGCCGAGTCGTTTCACCCGGAGTTGGAACTCAAGTCAGGTCGAGGTTGCCGGCCTCAGAGATCGTGCATCCCGAGTTGACCAGCCCCGTCACGCAAAATGTGTTCTCCAACAAGATGTCTGGTGTTCGCCAGCTCGGAACACGGACGGCGCCGCCGTGGGGCGCGGGCCAACCGCCCCCACGGAAGCCGGGCCTGCTTTGGCTCAGGGCCTGCTGTCCGGATCCGCCGGATCGGTATGCGCGCGCCGCTCGTCACCGTCCCAGGAGCCGTCCTCGTCGCGGTCCACGCCGACGCGCTCTCCGGAGCCGGGCGGCACGCAGGTGTAGGTCACGGGGCGGCCGGAGACCGTGGCGAGGGACCGCAGGGCTGCGGCGGTGATGGGCGGCTGCCCGCGGCGGTCTCTCGCGAAGAGGCCCGACCCCAGGTAGAGGAAGCCGGCCTCGTTGTCTGAAAGGCTGGCCTTGGCGACGAGATCGCACTCCCCCGCTTCCGCGCGCTGGCGCAGGAGGTTGACGCGCGGGGCGACCGCCGCGGCGCTCGCGGCCGTGAGGGTGATCTGCTGGCCCACGACGGGCGCCAGGTTGGTGGGGAATGCAAGGATGAACGCCTCGAGCTGCCGCCGCTGGAGGTCGCCCTGCGGCCCGTCCGGGAGGCCGTTGTTGCCGGGCCCGACGAAGGTCTCCGAGAAGCTGAGCCCATGGGTGAAGCGGAACACGGTATCGACGCTCCCGTCGTGGAGGAAGCCGAAGCCGCGCACCTGATCCCCCTTGAAACCGTTGTCACCGCCCAAAAACCCGGGGTTCTCGGGATTCCCGAACATTCCGACCTTCTGATAAAGGTTGCGCAGGTGGGGGGTCTTCAAGAGCTGTGGGTTGAAGTCGAAGCCCGAGAAGCCGGACGTGCCGAAGAACCCGGGCGCGGCGGTGCCGGGGTTGGCGTTCGGGTTGATCACGTGGCAACTGGCGCAGGTGAGGACGGCGCCGTTGAGCTCCGGAGCCGACGGGATGCCGCAGTTGACGGTGTCGAAGAGCTGGCGCCCGGCGTCTTGATCCGCGGTGAGCCTGTTGTCGAGCCGCCGGTTGGGGTTCGGCGGATACGTGACCTGAAGGATGAAGTCGGTGAAGGCATCCATGTCGGACTGCGGGAGGGTCGCGTGGCGCCCGAGCAGATCGGCGAACGCGTCGTTGAACTTGTCGAACCCCGCGTGCTCGTCGAAGGCCCCGTTGTCCGGCTGTTCGTTCGAT
>Ga0190265_10002637_pt1 | contig 12072 bp, 10 predicted proteins | sample Popmic124T_FD_133135 | JGI IMG/M metagenome (GOLD analysis project Ga0190265, IMG submission 133135) | Populus adjacent soil microbial communities from riparian zone of Indian Creek, Utah, USA - 124 T | ecosystem: Environmental > Terrestrial > Soil > Riparian zone | place: USA: Utah | collected... | reverse complement strand
TGCTACGGCGACTACAACCAGAGCGACGTCCCGCGCGCCGCCGTGCGCGTCCTCGAGCACCAGGGTTTCCGCGTGCTACGGCCGAACCAAGTGTGCTGCGGTATGCCCAACCTCGACGGCGGCGACGTCGAAGCGATGAAAGCCAAAGTGCGCGAGAACGTCGCATCGCTCCTGCCGCACGTGCGCGCGGGCAAAAAGATCGTCGTCCCTTCGCCGACCTGCGGCTACACGATGAAAAAGGAGTGGCCGGTCTACGTGGATTCCCCCGACGTGCGCGCCGTCTCCGAAGCGACGCTCGATCTCATGCAATTCCTCGACGGGCTCCGCCGGGCCAAAACGTGGAAGACCGACTGGAAAAAGAGCCTCGGCAAAGTCGCCTACCACGCACCCTGCCATCTTCGCGCGCAGAAGATCGCCTACCCCGGTATGCGCATTCTCAACGCCATTGCCGACACCGACGTGCGCATGGTCGAGCAGTGCTCGGCCGTCGACGGAACGTGGGGGATGAAGGCCGAGTATTACGAGCTCGGCCGGAAATATGCGCAGAAGCTCGTGCGTGGCATCAGCGACGAGGAAAATGAGCTCGTGATCAGCGATTGCCCCCTGGCCGCGCGACGCATCGAGAAAGAGAACCGCGTCAAGGTGCTGCATCCGGTCGAGGCCGTGTGCGAGGCCTATGGTTTAGGAGTGAGTCATGAAGAAAGTCGAACGTAACGAGCTCTTGGGTCTGGCGGAATACGAGCAGATCCGCCCGCAATTTTTGGCACGCATCATCCGCGACAAGAAAGAACGGCGCGTCCTCGTCTCCGACGAGATCAGCGTGGTCTTCGAAAACCACGACACCGCGCTCTTCCAAATCCAGGAGATGCTGCGCACCGAGCGCATCACCAAAGAGGCGGCGATCTTGCACGAGCTCGAGACGTACAACGACCTCGTCCCCGGCGACGCCGAGCTTTCGGCCACCATGTTCGTCGAGATACCGGACACCGCCACCCGCGAAAGGCGGCTCGTCGAGCTCGCGGGGCTGGAGGGCGAGATTGCCCTCGACGTGCTTGGAACCAAGATCGCCGCGCGCAACGAAACGCGCGGGGTGCTGCCCGATCGGACGACGGCCGTGCACTACATCAAGTTCCCGCTCGGCGAAGCGCTGGCGGCGCGTTTGGCCGCGCGCGCGAAGGAAGCAGACGGCGCGATTTTCTTTGTCCTCGAGCATCCGAAGCTCAGCGTGAGAAAAGAGATCCCCGCGGTCACGGTGCGAAGTCTGGCGGAGGATTTGAAGGCGTGAGCTCGACCCCAGGCACCACGAAAAATGGCGGCGACCGTTCGCGCAGTTCGATGCTAGGTTCGAAGCTGTGATCGTTTACGAACGTCCCATCCGATTCGACGAAGTCGACCCCGCCGGCATCGTCTTTTTCGCGCGCTTCATGAACTATGCGCACGAAGCGATGGAAAATTTCTTTTCCGATATCGAAGGTGGATACGCTGGGCTCATTCAAACGAGGAAAATCGGCTTCCCCACCGTGCGCCTCGAAGCCGACTTCAACATTCCCCTGCGTTACGGCGAAATGCTGCGCGTCGAGACCTCATGCAGCCGGCTCGGCAATTCCAGCGCCACCTTCGTTCACGACATGCGCAGCGCCGCCAGCGGCGAAATCTGCGCGGTCGTCAGCCATGTCGTCGTCACCGTGACGCTCGGTGTCCTCAAGCCGTGCCCGATGCCGGACGACGTGCGCGCGAAGTTCGCCGCGCATATGACGGCGAGGTAAGGGTTCGGGCACAGGGCCCGGGATGACGCGCGTCGAGGGGTGACGCGTGTAACCGCGCACCTTTTCGCGCTTTGTCGCCGGTCGCGCCAATCCGAGCGGGCGTCTCGACCGTAACGTGGGTACCCCCGCACCCTCGAGAAAGGTTCGCGCCCGATGAGAAGAGCTTCCGCTATGCATTCGACCGCGGACTGGATGCAAACGCGCCGAACTTGGCGCTGGCGGCTGGTTCGCCCCGCCGGTCTCGTTCTCGGCCTTTTCGCCGCCGTGGCGTTACCGAGTTGTGGTGGGCCAAGCCCGGAAGCTCCGGTGGAAATCCGGCACCGAACGGGACTCACCGCCGCGCAGGCGGATCCGATGCTCCCCGGCAAGCTCGCGGCTCGTGTTGCGGCCGCCGTCACGGCTTATCGCTTCGACTTCGCGCCCTCCACAGACGAGATTCCCGCCGGTTACACGCTCGTCCAACGCTGGGTCGACAACGCGCGCGGGCTTTCCGTTGCCGCCTACCGAGCGGAGGCGGGCGACGTGATCATCGCCTTCGGGTCGATCTTTCTCCCGTCGCAAATCGGTGTCGATCGCTACGGATATCAAGCGTTCACGAGCCGGCGCGACGACCTTCGCCAGTTCGTCGCGGGTTTGCCCGAGGGGGCACGGGTCGCGCTCGTGGGCCACGCTTTGGGGGGCGCGATTGCTTCGTATGCAGCCTACGATCTGCTGGCGAGCCAAACAATCGACGCATCCTTGCTCAGCCTGACGACGTTCAACGGTCTCGGCGGACGAATGGGCCTGCAGCAAAACGGCGGATTCGATGCCAGCGTGGTCCAGGCACTCGACGCGCGCCATTACCGAAAACGCAGCGATCTCGTGACGCGTCTCGCGTCCCAGGTCGGCGGTCAGACGTACCTGCTCGATCCCAACGCGGCGGCGGAGAATGTGATCGACGCCGGGTCGATCACGGCGATTCAGGCGCTGATTGCGGGCGGAGCCCCGCTCGACAACGTTGCAGCGGTGTCCCTGCTGCCGCTCGAAGCAGCGATACTCGATCCGCAAAGCGCGCTCGCCGCCGAGCAGCGCGCGTCGCTCGAGGAGAACATTTTCGCCGGCTTTCTGGCCGACCCGACCACCGAACGGATCGATCGCTTCTCGCGCGATCAGCTGCTCATCGGCGGCTTGTTTCCCAGCGTCGGCGCGGGTGGTCCCCTCGGCGGCGCAGGAGGTCCCGGCGGAACCGGTACAGGAGGAGGATCGGGGTCGGGCGGTGGGAGCGGCGGGTCCGGCTCGCCTGGCGGTGGCTCCGGCTCGCCGGGCGGCGGAGGCGGCCCCGCGGGCGGTGGATCGGCTGGGGGCGGCTTCGGGTCCGGCGGCGGCGCGGGCGCCAACACCGCCAGCGCCTCGGGACTTTTCGGCGCCGTCGGCGCGCTCCTTCCCGGCGTGGTGGGTGCTTTTGGCGACGCCGTCTTCGCCGCCGGCATTCTCGGAGGGGGGCCGGCGCTCTTCGCGCTGGGTATCCTCGCGGGCCTCGCTGCGGAAGCCCTCGAAGAGGGGAGACCTCCGACGGATGGAGAGGCCTTGACGGAGTACCTGACGGAGGTCTTGAAGGAGTACCTGGCGGAAGAGCTTCCGAAACCGCTCCAAATCGCGAAGACCATCCTCGAAATCATCGAGCGGTTTCACACGCCCCTCGTGCTCGATCTCGATGGCGACGGGATCGAAACGACCGCGCTGCGAACGCGGCCTGCTTTTTTCGACTACGCCGCCGACGGGACGGCGGAGCTGACGGGCTGGGTCTCGGCCGACGACGGCTTTTTGGCTTGGGATCGCAATGAAAATGGCCGCATCGACAATCTGGGAGAGCTGTTCGGTGGTCTCGTGGACTTCGACGTGGCTGCGTTCCGCGCGCTCGACGCGAATTCGGACGGCGTGATCGACGCCGCCGATCCCGCGTTCGCGAATCTGCGTGTTTTTCGCGATTTCGATCAAAACGGTTTTGGCGTCGGCAGCGAGATCACATCGCTCGCCGCGAACGGCGTGAGCGCCCTTTCTACGGCGTTCACCAACGTCAACGAGCCCAATCAGGGCAACGTCGTCAGCTTGCGGGGAACCTATCGAACGACGGCCGGCGAGACGCGCGCGCTCTGCGACGTGCTGTTCGCCATCGATCCCACGACGACGATCTATACAGGTCCGCCGCCATCGCCCGATCTGCTCCTTCTCCCGCAGCTGCCCGGCGGGGGCAGCCTTCCGCCGCTCGCGGTCGCCATGGGCCAAGATCCGGCGCTGCGCGCCATGGTCGAGGCGCTGCGCGGCTTGTCGGTGGGCGATCTGACGGCGTTTCAGACGCAAGTGCAGAACATCCTCTACCGCTGGGCCAAGGTCGAAAATGTCGATCCCGCCAGCCGAGGTCCGTACCTCGACGCTCGGCAGCTCGGCGTGGTCGAGGCCTTTTTCGGCGCGCGGTTCAAACCCAACGGGACGCATATTCTCGAGAAGGTCGGCGAAGGCGTGCAGCGTGCCTATTACAAAGTCTTCCTGCAGCAGTCTGCGGCGCTTCTCGCGCAAACGCCGGCCGGTATCGCGCTCGGGCTCGAATACAACCCGGCCTTCGAGCTCACGTTCTTCACCGGCAACCCCATCGATCTCTTTGCGCAGATCGCGGAGTTTGCGCCGTCGGATCCCGAGGCATCGGCGGCTTATTTCGCAGCGAGGATCGGCTTTTTCGATACCTTGGTGCCGAAGGACGTAAGGCTGCTCATCGACGCGGTCAGGCGGGCGCGCGCCGAGAACCGTACGCCGTCGCTGCCTGGGCTGCTCGACGTTCCGGCCAACGTCGACGCGCTCCGCAGCACGCTTCGCGGGCAGAGCCTCGATCTACATCTGCAAGCTCTGCAAAATCCAGTGTTCACGATTCAGTTCACCAGTTATGCCGTCACCGGCTTTCGCAACATCGTTCAGCAGGGGCCGACGGGTACCGGCTCGGTCTTCGTCACGGACTCGTCGATGTTCATCGACTTCGGCGGATTGAACAAGTTCTACAGCGGCTCGGGCGCCGATCTGCTTTATGGTCTGGAAGGCAACGACGATCTGCACGGCGGGCTCGACGCCGATCGCATTTACGGCGGCGCCGACGACGACAACTTGTACGGCGACGAGGGCGACGACGGTGTCTTCGGCGGTGAGGGCAACGACACGCTGCGGGGTGGAGATGGCTTCGACCGACTGCAAGGCGAGGCAGGCGATGACGTTGTGCATGGAGGCGACGGCAACGACGATCTCTTCGGCGGTCCGGGAGCCGACGAGCTGCACGGCAACGGCGGTAACGACAACTTGACCGGCGGACCCGGGGACGATCACCTGCTGGGAGAAGCCGGCAGCGACGAGTATCTGTTCGAAATGGGTCATGGCAAAGACCTGATCAGCGAAACGGACATCAATGGCGCGTCGGACACCATTCGCTTCGGAGCCGGCATCACGCCCGATTCGATCTCCCTCGAGCGGCGCGGCAGCGATCTTTGCTTCGTTCCGCAGTCGGCCACCGACATGATCACGGTGAAAAACTTTTTCCTCGGATCGGTCTACACGGTCGAACGCGTCGTCTTCGCCGATGGCACGGTATGGGACGATGCCTATCTTCGCAACAACCTGGCACGGATCGGAACCGACAACGCCGATACCATGTACGGCAGCGGCATCGGCGACCGATTCTACGGCCTCGGCGGCAACGACGTTCTTTGGGGCTACGCTGGCGACGATACCTTCGTCGGCGGCCCCGGCAACGACACGTTGCGAGGCGGCGCCGGCGGGGACCGCTACCTCTACGCACCAGGGGACGGCTACGACGAGATCATGGAAGAAGCCGACGCCGCACCCGACCGCATCGTGTTCGGTGCCGGCATCACCGCAGCCGATGTGATGATCGAAAAACAGGGCCTCGATCTGCGGGTGCGCGTCGGCGCCGATCCCGCGCAGGGCTTGGTGGTGCGAAACTACTTCCTTGGCACCAGCGGCGGGAGCAAGGTCGAGCTCATCGATTTCGCTGACGGCACCCGATGGACCACCGCCCAGATCGAAGCGAATCTCGTTAGCATGGGCACGGAGGGCAACGACACGCTCAACGGAACCGCCGGCTCCGACATCATGCGCGGCCTCGGCGGCAACGACAGCATCACCGGCCAAGCAGGCGACGATCAAATCGTCGGTGGCCCGGGCGACGACTCGCTGGCCGGTTTCGGCGGCAACGATACGTATTTCTTTGCGCCCGGCGATGGCCGCGATGTGATCAACGTGGGCAACTACAACGCCGGCGGCGCCGATCGCCTGATGTTCACGGCCGGTATCGAGCCGGCCCACGTCGCCATCCAGCGAAGCAGCACGCACCTCATTCTCGTCGTGCAGGCGGGCGTAGCCGACGTGAAGTTCACCAATTGGTTCTTGGGAACCAACAATCAACTCGCGGAGGTCGTGTTCGCCGACGGCACGCGGTGGAGCGCGGCGCACATCAACGCCAACGCCATTCGCGTCGCGCTCACGAGCGAGGACGAGGGCGCGCGCGAGTAGCCGCTAGGGGCTCGTCACCTGACCGACGAACAAGACGGCGCCGGTCGGGTTGTCACGGACCAGAATCAGAAAGGGTCGATCGGCGTTGAACACGGCGCGCTCGGGCGCGCTGGTTCTGCCCACGAGGACCGCCGTGGCCGCCGCGGCTTCGGTCCCCTTTTCGTCGATCGAGACGAATGCCTCGTGAATGACGTCCTGAATGAAGAGCGTTCGCGTCCCATCCATTCCCGAAAAATCGGCATTGCTCGTGAAGGCGTCCGTCATGCCCAGCGCTTGCAGCGCGGGCTTGACTTTGAGCTGCGTGGTGAAGCGAAACTTCGGCAGGGAGACTTCGACCAGGCGAGTCTTGAGCCCTGCCACGACGGACGCGAGATGCGGAGCGTCGAGCTTGGACCGGTAGCTTTCGAACGTACCTGCCGCCGGCAAGAGCACGACCATCGAAACGTCGTCGCCCGTGTAAGCAAGCTCCATGGCCTGCCAGCCATCGCCCTCGGCGTACCTGTGCTCTTTGGCCTGGTGCATGGTGGGCGCCGTCACCTGCGACCCATCGAGCTTGGTGAAAGAGGCATCGCTGGTGTTGGCCGGTTCGAACTTGTCCTTCCACGACGCGGCGAAGTAGATGGCGTTCGTCAATACGAGCACCGTTTGCGTATCGATGAGGCCCATCGGGATGAGCTCCGGAATGCGGGTTCCCGTGTTGTCGCTCACCCAACCATTGATCGCGCGGCGCGACCCTTCGGCGTTGGTCACGAAATCCATGAGCGAAAGACCGGCGCCGTAATTTTCAGCCAACAGATCGAGGTACGGGCTGAGAAAGACGTAGTCGTGCTGGCCCCAGAGCGAGTTCGTGACGTGCAGCTCGAACGCGTGTCCGTTCTGCACCGGCTTGCCGTTACGCGCCGCGAGCGCCAAGTCGAGCGCGCCGAACGCAGGGTGGAGTCGTTCCGGTGCAAGATCGAAATGCAGCGCCGTTTTCATCTGCGCCGCAGTCTCTTCGCGCGCGCCGCCGTACGTCATCCCCAGCGCTATCGAAATGCTGTGGGGCGACATGAAGAAGTTGTCGCCATTGCTTGCCTGGCGCAGAAGATCGAAGGCAAAGGCAGCGTCGTCGTTGGTGAGCTGTTGGATGTCCTCGCCGGGAACGGCGGCGGTCAGACGGGGCTTGTCGGAGCGCGCGATCTGGCCGGGCGGCGGAGTGCCAGCGCCGGGTGTGCCAGGATCGGGTGTGCCACCGCCACACCCGGACAAAGTTGTCAGCAGGGCGGCTGCGATGGGCGCCGCAAAGGCGCGTTTTACGGCCGGTTGCAGGCTTGTCCACGCGGGTGAGAGGGGGGCGGAGAGGGGCATGCGACGAGTTTAGCAAGGGCTGTGCCGCGCCGGGATGCTCGAGACCGCGGAAGCCCTATCTCGCCCGCCGGCTCATAAAAGCTCGCGAAACCTGAGCGGCTCCGCGACGTTCTTCACTTTCGCATTGCGCTCCGCACCGAACGAAAAGCCCCTTGCACCCCCGAGCTGCGCAATCGCCTCCTCCATCACCAAAATCTCGTCTTTGGCCGCACAGCCCTGAAGCCGCGCCGTATTGTTCATCCCACTCGAAAACCCCGTGAAATTGTCGTTCGGCCCAAACTGTCCGACAAAAAGCGGCGCCAGGTTGACGCCGGTGGAAACACCGAGGCCGGCGTCTCGCAAATGCGCAAACTGCGGTAGCTTCGGCAAGTCGCGTGTCATCGCGCGGATCTCGACGGCACACCGCATCGCGGCTGCGAGTCTTTCCGCGGGCACGACGTCGTAAAAGGGTGGGCCAAAGAGCCCGATCACGCAGTCGCCGACCATCTTGTCGAACACGCCGCCGTGGTTCCATACGAGATTCACGGTCTCGCGGCTCCAGATCTCGACGAGCTCGGCGACCGCGGCGGGACTTCGTAGCACGCGCTCGGACAAGCTCGTGAACCCGGCAATATCGACATAGAGGATGGCGACCTCGGCTTCCCGCGCCGACAGATAGCGCTGAGCGTAGTCGGGATGAACGAGCAGGCGCGAGACGTCCTCGGCTCGAAAGCTCCGTGCGAGGGTGCGCCACTCTTTGTTGAAGTCGACGACGCGCTGTCGGACGAACCCCGCGAAGCCGGCCAGGAGCTCGCGATCATACGTGTTGAAGCCAGAGTTTTTGGCGGTGACGAGCACCTTGCCCACCAGCGAGGTCCGGCTGACGCCGTTGATGAGCACCTCTTCGCGGGCGCCGCGAAAGCCGAAGCGATCCACCAGCTCGCGCGCGCCTTCACGCAGGTACGAGCGGGCTTCGTCGACGATGGCGCGCTCGTCGGGATGCGGAGGCAACCCGCCCATCGTGTCCATGGCGAGCTCGCCCTTGTCGAAGACTTGCACGTGGAGGGTCGCGGCTTTGTCTTCTTCGGCGACGCAGACCAAGAGCAACCTGTCGAGCGCGACGGCTTCGGTGAGGATTTTCACGGCGGCGCGCACACCATCGCCGAGCACGCGGTGTCGGAGCGCATCGCCCAGTTGCATCATGACGCGGTGGCGTTCGCGGGCCGCGCGGATGGCGTGCAGAAAATTGTCGAGCTCTTCGCAGGCTACGACCAGCGTCGCGGCGAGGTGTGCCGCGTCGACGGCTGCGCCGGCCGTCTTTGGCACGACCAGTCCCGCCGAGCCAAACCATTCGCCGGCCACGTCGAGTGGACGCGCGACGACGAGGTCCGCCGCGAGCTCGAGTGTTACCTCCTCCCGACGCTCCTCGCTGGTGCGCTCGAGCACGGATGTAAGCTCGGGAACGTCGCTGGCTTTCGGCCAAGCGAAGAGGCTGAGAGTGAGATCCTCGCTGAAGCTGCGCACGAATGCGGCTCGGGCCCCGACGCTCTTGCAAAGCGCGGGAAGAATGCGCTGCATGGCTTCGGCGAGGCTCTCGCGCTTCTGGAGCGCGGTTTCGACCAAACCATCGACGAGAAGGTTCAAGTCGAGAAGCGCGCGCAGCTTGGCGGGGTCCTCACTTGCCATCTCACGAGAATCGCAAAAACGGCGCCGCGTGGCCAGCGCTTGGGCGCCGGTCCGTCCAACGAGCCGAGGAAAGCACCAGCACGGACGCGGCTTGCAGCATATGTCAAAAATGACATAATCACCTCTCGATGACCCGTGAGCTTGCCAACTTGGTACGGCAACGGCGCGAAGCGCTGGGCTGGACACAGAGTGACCTTGCTCGAGCGCTAGGCTCGAGTCCTTCGCGCGTTTGCAAGTTAGAGTCTGTCGACAGCTCGGTATCCGCGAGCTTGATGCTTCGAGCGTTGGCCGTGATGGACTGTCCGCTCCGCATGGAGATCGACGCAGCGAAGGATCCGTTCGCGCAGCATGGCGTGTCCAACGCGCATCGGCGCCAGCTGTCGCGACGCCTCCAACGCCGCCGGCATGCCGAGCGGCTTGCCGAACGCCACGCGGTGGACGCGGGGGATGTCGAGCATGCTCTCTACAATCTGACCCTGCCCCCTTGGCAGAGGTTGGCAAGGAGCTTCAAGCGTGCCGGCCTCAAGCGACTTTCCGCTCAGTGACGCCGAGCTCCTATTTTTGCGCGAGCTCGTGCGCTCCGGCACGCGATTCTTGGTCGTGGGCGTCGGAGCCGCGGTCTTGCAAGGAGCTGACGCGGTCACCCAGGATCTCGACCTCTGGTTTTCGTCACTTGGGGACCCGGGTATCGCCAAAGCCGCGAGCGCGGCAGGGGGCGAATTCGCCGCGAGAACCAATCCTCCCATGGTGGCAGGAGAGGGGCTCGATCGCATCGACGTGGTCACGCATTGTCAGGGACTGAAGAGCTTCAATGCCGAATATGCGAAAGCTCGCACTCTTTCCGTCGGCGACTTTTCGATCAAGATCTTACCGCTCGAACGCGTCATCGCGAGTAAGCGCGCTGCCGGGCGTCCGAAGGACAAGGCGGTGCTCGAATCTCTCCGCGCGGCGCTCGTGGCGCAGCGGGCAGCTCCGAAGCGGTGAATTAGCGATCCTGGTCGATCATGGTTCCGAGCCACGGGTCGGCCTTGCGTCACTTGCTGTCACGCGGCACTCCCGGCGATGATAATGACATGAAAATATGGCTCGCTCCCGCCTTCGTGCTCTGCATCGCCTGCGGCCGGGCCGATACAGGCGAAGCATGCGACACGTCGGGTGACGTCGACGAGTGTGTCGACGAGGCCATCTGCACGAAAGATTCGAACGGCAGGGCCACGTGCCGCAAGCGGTGCACGGAGGATTCCCAATGTTCCGCAACCGAACAGTGCAATGGCGTGAGCTCGACGAACATCAAGAGCTGCCAGCCCAAGTGAGCGGTCACGATCCTCTGCGCCGCGCGACGCTCGCCAAAGCTCGGCGCACCCAGTCGTGATGACCTGCGCCCCCGACGACAGGATCGAGCTCCGCGCAGAGCACCGCCAGGGCACGCACTTGTACCGTTGACTCGCGCACCAGCTGCGCGTCGCCGCTCTGCTCGGCTAGCGTGCGCAATCTACGAAACGTCGCGAGCGCTGCCGGCCATGCCCGATCCTCCACGTAGCGCGCGGCCAGCGCCCGCAGCGTGTCCGGACCTTGGGCCACGCGGGCGAGATGCTCCAAATCGGCGATCTCGCGCGTGAACTCGCCCATCCGCTTGAGAAGCGCGGCCCGCGCGCGGAACGCTGCGACGAAGCTTGGAATGTGCTCGATGGCGACGTCATACGTGCGCTCCGCCTCCACCAAATCTCCCGTGCGTTCGCGTGCCGCGGCTAGCTCGAGGTAAGCGGGGCCATAGCTCGGATCGAGGCGCACCGCGTCCGCGAAGCGCCGCATGGCGAGCGCGTCGTCTCCTTTCTGCGCGTGCTCCCGGCCCTGCCGTGTGAGCTCGGCCGCGGCGGAGGACGACCAAGCACCGTTCCCTTCGGCGCGCGCCGCGGTCGTGACTGTCAGAAGGGACAGCGCAATGAGACCGATGGTCTTGGTGCCAAAGGAATACGGACGAATCACTCCCCATAATCTATCGCACGCGGCGCCCCGAAGCCCGCTGGTCGAAATGCCCGTTCGCGTCAGTCCTCGAAGATGGCGTCCACGATCTCCGGGACCGACCTCCCCACGACCAGGCAGCGCGCCGGCCGCCTCTCGGCGTAGAGAACGACGACATGATCGGCGGGCATGAGGCCTTTGCGCGCCAGCGGGCAGCCGATGACGGACGCACGCACCCTGGTGCCGCGGGCCACGAACTCGACGCGGATGGTGTGATCCCTGCGCTGCGGCCCCGCGGGCTCGATATCGAGCACGCGGCCCTTTGCCTCCAAGCCCGAACGAAAGACGTCCTCGCGCCACAATGCCTCGCGATACTCGAACCATCGCACCGCCGGCACGATGACCAAGCCGATCGCAGCGGCCAACGCCGCCAGCGTCCAGAGCTTGGCCAACACCAGCGGCAGGCACGCCGTGGCGACCAACACACAAGCAAAGGCCCAGCGATACGGCTTGAGCTTGACGATCGGCAAATCGAGCAGCTCGCGCACCTCCGCCGTAAGCCGCCGAGGCGGCCCGCCCCAGCGAGTCGCGGAATGTGAGTCGCTGCTCACGGCTTCGTCGTCCGAAGTCCAACCGTTTTGGCGAGCGTCGCTTGCCTGGCATCGTACGTCACCAAAATGCGGCACTCGAGCTCGAGCGCGCTCGCGACGTGCAGAACGTCCAGCGTGCGCGTGCCGAGCTTGGGCGTGTGGACCTGGCTCAGATGGGCGGTACGCTGGAG
>Ga0190265_10002636_pt1 | contig 12075 bp, 8 predicted proteins | sample Popmic124T_FD_133135 | JGI IMG/M metagenome (GOLD analysis project Ga0190265, IMG submission 133135) | Populus adjacent soil microbial communities from riparian zone of Indian Creek, Utah, USA - 124 T | ecosystem: Environmental > Terrestrial > Soil > Riparian zone | place: USA: Utah | collected... | reverse complement strand
CGGGATGGTGTTCTTCACCACGCCCGAGCGCCTCGAGATCGGCAATCATCCGATCGCGTGCGCCGGCGCAAAGCCGACGCGCGAGGAAGCGATGATGTACTATCGAGGCATCACGCGGGCCGAGCAGCTCCGCGTGCGCACGTTCACGCGTCTCACCGGGGCAGGGCGCGCCGGCGACCGGATCCGCTGCACTGTCGCCGCCGGCGAAGGGGATCGTGAGATCACGTGCGACCGTCTCGTGCTGGCGACCGGATACTTCGACCGGCCCAACCATCTGGGCGTTCCGGGCGAGGACCTTCCGCACGTTCACCACTACTTCGACGAGGCGCACCTCGGATGGGGTCTCGACGTCGTCGTGGTGGGGGGAAAGAATTCGGCGATCGAAGCGGCGCTGCAATTGTATCGCGCCGGCGCGCGCGTGACCCTCGTCTGTCGCGGCGCCGCTCTCAAGCCCAGCGTGAAGTACTGGCTCAAGCCCGACATCGAGAATCGCATCAAGGCGGGAGAGATCGCCGCGCGCTTCGGTGCAACGGTCCAATCGATCGGGCCCGGCTCAGTGACGATCCGCACCGCTGACGGCGGACCGGAGCGCCTCCGTGCTGACCGCGTCTACGCGCTGATCGGGTTCACTCCTGACTTCGACCTGTTCCGCTCGATGGGCATCGTGCTCGACCCCGTCACGGAGCGACCGAAGCTGGACCCGGAGACGCTGGAGACCAACGTGCCCGGCATCCACATGGCGGGGAGCATCGTCTCGGGCCGCGCGATCTCGGAAGTGTTCATCGAGAACGGCCGCTACGACGCAGAAAAGATTTTCGGCGACCCAGTGGCGCGAAAGCGGGCCGACGCGCTCTACGAGGAGACGCCCCGGCCGGTCGGCGAATAACGCGACGCTACCTCCGGCTCGCGGGCCCCAGGTATTTCTCGAACCAGTCCAGGTTGCTCTGCATCGCGGCCATCTGCATCCTCGGCTCGTTCGGACCGTGCGGTTGCCGCGGCAACACGATCATGCGTGTGGGAACGCCCTGTGACTTGAGCGCGTTGTAGAGCTCATATCCCTGCGAGATCGGCACGCGCACGTCGGCATCGCCGTGCTGAATGAGCGTCGGCGTCGTCACGCCCTTGATGTTGAACATCGCCGAGTGCTTCCGGTAGATGTCGGGATTGTCCCAGAACTCGCCGCCGAAATAATCGGGGATGAACGCCGGGATGTCCGCGGTTCCGTTGAAGCTCATGAGATTCGTAACGGGCGCGCCCGCGGATGCAGCCTTGAAGCGCTTGGTCTTGGTGATGATCGTCGATGTCATGTAGCCGCCGTAGCTCCAGCCCATGACACCCAGGCGCTCGGGATCCGCGACGCCCATCGCGATCACCTTGTCGACGCCCGTCATCAGGTCGTCGTAGTCCCCGCCGCCCCAATCCTTGATGTTCGCCTGGCGAAACGGTGTTCCGTAACCGCTCGAACCGCGCGGATTGGGTCTCAGAACGGCGTAGCCTCTCGCGGCAAAGGTCGCGATCGGATACGAGCCGCGTCCGCCGATGTAGGTCTGCTGGAAGACTCCGGCCGGGCCGCCGTGGATGTTGAGAAGCAGCGGCACTTTCGTTCCCGCCTGATACCCGACCGGATATGTGAGCAGACCCTCGATTTCTCTTCCATCCGTGCTCTTCCAGGTTATGAGCTCCGTCCTGGCAAGAGCTGTCGCGCGATCCGCGTTCGCCCGGGAGATCTGCGTCGGCTCCTTGTCGCGCAGCCGAGCGATGAACGCTTCCGGCGGCCTGTCCGTCTTTTGCATCACGAAGCTGAACACCGTGCCGCCCGGAGCGAGGCTCACCCCCGAGAGAACCGCATCTCTCCTCAGGACTTCACTCGTCGCGCCGGTGGCGACGTTCACCGCGTAGATCGAAGTGACGGTGCCTCGCGCTTCGCTGAAATAGATTTTCGTCCCGTCAGCGGACCAGCCGGCGATTGTGGGCTGCCCGTCGTGGGACGCCGATGTGACGCGTGGTGCGCCCCCCGCAGCCGGATAGATGCTGATGCGCTCGCTCCCCGCCCAGCGCACAGGAAGATCGCTGACGCTGGCGGCGATCCATTTGCCGTCCGGTGAGTATTCGGGGGCCGCTTCCGCGGCGAGTGTCGAAGCGAGCGGGGTGATCTTCCCCGTCGCGACTTCGACGATCGAGATGTCGGATGACGGCCAGTCGTTCGCGACCGGGGACTTCACGTGGCCGAAGGCGAGATTTCTGCCGTCGGGCGACCAGTCGAACCCCGTGACGTGGCGCGAATCGCTGGTGAGCTTGCGCGCCTCGCGCTTGCCGCTCGCGTCCTTCGCCACGGGGATGACATAGAGCCGCGCGAACTTGAAGCTCTCATCCGCCCAGCGAAAATCGTTCTTCGCCTTGTCGTTCTTTTCCTCGTCTTCGGTCTTGGCGTCGGTCAACAGGTACGCGATCGAGCGTCCGTCCGGCGACCAGGCAAAGTTCCCCACCGAGGATTTCACATCGGTCAGCGGCTCGGCCTCGCCGCCACTCACGCGCAGGACGTAAAGATTGCTCTTGTTGTCCTTGCGGTTCGAGGTGAACGCCAACGACTGGCCATCGGGCGACCATTTCGGGTTGGTCGACGACTTGTCGCCGAACGTGACCTGAAAGTTCTCCTTCCCGTCGACGGACGCGAGCCAGATCTGCGTGACGAATTCGCTCTTGTCGGCCGTCATTACCGCGTCATTGACGGTGTAGGCGACCCGCTTGCCGTCGGGTGAAACGCGCGGGGTAGCTATCAACCGCGTTTTCGTCTGGAATTCGGGAGACCAGGAAGCGGGCGCGCTCTGAGCTACGACCGGGCTCGAGCCGTCCGCGAGAATGAAAAGGGTCAGGACGGCGGCGAAGAGTGTTCTCATGACGGGTGTACTCCGGGATAGGGAGCGAGTTGCGCGTGGACCATAGCGAGCTCCGGGTGGACAATACGGTATGACTACTTGGGACTGTTGGCAAATCACCGCTTCAGATGGGCAGCTGATCGAGCGCAAACGAACCGGGCCCCGCCTTTCGGCAGAGCCCGGTTGTCTTTCAACGCTTCGATCAGACAAGCAGCAGATTCGCCCTGTCCCGCACCTTGTGGTAGCACTCGCACGCCGCTTTTCTCAGCCCCGGCTCGTCGAGAATCGTAATCTTCCCGTAGGTGTGCGAGATCAAACCGCGCCGTTGGAGCCCGCCGACGGCGACTGTCACACCGGGGCGCCTCACCGACAGCATCTGCGCCAGAAATTCCTGCGTCAGAGTGAACGAGCTGCGACCGATCGAGTCTGCCGTGACCATTATCCACCGCGCGCACCGCTGCTCGATGAGGTGGACGCTGTTGCAGGCGGCCCACTGCGCGATCGTCTGCTGACAGAACTCCGAGTAGCGAAGCAGTTGTCGGCGCAGCTCGGGCGCGTGGTCGATGACCTTCTTGAATGAGTGGCTCGTGAGGCGGAGAAACGCTCCCTCGATCTGGCAGATGCCTCTGTATCCTGAAACGTTCGCCTCGTGCAGCACCGTCAAGCCAACGAACCCTTCGCGACCGACCGCCATCGCTTCCACCATTCCGCCGTCCTCGAGCACGGTCACGAGCGATGCCATTCCGCTGATCGGGAAATAGACGTGCTCGAGCTCTTCGCCTTCGTCGAAGAACTGTTCACGGAGACTCGCCTTGTACTCCTCGCCCTTGTCGGCGACGAGTCGCATCTCCGCTCTCGGCAGCCGGGAGAGGAGCCGATTTCTGCCGAACGACGGATGGGCGCCGTCGCCCTCGGATGTCACTAAGTGGAGGTCGCTACGCATTGCCTGGGGTGCGAGATGTCAGCAGGGGAGAGTAACCGGAGGCCCGACCTCACGCAACGCCTTTGTTTCCAACGACTTACAGCTCATCAAAAGTACGGCAACGTACTAAGGATTGGATCGGTACCGTACCATGTTCGAATGCTATCTTCATCTCGATCGAAAGGCTCGTGTCTATCAAGCCCACCCAACTCAGATGGCTGACCCTCAGCTGATCGGACCGCCTCCGGTATCGACACCGGCGAACCTGAAGCGCTCTCGTGGCTCGGGGCGCGAGCTGCCGGACGACCTGCTCAAGGCTGCGTCGCTGCGCCTGGGCATAATGTCACTGCTGTTCGCGGTGCTCTGGGTGGTGGGGAGCGTGGCCGGCCGTCTTGCCGTGCACGCGCTCTACCCGGACAACCCGCGCTGGAACCAGCTGGACACGGGAGACGCGATCTCCCTCGTGGCGGTGATCGTATCGCTGGCTCTCTTCGCCTACACTCGCAGGGGACAGCGAGATCCGAAATTCGTGCTGGACGTGGGGCTTGTGTACATGGTGTTCACGGCGTTCGCGCTCAGCCAGCTGTTCCACCTCGGCGGAATACCGGCCAGCGGCAGCTTTCTCCCCGAGATTTCCTGGGTGGGGGCGGTCATCCTGATGTTCGCCGCCATCCTCCCGACCACACCGCGGAAGATTGTGATCGCGGGCCTGATCGCCGCATCGATGAATCCGCTCGCGATGCTTGTATCCAGGTGGCGGGGTATGGGGGACTTCGAGCCGTGGACCAAAGCACTGGTAATGCATTATCCGGACTTCATACTCGTCGGCGCTGCCGTCGTCATTTCACGGGTGGTCACGAAGCTCGCCCAGCAGGTCACCAAAGCGCGCGAGATGGGCAGCTATCAGCTCGGAGAGATGCTCGGTCGTGGAGGCATGGGCGAGGTGTACAAGGCCACGCATCGAATGCTCGCGCGGCCGGCGGCGATAAAGCTGATACGCACGGAAATGCTCGGCGCAGTCGATGAAGACGCGGCGAAGATCGCGGTCACGCGCTTCAGACGAGAGGCGGAGGCGGCGGCGAACCTCAGGTCGCAGCACACCGTCGAGCTCTACGATTTCGGCGTGACGGATGACGGCACGCTCTACCTGGTTATGGAATTCCTGGATGGAATGGACCTCCAGACGCTGGTTCAGCAGACGGGTCCGCTTTCACCGGGACGGGTGATCCATATCCTGCGTCAGGTCTGCGACTCGCTGGACGAGGCGCACGCGAGCGGGCTCGTGCACCGCGACATCAAGCCCGCGAACATCCATCTCGGGCGAGTCGGGCGCCGACACGACTTCGTGAAGGTGCTCGATTTCGGGTTGGTGAAGGACGTTGCGAGCGTGAGCTCCGAGCAATCGATGGCGACGATCCCGGGACAGATGGGGCTGGGCACACCCGCCTACCTCGCGCCTGAGATGGCGCTCGGCGAGAACGTCGATGGACGTGCCGACATCTACGCGTTGGGCTGTGTCGCTTACTACCTTCTCACCGGCCACGTCGTCTTCGAGGCGGAAACGACGTTTCAGCTGATCGCCAAGCATCTACAGAGTGAGCCGGTACCGCCGTCGGAGCGCACCGATCGCCCGATTCCGCGGGAGCTCGAGCGCCTGGTCCTCAAGTGCCTCGCCAAGGACCCTCAAGACCGTCCGCAGAATGCCGTGCAGCTACAGCAGGCTCTGGAATTGATCCCGACCGAGGGTTGGGGAGAGGATCAGGCAAAGCAGTGGTGGGCGACGAAAGCCTCGACGCCGTTGCAAGCGTCAGCCTAGGAACGAAAACGGGCACTCTCTTGCGAAAGTGCCCGTCTCAAGCAAGTCGATATGTCTGCGAGTCTTGAACCAGCTCCCGAGGAGGGACTCGAACCCCCGACCCGGTGATTAACAGTCACCTGCTCTACCACCTGAGCTACTCGGGATTAGCAATTGAAGTTAGCCGGGCAGTGAATCGGAATCAACCGATGTTGCGCCCTCGGCCGGCAGCTGGAATCGGTGCTTCCGCCCACTCGCATCCGCGTCGTTCTACTTTATTGTTCAACACTCCAATCAGTCGCGGCTTCGCTATGTTGAACAATGCGCTCTAAACAAAACGGCTCCCCGCGCGCCACCGCGCTCGTCACCGGCGGCTCCGGCGGCATCGGGCTCGAGATCGCCAAGGTCCTCGCCCGGAAAGGCTTCGACCTGGTGCTGGTCGCCCGCAAGCGCGATACGCTCGAGGCCGCGGCGGGGCAGCTCGAGGGAAAGTTCGACATCAAGGCCCATGTCTTCGCCGCGGATCTCCGGCGGCCCGACGCTCCGGAGCAGATCTTCGACTTCCTGCACAACGACAATCTTCCGATCGAGGTACTGGTCAACAACGCCGGCTTCGGCGTGGGCGGAGAGTTCTCCGAGACGGAGCTACAGCGCGAGCTCGAGATGATCCAGGTGAACATCGCGGCGCTCACTCACCTCACCAAGCTCTTTCTCCCGCCGATGATGAAGCGGAGATCAGGCCGGGTGCTCAACGTCGCTTCGACCGCCGCGTTTCAGCCGGGGCCGCTCATGGCCGTATACTACGCGACAAAATCGTACGTGCTCAGCTTCTCACAGGCGCTCGCCGAGGAATTGAGAAACACCGGCATCACGGTCACCGCGCTCTGTCCGGGGCCGACGCAGACCGATTTTGCGGAGGCCGCGCAGATGACGAACTCGAGACTGTTCACGACGTTTGGCGTGGCCGATGCCGATGACGTCGCCCAGTACGGCGTGCACGCGATGCTCAAGGGAAAGCGTGTCGCCATTCCCGGGATTCGAAACAAGATGATGGCCCAGGCGAATCGTCTGGCGCCGCGATCGCTGTCGACGAGGCTCGCGCGGATGGCGCAGGAAACCCGGGCGAACTCCGACTAGAGCGCGAGCTGTTGCGGCAAGGCGTCAACGTCGGCGTAGCCCGACGCGATGCGCAGCGAAATCTCAGGCTTCGTGGTGCGGCGTTTCAGCAGGGGAGCGAGCCAGCGGCCGGTGTGTGATTCCTCCACCTTCGCGACATCCTCCGGGCGGCCCATCGCGACGAGAGTTCCGCCGCCGATACCGCCTTCGGGCCCGAGATCGATCACCCAGTCGGCGAGCTTGATCACGTCGAGGTTGTGCTCGATGATCACCAGCGTGTGCCCCTGCTCGAGCAAGCGGTCGAAGACCTTCGCGAGCTTGCGGATGTCCTCGAGATGGAGTCCGGTGGTCGGCTCGTCCATCACGTACATCTTCTTCCCGGATTTTCTCCCGGCGAGGGCGAGCTCGCGCGCGACCTTGATGCGCTGCGCCTCGCCGCCCGACAAAGTCGTCGCCGGCTGGCCCAGACGCAGGTAGCCGAGTCCAACCTGCTGGAGCTGCCACAGCGCCTGACCGAGCTTTTCCTCGCGCGGGAAAAATCGGATGGCCTGGTCGACGGTGAGATTGAGCACTGCGTGAATGCTCAGGCCGCGCACGGTGACGTCGAGCACCTCGGGCTTGTAGCGCTTGCCGCCGCACTCCTCGCACGGCACGTAGACGTCCGCCATGAACACCATCTCGACCTGGAGCGCACCGGCGCCCTCGCATCCCTCGCAGCGTCCGCCCTCGACGTTGAAGCTGAATGTGCCGGCGGTGTACTTGCGCTGGCGCGCCAGCGGAGTGTCGGCGAAGATGCGGCGGATCTCGTCGAACGCCTTCACGTACGTGACCGGATTCGAGCGCGGCGATTTCCCGATCGGGCTCTGGTCGATCATCACGACGTCCTCGAGCGCGTCGAATCCCGTGACGGTGTCATACTCGCCGACTTTTTCGCCGAGGTGCAGCTTCGCCGAATGCTCGCCGACCAGATGCGTCTCGAGCGCGCGGTAGAGCACATCGTGGACGAGTGTGCTCTTGCCGGAGCCGGACACGCCAGTAACCACAGTCATAGCGCCGAGCGGGATGCGGACGTCCACGCCCTGGAGATTGTGCTCGCGGGCTCCGGTCAGGGTAATCCATCTCGGGCCCACGCGGCGCCGCTCTTCCGGCAGCGGAATGGTGCGCGCGCCGGTGACGTACTGGCCGGTGAGGGGGCTCTCGCTCACTCGTGACAACGGACCCGCGAAAACGATCTCGCCACCGGCTTCGCCGCTCCCCGGGCCGAGCTCCACCATGTAGTCCGCCATCTCGATCGCGGCCAGGTCGTGCTCCACCACGAGCACGCTGTTACCCGCATCGCGGAGACGCTGGAGCAGACGCAGCAGACGCTCCATGTCGCGCGAGTGCAGGCCGATCGATGGCTCGTCGAGCACGTACAGGGTGTCGACGAGCTGGGAGCCGAGTGAGTTGGCGAGGCTGATCCGCTGTGCCTCACCACCGGAAAGTGTCTTTGCCGCGCGATTCATGGAGAGATAGCTGAGCCCGACCTCGCACAGAAAAGTCACGCGGTCGCGGGCTTCCTTGAGCACCATCTCCGCAACCTTGACCTCGAACTCGCTCAGCTGGAGCGCGTTGAGCCACGCCAGCAAACGGTCGACCGGGAGGTCCGCCACCTGGGCGATGGTGAAGCCGCCGATTTTTACGTTCAACGCTTCCTGCTGGAGCTTGGTGCCGCGACAGAGCGGGCACTCCTGCGCGGTCTGGTACTGGCGCAGGAAGACGCGGATGTACTGCTTGTAGCGCTTCTCCTCGAGGTCGCGCAGAAAGGGAAAGATGCCCTTGTAGCCGCGCGCCTTTCCCTGGAGTAGCAGCTGGCGCTGCGTGTTGGGCAAAAGCTCCCACGCGATGTCGAGAGGAATGCGCTCCCTCTTCGCGAACTCCGCCAGTGCGCGCCGCTTCTTCTCGTAGCGCGGCTTGGTCCACGGATCTATGGCTCCCTCGCGCAGAGATCTCGTGGGGTAGGGCACGATCAGCTCTTCATCGTACTCGAGAATGGCGCCGAAGCCATTGCACCGGCTACAGGCGCCGCGCGGATTGTTGAACGAGAACAGCTGCGGCGTTGGCGCCGGGGCGACGGTGCCGTCGTTTGGGCACTCGAACCGCTCCGTGAATCTCAACCGGGTCGCGCTGAGGCCATCGATGGGGGAGACGACCGGATCGGTGAGGAGGATCACGCAGTCACCCTCGCCTTCGGTGAACGCCGTTTGCACGGCGTCGCTCAGCCGCCCCAATCCCTCGGCGGAAACGGCGAGCCGGTCGACGACGACGAGTAGCTCCTTCGCGCGCGTGATGTTTATCCGGGATTTCGTGAGGTCGTCGAGATGGTGAACGACGCCGTCCATCGCCACGCGCAGAAACCCCTGAGCGCGGAGATTCTCCACGACGACGTCGTGGGTGACCTTGTTCGACAGCCTGAGCGGAAAGGTGACGTAGAACCTCGTCCCCTCCGGCACGCGCATCACCGCATCGCTGACCGATTGAACCGTGTCCGGCCTGATCTCGCGGCCGCAGCGGGGGCAGAACGTGTGGCCGATGCGGGCCCAGAGAAGCCGCAGATAGTCGTAGATCTCCGTCGCCGTGCCGACGGTAGACCGTGAGGTCTTGGTCGGATTCCTCTGCTCGATGGCGACGGCGGGCGAGAGCCCCTCGATGGAATCCACGTCCGGCTTTTCCATCCTCTCGAGAAACTGCCGCGCATAAGACGACAGGGACTCGACGTACCTGCGCTGTCCTTCCGCGTAGATGGTGTCGAACGCGAGCGACGACTTTCCGGAGCCTGACGGGCCCGTGACCACCGTGACCGTGCGGCGTGGGATCTCGATGTCGAAGCCCTTGAGATTGTGCTGGCGGGCGCCCCGGACGATGATGCTTGCTTTCACAGCCGAAATCTAAACCTCAAACCGAAGAGCGGCCGAACTGAGGGCACCATCGGTGAGGCTCGAGCTCTGCCGCGGCTACGGTCGCGTGTAGCGTTTTCCGTTATCGCGTTTTCCGTTTTCCGTTAGCTCCCAGCGGAGTTCGGCTCGCGGTGGAGGGGTTTGGATGCGCTTGCTGCCGTGTTTCGATTTTGTGTTCGAGGGATGCAGGATTATAGAAAGTTGCGAGTGCATATAAACGCCCACGCCCTCGCTATCGAGGTGAGGATAGCAACCAAGACTTTCCCTCGAGCTGGGTACGGATCGCTCAAGGCCCAAATGTCTAGTTCGGCGGAGTCCATCGGGTTCAACATTGTTGAGGGGTGTGCCGCGACCTCGCAGAGGGAATTCGCACGCTTTCTCGAGATCGCATTCAAGTCCGCGATGGAGCTGGAGTCTCAATTGGCGTTGGCAAGTGACTACGGTGTACTTCGTCGACGGGAATGGGAAGAGCTAGCCGAGCGGACTATCGACGTTCGCAGAATGTTGTCCGGCCTCCGAGCAAAGGTGCTCGACTCAATTCCTGGCAACTCGGCAGTAACGCACAACGGACAACGCGACAACGGAAAACGCTAAACGCGAAAGATACTCGTTAATCGATACGATTCAGAGTCGCCGCACCAGCCGCCCGAGGAGCAGTAGGACTATCGCCCCCAGCGTCGCAATCCCAATCGAGCGAAAATCAAACTGCCCCGCCGTGACCTCTCCCAGGCCGAGGTACCTCGTCCCGATCCATCCCCCGATAACCGCCCCGACAATCCCGATAACGATCGTGACGATGCAGCCCGAGGGATCCCGCCCTGGCACCAGGTACTTTGCCAGCGCCCCGGCAACGAGGCCGAGGAGTATCCAGTACAGCCAGAGCGGCAATCCCCTTCCTGCTGCGAGCGCTGGGGCCTACGGAACGCGAGTCGTCGTGCGGCCCCTGGTCGCCATCCTGTAGATCCAGAGGAAGAGCAGCGCGCCGATGACCGCCAGAATGATGCTCTGAATGGAGAAGCCGTTGAGTCCGACGCCGGTGAGCAGGTTGCCGAGGAAGCCACCGATGAACGCTCCGATGATTCCGATCACCATTGTAACGATGATGCCGCCGGGGTCATTGCCCGGCATGATGGCCTTGGCGATCGCACCCGCGATCAGACCAAGAACGATCCATGCGAGAATTCCCATCTTGCCTCCAGAATGGTTTACGTCGACCGACAAAGGATGAACATCGGTGCTGCGGCAGGTGCAACCGGCGTACCATGAACGTCCTGACGTGGCTTTGCACGCGCAGCGCAACTAGGATACGGCTGGATGACTGCGCCCGCAACCCAAGGCCCCGAAGACGACGCGCTGGGGAAGGCGTACGACCGCCATCTCATGCGGCGTCTGCTCGTCTACACGCGCCCGTATCGCGCGCTGATGTACGGCGCGCTCGCGCTCCTGTGCGTCCAGGGCGTGATCGAGGTGCTCGGCCCGCTTCTTACCAGACAGATCATCGACGTCGCGGTTCCCGCGCGCGACATGGGCCTCATCATCCTCTGCACCGTGGCGTTCGTCGTCGCCCTCATCGTGGAGTTCGGCCTGGCGTACGGACAGATCTGGTTGACGAGCCTGCTGGGCCAGCGCGTTATGCGCGACATCCGGATGCAGATCTTCGCCCACCTGCAGCGACTCTCGGTCTCGTTCTTCGACCGCAATCCGGCCGGCCGCCTCATCACGAGGGTGACGTCCGACGTGGAGACGCTGAACGAGCTGTTCACGTCGGGCGTCGTGTCGGGGCTCGGCGATCTGTTCACGCTCGTCGCGATCAGCGTGGCGATGCTGATCCTCGACTGGCGCCTCGCGCTCGCTTCGTTCGCCGTCATTCCATTCGTCGCGCTCGTGTCGGGGATGTTCCGGAAGGGCGTGCGCAACAGCTACCGCGACATCCGTGTCCGCCTCGCGCGGATCAATTCCTTTCTCCAGGAGCGCCTCACGGGTATGCGCATCGTCCAGCTGTTCGGGCAGGAGAAGCGGGAATCCGATCGATTCGACGAGCTGAACCGGTCTCACCTCACGGCGCACCTGCGCTCCATCACGGTGTACGCCCTCTACTTTCCCGCGATCGAGCTGCTCACATCGGTGGCGCTCGCGACGCTCATCGTCGCCGGAGCCGCGCGTGTCCAGGCCGGGGCGCTTACGGTGGGAACCGTTGCCGCCTTTCTCATGCTGGTGCGGCGCTTCTTCCAGCCGCTTCAGGATCTGTCGGAGAAATACAACATCCTGCAGACGGCGATGGCGAGCTCGGAGCGCATCTTCGTGCTTCTCGACACCGAGCCGAGCGTTCCCGATGTCGCCGCATCAGGCACGCCCGTGCGGCGGGACGGGATCGAGGTCGTTTTCGAGGACGTGTGGTTCGCGTACGACGTCGCCCATCTGGCCAAGGCT
>Ga0190265_10002635_pt1 | contig 12077 bp, 9 predicted proteins | sample Popmic124T_FD_133135 | JGI IMG/M metagenome (GOLD analysis project Ga0190265, IMG submission 133135) | Populus adjacent soil microbial communities from riparian zone of Indian Creek, Utah, USA - 124 T | ecosystem: Environmental > Terrestrial > Soil > Riparian zone | place: USA: Utah | collected... | reverse complement strand
CGCGCCACCGCGCATCCGGATGGAGAGCCGCGTCGATTCCGCGCCCTTCAGGTAGACGTGGCCAGCGGCGGCATGCCCCGCCTCGTGAATGGCAACGGCACGGCTCTCCTCCGGTACGTACTCGACGCCGATCGCGGTTCCGGCCTCGAGCGTCGTCATTGCCTCGACTAGGTCGTCCCAGCCGAGAGCTTCGCGTTGCGAGTGATGGGCGATCGTCAGCGCCATCGAGGTGACCTGCTCGAGCATCGCCGGGCTGTATCCGTTGGTGACGCGGGCGATCTCCTCGCGGCGGTGCGTCTGGTCGAGCTCGGGCGAGTGCGCGACCTTGTTCAGATACAGGTCGAGGACGTCGAGCCGGTCCTGCTTCGTCGGGGTCCGGAACCAGACGTGACGTCCCATCCGGCCGGGGCGCGTAAGCGCCGGGTCGAGCCGGTCGACCGGGACGTTGGTCGCGCCGATGAAGTAGATCTGCTCGCGGCGCGGCCTCGCGCCGGGGATGCGCAGCGACTTGCCACGCACCCTGCGCGGGACGACGTAGGTGCCGTCCAGGAACGTGTTGACCTTGTTCGTCAGGAGCTTCTTGAAGAAGGGCGGGTTGTCGATGCCGTCCATGACGACGAGGAGCTGATTGAGCGCGAGCGAGCCGCCCCCGCCCATGCCGCCCGGGAAGACGAAGCTCAGCAGCCCGTTCGCGCGCGAGACGAGCGCCGAAGCGCCGCGCGACTGCGGCGCGCGCTCGGCGAAGAGGCGCTCCCGCCAGCGGGCGTTCTCGAGGATGAGGTCGCCCGACGCGTTGAGCGCTCCGAAGGGCCCGTACCAGAGCAGGTCATGAACATTGTTCGTGCCACTGTTTGTGTCACCGAACGGGTGCATGCCGGGCGGCGCGCCGCCGAAGCCCGGGTTGAGCACGTTCCGCCGCATGCCCACCGCGTCGATCTCGTCGATGAAGACGATGCACTGGCCGCCCCACTTTCGCGCGAGCCGCTTCGCCCGGCGCGCGAGGATGCGGACGACGATCGCGTCGATGCCAATGAAGGTCGCGGCGAAGCCGGAGCCTGGGATGGAGATGAACGGCGAGTTGAAGCCCGTCGCGAGCGCCTTCGCCAGCATCGTCTTGCCGGTCCCGGGCGCGCCGAGGAAGAGCAGGCCGCGCTCGCGCTTCCCGCCCGCCCGCTCGAAGGCCTCCCCCGACTGCCAGATCGAGACGACGCGGCGCACCTCCTCCTTCGCCTCCACCTGACCGCGAACGTCGGCGAGCTTCACGCCCCATTCCGCGTCGCCCGGTTCGAAGGACTGGATCTGCGAGAGGTTCATCATCAGGAGCGGGCCGAAGAGGATCAGGAAGTTCATGATCAGGAAGAAGGGGAAGATCACGAGGAGCGGGAGGATTCCGGCGAGGTACTCGGAGATCCCGAACAGCCAGAACAGGAGCACGGTCAGCCCGACGACGATCCCGGCCCTCAGCCAGAAGCGCCAGAACCACACGCGGCGCCGCGCGACGACGTCCTCCTCGCGCAGCTGCGGGCTCTCCAACCCGAACAGGCTCGGTCGCGGGATGAGCTTGTGGAACCCGATGTCGACGACGCCGCGGAAGGCGACGACGAGAAGGAGCGCGGCCAGGATCGACCAGTACCACGCCCAGCCCTGCGTCTGATTCAGCCACACGATCACTGCCGGAGCGGTGATCAGCGCGACGAGAGTCGCGGCGCGCGTGAGGCGGCGCCATTGGCCGGCAAGCTCGGCCGAGAGCTCGCTCTGTTGGAAGCCGCGGATGTTCGTCGCCTCGGTCGCCACCCTGTGAGGGATCGGACGCTTTCCGGCCTCAGTTGTTTGCGTTGTGTGTAGGTGCGAGGCTGCTAGGGTCGCGCGCGATGAGCCGCGCCGTCCTGCACACGAGCGAAGGCGACGTCGAGGTCGAGCTCTACCCCGACGACGCGCCGAAGACGGTCGCCAACTTCACGAAGCTGGCCGGCGACGGCTTCTACGACGGGCTCATCTTCCACCGCGTGATCCCGGACTTCATGATCCAGGGCGGCTGCCCGCTGGGCACGGGAACCGGCGATCCCGGCTACTCGTTCGAGGACGAGTTCAACCAGCACAAGGTCGAGCGCGGTGCGCTCGCGATGGCCAACTCGGGCCCGAATACGAACGGCTCGCAGTTCTTCATCGTCACCGCCGAGGCGACGCCGTGGCTGGACGGCAAGCACACGGTGTTCGGGAAGGTCACCTCCGGGCAGGACGTCGTCGACCGGATCTGCACGGCCGACCGCGACTCCCGCGACCGCCCGCTCCAGCCGATCACGATCGACTCGGTGGACGTGTCGTAGGGGCGAGGCTTGCCTCGCCCTTGACCACATGACGAACGAGGGCGAGGCAAGCCTCGCCCCTACACTCCGGCGCGTGAATCTCGACGGGAAGACCGCGGTCGTCACGGGCGCCTCCAGCGGCATCGGCGCCGCGACCGTGCGGAAGCTGCGCGAGGCCGGCGTCAGGGTCGTCGGCGGCGCGCGGCGCGTCGAGCGGATCGAGGCGGACGTGGCGCTTCCGCTCGACGTGACGGACGAGGAGAGTGCCGCCGCGTTCGTCGGGCGCGCGGTCGCCGAGCTCGGCGGGATCGACATCCTCTACAACAACGCCGGCCTCGCGCTCGGGCGCTACCCGTTCTGGGAGTCGAACCAGGAGGACGAGGCGACGGTCCTGCACACGAACGTCGACGGCGCGCTGCGGCTTACACGCCTCTGCCTGCCGCACATCCGCGACGGCGGGCACATCCTCTTCACGGGCTCCGTCGCCGGGCGGCAGGCGTACCAGAACGCCGCGTCGTACGTCGCGGCGAAGTTCGCCGTGCGCGGGTTCGTCTACGGGCTGCGGGAGGACCTGCTCGGCCGACCGATCCGCGTCACCACCGTCGACGCGGGGCTCACTGAGACCGAGTTCTCGCTCGTCCGCTACCGCGGCGACGAGGAGCAGGCGAAGGCGGTGTACGAAGGAGTCGACCCGCTCACGCCCGATGACGTCGCCGACTGCGTGCTCTTTGCGATCACGCGCCCGCTGCACGTCAACGTCGACGAGATTGTGGTCAAGGCCCTGGCGCAGTCGAGTGGCGGCAGGATCATCCGGCGCTGATGCTGACGATCCTCGAGGGCTCGACCTTCTGCATCTGCGACGACCTCGGCGACATCTCCGGCGAGACGAGCGGCTTCTTCGCGCATGACACGCGCTTCCTCTCCCGGCTCGTTCTGCGGATCGACGACACGCGTCCGCTGCTGCTCTCGTCGGGCCGGGTCGAGCACTTCGCCGCGGCGTTCTACCTCCGCAACCCGAGCGTGAACGGGCTCCCGCACGACGCGCTCTCGATTTCGCGCGAACGCTTCGTCGGCACCGGGATGCAGGAGCGGGTCGCCGTTCGCAACGAGACCATGGAGCCGTTGGCGTTCGAGCTCTCTCTCGAGCTCTGCGCCGACTTCGCGGACATCATCTCCGTCAAGCTTCACGACTTCTCGCTCGGCGATCCCGCCAACGCGCCGCCGCTGCCACCTCCCGCCCCGGCGACCGCCGATCCGGCCCGACGCTCGCTTTTGATCGAGGATCCGGCGGGCGAGTTGCGCACCCGCATCGTCCTCTCGGAGCTCGGTCGCATCGACGGCAACCGTGTCGCCTACGATCTCTCCCTCGAGCCGCACGAGCGCTGGGAGCTGAACGTCGAGGTGCTCCCGTCTCTGCGACAGGAGGCCGAGGCCGAGCTCGTCGAGCATCTGGACGAGGAGCGCGAGACGCTCGGCGACGTCGTCGCCGCCTGGACGCTGCGCGTCCCGAAGGTGCGCGGCGGCTGGGAGAGCCTGCGCCGCGCCTTCGACCGCTCGATCGCCGACCTCGCGGCGCTGCGGATGCGGACGGGCGAGTACCGCCGGCCGCTGTTCGCCGCGGGCATGCCGTGGTTCATGACGGTGTTCGGGCGGGACACGGAGATCACGTCGCTCCAGACGCTCCTGCTCGGCCCCGAGGTGGCGGTCGGGGCCCTCGACGCGCTCGCCGAGCTCCAAGCGCAGGAGGAGGACCCGGCCATCGACGCCGAGCCGGGCAAGATCGTCCACGAGGTGCGACACGGGCGCGCGGCCGAGTTCTGGTTCCCGCGCTACTACGGCTCGATCGACGCGACGCCGCTCTTCCTCGTACTGCTCGCGGAGACGTGGCGCTGGACGGACGACGCGACCCTCGTCCGAAGGCTGCGCGGGCCTGCCGAGCAGGCGCTCGCGTGGATCGAGAACTACGGCGACATCGACGGCGACGGTTTCCTCGAGTACAAGCGGCGCGCTGACGGCGGGCTCATGAACCAGTCGTGGAAGGACTCCGGCGACTCGCAGCGCTTCCACGACGGGCGCTGGGCGGAGGCGCCGATCGCGCCGGTCGAGGTGCAGGGCTACGTCTACGACGCGAAGCGCGGTCTCGCCGAGATCGCGCGCGAGGTGTGGCGCGAGCGCGGTCTCGCCGAGCGGCTCGAGCAGGAGGCCGACGAGCTGCTGGCGAGGTTCAACGAGGCGTTCTGGGTCGAGGAGCGCGGCGGCTTTTACGCGCTCGCGCTCGACGGGGACAAACAGCAGGTCGACTCGCGCTGCTCGAACATGGGTCACCTCCTCTGGAGCGGGATCGTCCCCCCCGAGCGCGTCCCGACCGTGGTCGACCAGCTGCTCTCGGAGCCGCTCTTCTCCGGCTGGGGCATCCGGACGATGTCGAGCGACGAGGCGGCCTACAACCCGATCAGCTACCACAACGGCACGGTCTGGCCGCACGACTCGGCGCTCGCGGCGTGGGGGCTCGCGCGCCACGGTTACACGGAGGGCGCGCGCCGCATCGCGCGGGCGCTCATCGAGGCCGCCGGCCACTTCGACTGGTCGCTGCCGGAGGTCTTCGCCGGCTACGCGCGCGACGACACGCCGTTCCCGATCGCGTACCCGACCGCGGCCCGCCCGCAGGCATGGGCGGCCGGGACCCCGATCCTGCTCGTCCGCGTCCTGCTCGGGATCGAGCCGGACCGAGTCCGCCAGCGCCTCATCTCGACCGTCACCGACGAGCTCCCGAGCTGGCTGGACGGGCTGCGCGTCGAGGGCATCCGCGCCTTCGGCCGGAACTGGTCGGCGACCGTCGATCGAGGTCGTGTAACGATCGAAGAAGGGGTATAGCTTCCTCCAATGCGCGTGGGGCTTATGTGTCCGGTTTGGTTCCCTGTGCCGCCTTCGGCGTACGGTGGGACCGAGCGGGTGGTCGCGCTGCTCGCGGACGGGCTCGTCGAGGACGGGCACGACGTCACGCTCTTTGCGTCGGGCGACTCGAAAACCCGCGCCAGGCTCGAATCGGTGTTCCAGACGGCGCCGAGCGAGTGGATCGGCCATACGTACTGGGAGATGCAGCACGCCATCAACGCGATCCGCAGGAGCAGTGACTTCGACATCATCCACGACCACACGGGCCTGCTCGGTCTCGCGCTCGGAGGGCTTCTCGACCTCCCGTTCTGCCATACCGTGCACGGGCCGCTCGACGGGCAGCCGGGACGCTTCTACGAGGACGTCGTGTCGGTCGCGCCGCGCGGCAAGCTCATCTCGATCTCGATGAACCAGCGGAAGCCGAAAGAGGGGCTTCCGTGGATCGCAAACGTCCCGAACGCCCTCGACCTCTCCGTGTATCCGTTCCGGCGCAAGTCCGGCGGCGAGTACTTCCTCTTCCTCGGGCGCATGAGCCCGGACAAGGGCGCCCACCGCGCGCTCGCCGTTGCGCTGGAGACCGGGATTCCGCTGAAGATCGCCGCCAAGTGCCGCGAGCCGCTCGAAATCCGCTACTTCGACGAGTTCGTGCGCCCGCACCTCGGGGACACGATCGAGTACGTCGGCGAAGTCGGCCACGCGGACAAGGTCGAGCTCCTCATGGGCGCCCGGGCGCTCATCTTCCCGATCGACTGGGAGGAGCCGTTCGGCCTCGTCGTCATCGAGGCGATGGCGTGCGGGACGCCGGTCATCGCCACGCGCCGCGGCGCCGTTCCGGAGATCATCGAGCACGGCCGGACGGGCGTCATCGTCGACCGTTACCGCGACATGGAGGACCCGGCGGTGCTCGAGCTCGCCGACTCGCTCGACCCGGCCGTGCTGCGCAAGGAGGTCGAGGAGCGCTTCTCGCCGGAGCACATGGTCGCGAACTACGTCGCCGCGTACGAGGCGACGATCGCCGCCCACGGGGCGTGAGCAACCCCGCCGGAGGCGCACACCCGCGCGGCGAGAAAGCCCAAGTTACAACTTGCAACTTGGGCTCTCCGAGCCGCCGATCGCATGAGATTGCGCGGGGTCTCTGCCTCGGCGGGCACGCCAGCGCGATAGAAGCCCAAGTTACAACTTGTAACTTGGGCTTCTCGGGCCGCGCGTGAAGCTGCGCTCGCCGTACGACCGCGAGATTCTCTGGCTCGCACTTCCGGCGCTGGGCGCGCTCGCGGCCGAGCCGCTCTACCTCCTCGTCGACACCGCGATCGTGGGACACCTCGGGCGCCCGCAACTCGCGGCGCTCGGGATCGCGTCCGTGATCCTGGGCGGGTCGTTCGTGATCTTCAACTTCCTTCAGTACGGGACGACGGCGCAAGTGGCGCGCGCCGGCGGGGCCGGTCAGGCCGAGGCCGCTCGTCAGCTCGGGGCGCAGGCGATGTGGCTCTCGCTGGCGTTCGGGATCGGCGTGTCGGCGCTCATCGCGCTGTTCGCGCCGCAGCTCGTGTCGCTCCTCGGCGGCGAGGGGGAGTCCGCTGACTATGCCGTGACCTATCTGCGTATCGCCGCGATCGGCTTCCCCGCGGCCTTCCTCGCACTCGGCGGCCAGGGATACCTGCGCGGGATCTCGGATCTCCGGACTCCGCTCGTCATCGTCATCGCGGGGAACGTGGCGAATGTGATCCTCGAGGTGCTCTTCGTCTACGGGTTCGACTGGGGCATCGCGGGCTCGGCGGGGGGGACGGCGATCGCGCAGCTCGGCATGGGCGCGGCGTTCGTCTTCGTCGTCCTGCGTGGCTTGCGCGGCAGCGACGTCCGCCCGAGGCCGGCGCTCGCGCGCCGCGTGCTCTCGCTCGGGAAGTGGATCTTCATCCGGACGACCGCCCTCGTGAGCGCGTTCACCCTCGCGGGCGCCGTCGCGACGCGGTCAGGCGAGGAGGCGATCGCCGCGCATCAGATCGCGTTCCAGCTCTTCTTCTTCCTCGCGCTCCTGCTCGACTCGATTGCGATCGCGGGTCAGATCATCGTCGGAAGGGAGCTCGGCGCCGGGCGCACGGAGCGCGCCTACGACGCCGGCGCGCGGATGATCTGGCTCGCCGTCGCCGCGGGCGGCGTTTTTGCGGTCGCGATGCTCGCGCTTGCTGGCGTCCTGCCGCGGATCTTCACGAGCGATAGTGCAGTGCTCGACGAGACGGCGCTCCTGTGGCCGCTCTTCGCGCTCATGCAGCCGCTCGCGGGGGCCGTCTTCGCGCTCGACGGGATCCTCATCGGCGCGAGCGACGGGCCGTTCCTCGCGCTCTCGATGGTCGGAGCCTTCCTCGCCTGCGCGGGCTTGCTCCTCGTCGCGCTCGAGCAGGAGTGGGGGATTCGCGGCGTGTGGGCAGCGCTGGTCGCCCTCATCCTCGTGCGCCTCGTCGCGATGCTGTCGCGTTTCAGGCGTGGGCGCTGGCTCGTGACCGGTTGGGTGTAGGGACGAGCCCAGGCTCGCCCCTACACTGCGCCGCGTGAACGTCTTCGGCGGCGATCTCGAGCCCTGCTCGTTCGACCCGATTACCGGCTTCCATCGCGACGGCTACTGCCGCACGGGCAGCGATCCCGGATTCCACGCGATCTGCGCGGTCATGACCGACGAGTTCCTCGAGTTCAGCCGCTCGGCCGGGAACGACCTCTCGACGCCGAGGCCGGAGTGGCTCTTTCCCGGCCTCGTGCCCGGGGACCGCTGGTGCGTCGTCGCGGCGCGCTGGACCGAGGCGCTCGAGGCAGGCGTCGCGCCGCCCGTGGTGCTGGAGGCAACGCACGCCTCCGCGCTCGAGTTCGTCGCGATGGGCGATCTCGAGGCCCACGCCTTGCAGGAGTAAACGGAGGTGGGGTCAGGCTTTAGCCTGACCCCGGCTTCGGGTCCTGGCGTCTGCGGGCCGCGGACGAACGCCTAAGACCTGGGTGAAGCTGACCCTGCGAGAGGGTCAAGCTTGAGCGTGACCCTCTCGCCGCTTGCGCCAGTAGCGCTCGAGCCCGCGGTAGTGGTGCCAGTACGGCGCGGCGGTGTCGTAGGCGTCGACGAGCTCGGGATCCGTCTGCGAGACGTCGTAGCGCGCAGCGGCGATGAAGGTCGCCTCGTCCATCCCGTCCTCGACGCGGCCGGCCCAGCTGCGAACCGTCTCGCGTAGCGCGGCGAGATGGGACTCGACGTCGTCGACCGTCCCGTAGTGGATGAGGGCGAGGCGGCCGGGCGTGCGGCGCTCGATCTCCTCGATCGTCCGCTCCCATGCCTCCAGGTCGATCTCGGGCGGCGGGCACGGCGGCAGCACGAAGCTGCTCGGCGGGATTCGCACTCCGGCCGCGTCGCCGGCGTAGAGCGTCCCCGCGGGGTCGAGGTACGACACGTGGTGCGACGCATGCCCCGGCGTGGGGAAGACCTCGAGCCCTAGGAGGCGGTCGCCGACGGGGTGGATGTTGCGCTCGGGGACGGGCGCCAGCTCTCCCCAGAGCGAGTCGAACGCCGTCCCGTAGAGCCGGCGCGCGCTCGCTTCGAGCTTCGAGGGGTCGACGAGGTGCGGCGCGCCGATCTCGGAGACGTGCACCTGTAGCCATGGGCTCTGGCGCACGAGCGTGCCCGCGGCCCCCGCGTGATCGAGATGGATGTGCGAGAGGAGCAGGTGCCGAATGTCGGTCAGGTCGAGACCGCGCTCGGCGAGTCCTGCTTTCAGATGCGGGATGCATGTGGTCGGGCCGCAGTCGAAGAGCGCAGGCCCGTCCACCGTTTCGAGGAGGTAGCACCCGATCACGTGCTCCTCGAGGTGGTGGAGATCGATCGGCTCCACCGTGATGCTCGGCGCTGCGCTCATCCCGCGAGTGCTTCCTCGAGGTCCGTAAGGAGATCGTCGACGGACTCGATGCCGACCGACAGCCGGATCAGGTTCGTGGGCACCGCGAACGGCGCTTCCGCCGTGGATGCGTGCGTCATGCGTGCGGGCTGCTCGATCAGGCTCTCGACGCCTCCCAGGCTCTCTGCAAGCTTCCAGATCTTCGTGCGGCCGACGATCGCGATTGCCTCCTCCTCGCTTCCGACGAGAACCGAGACCATCCCGCCGAAGTTGCGCATCTGCCGGGCCGCGAGCTGGTGTCCCGGGTGGCGGCCGAGCCCGGGGTAGAGCACGCGCTCGACCCGAGGATGCCGCTCGAGGAACGCGGCAATGGTGACGGCGTTCTCGCAGTGGCGGTCCATGCGCACCGCGAGGGTTTTCACGCCGCGTAGAACTAGCCACGCGTCGAACGGGCCGGGCACCGCGCCGAGCGACTTCTGCAGAAACGCGAGCCGCTCCGAGATCGCGTCGTCGTTCGTCGCGAGGAAGCCCCCCACGACGTCCGAATGCCCGCCGATGTACTTCGTCGTCGAGTGGAGGACGACGTCCGCGCCGAGCGCCAGCGGCTGCTGGAGGTAGGGCGTGGCGAAGGTGTTGTCGACGACGACCTTCGCGCCCGCCGCGTGGGCGACGTCGGCCGCGGCGCGGATGTCGACGAGGTTGAGCAGTGGGTTCGTCGGCGTCTCGAGCCACACGAGCCGCGTGCGCTCCTCGAGATGCTCGGCGAGGTTGGTGGAGATCTCGTCGGGCGACAGGAAGGTGAAGCGGTAGCCCTTCGGCTCGTAGACCTGCGTGAACATGCGGTAGATCCCGCCGTACACGTCGTTGACCGTGATCACGTGGTCGCCCGGGTCGATGAGGTGCATTAGCGTGGTCGTCGCGCCCAGTCCGGAGGAGAACGCGTGGCCGTGCGCAGCGTTCTCGAGCGACGCGAGGCACTCCTGGAGCGCGGTTCGCGTCGGGTTCGCGACGCGCGCATAGTCGTAGCCCTTGTGGACGCCGACCGCCTCCTGCGCGTAGGTGGAGGTCTGGTAGATCGGGGTCGTGATCGCGCCGGTCGCCGGGTCCGGCTCCTGCCCGACGTGGATCGCCTTCGTCTCGAACTCCACGCGCGGATCCTAGTTGCGGGCTTAGCGGCGCTCAGCGCCGAGGAAGGCGGCGAGGCTGTCCATCGCCTCGTCGAGTCGCGATGTGTCTCCCCATGAGCCGAGCAGCGTCAGCGTCTTCGCCTTGCGGTCGAAGAGCGGCTCCGCTCGGCCGACGATGCGGTCGCCGACGAGCAGCGGCAGCACGTAGTAGCCGTACTCGCGCTTCGCCTTCGGAACGTACATCTCGAGCCGGTAGCGGAAATCCCACAGTGCCTCCGCGCGGTCGCGGTCGTGGACGAGGCGGTCGAAGGGGGAGAGGAGGGTCGCGCGGTCGGGAACCGGGCCATCGGAGACCTCCGGATGCGCCTCCCAGCCCTTGGAGGTCAGACGCACGCCGAGCGCGCGGAAGCGCCGCTCCTGGCGCCGCCGGTCCGCCTCGCGCGCGGTGATCCGCTCGGCCTGCGGGTACCAGCGCTCCGCAAGGTCCCACAGCCGCTGTCCGCCGCGCCTGCCGACGATCGCGACGACGCCGCGTCCGTGGAGGATCTCGAGCATCACGCCGACGTTGCGGTTGCCGTACCACCCGTGCGACGTCCAGGTCCGGATCGAGTCGTCGTCGAGCTCGCGGGAGAGCATCGGCCCGTTCAGCTCGAGCTCACGCAGGACGAAGCGCTTGAAGCGCGCATTCTTCTTCAGGAACTCGTTGCCGCGGCGCTCCCAGGCGTAGTGGTTGGCTCGCGCCCGCCCACGCATGCGCGCTTGTGCGATGGGCAGATCCTCGATCGGCCAGATGAAGGCGTTCCACTCGAAGAGCTTCTTCTCGTCCCAGAGCAGGCGGTCGAGCTCGGCCGTGTCGTACGGGCCGAGCCGGCTCCACGGCACAAGGTATTGCGGCGGCGCGACCGTCGAGATGGGGTCGATCTGGAGGAATCCCAGCGTGCGCACCGTCTCGAGCAGGCTCTTCGCGGAGCCGTCGAGCACTTGCGCACGCACGGCGATGCGCCGCGCTTCCTCGGTCGAGACGATCCTCATCGCACCACCTGCTCCGGCCTGGTCGGGGCTAGTCCGGAACCCGGCCCGCGAGGATCTCGGTCAGCCGGACCGAGTCGATGTTCCCGCCGGAGACGATGCAGACGATGCGGCCGTCGCCGGCTGCACCCGAGAGCGCCGTCGCCACCGGCATCGCAGCCGCACCTTCGGCGACGATCCGCTCCCGCTCGAGCAGCAGCTTCACCGTCGCGGCCGTCTCTTCGAGTGAGACGACGAACGAGCCCGAGACGAGCGGTTGCGCGTGCGCCCACATCTCCGGGAGCAGCGAGCCGGACCCCGCACCGTCGACGAACGACGGCGTGAACGGCACCGCCGTCGCCACCCCGCCGCCGTCGATCGCGGCCTTCACGGGCGCCCCGGTCTGCGGCTCGCAGACGAAGACGCGCGCGGCCGGCGCCACCGCCCGCAGGGCACTCGCGACGCCCGTCGTGAGCCCGCCGCCGCCCCAGGGGATGAGCACTGTGTCGAAGTCCTCGAGCTGCTCGGCGAGCTCGAGCCCGATCGTGCCGTTGCCGGCCATGACGGCCGCGTCGCGCACGGGATGCACGAAGTAGCCCTCGACGTCCTCGGCTGCTTCCTTCGGCGAGCCGGACTCGACGGCCGCCCACCACGCCTCCCAGGGGACGCGCACGATCCGGCCGCCCATGCGCTCGACCGCAGCGAGCTTCGCTTGCGACGCGTTGTCGGGAACGACGATCGTGGACGGGACGCCGAGCTGCCGCGCCATGTACGCGACGCCCTGTGCCATGTTTCCGGTGCTCGTCGTGACGACGCCGCCGGCGAGCTCCGCGCACGGTGCGTCGAGGATCGCGTTCGCGGCGCCGCGCAGCTTG
>Ga0190265_10002634_pt1 | contig 12078 bp, 7 predicted proteins | sample Popmic124T_FD_133135 | JGI IMG/M metagenome (GOLD analysis project Ga0190265, IMG submission 133135) | Populus adjacent soil microbial communities from riparian zone of Indian Creek, Utah, USA - 124 T | ecosystem: Environmental > Terrestrial > Soil > Riparian zone | place: USA: Utah | collected... | reverse complement strand
CCCACGTCTTGCGGTGGTAGGTGTTGCGCTCGTCGAGCAGCTCGAGCCAGCGGAGGTAGGCAGCATCGCCGGCGTGGGAGCCGGATGCCACCTGCGACATCGAGGTGGTGAACGACGACGGACGCAACGAGCGCGCCCGATCGCGCGCTTCCGCGAGCGTCAGCTCGAAACGCCTGACCACGGGCTCCGCCCGTTTGCGAATCGCGGTGATGTCGACGCTCATCGCCGGGCGAGCTCGACGACGACGGCACCGCTCGCACGGACCAACTCGTCCGGGGACAAGGGGAACACGTCGTGCCACGTGCCGGCAGCCGCCCACACCTCGTCGTAGCGGAGCAGATCGGGGTCGACGAACACGCGGAGCTCGGTGGCGTGGCCGAACGGCGGAACACCACCGATCGGGTAGCCGGTGACCGTACGCACCACGTCGGCGTCGACGCGCGAGCAGGTCAGCCCGCCGGCAGCCACGGCGAGCTTGGTCTCGTCGAGCCGGTTCGCCCCGCTCACGTAGGCCAGCACGACCTCACCATCGACGGCGAAGATCAGGCTCTTCACGATCTGGCCGACGTCGACGCCGATCGCGGCCGCCGCGTCGGCAGCCGTCTTGGTGCCGTCGGGGAACCGGCGCGAATCGATCTCGAGCCCGAGGCGGCGCGCCGCCTCGACGACCCTGACGACGTTCGGATGCAGGTCGCTCACGATCCCTCGACGGTAGCGCCGCCACCTCCGGCAATCAGCACGTTCAGGGATTCAGCACGTCGGCGGGACGCACGTCTCCGACTCGTGTCGCCTGCTCGAAGGCATGCGCGAACCGCAGCAGATCGAGGTCGCCGCGCGGTCGCCCGACGAACTGGACGCCCACCGGCAGACCGTCGTCCGTGAAGCCGGCGGGCACCGCCAACGCCGGGCAGCCCATCACCGTGACGTCGGAGCACGAGCGCATCCAGTCGATGTACGTGTCCATCGTGACCCCGTCGACCTCGGTCACCCATTCACACTCGATATCGAACGGTGGGACCTGCGACACCGGCAGCGCGAGCACGTCGTAGCGCTCGAAGAACAGCCGGACACGATCGGCGAGCTTGGCATGGGCGACGCTCGCGCGGGCGTGATCCTGCAGCGACCGCCGGCGGGCCTCCTCGATGTTCCAACGGATCGTGTCCTTGAGCTCGGTGCCGTGCCGGTCGTAGAGGTCACCGAGCCGGATCTCCATCCCCCACGCCCGGAGGACCTGGAAGATCTCGCGTACATCAGTGAGATCGGGCGCGGCCGCCTCGACCTCGCATCCGAGCGAGGTCAGCACCTCTGGGACGTTCGCGAGAGCCGACCGCACCGCTCGGTCGACCGGCAACCCGAGGTCCTCCGACCAGGCGACGCGCCACCCGTTGACGTCGGTTCGCAGATCGACGTCGAACACCGCGCCGGGCTCCGACAGCGAGATCGGCGATCGAGGATCGGGACCCGCGAGCACGCTCAGGAGGAGCGCCACGTCGGTCACCGTGCGTCCCATCGGTCCGTGGGACGAGAGCACCGTCCATGGCGTGACCGTCGGCCACGCCGGCACCCGACCAGGTGACGGTCGCATGCCGACGACGTTGCAGAACGACGCCGGGTTGCGCAACGATCCGCCCGTGTCGCTGCCATCGGCGATCGGCACCATGCACGTGGCGAGCGCCACGGCCGCGCCACCGCTCGATCCCCCACAGGTCTTCGACGGGTCGTACGGGTTGCGGGTCGCGCCGAAGACCCGGTTGAACGTCTGCGAGCCGGCGCCGAACTCGGGCGTGTTGGTCTTGCCGATCGTGATCGCGCCGGCTGCCCGCATGCGTTGGACGATGAGCGCATCCTCGGTCGGCACGTGGTCGGCGAACAGCGGCGAGCCCATCGTGGTGCGGATGCCCGCCGTCAGCTCGAGGTCCTTGTGGGCGATCGGCAGCCCGTGGAGTGGTCCGACCTCGGCCCCGGCCGTGAAGCGTTCGTCCGCCGCCGACGCCCAGTCGTTCGCCATCTCGGGCACGAGTGTGACGATCGCGTTCAGCGCCGGATTGATCCGCTCGATGCGGTCGAGATGGGCGGCCAGCAACTCGCGCGCCGAGACCTCACCGAGTCGGACGAGGCGCGCCTGCTCGACCGCCGGACGCAGCACCAGGTCGTCGACGTCGCTCATGTCGCCATTTGTACCTGACGGTCGTCGACCATCGTCGCCGCACCACCGGATGCGAGCACGGCGGCGCCCGCGATCGAGCACCCGGCGGCGACGAGATACGACGTCCGGTAGCCGCCGGCGTTGTCGTGCAGCCAGCCCAGCACGAGCGGCCCGAGCGCGGTGCCGAGCATCATGATGAACTGCGACCGACTGAAGATCCGTGGGTAGTCGAACACCCCGAACCGCTCGGCGATGAGCAGCGGCTGGAGCATCAGGATGTTGCCGACCGTCGCGCCGAACACCACGATCGCCGCGAACAGCGCAACCCGCGACTCCGAGAACGCGATCGCGACCATCGCCACGCTCTGCACTCCAGCGAGCGCGACCGTGAACCCGGCCATCGGCAAGCGGGCCACGACGCGTCCCCCGACCAGTCGTGCGACGACCGATGTGCCGGCGAGGAACAGCGTCGCGAACGACGCCGTGCTCTTGTCGGTGCGTTCCTCGGCCAGCCGCACGAGCTGCTGGATCGCGCCGACCTGCGAGCCGAGCACGAACAGGTACCCGAGCGTGATCGCCGCGAAAAAGCGGGTCCGCACGGCATCGGCGTAGGTCGAACCGGTCACCGCCGGGCGAGGCACGTCGTGTGACGAGCGCTCACCGTCGGGCAGCCAACCGACAGTCGTCGGATCGGGCCGCACGAGCCACAACGCGAACGGCGCGGTGCCGAGCACGAAGACCAGCCCCAGCCACGGTGTGCCGGACTCGAGCCCACGCTCGTCGAGCAGCCACTTGGCCGCCGGGGTGAGCAGGATGCCGCCGACCGACAGCCCCGTCGACGCCACCGACAAGGCGACCGACCGGCGGCGGTGGAACCACCGCGTGATCACCGTGGTCGTCGGCACCATCCCGGCGCCCGACCAGCCGATCGCGAACACGCCGTAGACGACGAACAGCTGCCACTTCTCCTGCACCTGTCCGAGGATCGCCAGCGCGCCACCGCCGAGCAGACTGCCGCCCACGATGACGAAGCGCACGTCATAGCGGGCGACCAACCGCGCCGTCCAGACCCCCACGATCCCGCCGACGAAGAAGAACAGCGTCGTCGCCAACGAGACCGAAGCGACCGCCCACCCGCGCTCGCGGCTGAACGCATTGAGGTACACGGCGAGCCCATAGAAGCCGAGGCCCGACGACGTGCTCAGGACGATGAAGCATCCGGTGACGACTCGCCAACCGGGGAACCGGTCCGAGCTCACGCGACGATCCGGTCGATCCTCGCTGCCAGGTCGCGATCGGCGTCGGTGACGACGTTGCCAGCCGAGTGCGACGACAACGTGATGTCGACGCGGTTCCACGAGTTCGACCAGTCGGGATGGTGATCGGCCTTCTCGGCCACCAGCGCCACCCGGGTCATGAACGCGAACGCTTCGGAGAAATCCGCGAACTCGAAGACCCGGTGGAGTCCCCCGTCGCGCTCCTCCCATTGCGGAACGGCGTCGGCAGCCATGCCGACGACGTTAGCGAACGGGCCATCGACAAAATGCGGTCGAGATGTTCAAGAACACGATGAAAACAGGTGTCCTCCTCGCCGGCTTGGGCGGGTTGATCGTCGCCGTCGCCAGGCGTTGCGTTCGGCGAACGAGCGGTCGAACCCGATCGCCACGCTCGTGGTTGCGCTCGTCGCGCCGATCGCAGCCTCGCTGATCCAGATGGCGGTCTCGCGGTCACGCGAGTTCGAGGCCGGCAGCGCTGCTCGCCTCCAGGCGATCTGACGCCCACCACCACCCGTTCTGTCTGCTTCAAACCCAGCCCAGGGCCGTCTGAAGCAGACAGTTCCGGGTTCTCGGCGTGGATCAGCCGCTGGGCGGCATGTCCAGGGTTGCGGCGTCTTTGTACCTGATCCGTAGCGCGGAGTACGCCAGTCTCACCTCGACCGAAGGGGAGCCGCCGCTGGTCCAGCGGTTGTCCAGCGCTGTCACCGTCGCGCCCTTCAGTTCGTAGATGACGAATGGTTGGCCGGCGACATCAGAGGTCGTGATCGTCACTGAGTTGAGCACCTTGCCACCGCTCGCCAACGGTGCCCAGGCGGACACTGCGTCGGCGACGAAATGCAGCGCGACGGCCGGCGCGCCGTTCAGCGCCGCGCCAGCACCGGCGGCGCGGAACTTCATCGCCCGCGCCTGTCCGACGGCGGCGCCGTCGACCTGTACGTTGCCGAAGCTCACAGCGCCACCGCTTTCCCGACCCGGGGATCGAGAAACGTCATCGACGACCCCACGAGCGTGAACACCTCGGTGTCGATCGGCATGTCGGCCTGAGCGGTCGCCTCGTACGTTTGCACGGCCACGTCGACGAGCTCGATCGTGACCTGCAGCTCGCTTTGGGTGAACACATCGACTGCCACCGACGCGAGGCGCTGGCCCCTGGCCAACGCACCGAGCAGCATGGGCGTGATCACGACGTCGGTGTCGCGATGCAACGTGAGCTGGCGTGAGCCGCTCGACAAGAACTCCCAGTTGACGGTGAGCAGCCGAGCCGGCGACACCCCCTTCTTGCCGGCGGGCGGTGCGGGCGCGCCTGCGAACCGCAACTCATAGGTGCTCGTGGATTGGAAGGGCATCAGGATCCTCCTCGTCGACGGACGTAACGTCAGGACAGCTCGTAGACCTCGTGGGACACCATCGGACCCACCGCGATGCCGCCGGTGACGACGAAGCGCCCATCCGGCAGGGCCTGCGTCGAGTGCTGGTAGCGCGCCGTCACGAGTGGCGCAACGGGTTCCCAGCTGTCAGCGACCGGGTCGAACACCGAGCCGATCGCGACCGCATCGGCGCCGGTGTATCCGCCGAGGCACAGCACCCTGCCGTCGGCGAGCGTGCTCGCGGTGAGCAGACCGCGGGCGCGGCCGAGCGGCGCCGCGTCGTACCACGAGCCGTCGTTCGGGTCGAGCACCTGGCAGCTGGCGAGCATGCCCGACGGGCTGAGGCCGCCGATCAGCAACACGAGTCCACCGTCGAGCAACGCGGTCGCGTGCTGCGACCGGGCGAAGGGCAGCGCCGGCGTCGCCAGCACGGCGGGCGCAACGGCGGCGGCACTGGCACCGACGCTGGTCGGCGACGGTGCAGCACCGGCGGGCGAGGACCCACCGCGGCATCCCGCCATCGTCGCCGCCAGCCCCGTACCCGCACCGGCGAGGAACGCCCGACGTGACGCCGACCAGCCGGCCGGCGCCGGATCGGGAACGCAGAACCAGCTCATGGGCAACTCCCCCACTTGATCGTGCCGAACTCGCCCGGCTCGCCCCACCGGAAGCAGGCGGTGCCGGTGTTCGAGTTGATCTCGAGGTCGATGAACAGCGGGACGTTCCACTTCGAACGGGGGCTCTCCTCGACGAACGAGGTGGCGCTGCCGCGCTTGAACGCCTCCGAGTACAGCACCTGGGCGGTCCCCGCGAACTCGAACGAGGGTGCCTGGTCGTGCCGCAGTTCGATCTCGAGTGTGTAGCTGGCGCTGCCGTAGAGCCGCCCGAGGGTCTGCTCGAGCCCTTGCTGATGTGACGCCGGCGAAGGATCGAGCGTGAACACGACGGTTCGAACCGCGGCGTGCAACGTGTTCTCCGCCGGCGCTGCCAGGGCGTCCGGGTTCGGGTTGATCTTCGTCGACGACTCGTTGACCTTCAGCGCCGACTCACCGATCAGCGTGTACCGCATTTGGGTGCCGACGAACGTGATCTCACCCTTGATCTTCACGAAGAAGCCGGGCCGCGAGATCTCGCCCGACAGCTGGGCCCACGTCACGCGTGGAGGCGAGCCAGCCGGGTCGACCGATCCCATCGAGAACGACCACGGCGCGTTGATCCCCTTCAGAGCCTTGCCCTGGGCGAACTCGCCGTCGATGCGCCACGAACCCTGCTGCGGCTGGACGCCGGTCGCCTCATCACGGATCTTGATCCGGAAGTTCTGGATGCTGGAGTTGCTGCCGTGGTACAGCACGCCGGCGATGTCGAGTGATCCGAGCTCGCCGAGCGCGACGGTGCCCTGGATGTCGGCCTTGGCCGCATCGACGACACCCTTCACGGTGGCCTTGACCGAGCCCGCCGAGATCGACGCGTTGAATCCGATCGCGACCGGTGGGGTGGCAGCGGCGACGTAGTCGAGCTGGAAGCACGGCCCCGACGTCCCCAGCCGCGGCACGGTCGTCGTGGGCGACGACTGGCCGAGTCCACCGCCGGGGAACGGGCCGCCGGATCCCCTCGAACCCGAGCCACTGATCCCGACCGTCGTCGGAGCTGCGACGAGGGACGCCTGACAGCGCCCGTCGCCTCCGAAGCTGACCCCGGCCACCGAGATCGTGCCGGGGTTGAACCGCATGTGGACTTCCTGGAACTCGCCCCCGGCGAACTTGGCGTCGCCGGCGAGGATCATCTGGTGACCCATGATCGTGGCGTCCGCCTTGGCCGAGAACGTGGCGTCGAACGTCGCGGACACTGCGTCCAGGGCGGCCTCGGCGTGCAGCTTCAGGTTGGTCACCGACGTGCCGGGCGCGATGTTCCACGTGGTGGCACTCAGGTCGGCGACCACGGAGAGCCCCGCCGTCGGCCGCGGTAGTGACGTGCTCGGCAGCGGCGCCCCGCCTGGCGCGATGGCCGCCAGCACCCCGGCCTGCACGTCGTACACCGCCGCCAGTTGCGGCCCGTTGGGGATGCTCACGCCACCGGCGATCCGCAGCCGCATCCCGAGCGGCTGGATGTCGAGGAGCAGTTGGGTGTTGCTCACCGTGACCCCGCCGATCGCGAACGGCCCGACGTCGACGTTGGCGATCAGGCGCAGCCCGGCGATGTCAATCGTGGCGTTGATCTCGACAGAGGTGCCGAGCACGGTCGCACCGAAGCGCAGCGACACGCCAGGCGAGTACGTGATCGGGCCGATCGCGCCGCCGAGCGGAGCGAACACCAGCGAGGCATGGTCGACGGTGAAGGCGTCGTCGAGGTCGGTCTCACTCCCGTCGAGGGGTGCGAGGGGACGCAGGACCGCTTCGCCGTCGGGCTCACCGATCGTGATGTCGATGATCGGGTTCTTCGGGGCGATGTTGAGCGCCATGCGAAGGGGCTCACCGTTGTTCGTGTAGCCGATCAGGTCGGCGAGGTCGTCGGGGAGACTGCTGACCTCGGCGAGGATTCCGATCGAGGGCACCGGCGAGATCGGGACGGTGAAGTCGATCGACCCCTGCACGACGAGTGCGTTGACGGTGAGACCGTCGATGCCGACGGCATCGACCCAGCCTTCTTCGGAGAGCAGCGAGAACGAGATGCCGACCTCGGCCGGTGGCCGGAAGAACGCCTCGAGGGCGAGGTCGATCTCGCTTCGCACGGCGCCGGGCTTGGTCTCGGCCGGTGGCAGGAACAGCGTGCCCTCTCCCCCGACGCCGAGCTGGAACCCGGCGGCGCCCACCACCAGTTTGAGAAAGCCGCTGTTGAGCTGGAACCGGGTGGTGTTGACATCATTCGGGTTGCAGTTGTTTCCCGCCGGGCAGGTCTTGAACAGCTCGATGCCGTTCGGACCGAAGTCGATCGCGGCCGTGAACGTGATCGTCGGACCGCCGAGTGTGGCGCTGACGATGAGCGTGGCCTGGATGGGCGTGGGCGGCTTGAGGACGTCGTTCAGGAGCTTGCGCTGCGCCTGACCGAGGTCGATCGTGGCGATCACCGAGAGCCCGGCGTCGACGTCGACCACGACGCCGTCGTCGATCTCGACATCGTCGACCGACGCGGTCGCGAACACGATGCTGCCGGTCGCGATCGGCAACCCGAGCCCGGCGAGATCGCCGGTGGCGATGGCGACGAGCACGTCGCCGCTCGGGCTGGTCGTGAACAGCAGCCGAGCCGAGATCGACAGCCCGAGCACGCGGGCATCGCCGCGCAGGCTGGCCGCCAGCTCGCCCCCGATGTACTCGACGCGGAGCTCGAGCCGATCGATCGACATGTCGACGGCCGGGTCGGGTGTCAACGCCGGCAGTGTGGTGACGGAGCGCAACGTGAACGCCGGCTGGCCGGCGCCCGCGCCCGACGTGCCCGGCAGGCCGAGACAGGCCTGGATCTGGGTCTGGAGCGCGTTGCGGTTCGGGATCGCGATGTCGGCGGCGCCGCCGACGGCGATGAACAGCGAGCCGGCGGGCAGGCCGGCGCAGCCCTCGGGCACCGCGGCGTTGGTGAGCTGGACCGATACCTGGCGGACCGTCACGCCGGGTGCAACGCTCCACGCCCCCGACATCGCGCCGGTGATCGTGATGTCGATGTCGCTACCCGACCGAGCGAAGCGGCCGGTGAACGACGCGGCCGCGATGTTCAGGCCGGGTGCCGGCTGCCACGCCGACGTCGCTGCGGCGGCGACGGTGACGGCGAAGTCGTCAGGGGATGTGAACGATCCGTCCAGGTTGATCGCCAGACGTGGCTCGGCATCGCCGACCAGCGCCCGGCCCGTCACCCGCAGCGTTCCGTTCGCCAGGCCGAGCCCGATCCGTTCCACCGTCAGACCGTCGATGCCGAAGTCCGGCTGGACGAGGTCGAGCGATCCCGAGATCGACGGCGACGAGCCGTACTGGACGGTGATCGATCCGCCGACAGTGCCACCGAACAGTTCGAGCCCGTCGGCCGTGATCGATGTCGTGCCGGACCCGTTGGCACCGATCGCGCCGTCGAACTGCAGCGTGCCGCCACTGTCGACAGTCGCGCTCCCGGTCAGTGTCAGCTCGTCACACCCGACGGCGAGCACCGTGTCGCCGGGTGTGAGCCCGGCCGGGAGATCGACGAACGGCACCTCGCCCGGCCACCGCAGCTCGCCGGTCAGCGGGAAGTCGCACCCGGCGTCCTGGCGCCGCATCGCAAGCGGCGCGGCGAACCCGCTGGGGCCGGCGGTGCCGGAGCCGAGCGATGCGAACACGACGCACAGCGGGATCGAGCCGAGCTCGATCGGGGGCAGGTCGAACTCGGACCGCAGCTCGATCGTGCCCGACGTGAAGCAGATCTTGGTGCCGTCGATCGTGCCCGCCAGATCGTCGCCGATGATGAAGCCGAACAGGTTGATGCCGGTTGCGGAGTGGTTGACGACGGTGTCGCTGCAGGTTCCGACGGCGCCGGTGACGTCGCCGAGGAGCACTGTCGAGCTCGAGCCGAGCAGCAGAACGCGTTCGCCCTTGAACACGCGGTCGAGCACCGAACCGTTGGTGCAGCCCGACACCGGAGCGGCCGGGGGGATCGTGCCGACGTTGACGACCTGGTCGGCGGTCACGGTCCGGTTGCCGGCCGTCACGGTCACCCGCACCACCACGACGGTGTCGGCCCTGGGCGCCGCGAACGTGGTCGCCGGCTTCGTCGGGCTCGCGAACGTGACGTCGGGCCCGGCCAGCCGCGTCCACTGCACCGTCGCCCCGGTCGGTCCGCCGATCGTTGCGGTGAGGCGCACGGTCGCGCCCTTGGCCACGGTCTGGCTGGGAGCGAGCACCACCGACAACGGCGGCGCTTCCGTGGCCAGGACGGTGACGTCCTGCGTGACGGGCGTGGCACCGTCGCTGGCGAACGCGGTCGCGCGAACCACCACCGTCTCAGGGCCGAGCACGGTGGCCGGCAACGTCATCGTGATCGCCGCGCCGGTGGTCTTCGAGAACGTGACGGGCGGGCCGGCGACCTGGCTCCAGGCCACCTGCACGCCGGATGTGCGGCTGGGTGTCGCGGTCAGTTGGACCACCGACCCGCCCGGCGCCGACGACGGTGTGGAAGTCGCGGCGAGTGTCAACGGCGCCGGTGCGGTGCCGACGGCGATGGTGTCGACGGCCGTCCGTCCGAGGGCGTCCGTCGCCTTGACCTCGACGACGACGATCGGGCGGCCGGCGATCGGCCACGTGAGCGTGGCCTTCTGTCCGGACGTCGTGATCTTCGCAGCCGGGACGTCGACGACCGTCCAGGCGACGGTGACGGCGTCGCCGTCCGGATCGCTCGCCTTGGCCGTGAGCTCGACCGACTTGGCCGAGGCGGCCGGCACGATCGCACCGCTCGTCCTGTCGGGTTGGATCGCGCCGGTGTCGATCGTGACCGTTGGCGCGGCGTTGGCGCGCAGCACGGTGACGCGCACGCGATCGGTGTCGGTCACCACGCCGTCGGCGACGGTCAGCTCGAACTCCAACGTCTCGTTGCGTGTCAACTGGGGCGCGGCGAACGTCGTCCGTTGCCCGCTCGGGTCGGCGCCCGGATCGAGCGTGACGGCCGGCCCGGCGACCTGCCGCCACGTGAATGTGCGCGGCCGCCCGATCGACGACGTCGAGTTGCTGCCGTCGAGGATCACGACCGCCGGCGCCGTGCCCCCGCCGCTGATCGGCTGCACGGCGTCGACGGTCTGATCGGGACCCGCCTCGGCTTGGAACCCCTCGACGGCGATCGCGAACGAGCCCTTCGCCGTGCCGTCGAACGACACCGTGATCGTGGTGGGGGCGTCGAGCGGCACCAGGTCGATCGTCAGCTGGAGCGGCGGGCTGGCGGAGAACGGCGCGATGTTGGCGGTCGCCTTGCAGTCCACGCCGGTGCAGGTCCAGCCGGTGGCAGCGGCGCGAGCGCTCGTCGCCGGTGCGGTGGCCAGCTTCACGGTCGCGCCCGCGATCGGCGCGTTGCCGGGGTTGACGATGCGGACCGGCACGGTGACGGGCTTGCCGCGCTGCGCTGCCGTGGTGACGTCGGCGACGAGGGCTGGAGTGACCAAACCGGCCGGTGTGACGGTGAACGACAGACGGCTGCGGGTCACCGAGCCGTCGGGGAACTTCGCCGTGAGGTCGGCGTGGAACACCACCGGCTCTCTGCCGTCGTTCACGAACGTGTGCGGGATGGGGATCAGCGGTCCGGTCCCTTGGGCCTGGCCGGTGCCGTCGCTGAACACGATCGACCACTCGCTGAGGTTGGTCTTGGCCGTCTGCTCGCCGGGCGTGAGCGTCACTGGGAACGGCGAGCTTCCGAAGTCCGCCGAGGCCGTCCACTCCAGCGGCGCGCCCGCCTTCGAGTCAGGGGCCACCGCGATCGCGGTCGTCTTCGAGTCGGGCACCTTGGGGCCGGCCGGTGCCGCCGCCGGGGCCGCGGCCTGCGTTGTCTGGGAGGCGGGTGACGACGCGACGGCCGGCGCGACCGCGCCCGCCACCGATTCGATCACCGCCGCCGCGACCGGGCCGGCGGTTGGTGCGTTCGTCGCTGTCGGCGGGCTCGTCACCACCTTGAACGCGCCGATCGCCGGCACGACATCGACGCTGACCGTGCACGTGGCGCCGGCGCCGAGCGTGATGCCCGTTGCCACGACCTGCGGATCGCCTTTCAACCGGACCTTGGGATCGACCGCCAGTGCGGAGCCGTCGCAGTCGGTCGTCACCGTCTCGAGCGTGGGCACGACCGGGTCCGGGAACGCCAAGCCGAAGCCGACGTCGACGAGCGCGACCTTGCCCGAGTTGGTGAGCGTCCCACTCCAGGTCGACGACTCGCCCACGCGAACCGCAGGCGGCGTGAACGTCGCCGTCAACGTGGGCGGAACATCGCTGAGCTCGGCCGGGGGCCTAGCGGTCGAGTCGGAAGCCGGCTCGGCATCCACCGCCACACCCTCCGGACGCTGCTGTTGGCCCGCCGAGGCGACGGTCGGCTCGGGTGCCGTGAGGCTCGCCGGCGTCACCTCGACGACCGGCACCGCTTCGGCGACGGGCAACGTCTCGGTCGGGACGTCGCGGATCTGGGTGGCGTCGATGGGAGGCGCCGCCACGGTCTCGCTGCCCTCGGCTCCCTGCACCGTCGAGACGCCGCGCACCTCGCCGTCGTCGTGCACCATCCATCCGGCGACCACCCGCTGGTCGCCGACCGTCTCGTCGGCGCGGAACAGCCCGCCGTCGTCGAGCGGGAGCGACGCCGT
>Ga0190265_10002633_pt1 | contig 12079 bp, 10 predicted proteins | sample Popmic124T_FD_133135 | JGI IMG/M metagenome (GOLD analysis project Ga0190265, IMG submission 133135) | Populus adjacent soil microbial communities from riparian zone of Indian Creek, Utah, USA - 124 T | ecosystem: Environmental > Terrestrial > Soil > Riparian zone | place: USA: Utah | collected... | reverse complement strand
TCCCGACGACTTCGACTCGACGAATTTCGGGCTGCGCACGGACACCGGCTATCGTTTCGGCGGCTTCAACGGCGGCATGTTCATCGAACCCCTGGCGACCCTTGGCGTGACCTGGACAAACGTGGATGACTTCAACATCGACGGCAACCGCGTGACCATTGACGACGAAACGAATGTCCGCGGCCGTCTTGGGCTGCGCGTCGGCACGAGCTACGAGGCTTGGGAGGGTGCCACGCTGGAACCGTTCCTCATTGCCAGTGTGTGGAGCAACCTGTCCGGCGAGAACAACGCGTCCGTGGTCTCAAGCAACACAACGTTCGAGTTCGTCGACGAACCGGAGGATGTGTGGACGGTGTTGTCCGCGGGCGCCAATATCTTCAACCCGGGCGCCCAGACGACCGTGTTCGCCAAGCTCGACGTCACCCTTGCAGACGAAACCGAGGGCGTGAGCGCGAAGGCCGGCATGCGCTATAACTGGTAGGACGACCCGCGGGGCCGGCTCGGCCAGCTCTGGGCTGCGGGCTGTCGCATTGCTCAATTTGCCGTGATATTTGGACAGCCCTTCGTTTTCCATCTTATCTTCCGAAACCAAGTGGCCACCGGGCCGTTTCTGCGACGCGGCGGCAGTTTGCGCTTGCGCGGTCCCGGGGTAAGCTTGGTCAGGATTCCCGGAATGGCCCGAATAGGCGGCACTAATGACCGAAAAACGCAATCGCGGCGGCGCGCGCCGGGATAATTCCGACCAGGACGAGACCGAAACCCTTCCCGCTGCGGATGATGGAAGCGCCGATTCCGCGCGTCCCGTCGCACCGCCGGCGTCTCGCCGCCGTGGCCTCGGCAAGGTCGTCCTGCTCTTGCTCGTCGTGGCGCTCGCCGCCGTCGCCTACCGCTATTGGGGTTTCTGGCAAGCCGAGCCGACCACGGCCGCCGCGCCGCCGCCCCCGGCAGTTACCGTCGCCAAACCGGTGGTCCGCGAGATGCGGCAATGGACCGACTTCACCGGCCAGTTCGAGGCCCGCGAGTCGGTCGAGATTCGCGCCCGCGTGAGCGGCTACCTCGAATCCGTGAACTTCACGGACGGCCAGATCGTCAAGAAGGGCGATCTTTTGTTCGTCATCGAGCCGAAGCCGTTCGAGCTCGCGCTGCAAACCGCCAAGGCGCAGCTCTCGCAGGCGGCAGCGCAGCTTCAGTTGGCGGAAGCACAACTCTCGCGCACGGCCGAGCTCCGCAAGAACGACTATGCCACGAAGGAGACCTACGATGAGCGGGTCTCCCAGGTCAGCATTGCCACGGCGGCGCGCGATTCCGCCGAGGCCGCCGTTGATCAGGCGCAGCTTAATCTGGACTATACCCGGGTCACGGCGCCTGTTTCCGGCCGCATGGGCCGGCACGAAGTGAGCGTCGGCAATCTCGTCATGGGCGGTATCACCGGAAATACGACGCTGCTCACCACCATTGTCTCGCTGGATCCGATTTGGCTCACCTTCAACGTGAGTGAAGGCGATGGCATGACCTACAAGCGCCTGGTCGAGAAGGGCGAGATCAAGTCGCCGCGGGATAATCCCATCCAGGTGCAGGGCCAGTTGATGGACGAGAAGGATTGGAGTCTGAAAGGCACCATCGACTTCGTGGACAATCAGTATGATCGCTCGTCCGGAACGATCCGCGTGCGCGCGGCCTTCCCGAACCCCGATCTCTTCATCACGCCCGGTCAGTTCGGGCGCGTGCGCGTGCCCATGTCGCAGGAAAAGCCGACATTGCTTGTCCCCGACGCCGCGGTCGTGACCGACCAGTCGACCAAGATGCTGTTTAGCGTTGCGGCCGATGGCACCGTGGCGCCGAAGCCCGTTCAGCTAGGCCCCGTCACCGACGACGGCCTACGCGTTGTCAACAGCGGCATTACCGCCGACGATCAGATTATCATCAAGGGCCTTCTGCGCGCCCGTCCGGGCCAGAAGGTGACGCCGGAGCAGGGCAAGGTCGATACCTCTTCGGCTTCGCCGGCCGCCGGCCACGCTCCATGAACCTGTCGCATTTCTTCATCGATCGGCCGATCTTCGCGGCCGTCATCTCCATCCTCATCACGCTGATCGGCGGCGTCGCCTATTTCAGCCTGCCGATCGCGCAATATCCCGATATCGCGCCGCCCTCGATCCAGGTGACCGCTTCCTATCCCGGCGCGTCCGCAGACATTGTCGCCAAGACCGTGGCCACGCCGATCGAGCAGGAAGTGAACGGCGTCGACGACATGCTTTACATGACGTCGCAGTCGACGAGCGACGGCGCCATGGCGCTGACCGTGACGTTCAAGCTCGGCACCGATCTCGACACCGCACAGGTCCTGGTTCAGAACCGCGTCGCCATTGCCCAGCCGCGCCTCCCCGAAGAGGTTCGCGCCATCGGCGTGACGGTTGTGAAGCAGTCTCCCGATCTCATGATGGTGATCCATCTGAGTTCGCCGGACGATTCGCGCGACCTTCTTTACATTTCCAACTACGCCACGCTGCATGTGAAAGACGTGCTTTCCCGCGTCGATGGCGTGGGCAATGTAACGATCTTTGGTGCGCGCGATTATTCCATGCGCATCTGGCTTGATCCGGAAAAGCTCGCCATCCGCGATCTCACGGCGGGCGATGTCATAAACGCGCTGCGCGGGCAGAACGTGCAGGTCGCCGCCGGCGTGATCAATCAGCCGCCGGTGCCGCAGCCCGGCGCCTTCCAGCTGAACGTCGAGACGCAAGGGCGCCTGACCGACCCCGCTGAGTTCGGCAGGATCATCGTCAAGACCGATGGCGACGGCCGCGTCGTGCGCGTCAGCGACATTGCGCGCGTGGAGCTCGGTGCCGCCGACTACAACCGTAATGGCTATCTCGATGAGCGGGTAGCCATCCCAATGGGTATCTTCCAGCGCCCGGGATCTAACGCACTCGAAACGGCGGATGCCGTGCAGGCGGCCATGGCGGAGCTTGCAACGTCGTTCCCGCAAGGGCTCCGCTACGACATCGTCTACAACCCCACCGTCTTTATCTCAGAATCCGTCGAAGCCGTGATCGAGACCATTCTCGAGGCGGTCGTTCTCGTCGTCATCGTCATCATCCTTTTCCTGCAAACGTGGCGCGCGTCCATCGTGCCGATCGTGGCGATCCCCGTATCGCTGATCGGCACCTTCGCGGTCCTCGCCGCCATCGGCTATTCGCTCAACAATCTTTCTCTCTTCGGCCTCGTGCTCGCTATCGGCATCGTGGTGGATGATGCCATCGTGGTCGTGGAGAATGTCGAGCGCAATATTCGCGAAGGCCTGTCGCCGCGCGATGCCGCCTACCGCACGATGGACGAGGTGGGTGGCGCGCTCGTCGCCATCGCGCTGGTTCTCTCTGCCGTTTTCATCCCCTCGATCTTCCTGAGCGGCATTCTCGGCCAGTTCTTCAAGCAGTTTGCTGTCACCATCGCGACCGCGACCGTGATTTCGCTCATCGTGTCGCTGACGTTGAGTCCGGCCCTCTGCGCCCTCCTGTTTAAGCCGCATGAGGCCAATCCCGAGCGCGGCAACATCATCACCCGCGGCATCCGCGGCTTCTTCAATGGGTTTAATCGCGCATTCGAGTGGATTTCATCGCGCTACGGCGCGCTCACGGCGAAGCTGGTCCGCATTTCGGGGATCATGCTTGTGGTCTATGCGGGTCTCATCGGCCTCACCGTATTCCAATTTAGGGCTGCTCCGACTGGCTTTATCCCCGCGCAGGATCTCGGTTATCTCATCAACATCATCCAGCTCCCGCCGGGCGCTTCGCTCGCGCGCACGGACGAGGTGGCGCGGCAGGTCACGAAGATCGTGCTCGATACGCCGGGAGTAGCCCATGCCGTTCCGATCGTCGGCCTGGACGGCGCGACATTCACGAGCGCGCCGAATGCGGCCGTCGTCTTCACCCCACTCTTCCCGTTTAAGGAACGCGCCGACCGCGGTGAGAGCGCCACGTCGATCATCGCCGAACTCAATCAGAAGTTTGCATCCATCCAGGACGCCTTCGTCATCAGCGTGTCCCCGCCGCCGGTGCGCGGCATCGGCACGACCGGCGGCTTCAAAATGGAAGTGCAGGACACCCATGGCGGCGAGCTGTCGCAGCTCGAGGAGGTGGCGCAAACCATCGTCAACGAAGCCAACCAGCAGCCCGGGCTTGCCGGTGTCTTCACCACCTTCAACACGCGCACGCCGAAGATCTATGCGGATATCGATCGCGTGCGCGCCGAGATGCTGGGCGTCAACACCGACGACATCTTCCAGACGCTGGAGGTCTATCTCGGCTCGCAATACGTCAACGATTTCAACTTTCTCGGCCGTACCTATCGCGTGACCGCGCAGGCTGACGGCGGCTTCCGCCAAGACCTGCATGCCGTGTCGCAGCTGAAGACCCGCAACGCTGCGGGCGAGATGGTGCCGCTTGGCTCGGTCGCGTCTTTCCGCGACATCATGGGTCCGTACCGCGTCGAGCACTTCAACCTGTTCCCGGCCGCCGCCGTGCAAGGCGGCACCAAGCCTGGCTTCTCGACGGGCTATGGCCTCGAGGCTATGGAGCGCATCGCAAATGCAAGCCTGCCCGAGGGCTATTCCTTCAGCTGGACCGAACTCGCCTATCAGGAGAAAACTGCGGGGAATACCGCGATCTATGTTTTCGGCGCCGCCGTGGTCTTCGTCTTTTTGCTTCTCGCCGCACAGTATGAGAGCTGGGCTCTCCCGCTTGCCGTGATTCTAATCGTTCCCATGTGTCTGCTCGCGGCTGTCAGCGGATTGCTGCTGCGCGGTATGGACGTCAATATTCTCGCGCAGATTGGCTTCGTGGTGCTGATCGGTCTCGCGGCCAAGAACGCGATTCTGATCGTGGAGTTTGCGCGCCAGAACGAGGAGCATGGCGAGGATCGCTTCCAGGCCGCGACGGAAGCAGCCCGTGTGCGGTTACGCCCGATCTTGATGACATCATTTGCCTTCATCCTCGGCGTCGTGCCCTTGCTGATTGCCACCGGCGCGGGCGCGGAGATGCGGCAGTCACTTGGCACCGCCGTATTCTTCGGCATGCTCGGCGTGACGTTCTTCGGACTGATCTTCACCCCCGTCTTCTATGTTGTCGTGCGCAAGTTTGCGAAAAAGCCGCACGAATATCCGTCGCCGCGGCGCTCGCCGGCGGAATAGCTCAGCCGAGGAGGCGGGCGTCGGCGAGACCGTTGATGATGGATTGCACCGCGAGCGCAGCCAACAGAACGCCGAACACTCGCACAATGACCTTCCGCGCGGTGATCCCGATCCATTGATGCACCTCCTGCGCGAGCAGGAGGAGAATAAGCGTCACGACCATCACCGCGACAATCGCGGCGATCACCGCCGCCAGCAATTGCACGTCGCCCTTCGTGTTCGCGGCAAGAACGATGGCGCTGGTCATGGCGCCCGGGCCGGCGAGGAGGGGGGTCGCCAGCGGAAACACGGCGATCTCGGCGTGGCGCTCGGCCTTGGTCTCGGCTTCCTCGCTTTCCTTCGCGGTTAGGGCCTTGGGGCCCGGATGCCGGGAAAGCGTCATGTCGAGCGCAATGATGAGCAGGATCAGGCCGCCGGCTACCTGGAGCGCTGCCAGGGACACGCCCAGCTGGGTCAGGATCGGTCCGCCCGCGAGCGCGAAGAAGAGAACGATCACCGTGGCAATGAGGACCGCCTTAAAGGAGATGGCGCGGCGCTCCGAGCCCGTCATGTTGGGGGTGAGCGTCGCGAGGAGGACCGCCGAATCGATCGGTCCGATGACCGCGAAGAACGTGGTAAAGGCAGTAAGGGCGGTTTCGAACACGGATTGCAACCCCGACGGAGTGTAGGGCCGCTTTAGCACGTTTGCCTTAAGGAGCCGAAGAGCCGGCCAAGGCCGTTGCCCGTGGCAGGGGGAGGGCGTAAGATGCTTGAAACAAATAAGACAATCAGGAAACGCGCCGAGCTGGGAGAAGGGGCCGCTGAGAACCGGGACGGGCGCTGTTGCCGCTAAGTGCTGAGACGTTGAGTGTGAACGCGCAGGACAATTCCACCGCTGCGCCTTCCCCGAAATTCTTCGATGAGATGCGCGCCGCCGACGGCAGCGTGCGTCCGAGCTATGCGGCGCTCGCCGATCTTCTCGACGGGCTCTCCATCGAATCCCTGGTGACAAAGCAGGCTGCAGCCGAAGAGCTGTTCCGCCGCCTCGGCATCACCTTCGCCGTCTACGCGGAAGGCGGCTCGACCGAGCGCCTCATACCCTTCGACCTCATCCCGCGCATTCTCGACCGCAGCGAATGGGACCTAGTCGAGCGCGGCTGCATTCAGCGCGTAAAGGCGATCAACGTCTTTCTTTACGACATCTATCACGACCAGGAGATCATCAAGGCGGGCCTCGTGCCGCGCGATCACGTGCTCCTCAACCCGGCATTCCGACCCGAGATGATGGGCATCGAGCCGCCCAACAATGTCTATGCCCACATCGCCGGCATCGACCTCATCCGCACCGGCGAGCGCGACTTCTTTGTTCTCGAGGATAATGTCCGCACCCCGTCCGGCGTCTCCTACGTGCTGGAGAACCGCGAGATCATGATGCGGTTGTTCCCCGATGCGTTCGCGGGCCAGAGCATCTCTCCGGTAGGGAACTACTCCGAGCGCCTCTTGGAGAATTTGCGCGCCGTCGCGCCTAACCGCGACATTGAGCCCGTCGTCGTTCTGCTCACGCCCGGCCGCTACAACAGCGCCTATTTCGAGCACGTCTTCCTCGCCGAACAGATGGGTATCGAGCTTGTCGAGGGCGGTGATCTCTTCGTGCGGGACGGCTGCGTCTGGATGCGCACGACCGAGGGACCGGTGAAAGTCGATGTCATCTATCGTCGCGTCGACGACGAGTTCATGGACCCGCTCGCCTTCCACCCGGACTCCATCCTCGGCGTTCCCGGGCTCCTGTCGGTGGTGCGCACCGGCCGTGTGGCGCTCGCCAATGCCCTCGGCACCGGCGTCGCCGACGATAAGTCCGTGTACACCTATGTGCCGCGCATGATCGAGTTCTATCTCGGCGAGCACGCCATCTTGAACAACGTACATACCTATATGCTGCGCGATCCAAAGCAGCGTCAGCATGTGTTCCAGAACTTGCATAACCTCGTGGTCAAAGAGGTGCATGGCTCCGGCGGTTACGGCATGCTGATCGGCCCCGCCTCGACGGCTGAGGAGCGGGAGGTGTACAAAGCACGGGTTATGCGCAATCCGGACAACTACATCGCACAGCCGACCCTCGCGCTGTCCACCGCGCCCACGCTGGTCGATGGTGAGATCGTGCCGCGGCACGTGGATCTGCGGCCCTTTGTTCTCTCCGGTAAGGAGACCAGCGTTGTCGCCGGTGGCCTCACGCGCGTCGCGCTGCGCAAGGGCTCCCTCGTGGTGAATTCGAGCCAGGGCGGGGGCACCAAGGATACGTGGGTGCTGGAACGCAAATAATGCTGAGCCGCACCGCCGAGAACCTATTCTGGATGGCGCGCCACATGGAGCGCGCCGAGAACACGGCGCGCATGCTCGACGTGAGTTTCCGCATGGCGCTACTCCCGTCTACGATCGACAAGCAGGCGTTGCATTTCGAGCCGATCCTCGCCATCGCGCCGGGTTGTGGCCGCTTCGACGAGCTTTACGGCGAACTCAGCCACGAGACCATCATTCGCTACGTGGCGCTCGAGCCGGAGAACTCCGGCAGTATTTACTCCCTCATCCTCCAGGCCCGCGAGAATGCGCGCGCCCAGCGCTCCGCGATCTCCAGCGAGGCGTGGGAGAGCCTGAACAGCACCTGGCTGCAAGTGCAGGATCTCGACTTCGCGGGGCTGCAACGCTGGGGCTATCGCGACTTCTTCGATTGGGTCAAAGAGCGTTCGCATCTCTTCCGCGGCGTCGTGTTCGGCACCATGCTGCACGACGATGCGTTCCGCTTCATTCGTCTCGGCACCTTCACCGAGCGCGCGGACAACACGGCGCGCATCCTCGACGTGAAGTATCACGTGCTTTTGCCCGAAACGGAACAGGTCGGCGGTTATGTCGATTATTATCAGTGGGGCGCCTTGTTGCGTTCGGTCGGCGCCTTCCGCGCCTATCGTCGCGTCTACCACGACACGGTTTACCCGTGGCGCGTCGCGGAGTTGCTGATCCTGCGCGCCGACATGCCGCGCTCGCTGCATCATTGCTACGAAAACGTCATCGGCACGCTCGATGAGCTGGCCGGCAAGAAGCAGCTCGAGTGCCGGCGGCTTGCGGGCCAGCTCTATGCACGGCTCCGTTATGGGCGCATCGAGAACATTTTCGGGCAGGGGCTGCATCAGTTCCTGACCGAGTTCGTGGAAAGTAACAACGCCGTCGGCCTTCAGATCGAGGACGACTTCCTCATGACGCCTGCGATCATGGTGGGGGCTGCCTAATGCTGATTAAGGTTGAGCACACGACGTCCTATGCCTATTCCTCGCCGTTGATGGCGAGCACGCAATATCTGCGAATGACGCCGTTGTCCGGCAACACGCAAGCGGTCGAGATGTGGCGGCTGACATGTCCCGGCACGCTCATCACGCCGTGGCAGGATCAATACGGCAACGCCTGTCACACCCTCATCGTAGCGTCGCCCTTGTCAGAGCTTGAGATCAGGGTGAGCGGCCTTGTCCGCACCCGCGATACGAGCGGGGTCCTCGGCCTGTCGCCTTCCGAGCTGCCGTCCGACCTTTATTTGCGTCAAACCCCCTATACCGTCGCCGCCCCATCGATCTGCGATTTCGCTGAGCGCTTCCGCGGGAAGGACGGCAAGGATATCCTTGCCTCTGCCCACGACATCATGATGGCGGTGCGCGAGGCGGTGGAATACAGCCCCGGCGACACCCACGTGCATACGACAGGGGCTGAGGCGCTCGAACAGGGGAGCGGCGTATGCCAGGATCACGCCCATATTTTCTGCGCTGCCTGCCGCCATCTCGGCATTCCGGCGCGCTATGTCAGCGGCTACCTAACAAGCGGCATGGGACTTGAGGCGCATGCCGCCAGCCATGCCTGGGCTGAGGTATTTGTCGAGGACCTGGGCTGGGTCGGTTTTGATCCGACCAACCGCATCTGCCCCACGGAATCCTATATCCGGACCGCCGTCGGGCTTGACTACGGGGAGGCCTCTCCGGTACGCGGCGTACGGAGTGGCGGGGGCAAAGAAACCATGCAGGTGCGCGTGACGTTCCCCGGTCAGTATCAACAGCAACAGGCCCAATAGGAGTTCGCGTGACCTACTGCGTCGGCATACTCGTCGATGAGGGAGTGGTGCTTGCCTCGGATTCGCGCACGAATGCCGGCATCGACCGCGTGTCCACCTTCCGCAAGATGTTCACCTTCGAGAAGCCGGGCGAGCGCTTCTTCGCCCTTCTGACCGCAGGCAACCTCTCGCTGACGCAGGGCGTGGTGAGCCTTGTCAGCGAATGGCTCAACAACGAGAATCCGGATCAGGATCTCTTTGCCGTGCACTCGATGTTCGGGGCCGCGCGCGTCATCGGCACGGCCTTACGCGAGGTGCATAAGATCGACGGCGGCTATCTGCAGCAGCATGAGGTCGATTTCAGCGCGTCCATCATCCTTGCGGGCCAGCTTAAGGGGGGCCAGCTTAGGCTGTTTCTTATCTACGACGCCGGCAATTTCATCGAAGCCATGGGCGACACAAACTATTTCCAGATCGGCGAGGTGAAGTACGGCAAGCCCATCCTCGACCGCATCATCCAGCCGGACACGACCTTGGGCGATGCTGCGAAGTGCGCGCTGATTTCCTTCGACTCAACGATGCGGTCGAACGTGTCGGTCGGGCCGCCGATCGATCTTCTGATCTACCGACGCAATTCATTGAAGCCCGGCTTCAATGTGCGTCTGGAGGATAGCGACCCCTACCTTCGTGGCATCCGCGAAGGCTGGGGGCAAGCTATCTACAAGGCCTTTCACGACATCGGCCGCGAGTCCGGCTGGACCTTCTGAGGTAAGCCGCAGGCGGTTTTATTCGTTGTCCCGCGGCGCGTACTGCGACGAGGTAAAGCCCGGCGCGCTCGCCGCCGATGACGCCGCGCTCGCGATGTCTTGTGCGGCACTCTTTGCCGCTCCGGCTCCGGCGGCATTCGCCTCTTGGATCATGTGCGCGGCGAGATCGCGCATCTCTTCCAGCTGCTTGGCGAACGTCTCCATTTGCTCCCGGGCATGTTGGCCCTGCAATTGGATCGCCTGGTTGACGTCCTTGCTTTCGGCAAGCTGCATCGCCAGCGCAAAATTTGCCTCTGCGTTTTTGCGCGTGATCTCGCCGATTTTCTGATTGAGATTGTGCAGGTTGGCGCGCGCAGACTCCGATGAGCTTTCGATGGTCTTCCAGGTTTTCTCGGTGGTCGCCGCATAAGTATCAAACGCACGCTTGGCTTGCTCGATGCTCATGCGCATCATGTCTCTGACAGCGTCGGGTATCTCTGCCTTGAATGCATCGTTTGCCATGCCACCACGCTCCTGTGCCTTTACTGAGCCTCGACCAGCATCTCCCGTCCGCCCATCCGGACGGTTTCCTTCCGGCTGCATCCGGTCCGCGGCTTTCGCCACCATTAAAAGATAGGTAGCGGCGGGCCAGGTTGCTGCCCAAAGAAAGCTTCTGAAAAGCAAGCCTATCATGAAAGAGTTCCCTGCGGCAGAAAGACGTGCGGGTGTAGGCCTACGATCATGGCCGATCGTCACGAAACGTACGAGCTTTAGATAACGATTTGGTTGCCGAGAGCGGCACCGCCGCCGCTAACACTTATACAACCTGGCTGGGCTAGACCTCTCCCCGGCGAATTCACACGGGAGACCTTACCGTGAACATTCACATTCAGCATTTCCAGCCGGGGCAGCCCGTCGCGGATGAGGCTGCGCTGGAGCAGTTCCAGCAGCAATGGGCAACCTATCAGAAGCTCGTGGACTCCGACGCGCTGTCGCACAAGGCGGTTGGGAAGCTCCTCAACGCGGCTCTTAATGCGGCCTTCACCACGCCTTTTGCCTTTCTCGATATCGCCTGCGGTGATGCAAGCCAGATGAAAGCGGCGCTCAAGGGGACCACGGTCGGACACTATCACGGCATCGACCTCTCCCAGCCCGCTCTCGATCTCGCGGCGAAAAACCTGGCAAGCCAGCCTTACGAGGTCGAGCTCGACCATTCTGACTTTGTCGAGGCGATAACCAAGCGGCCGGAGCCTGCGGATGCGGCGTGGTGCAGCCTTTCCGTCCACCACCTCGACACTGACGGGAAGCGGCGCCTCCTAGAGGCTGTCCGCGCTGCGACGTCCACTGTCCTCATGATTTACGAGCCCACCCGCCAGCCCGGCGAGGATCGCGATGGCTATCTCGAGCGGTTTCGCCGCGTGAACCGGCCGGCCTGGACCATGCTCGACGACAGCGAGTGGGAACAGATCGACCAACACGTCACGAATTGCGATTTGCCCGAGACGGCGGACACGTGGCTGCAGCTCGGGCGAGATGCAGGCTACGCGGCGGCGAAGCAAGTCTTCCTCGACCCCACCGGCTTCTACGGTCTTTACCGCTATGACCGCTAAAGCCGGAACGCAGCAGAAAGGTCAGGAGCGCGGCGGGCAGCAGCATGCCGGTCCGCTCCTTGCCGAGCCGGTCCGCATCACCGAGATCGCGAAGCGCGGCGCCGAGGAACGTCCCTCGTGATTTGGCTATGGTCTCCATGGAGAGCGTTTGGTCTTGGTCGGACCTCGAGCGCAAGACGACGAACCTAGCGCGGGAGTATTTGAGGCTTGGGTTAAAACCAGGGGACCGCGTGGCGTCTCTGATGCCCAATCGCATCGCGCTGATCGCTCACTACATTGGCTGCTTCAAGGCGGGCCTCGTCGCGACCCCCTTGAACTACCGTTACACCAAGCCTGAGATCGACCATGCGCTGGAGGTGAGCGACGCTTCGATCATTCTCGCCCATACTGAGCGCGCCGCCGATATCGTGGCCAGCAAGGCGAGCACGCTGCCCCTGGGCGTGATCACTTATGGCGCTCCCGATGGCGCCGG
>Ga0190265_10002632_pt1 | contig 12081 bp, 6 predicted proteins | sample Popmic124T_FD_133135 | JGI IMG/M metagenome (GOLD analysis project Ga0190265, IMG submission 133135) | Populus adjacent soil microbial communities from riparian zone of Indian Creek, Utah, USA - 124 T | ecosystem: Environmental > Terrestrial > Soil > Riparian zone | place: USA: Utah | collected... | reverse complement strand
CACGGAAGAAGTGGTTGAAGCCGATCTCGTACAGCGAGGCCGAGCTGGCGTAGGTCGAGAGGTGCCCGCCGATGCCGTCGGCGTGCTTGTTCGCCTTGACCACCATCATCGCCGCGTTCCACCGTACGAACGCCCGGATCCGACGCTCGATGTGCTCGTCGCCGGGGAACCACGGCTCCTGCTCGCGCGGGATCGTGTTGATGTACGGCGTGCTGACCGTGGCCGGGAAGCTGACCTGGCTCTCGCGGGCCCGTTCGAGCAGACGCGTCAGGATGAAACGGGCTCGCGTCTTGCCATGCGTGTCGATCACGGCGTCGAGCGAGTCGAGCCATTCGCTGGTCTCGACCGGATCGGTATCGGGCAGCTGGTGCACGTAGCCGTCGAAGATCATGGCAGCCATTCTCGCACCGTTCCCGCCGAGTCCCTACCGGCCGTGCCTCCCGATCCGCCCCAATCGCGCGGGCCGTTCTGGCCGTTCTGGGTGGCCGATCCTTTCGGCTGTCGCAACGATCGGCCACCCAGAACGATCAGGGACGGGCGCGGACCAGCGCTCGACGAGCTGGCGGATGCGCGCGGCGGTCCATGCGGCGCGGCGGGTGATCTGGCGCCATGTGAAGTGGAACACCACGTACCCGGCCGCACCAAGGATCACGTCGCGCTCTCGATCCCGCTCGAACTGCTCTCGTGTACGGCCGTGGTGGTCCCAGCCGTCGCACTCGAGCACCACGGGTGTGCCGTCGATCCGGAAGTCGACCTCGAAGCCGGCGAGGCGGGCGTGGAACGTCGCGGGCGGCAGGTCGTGGTCGGCGAGCAGCTTTGCCATGCGCAGCTCGAGCTCACTGTCGGCTGGCTTGCCGTGTAGTGGCCAGGCGCTGAGTGCGTGGCGGAGGGCGGTGGTTCCGTTGCGGCCGCGGCGGGCGTGCCGGGCGAGGAGGTACTCGAGCACCGTCGGCGTCACGGCGCCCGAAGTGATCGCCGACGTCACCGCGGCGCCGACGTCGCCGGTGACCGCACCCAGGTCGATCAGTGTGCGGAGCAGGTTCGTCGATGGGGTGTGGGACCTGACGACGGTCGCCATGTCGACGCGGTCACGGGGGCGGTGGATGTTCACGCCGGTGAGGGCCATGCCCGTGACGCCCCGGCTGACGATGACGTCGACCGGGTCGTCCTCGGGCCGTTCGATGGCCCACAACACTGCCGCCGATCGGTGCGACGCGACCGCGGTCTTTCCCGCTGCGAGCACGGCGGCGTAGATCCGCTGTGTCGGCGTGGTCGGGGTGCCGTGGAGACGGGCGACCCCCGGGTGCATCAGCTGGAGCTGACCACGGCGGATCGCCCGGTACCAGGCGGCGTCCGTCCAGCCGAGGTCGATCGCCCGGCGCTTGGTCAGGATGCCGTGATGCGAGCGCGCCCACGCGTCGAGGAGTCCGAGGTCCACCCCCCTCTGCGACCGTCGAGCAGCGGGAAAGGGAAATCAAACCGCTTCTGGGTGGCCATTCCTTGCGGGTGTCGAAACTCCTAGCCGCCCAGAACGAGGCGCCAGAACGACGTGTAGTTGACGTCGCAATGGTCACCGCCGGATGCCAGGGCGATCTGCGTGCGGTTCACATGTGCAACCGACGTCCACAGGGTCGTGAGCACGGCCGGGAGCGAGCGGGACTTTGGAACGCGGACGTCAGGAGCAGGCATGGAAGCACGGTGACGGCACCGTCGTAACCGAGCATTAACCGGCGGGGAGCGGCCGTGCCGACGTACGTGCCGACCTGGGGCCGACCGGCCGTCGATCTCGGGCAAGAGGCCCATGACAGCTCGCCTAGCCTCACGTCGAGATGTCCCCGGAGTCGTCGTCCCTCGGGGGTCATGCCTTCCGGCACGAGCCCCCGGCGTCACCGTCGTGGCTGGTGCCGCGCACGCGATTGTTGGAGGCGCTGCGCGGGCGGTTCGACCGTCCCTTGACGGTGCTCGTGGGCGGGCCAGGGTTCGGCAAGACGACCGTGCTCGCCCAGTCGCTGCTCGACAACCGGTTGGACGCGCTCGGCACGGACCTCTGGCTGCGCGTGGTCGATCGCGACCGCGTCGCGTCACATTTCATCGCCGGCCTGGCACAGTCGATCACCGGCGTCGCCAACAACGGCATCGAGTCGATCGACGAGGTGCTCGATCTGATCTGGACCCGCACACCGGATTCGCTGGCGCTCGTGCTCGACGACGTCCACCTGCTCGGCGACGAACGCGAGAGCGTCGATGTGTTGCGCCGTCTCGTCGCCGAACTGCCGCGCAACGGTCACCTCGTGCTGAGCAGTCGGACGCTGCCACCGCTCCCGCTCGCGCGGATGGAGTCGGAGGGAGCGGCACTGGTCCTTCGCGAGCGCGACCTCGCGTTCAGCGGCGACGAGCTGACGTCGCTCGCGGACCGGCTCGACGTGCCCGACCCGGTGGCGTCCCGCCTGTCGGTATGGCCGGCGCTCGCGGTGCTCAGCAGCAGGGTGGGCTACGACGCGTCGATCGACTACCTGTGGCAGGAGATCCTCGCCGCGATGCCCGACGACCGTCGGCGCGCGCTCGCCGCAGTCGCGCTGTTCTCGGTGGTCGACGACGACCTCGTCGAGGCGGTCGCCCCGGGATCACCGTGGACCGCGTCGGGTCTCCTGGCGGGGCTGCCGCTGATCGAGAGCGATGAGTCGGGCTCGTACCGCCTCCACGACCTGTGGGGTACGGCGCTCGACCGCATCCTGTCGCCGGTGCAACGACGGGAACGCTTGGGCGCCGGCGCGTCGATGTTGCTCGGGCGGGGCCAGCACCTGCGCGCCGCCGAAGCGTACGCCGCGTGCGGCGACACGGAGGGGTTGGTCGAGGTCGTCCGTCGATTCGCAACCCAGCCCCTCGGTGTCCTGAGCACGTCGCACGTGGCGCTGCTCCATCAGTTGTTGCCGCCCGATCTGCGGGCCGGGCCGATCGGTCAATACCTCAACGCGGCGACGTTGTTCGCCTCCGACGAGCGCCAGGCATTGGTGGCGTTCGAACGGGTACGCGCGGCTGCCGCCAGCGACGGCGACCGCTCGCTGGAAGCCACGGCGTGGTGGCGCGTCGCACAGTTCGAGAGTCACCGGATGCAGGCGCCGGACAACCTCGACCCGCGCCTCCTCGCCCTGGCCGACGAAGGGTGGCCTCTCGCCCGGTCGGCGGTCGCGCTGGCGCGGTCGGTGGCGGCCCAGTACCGCGGCGACGCCCGCGCCGCGCTTGCCGAGACCGAAGGCTTCGACCGCAGCGACCCGGTGCAGTACCAGGGCGCGCTGCGTGGCCGGCTGCTGTCGCTCGGCCGGCCGGAGATGATCCCAGCCGCCGTCGACGCCGTGCTGGGCGGCGGGTCGGCCGACGTCTTCGACTCGCAGGCGCTCTGGTGGCGCGGTGAGGTCCCGCCGGAGCTGGCGTGGACCGTCGCGGTCGAGCTCCACAACACCTACGCCGACCGCCGCGTCGCTGCCGTCCAGGTCGCCCTCGACAGCGTCGTCGCCACCGTCGCCCTGGCCGCCGGCCGGGTCGCCGACGCGCGCCGGTTCGCCGATCTGGCGATCGTCACGGCGCCGCGGACGATGACCCCCAACGCGGGGTTCGCCGGCGTGGCCGACGCGCTCGTCGCCCTCGTCGAGCATGGCGAGGCCGAGTTCGCAGCTCGTTTCGACAAGCTGTTCGCCGACGTCCCGCTGCTGCCGTGGCCGGCGTGGGCGTACATGTCGGCGTTGGCGCCGATCCGCGCCCTGCTGCCCGATGGTGAGCAGCTCGACGGGCTCGACGTCGGGCCGTCGCTGCGGGTTGCCATCGATGCCGGCCGAGCGGTCGCCGAGTTGCGCCGCACCGGTGATCCAGGGGTCGCGACGACGCTGCCCTGGGAGCAGATCAACCTGTTGCGAGTCCACGTCCCCGTGCCGATGCTGTGCGAGCTCGTACTCGCCGCGTCGGCCACAGTGCCGGCGGCGAACGCCTCGCTCTCTCAGATCCCACATTGTTCGCGGTGGATCCGTCGCCTCGTCGCCCACCCCAGCGCTGCGGTTCGCCGTGCCGCCGAGATCGCCGTCAAGGCGTACCCGCCACGACCCGAGCATCCGTTGCGGATCACGACGCTCGGCCGGTTCGCCGTCGAGTGTCCGCCTGGGATCGAGCTCACCGGATGGGACCGGCGCGAGCGCGTGCGCGATCTGCTCGCCGAGCTGGTGATCCGCCGATCGGTGCCGCGCAGCGATCTGGCCGCCGCGATCTGGCCGGACCTGTCCCCCGAGAAGGCGGCCAACAACCTCCGCGTCAACCTCCATCACGTGCAGCAGTTGCTCGAGCCGGGACGCAGCACCGACACGCCTCCCGCGTACCTCCAGGGGACCGCGACCGGGCTGCGCCTCAGCGCCGACGACGTCACGATCGACATCGACCTCTTCGATGCGCGGATCGCGGAGGCGCTCGCCGCCGAGCGGCGCGGTTCACCGTCGCAGGCACTCGCGCACTACGAGGAGGCGTGCGACCTGTACCGCGGTGAGTTCCTCCCCGGCATGGAGCAGGAATCGGTCGTCAACGAGCGGACGCGATTGCGTTCCGTCGCCCATGGCGCTCTGTGCCGTCGCGGTGAGCTCGTGCTCGCGCGAGGTGAGCCGGAGATCGCCCTCGCGCTGGCGGCCGCCGCGCAACAGCTCGACGAGATGTCGGAACGGGCCGGCCGTCTCGCGATCAGATGCCATCTCGCGGTTGGGTCGACATCGGCCGCCTGCGCCGTCGCTCGACATGTCGGCGACGTTCTCGCCGACGCACGCGTCGAGCCGGACCCCGAGACCCGCCGCCTCCTCGAACGTCTCGCGGCCGCCGTCTGAGTCAACCAGCGCGCGTGTCGAGCAGGCGTTGGGGGGTCTGTCCGATGAACGTGTCGCCCATCGAGCCGACGATGTCGACGATGACGTGGGTGGCAGTGCTCGAGAACACGCACACGTGGCCAGCCGGGTCGGGCTCGACGAGCACGAAGTTGGCGACGTCGCGCCCGGCGGTGACGTTGAGGTTGGAGGCGACGGGGAGGCCGGCTACGCACGGGAACACGGTCAGGAACCCGTCGGCGACCGCCTGCGTGGCGGTGATGTTGGCGAGCACTCCACCGGAACTGGGCGCGACCCCGGCCGCCGCGACATCGATCTCACTGATGGACCCCGCGGTGACGGGCGTACTACCCGGGCGGCGCGTGTCGAGGACGCGCGCGGGAGTCGCGAGCGTCAGCTCGGCCGTCGCATCGAACACAGCAAACAGGTCGACGAGCAGGTGCACGTCGCTCGACGCGACGACGCACACCTCGCCGGTGGCGCCCGGTCGCACGATCGCGAGGTTCGGCGTTGCGGCGCCAGTGCCGTAGTTGACGTTCGACGTCTCCGGCACCGGCTCATCGCACGGATAGACAGCGGCGAAGCCCGGGGCAACGGCACCGACGGCGGTCAGGTCGAGCGCGACCGCGGCCGTCGTCGCGGCGCCGGCGACCGGCGGGATCGTGACGCGCAGCGGTACTCCTGCTGGCTGGCGCGCGGTCGCGTTGCGCGTGTCGGCGAGACGTTGCGGAGTCGCCGCGACGACACCGGTGCCGGCCGGCAGGCGTCCGGTGATGTCGACGATGAGGTTGGTGTCGGTGAACGAGTAGACGCACACCTCGCCCGAACTGCTCACCGGCACGATCGCGGCCGAGGCGACGACCTGATCGCGTACATGGTTGTGGTTACTGACGACGGGAGTCGGAGAGTCGCACGAAAACGCCGTCAGGAAGCCTGTCGTGCGGGGCGACGTGGTCGTGAGATTGAGTGCCACCGCCGCGGCGCCCGTCGCGTTTGGCACCGCGATGCGGGTGACCGAGCCGGCGGCCACACGTTGGGTCGCAGCGTCGACGGCTTGGCGGATGAGCGAGCTGTAGAGCTGGGCGCCCGTCGTGTTGAGGTGGATCGCGTCGTACGTGATCCCGGACCGGTCGGCGAAAGCAGCCCAGTCGATGAGCGTCAGGTTCGGGTGCCGATCGAGGGCGCGTTCGAGATGATCGTTCACGGTTGGGAAGTACCAGTAGTACGGCTGGACCTGGTTCCACGCGCCCGCCGTGATGTATTGCGGCTTGACCTCGCGCAACGTCACCCAGAACACGTGCTTCACGCCGCGCTCCGCGAAGGCCCGGATGATCGAGTCGATCGAGCGGTCGAAACGAGCAGGGTCCCAGTACGGGTAGTTGTAGCCGCCGGCGATCACGCCGTAGTCGCCGAGCAACGACTGCGGGACGGCGCGGACGTACTTCGATTCGAGTTGCTCGACGAACAGCGCGGGTGTGCCGTCGAGCACCACCTGCCAGTCGCCCGGAAAGGCGTCAGGCAGCGCACCGCGTGCGCCGAGGCCGACCGAGTCGGCAACCATGTACACCCGCTTGTCGACGGGTGCCGACTCAGCGACGTCAGGCTCCGCGGTCGCCGGCGACTCAGGGGCGACGAGCGCCACCAATCCGACGGCGAGCACGGCGGTGATCGCGACCGCCCGGCGGGAGCCGGTCACCAACCCCTCGCGATTTCTGGCGTCACGTCACCCACCAGCCGGTGGTGTCGAACAACGAGTGCGTCACCGCCGACGCCGTGAGGCACAACCGGCCCTCGGCGCTGACCCCGACCGTCAGGGCGTTGGCGAGCACGAGTCGAGCATCGGCGTTCACGCTCGACGTGGCGGGCGGCGTACCGCAGCCGTAGGCGGTCAGGAACGCTCCGGTCACCGGCGCGACGATCGTCAGCGTGCCCGTGACCGCCTCGGCCTCCGCCGGAGCGACGCGACTGTCGATCGTCTGGTCGCGCCCGTGGATCGGCGCCCAGCCACCGACTCCGCTGCGAGTGTCGATCATCCGCGATGGTTCGGCTGGCACGAACCGCAACCCCGTGCCGGCGATGAACGAACCGGTGATGTCGACGATGACGTCGACCGATGTCGACGCCGCGACGCAGATCGTGTCGTCGTCGCTGGTCGGGACGAACGCACTTCCGGCCACCGGTTCGGTGGGCCCGAAGTTGACGTTGGACACGTTCGGCACCGCGCCGCCACACGGGTAGGCGGTCAGGAAACCTGGCACGTCGGCAGCGGTCGCGGTCAGGTTCACGGCAACCGCGTCGGCTCCGGCCGGCACGGGGATGGTGAGGATGGATGTCCGGCCGGTGTTGCGCGTGTCGGCGATGCGCGACGGCGTGGACAGCGGCTGGAAGCGGCGCCCGTCGTCGCCCGGAGCGGGGACGAACGCCCCCTGCAGGTCGACGATCACGTGGCTGGCCGCGTCGGAGTACACGCACAGTGTCCCGGCGGCTGCCAGCGGGATCACCGCCATCGCACCGCGGTCGCCCCCGGCCGGATAGTTGACGCTCGACACGTCGCGCCGCGCACGGTCGCACGGATGGGCGGTCAGGAATCCATCGGCTCCGGGTTGGGTCGCCGTCAGGTTGACCGCCACCGCGGTGGTGCCGGGCGGGACGTGGTCGGCGAGGTCGACCGTGAGTGTTCCACCGGCGGCGAGTCGCCCCGGTGCAGCGCTGCGGGTGTCGACGATCCGTTCGGGCGCGAGCGGCACGTACTCGCTCGGCGCTCCGAGCGCTTGAGCGAGTGGTGCGTCACCGCCGACGCGTGTCGCCACGGCGATGTCGGCGGTGAACTCCTCCGCCATCAACTGCGAGCGCCGCCGGTACCCCTCGGGAGCGAGGTGCGTCCCGTCGCTCGACGGGAACGGGCCTGACGCCATCACCGTCGGCCAGTCCCACGTGTAGAAGTCGTCGCGCTCGTCGGCGATCTGTTGCAGCGCCAGGTTCCACGTGTCCTGCTGTCCCTGGTGCGTGTACAGGCGGGTGATCTGTGGCCACCAGATCTTGTGGCCGGGACCGATCGTGTCGACGAGGTGCATGATCGCTTCCCTGGCGCACGCCAGGTTCACGTTGCAGAAGCCGGAGTCGTTGGCGCCGAGGTTGACGATGACGTTCGGCGGGTCCCACCCCTGGGAACGCCACTGGTTGATCCAGAAGCTCGACCGGAACGACATCTCGACGCCGAACTGACCCGTCGAGTACCCCTCGCCGGCGCGCAGGCGCACTGGTCCCCAGCCCTGCTCGACGAGCCGCGACGGGAGCGTCGGGGAGTACAGGGCGGCGCCCATCAGGATCGAATCGCCGATCACGGTGACGGGCCCGAGCGGCCCGGAGCGCGAGTCGAAGGTCTCCACGGGCGCGGCGTGGGCCGGTGCGCTCGGGCCGACCGCGACCGCGACCGCCATCGTGGTCGCGCTCAGGAACACGCACGCCAGGTGTGGCAGTCGTCGCATCGGACGCAGGGTAGCGGTGGCCCGCATCCGTACACTTGCGACGAGGATGGGGAGTCGCCCGACGATCAGCTACCAGCCGGCGCTCGACGGGGTGCGCGCCCTGGCGGTGCTCGCGGTGCTCGGCTTTCATGCCGAAGTACCAGGGCTTTCGGGCGGCTATTTGGGCGTGTCGGTGTTCTTCACCCTTTCGGGTTTTTTGATCACCAGCCTGTTGGTGAACGAGGCCGAGACCACTGGGCGGGTGTCGGCCGGCGCGTTCTACGCTCGCCGCGCCCGCCGGCTTCTTCCGGCCAGCGTGCTGTGCATCGCGCTGATCGTCGTGCTGGCCGCGGTCACCGATCTGTTCGACGGCGTCGCCGACCTGCGCGCCCACGTCGTCGGGTCGTTGCTGCAGGTCGCCAACTGGGTGTTGCTCTTCGGCGACGGCTCGTATCAACAGTTGTTCCAGCAGGCGGCCGGCACTGCGTCGCCGCTCGAGCACTACTGGTCGCTGGCGATCGAAGAGCAGTTCTACTGGCTGTGGCCGATCTCGTTCCTCGCCCTGACGCGCGTCGCGAAGACGCGCCGCGCCCAGACCGCCGTGCTCGGCGCGATCACCGTCGCCCTGGCGATCTCGTCACCAGTGATCGCCGCGGTGTGGGGTGGCGACGCGGCGTACTGGGCGACTCCGGCGCGAATGGCAGAGATCCTGATCGGTGGCGTGCTGGCTCTCGTCGTCTACGGGCGGTCGCTGCCCGCGCGGTGGTCGATGCTGGCACCCGCCGCGCTCCTCGCGCTGGCCGTCGCGGTTGTGACGTTCCCGTCATCGGGCGGTCCCGCGTACTCGGGCGCGCTCCCGCTCGTCGCCGTCGGTAGTGCCGCGCTCCTGCTCGGGCTGCAGGTCGAGGGACCGGTGCGGGCGGCGTTGTCGATCAGCCCGTTGGTGTGGCTGGGCAAGATCAGCTACGGCGTGTACCTCTATCACTGGCCGGTGTACGTGATCGTCGACGAGCGTCGCACCGACCTCGACGGCGCGCCGCTGGTGATCTTGCGCCTGGCGATCACGTTGGCGATCGCCCAGGCGTCGTACATGTTGGTCGAGCTCCCGATCCGCCGCGGCCGATCGGTGCGCCTGCCGATCACGTTCGCGGCCGCGGCCGGCGTCACCGCCGCGCTGGCGATCGTCGGGTTTGCCGTGGTTCCGGCGTCGGCCGCCGACTACTGGACGGCGTCGGCCGACGACGCCAAGGCCGCATCGATCCAGCCGAGCGGTGAGCCGCTGGCACCCGTGGTCGCCCAGTCGACGAGCACGACGACGAGCACGACGACTGCCGGCCCTGAAACGACCGAATCGACCACCAGCGCCACCCCGGCTGAAACGGTGCCGCCCGACACCGCCGCGGTCGACACGAGGACGATCGACTCTGATCCCGGGCCCACGACGCTGCCACCGCTCCCCGAGCTGACGCGGCCGGTGCGGATCATCATTGCCGGCGACTCGACGGCGGTGGCGACCGGTGGCGGGCTGGTCGCGTGGGCCGCCGCCAACCCGCAGCTCGCCCAGGTCGAGATCGTCGCCGAGCTCGGCTGTGGCTTCGTGCGCGGCGGCGAAATGATGGTGCTCGAATGGACCCCGGTCGGCGACCGTTGTGACGAGTGGCTCGACGAGACATTGCCCGAGCGCGTCGAGGCGCTCGATCCCGACGTCGTGATGCTGATGACGACGTCATGGGACGTGCTCGACCGCCGCTGGCCCGAAACCGGTGAGGTGGTGCCGACCGATCAGCCGTACCGCGAGCGGATCATCCGCGACGTCGCCGATGTGTCGGACCGCCTCGCCGCCAGCGGGTCGGGGAAGGTGGTGTGGGTGCGCGAGCCGATCCCGAACGTGTACTGGTGGGGCTCGGGTCAAGCGCAGGAGGATCCGACCCGCCACGCCGAGATCTACGCCGCGATGGACGCCGCTGCCGAATCGGGCGGAGGGCGCGTCGCCGTCGTCGATCTCCCGGCGTGGCTTCGCGAGCAGGGCCTCGACGTGGACCAGGCGGCACGCCCCGACGGCGTCCACTGGTCGCCGGAAGCGTCGTTGCGGATCGCCGACGAGTACCTCGGCGAGCAGTTGATCCGGGCCGCCCTGGCCCCGGCTGCCGCCGACGCCGACGACGCGGGTCCGCCCGATACCGACGGTGGCGCGTGATCACCGTTTACACCGACGGCGCCTGCTCGAGGAACCCCGGTCCTGGCGGTTGGGCGTGGCTGGTGGCGCCCGACGGGGTGCCGAGCGACTCGGGTGGCGAGACGATGACCACGAACCAGCGGATGGAGCTGCTCGCCGCGCTCCAGGCGCTGCGGGCGTTCGAGTCGAGCGGCGAGATCGTGAGGATCGTCTCCGACTCGACGTACGTCGTCAACTGCTTCAGGCAGAAGTGGTGGGTGCGCTGGGAGGCGAACGGCTATCGCAACTCCAACAAGCAGCCGGTCGCCAACGCCGACTTGTGGAGGCCGCTCGTCGAGTTCGAGCGCACCGGCCGAGTCGAGTGGGGCTGGGTGAAGGGGCACAGTGGCGACCGCCTGAACGACCTCGTCGACCGGTTGGCCGTCGCGGCAATTCCGCGCTGAGCCTCACGATCTCGCGACGACCGCGGCGTTCCGGCAGCGTGTGACCGTCTGACGTTACGATCACGTTGCGGATCAGTACCCTGGGCGGCCGTGAACCGGTCGGCGGCGCGCCTTCTCGTGGTCGCGGCCGCCATCGCCGCGACCACCCCAATCCTCACCACCCGTGAGGTCAGTGCCGCGCCCGGTGACACGAACGAGATCGTCGCCGTCGTGGTCGACGGCGTCGGCAACGGTCACGGCAGGGGCCTCAGCCAGTGGGGCTCGTACGGCTGGGCCGTCAACTACGGCTGGGATTGGACCCAGATCCTCGACCACTACTACGGCGGCACATCGCTCGGCGACGCCGCCAACAACGCGATCACGGTCCGGCTGCTCGCCCTCGACGACCAACTGCAGACCGCCGTGATCTCCGCCACCGGGACGGCGAACTGGGGAGGGACCGGGAGCTACGGAGCCCTGGTGACGCGCGAGGTCGACAGCGCGACCAGGAGATTCCAGGTGTGGGGGCATCCGACGCCCACGTGCCCGACAGCCGAGGATCCGCTCGTCGGCTGGACCTACCTCGGCGAGGTCAGCGGTGCTGCAGCGGGCGCCCCAGCCGTCGAGTTCACGACGCCCGCCGGCGACAATCCCGGTGCGGCTCCCGGCGATCTGCTCGGCGTGTGCGGCGCGGGCGGTGTCGTCGACCACTATCGCGGCAGCATCTACGCGGCCAACGGCACAGTCGGCGAGAACCGCACCGTGAACAGGGTGCTCATCGAGTCGTACCTACGCGGCGTCGTACCTCGCGAGAGCCCGGCCAGCTGGGGTCTCGCGGGCGGCGGCGCCGGGGCCAACGCGCTGCGGGCCCAGTCGGTCGCCGCTCGATCGTACGCGTTGACGCAGGGCCGCTACTCGTACGCGAACACCTGCGACAGTTCGGCGTGCCAGGTCTACGGCGGCGCCGGCTGGCGCGTTTCTGCATCTTCACCCACCGCCACGACCCGCGAGCACGAACTGACCGACGCCGCGATCGTGACCACCGCCGGCAAGATCCGCGTGTGGCCGGGCGGCGGGATCGTGTCGACCGAGTTCTCGGCATCCAACGGGCCCCGGACCGCGGGCGGTTCGTTCCCGGCGGTCGACGACCCCGCCGACGCCGT
>Ga0190265_10002631_pt1 | contig 12082 bp, 10 predicted proteins | sample Popmic124T_FD_133135 | JGI IMG/M metagenome (GOLD analysis project Ga0190265, IMG submission 133135) | Populus adjacent soil microbial communities from riparian zone of Indian Creek, Utah, USA - 124 T | ecosystem: Environmental > Terrestrial > Soil > Riparian zone | place: USA: Utah | collected... | reverse complement strand
GCCGCGCGATGCGGTCCAGCTTGCGCAGGATCTTCCCTTCACCTGCGCGCATGAGCTTGCCGAAGACGGACACTTAGGGTGGCTCCTTGCCGGTCGAACCTGGCACGGTCAGTGCGCGGACGCAGCGGTACGGTCCCCGCCGCACCGGCCATCGTATGCGAGGGACGTTGGCCCCTGTACCCATAACGGTTCGGAGCCGTGGAAGGTGCCGTAAGACGCGTACGGCCACGGGGGCACAATCAGTTCATGGAGCCCACCACTCTCACCACCGACCGTCTGGTCCTGCGGCCTTTCGCCGAGCGGGACGTGGAGGCAGTGCGGATCGCCTGCCAGGATCCCGGGATCGCCCGCTGGATACCGGTGCCCGATCCGTACGGGCGCAAGGACGCCGAGGAGTTCGTGCTCACGGTCAACCCCGACGGCTGGCGTGAGGACACGATGTACAACTTCGGGGTCTTCACGAAATCGGGTGCTTTCGTCGGCTCGATGGGCCTGGTGCGCCTTGCTCTGCTGCGCGGTCCGGAACGTCAGGCGGAGCTCGGCTACTGGACGGCCAAGGAACAGCGCGGCAACGGCTACACGGTGGAGGCCGGGCGGGCGGTGATCCGCTGGGCGTTCTCGGCCCTGGGGACCGAGAGGCTGGAGTGGGTGGCGGAGGTCGGGAACGAGGGCTCCCGGGCAGTGGCACAGCGGCTGGGCTTCGTGATGGAGGGGATACAGCGGGCACGGATCGTGCACCGCGGTATCAGGCGGGATGCCTGGATCGCGGCGCTGCTGCCCCCGGACTGGGGGCTGACGATGGAGAAGCCCTACCTTCCGGCAAGGTGAGAGCCGGGCCTGACGGTGCGGCCTGACGGGCCTGGCGGGGCGGCCTGGGTTACCGGGCGGGCCGGCACAGTCGGGTCTCGCAGGACCGTCGGCCGGACAGAGTCCGCTGTCAGAGTCCGCTGTCAGTGGCGGCACTTATCGTGTGCCGCATGACGACTGCCGAGATCTCACTCTCCGCCGACGAGGCACGGAGGCTGGCCCTGTGGGCGCAGGGGCTGCTCGGCGCGCCGGACCGCCGTGCCGGTGTGCGGGGGGTGCTGCGCCGGCTCGGCGCGGTGCAGCTGGACACCATCTCGGTGCTGGCGCGCTCGCACGAACTCGTTCCGTACGCACGGCTGGGCGCCGTCGGCCGGCAAGCGGTGGAGTCGGCGTACTGGACCGGCGGGCACAGCTTCGAATACTGGTCGCATGCCGCCTGCATCCTTCCCGTCGAGGAATGGCCGCACTTCGCCTTCCGGCGCAGAGCCCGGCGGGCACGCGGGCACCGCTGGCACGTCCTGGAGGACCGCGACCGCGCCTGCGCACTGGTACGGGACAGGCTGAAGGCGGACGGACCGCTGACCACGACCGAGCTGGGCGGCGGGAAGAACGGCGGCGAGTGGTTCGACTGGTCGGAGACGAAGATCGCGGTGGAGTGGCTGCTCGACACGGGCGAGGTGGTCTGCACCGAACGGCGGGGCTGGAAGCGGGTCTACGACCTAGCGGAACGTGCAATTCCAGACGAGTTGCTGCACGACGACGTCGACGACCATGAATGCATGCGCCGTCTGGTCGCCCAGGCCGGCGCGGCAATGGGGGTCGCGACGCGCTCCGATCTGGCCGATTACCACCGCCTCAAGGGCGATCAGGTGGAGGCCGTGCTGCCGGACACAGATCTGGTGCCGGTCTCAGTCGAGGGCTGGGGGAAGCCCGCCTGGGCGGACCCGGCCGCGCTCGCGGCCTCTCCCCGAGGCCGGCACCGTACGACTCTGCTCTCGCCCTTCGACTCCCTGGTCTGGGACAGGCCGCGCACCCAGCGGATATTCGGCTTCACCCACCGGCTGGAGGCCTATGTGCCCAAGCCGAAGCGGATTCACGGCTATTTCGCGATGCCGCTGCTGGCCGGCGGCAAGCTGCTCGGCCGGGTCGATCCGGGGCGGGAGGGGACGGCGCTGGTGGCTCGCCAAGTCTCCCTGGCAGGCCGCAAAGCGGTCGAGCCCATGGCCAAGGCCCTGTGGGAGGCGGCGAGTTGGGTGGGATGCGATGAAGTACGAGTGGGGCGGTGCGACGACGCGGAGCTTGCCGGGGCACTGGTTGGCGCCCTGACGGAAGGGGCAGCAGACGCAGCGATCGCTGTGTCCGACTGATCCCTGCGTCTCAGCGGATTTCCAGGATCTTCTCCCGCATCGCGTAGACCACGGCCTCCATGCGTGAGTGGAGCTGAAGCTTCTCAAGAATGTTGCGCACGTGGTTCTTCACGGTGTTCTCGCTGATGAAGAGCTCTTTGGCGATGTCCCGGTTGTTCATGCCGGTGGCCACGAGCTTGAGGACCTCCAGCTCCCGCTCCGTCAGCCTGGGCGCAGGCACGAGCTTGCTCTCATCGGTGCGCTGGATCATCGACTTGAACTCGGTGAGCAGCTTCGCCGCCATCGACGGGCTGATCTGGGACTGGCCGTCGGCCACCGCACGGATCGCCGCCGAGACCTCATCGGTCGAGATCTCCTTCAGGAGGTAGCCGGTGGCTCCCGCCTTGATCGCGTCGTAGAGGTCGGCCTCCTCATCGCTGATCGTCAGCATGATGATCTTCGCGCTCGGGGCCACCTCCTTGATCGACGTGCAGGCCTCGATGCCGCCCCGCTTGGGCATCCGCACATCCATCAGCACGATGTCGGGCAGCAAGTCCGCTGCTTTGTCGACCGCTTCGGCGCCATCCCCCGCCTCGCCGATGACCTGGATGTCCTCTTCCTGGGCGAGAACGATCTCCAACCCGCGCCGGAAAAGCTCATGGTCGTCCACGACCAGCACACGGATGGGTTCAGGCGGCTGCCGCTCGCGCACGTCACCGTCCTCCACCGCTGCCCGTGCCGCGTGCACATCGGGCATGGGCATCGCTGGCCCGAAGCTTTCCGCCATCGTTCCTCCCCCTGCAGGCTATGCCGCGCCAACCGGGCTGCACAGCAAACCGGTTGGCGAATGAGGCCGTGAATGAAGCCATAATTCCACGCTCGCGCCCCCGGCCGAGTTCTCGACCCGGCCGGGGGCGCGATCACATCAAGTCCGGGCGGTCAGCCGCCGAGCGCGCCACCGGCGTCAGGAGGCGGATCCACAGCGAACGGGTCCGGATCCAGATGGATCACGCCGTAGTCGTAGCCGTGACGACGATAGACGACACTCGGCTGCTTGTTTTCGGAGTCCACGAAGAGGTAGAAGTCGTGGCCGATCAACTCCATCTCGTAGAGCGCCTGGTCCAGAGTCATCGGCGCAGCAGCGTGGGTCTTCTCCCGGACGACGAGCGGACCGTCGCCCTGCACCTCCAGCGGTCCCACCTTGGTGGTCATCGGCTTCTCCTCGACTTTGGCGGGCGCAGGTGCTGCCGCGGCATCGAGTTGGCCGTTGAGTTCTGCCGCGAGGTGTGCGGTGGCGGCCGCGACGCTGACCGGCGCGCGGTTCCCGCCTCGGTAGTGCACCCGGCGCTTGTCATGCTGCTTGCGCAGCCGTGCTTCGAGCTTTGCCGCTGCCATGTCCAGCGCAGCGTAGGGATCGGAGGCCGCTGCCTCCGCGCGAATGACCGGACCGCGAGTACGCAGAGTGATCTCCACCCTCTCGGAACGGTCTGCCTGCCGGGGGTTGTGTTCCTTGCACACCTCGACTTCCAGGTTGATCACCTTTCCGTCGAGTTTTTGGATCTTCGCCAGCTTTTCGGCCACGTGCTTGCGGAACCTCTCGGGCACCTCTGTCTTGCGGCCCTTGACGACGATGTCCACGCAGAACTCCGTTCCCGGAGAGCTCCGCTGCAGAAGCGCGGAACACTCCTTTGTGCACTGACACCGGAGGCTCAAGGCCCTCTGCCGCCAGCCTCCGGAACCTCGGCTTGCGACTTTCACCTCCTTCTCCCCCAGGGGGAAGATCGTCACCCCACCTCGAACGTACCTCCACTGGACGATGCCCGGCACCCCCTACTGGCACGTACCTACGTTCAGGTATCAATTCACGACAATCACCGGCGACGATCCGCGATCTCTGCTAACTTTCCGCGACTTTCCAAGGGCTGCGTCATCGGACCTTCGGCCGGAAGGCGACGACTGCTGCCGCAGTCACGTTCCGTGCCTGCTCACGGACGGTACGCGCCGCCTCCGCAAGCGACGCCCCCGTGGTCATGAGGTCGTCAACCAGTACCGTCTCCCCTCCAGCCAGCAGCCCTTCGCCGCCGGGCACCATCTCCAGCACGCCGCTGAGGTTCGCCAGCCGCTGCGGCGCGCTCAGTCCCGCCTGGTCCGCCACAGCGCGTTTCTGCCGCAGCACGCCCAGCATGCGAGCGGGCAGCCCGTCGCGCCGCAGCTCACGGGCCGCTGCCAACGCGATCCGCCGCACCGGATCATGGCCGCGGCCCGCGACAGCGCGCCGCGCCGAAGGCACCGGCACGAGCGTCAGCGGCCCTACTCCGGACACCGCCCCGGGCAGTCCCTCAGGATGCGCGTACGCCCTGCGTACAGCAGTGGCCAGCACCGCTCCCAGGGGAGCGGCCAGCCGCAGCGCGCCGCGCTCCTTGTGAGCGAGCAGCACCGCCCGTACCTCGTCTGCGTACGGCATCGCCGCGTACACGCGAGGCAGGCCGGCCGGAACGGGCGACGGCCACACCCGCCGCGGAACCGCGCTTCGCAGCGCGCTAGCGCATCCCCCGCACAACTCCCCACGCACCCGCGGCAGACCGCACCCGGCGCATCCCGAAGGCAGCACCAGACCAGCGAGTTCCTGCTGGAGCTCCTGCCAAAACCCCCGCATGCCGCCACTCTCGCAGTGGCGGGAGAAGCCCACCACCCCTGTGGAAAACTCCCGGGACCTGCCGCCGGCCTGCGTGGCCGACGGGCTTCAAGTGCCGTGTCGGCAGCGGCTCTAGCCCGGGTAGGCGGGGCTTGTGCCGCTGTCCGTCAGCGTCTTCCAGTTGGCGTCGGGCGGCAGCCGCAGGATGCCGTCCTCCGAGTCGGCCAGCAGCGGTTTGCTCTCGTCCTCCGAAGCCGCAACGCCCGTCACGTCGTTGACGCCCGGCAGCGTCGGCTGGTTCGAGGCTGAACCGTCCGTCTCCATGTACTGGATCTGCTGCACACTCTTGGACTCGCGCCCCACGACGACCAGCCGGCTGCCGCCCGCCCAGGACGCGGCCGCGACATCTTCGAACTGTGGCGCCAACGGCCGCAGCGCCGCCACCTTCACCTTCGGTTTCTCCGCCGTCCCCTCGTGCTGGACGCGTCCGAGCTTCAGCGTCCGCTTCCCGTCCTCCTGCCGTATTCGCAGCGCCATCCGTACGCCGTCGGACGCGATCCGCACCGACTCGATCCGCTCCCCCTCGCCAAGGTCGGGAACCGAGACCTCCTCGGGCTTCTCCTTGCCGCCGGGCAGCCGCAGCAGCCGTGGGTTGTCAGGGTCGCGGTCGGCGATCCACAGATCTCCGAGGCCGTCCCAACTGGGCGACGTCAGCCGGTCCTTCTCGCTCTTCGCCTTGCTGCTCAGTACCGGCTCGCCCAGCTCGCTGCCCTCGGCGAGCCGTGAGACGTACAGCGAGCGGCGGGCACGGGAGACGGCAGCACCCTCCTGCTCGGCACGGTTCACCGCGACTGCGCCCATCTCCTTGTCGCCCCGGCCCAGCGCGCCTTCGACCGGCCTGGCCTCGTCGCTGTTCCCGTCGAATGCGGCAACACGGTGGTCGCCGTCGACGAAGTACTGCCGTGACGCACGCCCGTTGAGCCTCCCGGGCTCGTAGACCTCGGCCTGTTCGCGCGTCCGCTCGCAGAGCGTCCCGCCGTCAGGGCCTGCCAGCAGCACTCTGCTCACCTTCGCCGACGCCTGGCCCTGCACGGTGTGCAGCACCTGGGACGCCATACGGGCGCACCTGGCGCTGCCCGCCTTGGCACCCTTCGCATTCAGCCGCAGGCTCAGCGCTCCCGAGTCGTCCAGCGACAGCCGCTGTCGGGGCGCGAGGCGGGTCCCGCTCGGGAAGGACGAGGTGACCACCGGGTCGAACCAGCGGCTCGGTCCGGACAGCAGCGCCTCCACGGTTGCGGTGACCGGATCGATCCTCCGCCGCAGATACACCGGGTCGGCCACCAGGACGTTCTTGCCTCCCGCGATCGACTCCGCGTCGGCGCCCAGGCGGGCGTAGTAGTAGTTGTTTATCGGCCGGTAGATGCGCTGGAAGTCGGACTCACCGAGCGCGAGCCCGTCCGGGAGCTGGTCGATGCGCCACTCGCCGCCCACCTTGGAGAGGTGGAAGTCTTCGCTGTAGTCGCCCGCCGCCGGGGAGTACGCGTGCCTCTCGTCGACCTCCGCCATCCGCGTCCCCGACACCTCGACGGTGTGGCCCCGCTGTCCGCCGGTGTCCTGCCGGGCCTTCCCCGGGCTGGGGCCTCCCGAGAGCACGCTCGTACGGGCGAAGGGGTCCCACTCATCGGCCTTGCGCTCGGTCAGGTATTTCTTCGCAGTCGAGAAAGCCGCCTCGTCGCTCGTCGTCGCCTCCAGGAAGCCGCGCACGATCTGCTGCGGCCGCTCGCCCTTCTGCGGGCTCACCCCGAAGACGCGCACCTGTGAGTCCGGGTCGGCGCGGTGCGAGGAGTCGACGCGGTCGACGCTGCCGTCGTCCGGCATGGAGGCACAGCCGGACAGCAGCAGTCCGACTGCGACCAGTTGCACCACGACAGTGCGACGGCGGCTGTTGCACCGCTCAGCGCCCATCCTTGTTCTCCTCCCGAGTAGACTCGCGGCCGGCGCCGGGCGCAGCCACTGCCTGGGCAGGCGCGGATGCCGAGGCCCAAGACGTAGCGGAAGCCGAAGCCGAAGCGGACGACAGCGCAGCCCGCCCGCCGGGAGCGTCCGTCGCCTCCGCCTCCCGGTCCTGCGCCGGTACGGCGCTCTCCGCCCCCCGCCTGCGGCGGCTGTCGGCCGGTTCCATCGGAAGCGGAGAGGAGCGCAGAGTGTCCCCCGCTGTGCACGGGAGCGTCAGCCGGAACTGAGAGCCGCCGCCAGGCTCGCCCCACACCTGAAGCCAGCCGCCGTGCAGCCGTGCGTCCTCAAGCGCGATGGACAGGCCGAGGCCGGTGCCGCCGGTCGTACGGGCGCGTGCGGGGTCGGCACGCCAGAAGCGGTTGAAGACGCGCTCCGCCTCTCTGCGGCTGAGCCCGACGCCGTAGTCCCGTACGGCCAGCGCGACCGCTCCGCCGTTGGAGGCCATGCTGACCACGACGTCGTGTCCCTCGCCGTGCTCTATGGCGTTGTCGACGAGGTTGCGCAGCACCCGTTCGATACGGCGCCCGTCCGCCTCCGCCACGACGGGCTTGTCGTCCCCGCGCACGATGACGCGGCTGCCCTTGCGGTCGGCGAGCGGCTCGCACCCGTCCACCACACGACGGACCACGTCGCGCAGGTCGATCGGGTCGGCATCGAGATTGGCGGCCCCCGCGTCGAAACGGCTGATCTCCAGCAGGTCGCCGAGGAGTGATTCGAAGCGGTCGAGCTGTCCGAGCAACAGCTCCGCGGAGCGTGCGGTGGCGGGATCGAAGTCCTCACGGACCTCGTGGATCACGTCAGCGGCCATACGCACCGTCGTCAGGGGAGTACGCAGCTCGTGCGAGACGTCGGAGACGAAGCGGCGCTGCATCCTGGACAGCTCCTCCAGCTGCTGGATCTTCAGCTGGAGGTTCTGCGCCATCTTGTTGAAGGACTCGCCGAGACGGGCGATGTCGTCCTCGCCCGTGACCTTCATCCGCTCCTGCAGTCTTCCCGCGGCCAGCCGTTCGGAGATACCGGCGGCCATCCGTACGGGCGTGACCACCTGCCGTACGACCAGCCACGCGATGGCACCGAGGAGCACCACCACGAACACTCCGGCGGTTGCCAGCGTGCCCTTGACCAGATTGAGCGACTCCTCCTCCAGCGTGAAGGGGAAGACGTAGTACATCTGGTAAGGCGCTCCGCCGGCGTCGTTGATGCGCTTGCCGACGATCAGTCCGGCCTCGGTGCCGCCACCTTGCCGGTGGACCTTCGCGTAACGCTGGTGTGTGCCGGGCTGCTCGTCCAAGGCCTTGCGCAGATCGGCCGGGATGCTCTCCTCGGGCCGGATGTCGCCGGAGGCACGGGGCCCGCGGGTGGTGGAACGTCCATTGCCGAGGAAGGGCGAATCGTCGTTCTGGGAGCCGAGTGCGACCACGGAGTAGACGCCCTGGCCGCCGCTGGCGAGCTGCTCAACGAGGTTGTTCAGCCAGGTGCCGGTGTTCTGCGAGCTTCTGCCTCCGCTCGCGGAACCGCCCGGGCCCTGACCGCTACGGCCGCTGCCGGCACTGTCGGCCATCTCCTGGGCAGCTGCGAAGCCGCCTGCCGCCTGGCTCTGAGCAGTCTTCTCCTTCGCGTCCAGCAGACCGTTGCGCACCTGTCCGATGACCACGATGCCGAGCAGGAGCACCACCCCGAGCGACATCAGCAGAGTTGCCGCGACCACCCTCAGCTGGATGTTGCGCCGCCACAGCCGCAGCACCGGCAGCAGTGGACGGCGAACCCAGCGGATGAAGAAACGGACGGCGGGATGTGCCCGAGGTCCGGTAGTGCCTTCGGGAAGCAGGCCTTCCGAGAAGAGCGCCCCACTACGCCACAATCGCCTGAACTTGGATATTTCAGACTCTTGAGGTACGGCTCCATCCACACTGGGGCGGTGCTGGACGGAGCCGTTCCGGGTCATCTCAGCCGGGCCCTGCCTTGTAGCCGACGCCGCGCACCGTCACCACGATCTCGGGGCTCTCCGGGTCCCGCTCGACCTTCGAGCGCAGGCGCTGCACATGCACGTTGACCAGGCGCGTATCGGCCGCATGCCGATAGCCCCACACCTGCTCCAGCAGAACCTCACGCGTGAAGACCTGCCAGGGCTTACGGGCCAGCGCGACCAGGAGGTCGAACTCCAACGGCGTGAGCGCGATGGACATCCCGTCCCGCTTCACGGAGTGCCCGGCGACATCGATCACCAGGTCCCCGATGGCCAGCTGTTCGGGCGCGGGGTCATCTGACCGTCGCAGCCTTGCTCGGATTCTCGCTACCAGCTCCTTAGGCTTGAACGGCTTGACGATGTAGTCGTCGGCCCCTGATTCCAGGCCCACCACCACATCCACCGTGTCGCTCTTCGCGGTCAGCATGACCACCGGCACTCCGGACTCGGCCCGGATCAGGCGGCACACCTCGATGCCGTCCCTCCCGGGCAACATCAGGTCAAGGAGCACCAAGTCCGGCTTGGTCTCGCGAAAGGCGGCGATCGCCTTGTCACCGTCCGACACGAACGACGGTTCAAAGCCTTCGCCGCGCAGCACGATGCCAAGCATCTCTGCCAGTGCGGTGTCGTCGTCGACGACAAGGACGCGTCCCTTCATGCGTTCATCATCCCATTACCCGATCGTGACGTTCTCGTTCGTGACGGGGAACACAGCCCCGCGACAGTTTCTCTGGTAACCGGCGAGATGACCCCACGCTCCGTGACAATCGCTGTAACCAGCTCCGGCGGAGTCACGTCGAAGGCCGGGTTGTACGCCTCAGCCCCCACCGGAGCCATCTGGACGCCCGCACCTCTGGCCGAGCCGCGACCCGGTTGATACGGGGACGAGATTTGCGTCACCTCCTCCGCTGGACGCTGCTCCACCACGATGTCGGCCCCCCGCTCCGTGGCGGCATCCACAGTGGTCACCGGCGCGACCACCACGAACGGAACCCCGTGATGCCTCGCAAGCACCGCCAGCGGATAGCTCCCAACCTTGTTGGCCACGGAGCCGTCCGCAGCGATCCGGTCCGCTCCGATCAGCACCGCGTCCACCTCACCGGCGGCGAACAATGAGCCCGCAGCGCTGTCCGCCAGCACGCTGTACGCCATCCCTTCACGTGTCGCCTCGTACGCGGTCAGCCGCGCACCCTGCAACAGCGGCCGGGTCTCATCCACCCACAGCCGACGCAGCTCACCGGCGCTGTGCACCGCCGAGATCACCGCGAACGCCGTGCCGCGCCCTCCGGAGACCAGAATTCCGGTGTTGCAGTGCGTGAGAAGCCGGAGGCGCCCCTCGGGCAGCAGCTCGCCCAGCAAATCCCGTCCCAGCTGCGCCATGCACGTACTCGCCTCTGCGTCCTCCTCGTGCAGCGCCCTCGCCTCGGCCAGGGCCACAGCCGCCGACCGCTCGGTGGCGGCCCCCTCGTCGACTGCAGCCCGGTACGCGGACTCGACTCGCCGCACCCCCGCGGCAAGATTGACCGCCGTGGGCCGCGCAGACGCCAGCCGGTCTGCCGCCTCTGCCACGTCGTGACCCCGGGCGGCGGCGAGCGCGACGCCATAGCCACCCGCCACACCGAGAAGCGGCGCCCCCCGCACTGACAAGTCCCGGATCGCCGCCACCAGGGCAGGTACGTCCTCGCACGCCAGCTCGACTTCCTCGGCCGGCAATCTCGTCTGGTCGAGGAGCACCAGCTTCGGTCCCTCAGAGAGCTCCGCCCAGCGCAGTACCGGGACACCATGATCTGCCATCCGCACAGTCTGCCTTCACCCGCGGCGGCTTCTGAAGGCAACTTGAGACCCCAGGGCCCGGTCGTTCGCCCCACTGCCCGTGGGACGATGGCTGTCAGCCAGGCGATGCAGCGACCGACACCCCGAGGTGACCACACGTGAACGACTCTCCGGGCTGGGCCTCGCCCGGATCCTCTCCCTCTGATCGTTCGCCCGAGGGCAATGAGCCCGCACAGGCGCCCGGAAACGCACCACCACAGGGGACACCCGCCAACGAACCACCCAAGAACTGGTCGGCACAGCAGCCCCCTGGACACGGAGGCACGGGCTGGGGTGCGCCACCAGGACAGCCAGGCTGGGGGCAGTGGAACAACGGCTGGGACCAGCCCCCCGCAGCCAAGCCCGGCATCATCCCCCTGCGGCCTCTGGGCGTCGGAGAGATACTGGACGGCGCTGTCACCACCATGCGGGCACATTGGCGCACAGTGCTCGGCATCTCCCTCGCAGTCGCGGTCGTGGTCCAGCTCGTGGCCACCGTCGTCACCGGTCTCTGGCTGCCGGACGCCACCGACCTGAGCGCGCTGAGGAAGGACCCTCAACCAAGCCCCGACCAGCTCATGGACGCCATGAGCGGCACGCTCCGCAGCTCCGGAGTCGCCGTTCTCGTGGACACCCTCGGCACAGTGATCGCCACGGCCATGCTGATGATCGTGGTCAGCCGAGCTGTACTCGGACGCACGGTCGACGTCGGCGAGGCCTGGCGGGACTCGCGCCCTCAACTGCTCCGTCTGCTCGGCCTCCTTGTCCTCGTACCCCTGCTTGTCGCCCTCGCGATGTTCGTCGGCGTCGCACCGGGCAGCATTCTGCTTATCGCGGGCCTGGACGTACTGGGGGTGGCTGTACTGCTCGTCTGGCTGCTGGCCGGGCTGGTTGCCGCGGTCTGGCTCTGGGTCCGTTTCAGCCTCTCCGCCCCGGCTCTGATGCTGGAGAAGCAAGGCGTCATCACTGCGATGCGCCGCTCCGCCAAGCTCGTGCGCGGCAGCTGGTGGCGCGTCTTCGGCGTACAGGTGCTGGCCGCGATCCTGGTCGTCATCGTCGCCTCGATCATCCAGATGCCGGCGACGTTCATCGGAGCGATGCTCAGCGGTCAGGGCGTCTCCGTGTTCACCGACCCGGCACCGAGCACGGATTGGGCCTCTCTGATCGCCACCGGCATCGGCGCGGTCATCGCTTCGACGATCACTTTCCCGATCCGGGCGGGCGTCACCGCACTGATCTATCTCGATCAGCGCATCCGCCGCGAGGCCCTCGACCTCGAACTCGCCCGCGCCGCAGGCATCTCCGGCTACGGATCCGAGCCGCCGGGCAACCACGCTGTCGGAGGCTGATGCGGTGTTGGGCGCGGGGGGCGTAACAACAGCAGCACTGCTGGTCCGAAGGAACGACGACATACCGGTGGACACACCTCGTGTCCCCGCCCGTGAGGCGGCGGAACGCGAACTGTCCAAGCCGATGTACCACGAGAACGAGCCGAGCCTG
>Ga0190265_10002630_pt1 | contig 12082 bp, 11 predicted proteins | sample Popmic124T_FD_133135 | JGI IMG/M metagenome (GOLD analysis project Ga0190265, IMG submission 133135) | Populus adjacent soil microbial communities from riparian zone of Indian Creek, Utah, USA - 124 T | ecosystem: Environmental > Terrestrial > Soil > Riparian zone | place: USA: Utah | collected... | reverse complement strand
CGCGGCCTCGTTTCCCGCCGACATCTTGTCCTTGGAGATGGGCGCGCCCATTCCCGATCCGGACGCCCCGCTCCCCGCCGTCACCGTACCCACCATCTGCATCGAGCATTCTTCGCAAGTCTCGGGGCCCTCGTATCTGAGCGCGCGGCCGCGCGGCGTCTTCGTGGGGCTGGCGCTCGTCTTCGAGGCCAGCTTCCGTTTGCCCGACAACTCCAAGCCCCTGAACTTCAAGCTTCCGACGTGGCGTAACCCCGATGCCAAAATCGAAAAGGGGGACGGCCCGCTCGAGGCGGCGGTCTACGAAACGATGACCACCGGCGCGTTCGCCCAGTTCACGACCAAATACCTGGGCACCTTTTTTACCAAGCCGGACGTGGGCAGCGCCGTCGACAAGCCGGGCGGCGCGTCCGGCGAAACCAAGCCGGCGGGCATGCCGGGCGACGCCAAGCCGGAGTAGCACTACTCGTCAGTTTCTCACTACCGGATCGATCGTCGAGGTCGCCATAAGGCCACTCAAGTGCCTGACCGAAGAGGCAATCTGCTCTCAGCGAAGCCGGCAAGGCGAGATGCCTCGCCGCATCTCTCTAGTGGCGGTAAGGCCGAAATGGTCGATCGTGATCTGGTACGGCGAAGAACTGAAGCAGTTGCGGTAGAACGCGTTCTATTTTTTCCACTCGGCCAGCGTCGCTTCGATGCGGTGAAGCGCGGTGGCGAGCGTTTCCTCGTCGGGCAGAAACGTGATGCGGAAGCGGTTCTTGTAATCGACGTTGAACGAGGTCCCGGGCACCACCAGCACGTGCTGTCGCTCGAGCAGTGTCATCGCGAATTCGCCGTCATCGAAGTCGCCGAGGCCTTCGTCGCGCACGCCGATGAAGGCGTAGAATGCGCCTCTCGGTTTCTCCACCGTCAAGAAACGCGACCCTGCCAGCGCCTGCATCACCGCGCTGCGCTGCCGGCCGAGCCGCCCTTCTGGCGCGGTGAGGTCGTAGATGCTCTGCACGCCGCCGAGCGCCGTTTGCACCGCCCACTGCCCGGGGACGTTGGCGCAAAGTCGCAACGACGCCAAGAGCTCGAGACATTCGAGGTATTCGGCGGCGTGATCTTTTTTGCCGCTGAAGAAGACCCACCCCGTGCGAAAGCCGCAGGCTCGGTAGATCTTGGAAAGCCCGCTGAACGTGGCGCACAACGTGTCCTGGCAGAGCGTCGCCACCGGCACGTGCTCGGCGCCGTCGTAGAGCACCTTGCTGTAGATTTCGTCGGAGAAGAGGACGATCTGGTTCTTTTCCGCGATACGCACCAGCTTTTCGAGGACGTCGCGCGGGTAGACGGCGCCGGTGGGGTTATTGGGATTGATGATCACGAGCGCCTTGCAGCGCGGCGTCACGAGTCGCGCGACCTCCTCGGGATCGGGGACGAAACCCGCCTCGGGGCGGCAAGGGTAATAGACCGGTTTGCCGCCGGTGATGACGACGCCGGCAGTCCACAGCGGATAGTCGGGCGCGGGAAGCAAAACTTCGTCCCCCGGCTCGAGCAACGCCTCCATGGTCATGAGAATGAGCTCGGAGACGCCGTTGCCCATGAAGACGTCGTCGGCCGAAACGCCGGTGATGCCCTGCGTCTGGGTGTCCATCACCACCGCTTCGCGAGCAGGAAAGATCCCTTTTTGATGACAATATCCCTCGGCCTGGGAGAGGTTCTCGATGGCGGCGATGCGCATGGTCTCGGGCGTGCGAAAGCCGAAAGCCGCCAGGTTGCCGATGTTGAGCTTGATGACGTCGTGGCCTTCGCGTTCGAGCTCATCGGCCCGGCGTGCGAGCGGACCCCGGATTTCGTAGCGCACGTGTTGCAGATGGCGCGCTGCGCGCAGGGCAGGGGTGCTCGGAGGGGGTTTCATGCGAAGCGAAGTTATGCTTGTCCTTAGCCCTCTGCGCAAGGCGTCCGGAGCAAGACGGCGGTACGCCATCGCTGCGTTAGGCCCAACCGCGGCCCCTCCGTCGGGCGCGCCCAGTCGTGTAGAATGCGCCAATGCGAAACGACCCTTGGGCGGTCAGCCTCCTCGCGGTAAGCCTCTCGATTTTCGTTGGGGCATGCGACAGCCCGCCCGCCGCTACCGGGACCGCGGCATCGGCAACCGCCTCGGCGCCCAAAGTCGAAGCGCCGCCGCCCGCCGCATCGGCGGCACCTTCACCGAGCGCCGCGCCGGCGCGTGTCGTAAAGCGCAAAGATCCGGCGTCGTGCCCCAAAGATGGTCCGATGGTGTTCGAAGACGCGACGATCGAGGCCGCGGTGCGAAGGCAACTGCAAAAGCCGTCCGGTCCCATTGCCCGCGCCGAGTTGAAGAAGGTCAAGACGCTCGACATCTCGCAGGCTCCCTCCAACGACGCGCTCGATCCCTGCGTCTTCATGCATCTCACCGGTCTCAAGGGTCTCTATTTGGCGCCGGGTGATCTCGACGATCTTTCGCCGATCAAGGGAGCGACGAGTCTCAACTCGCTGCGCGCGTCGGCGACGAAGGTGTCCGATTTGTCGCCCCTCGCCGGCATGAAAGCGCTCGACCGGCTCGACGTCGGTCGCACCCCGGTCCGCGATCTCAAGCCTCTCGCGTCGCTTACCAACCTCACCGAGCTTCAGCTCGACGATACCGAGATAAGCGACATCTCTCCGCTTGCGCACCTCGAGAAGCTCGAAGTGCTTCTGCTCAAGCGCACCAGGGTGAGCGACATCACCCCGCTGCGGGGGCTTCGCAAGCTGAAACATCTCTACATCGAAGGGTCGCTCGTGCAGGACACCTCGCCGGTGCTCGGGATTGCGGGGCTGAAAGTCCACTAAGCGGCGGCCCCCGCCGCGCCACAAGCACGGGATCACGCGGGTCACCCGGAGCCGTGCAAAAGGCCGTCCATTTGGCTCAGAATGTGCTTCAAGGGGCTGCAATGGCGCGTCGGCGTTGGCTTGCCTTAGCAGGGTGTTTGGCGTTGCTGCGCCTGCTTCCGGCGTGCGGGAATCTGTGCCTCAACCCGCAGCCGGAGCCACCCGGCGGCGGGTGCGACAACGAGATGAGCACGACCCGCGGGCGCGATGCTGGACCCGCGTCGGGGAGTCCGGATGCCGGGTTCGGTGCCGACGCGAGGAGCAGCTCGGACAGCGCTGTCGAAGGTGGGACGCGTCCAGAAGACGCGGGCGTCGATCAGCCGGTCGATCACGCAGACGCCGCGCTGGACGCACCGTCGGACGTTGCGCCTGTCGATTCGTCCGACGCATCCGATGACATTTCGGTCGATTCGTCCGCGGACGGCGATGCGGCGATTTCCACCGATGCCCCCGAGGAAGTCGCAGCGGACATTGGCGATAGCACGATGGATGGTGCATCGAGCGATGCCCAAGACGACGGCGCGTCGCGTGATGCCCAACCTGACGGCGCGAAAGATGCTCCAGACATCGGCCTCAGCGATGGGACCGCCCCCGATTGACGCTCGCGCGGAGGTATGACGGGGCGGCCTGTGCCACTGGCACAAGTTGCGCCACTCCACTCAGCTGGCGCTGATTTCAGGCCGTTAAGCGACTTCTGTCCGGGCTGGCGTGGAAAATGCTACCCGTGGTTCGATGGCGCGCGCTCGATGGCTGGTGCTGCTGGGACCCCTGGTGGTTTCGGTGAAGCTTGCGGCCTGCACCCTCAACCCGCAGCCCGAGCCTCCCGCTGAGACGGGGGGCGCAGGCGGATCGGGACCCCCAACGGGGATAGCCGGCACCGGCATCGTTACCGGTGGAACCACGGGCACCGGCGGCTCCACCGGCGGCACCGGTGGCTTCGGGGGCGATGGCGCCGGCGGGACGACGGGCGGAACCGCTGGTGGCGGCGGGACCGGCGCGGCCGGTGGGGCCGGTGGGACCGGCGGGGCCGGCGGTGGCCCGTCCGATGCCGGAGGTGGAAGGGACGGTAGCGCGGGCGGCGCAGGAAAGAGCGGCGGCGCAGGGGCGGGCGGCACCGGAACGGGCGGCGCCGGCGGTGGAAGTCAGGACGCAAGCATGGACATGGGGCCCCCAGGGGACGCTGCTCGGGGAGACGCTGCTGCGGATACGAGTACGCCTGCCGACGCCTCCGGCGATGGCGGTGGTGGCTCGGGTGGCACCGACGGCGGTCGGGGCGATGCTGGCGACGCCGGTGGAGTCGGCGGCGGTGCCGGGACCGGAGGCGCCGGCGGGGCCGGTGGGCTCGGCGACGCGTCGGCCGACACCAGCGCGGATTCCGCGAGTCCGGATTCGGGCGCGCCGGATTCACCCGCGCCCGACGCTGATGCGCCCCTCGACTAGCGGGGTTTCCCATGGTGCGCTCCCGATGGTTGGTGCTGTTCGGATCTTTCGCGATGGTCGCGAACGTCGAGGGGTGCGCTCGGACATGCGACGACAGCCTCGATCCCGGCGCGCAAGGTGCGCTGCTCCTGATCGACAGCGGCAATCCCCTGAACCCACAGCCCGAGCCCCCCTGCGGCAGTGGTCAAGCGGGCGGCGCAGGGGGATCGGGCACGACCACGGGTAGCGGCGGCTCCGGGACCGGCACCGGTGGGGGCGTCGGTGGCTTCGGCGGCGGCGGCGGCATCGGGGGCGATGGGGCCGGTGGGACGGGCACGGGTACAGGGGGTGGAGGTGGAGTCGGAGGGGCCGGGGGCGGCGCCGGCGGAAGGGGCGGCTCTGGAGGTGGACCAGGACCAGGGGACGCTAGCGCCGATACGTCGCTTCCACCGCCGTCCGATGCTGGATCCGGCGACGCCGGGCCTCCGCCCGCGGACACGGGTGTCGGTGGCCGCGGTGGTAGCGGCGGGTCGGCGGGAGGCGGCGGAAAAGGCGGCGCTGCCGGCATAGGCGGCGGAGCGGGGAGCGGAGGTTACGCCGGCACGGCCGATGGCGGTGTCGGTGACGGCCCCGCTGATGCGGCGGTCGACAGCGGAGGGGATGCTTCTTCGTCGGATTCCGGCAACACCGATGCGCCCAGCGTGGACGCCGGGCCGCCGAGCGATGCGAGCTCCGATGGCCGGATGTGTCCCGTCGACACGCCCACCTCCGGAGATCCATGCCCGAGTACAGGCGTGAGCTGTTTTTATGATAACGGCATCGTCGAGTGCACTTGTGAACCGCCCTTTGGGTGGAGCTGCGTCCGCGATTGAGGCACGACGAACGGCGCCGGCGCGCTAGCGGGACCGGCGACTGATCAGTTGACTTCTGCCGCCGCAACCTCTTCGTGGCGTGGCTCCGCTGGCGCCTGCTCTTGTCGGGCGCGTTCGATCTCGGCATCCATCTCTCCGCACACCGTCTTCCAGTAGAGGAGCGCGCTCGCGCGCAGACTGAAGAGTGGGTGAGAAAAGCTCTTCGGGATGTTCTTTTCCACGAAGAAATGGCCGCACCATGCGAACCCATATCCGAGGACTGGAGCCAGAAGCAGAAGCGAGATGCGTCGCTTGAAGATCCCCGCCACGAGACAGGCGAGCGCGAGGCTCATCCCGATCATGTGCAGCTTGCGGTTGAGCGGATGCGAATGCTCACGCACGTAGTCGAGCCAAAAGGCGTCGAAGTCAGACTTTACGGTTTCCATGTCCTACCAGTTTCTCGCGGAAAGCGCGGAATGGCAAATCACGGTGCGCGCGCCCCCGCCCTTCGCCCTTCGCCCTTCGCCGGAGCGAGGCGTGCCCGCCGTCCGCTCTGCGACCGAGAGCTCAGAAGTTGACGTTGACGGTATTGAGCGAAGGCACCTTGCTCCAGCTCATGGTGCGCACGACCTCGTTGACGCACTCCTCGATTTTCGCGTTCTTCGGCTTCGACGTGATGTCGGCACCGACCGCGGCTCCGTCGTAAACGGCGACCGTCATCGTGATCTTGGTGGAGCGCGGGATCTTGCACGTGTCGTAGCGCTTCAGATCGAGGAGCGGCGCTCGCAAAGCATCGTCGGCCATGTTCGTACGCGGCTGCCCTTGAGGGATGGCCTTGATGGCTTGGTCGACGCTCGCGTTCGGCGGAAACTCGATCTTCGCCGGCGCAGGCGCGCTGGTCGTCGAGCTCGCGGCGAGCGACGGCGCAGGGGACGATGCGGCCGACTCGCTCGGCGTCGTGGTGGTGGTTTGCCCCGTCGGTGCCGACTCGGTCGTGGCAGGCGGCGCCGGCGGTGTCTCGGGTGGAGGAGCGGAAGTGGTGCTGCCCCCGCACGCTGCCAATCCCAACAGCAGCGGTAGAACGAGCGCGCCGATCTTGCCGGACAGCGCCCGATTGGCGAGAAACTGGCTCGGTACTGACAGAGGGTTCTCGGCTTTCATGCCGATAAGGTTACCCGATTTCGCCTCTAGTTGGTAAAGCCATGTCCGAAAATAGTCCGACGTAAGTACCACCTCAGAAAGCCCGCTCTTCGCAAGGCCCCGCATGAGAGGCGCTAGCGCGCGACGACCGATTCCCATTTCGTCGCTTTGACGGCGAGCTTGGGGTGGCTCACGAGAAGGTGCCAAACCACTGCACAGAAACCCTCCGTGTGCGGGGTGACTCGGTCCGGGGAAACGGTGGGGATGATGACGCAAGCATCGGAAACCTGTTTCGTATAGCCGCCGTCGCGGCCCACGACGCCGTAGATATTGGCGCCTACCTCTTTGGCCAATTCGAGCGAGCGGACGAGGTTGACCGAGACGTTTTTCTCGCGATTGCCGCCACCTACCGAGAAAATGAGCAGCGCATCACCGCGCCGCAGGCGCGATCCTTTGAGCCATTCCGAAAAACAGGTGTCCCAGCCCTCGTCGTTCACGCGGGCGGTCAGCTCAGAGACGTTGTCCGTCGGCGTGTACGCCTCGAATCCGCAGATCTTTCGAAAGTCGTTGACCGCGTGGCTGGCATGGCCGGCGGAGCCCCCGACGCCGAGGACGAAGAGCCGCCCGCCCCCTTCGCGAACCCGGGCGAGGCCGTCGACCACGGCCTCGATCGAGCCGACGTCGAGTTTCTGAATGAGAGCGATGCTTTCATCGAGGAAGGTTTTGCTGAACGGGGTCATCGCGCGGCTCCTTGGCACCACGGTTTCGTGTTCGCGTTGCAAACTATTTGTGCGCGGAGCCTAGCAGAGCGCCCGTGGCGGCTCCAACGCTCCCGCTCCTCGCTTCCGACTCGGAGAGCTCCCGGACGGAGAGCTTGGCGCCGCGGATGGTCTCGCGCGCCAGCTCGACGAGTCGGGCATGGTGCGTAAAGAAGAGGACCTGCATGCGTTCGGAGAGCTCGCCGATCAGCTCGAGGGCGGCGCGAGCGCGGTCGTCGTCGAAGTGGACCAGGATGTCGTCGAGGACGACGGGCATGGGGTTGCCGTGCTCGGCGTATCGCTCGAGGGTGGCCACGCGCAGCGCGAGGTAAAGCTGGTCGCGCGTGCCGTCGCTCATGGCCTCGACCCCGACGTCGGCTCCGTCGGAGCGGACGCCGCGTAGAACGGGTTTATCGTCGTCGTCGAAGTCGCTACGCAAGGTGGCAAAGGAGCCCAACGTGAGCCGCTCGAAAAGCTTGCTCGCTCGAGTCAAGATGGGCCCCTGGTTCTCTTGACGGTACCTTTCGATCTCGCGCGCCAAGACGAAACATGCAGTCCGGGCGCGAAAGTACCGCTCCGCGAGCTCGCGCACGCGAGCCAGCGCCGCCTCGGCGTCGGCCGCCGCCTCGGCTGCTTTGGCTTTGGGATCTTGGAGATCCTTGAGACCGGCCTCGGCGCTCCCGATGCGGCGATCGATCATACTCGCGTTCTCGCGTAGCTGCTCGAGCTCGACGTCGACATCGGCTAGGCGGACCGTGACGGCGTCGAGGTCGGCGTCGCCCGCTTCGGCCGAGAGCGCGACGGCTCCACCGAGCGATTCCAGCTCTTCGCCGACACGGACGAGATCGAGATCGAGCGCACGGATCTCGTCCGAAGTGCTTTCGGCGCGCTCGAGCGCGGCGAGGGACTCGGCCCCTGCGGCGCGCATCATCTCCTCGAGACGGGCGGACGCGGAAGAGTGACGGGCACGTTGTCGCTCGAGCTCGCGAGCGGCGTCCTCGAGCTGACGATCGAGCTCGCTGCGCGTGGCCAGCGCGCTCTTGCCGCGATGGTAACGATCGACGAGCTCGGCCGCGGCACGGTCGGCGGGCATTCCGGCGAGATCGGGCGCGTGCTCCTCTGCGAGCCGCTCCACGTCGGCGTGAAAAGCGACCGCCTCGCGCTCCAGCACCGCTGCGCGCCGTCGGGCCACGCCCGCCTGATCGATGTGATGGCCGGCTTTCTCCAAGAGCTCGATGGTCGCCGTCACCTGTTCGGGCGAAGCTTGCTTGCCGAGGCCGAGCGGAGCGACCGCTTCTTGCCAAGCCTGCTCGAGCTCCGCGCGGGCTGCGTTCTGTTCGCTGTCCCGAGCCAAGAGCGCTGCCAAATGTTCGCTCTGCTCCGCGATCTCGCGATCGAGCCGTTTTCGCTCGAGCGATGCAGACTCGATCTGCGATGCGACCTCCCCCGCGCGATCGAGAAGCTCCACGAGCCCGAGGGGGACCTCGGTGCGCTCACCCGGCTTGGCGCCCCGAGGGGAGGCGCCGAGTTGCTCGAGAAGGTCTCGCAGCCGCTGGCGGTGATGTTCGATGGCGGCGTTCAACTCCTCCATCGCGGCATCGGCGTCGCGCAGCGCCTCGCCGGTCCGAACGAAGGCGGCCTGCCGCAAAAGCCAGCTCTTCATCTCTGCGGGCGGCCGCGGCTCGAGGCCGAGAGGCTGCCAAAGCGCGCGCCAAGCCTCTTTGTCGTGCTTCCTTTTTTCGGCGACGTCCGCCTCTCGGCCGCCGAGCGCCGCGAGCTCGCGCAGGCACGCGTCGCGATCCGCCCCGAGAGCGGCGAGGCGACTGACCCGTTCGGCCTCGCGGCGCAAGCGATCGGCCATCTCGTCGGCTGCGCGTACGCCCGCTTCGTACGCGACAACGTCGCTCTCGGGGGTCGAAAGCGCGCGGCCTTTGCCGCGCGGGGTGGGGACCAGGCGGGCGTGAATACCCCGCCAGAGCCGGTCGCGCTCGTCGCGCGCTGCCGCGAGGTCTTGCTCGCTCGGGACGTGTCCTCCGCGCGTCAAGGCGTCGATGTCGCGCGTCAGCTTTTCGAGGCGGGCGTGGAGGGCGCTCCGCTGCTCGCCGAGGAGCCTCGCGTCTTCTGAACGGCTCGCGAACGACCCCGCGAACCTCTCCACCGTTTCCGTGGGCGGAACGGCCATGGCCGTCACCTCCACCCAATTTCGATCGGCGAGACCGAGCGCGCCGAGCTCCGCGCGGACGCGCTCCGCCATTCGCGTCCGATCGGCCCGAGCTCGAGCGAGGCGTTCTTCGAGCTGCCCGTCGCGCTCGGCGCGGGAGACGGCTTTCTTCAGAGCCGCCGCATCGCGCGCCGGAGGCAGGGCATCGCGCCGTGCGCACAACGCATCTTTTCGGGCCCGGTGCTCGATGATGCTCTTTTGGACGTAGAGCTTGCCCTCGTGCCATTTGGCTTCTTCGAGCGCGAGCTTGTGCACCGTGGCCTGCAGGGCGGCGTCGATGCGGAAGCTCGTTGCTAGAGAAATCGCGCCCTCGCGCCCGGCTCGGCGCAGCGCGGCCTGGGCCGCTTCGTCCTGTTCTTCGATTTCGGCGCGGAGCCGCGGCAGCTCGGTCAGCGCCTTGAGATGGCTGCCGAGGCGCTGCGCGAGGTCGAGCGGAACTTCGTCGAAGCGAACGAGCGACTCGGGCAAGACGAGCCCCGCCCGTCGTTCGGTGAGCGCGGCGATGTGGGCGTCGAGGCGGGACAGCTCGCGTGCGCTGTCGTCCCTGATCCGCATCTGTTCCACTCGAGTTGCCGCGGCATGGGGAGCCAGAATGGGCGCGCTACCGAGCTCACTGCGTCGCGCGGCCGCCGTCTTGCGCTTGGCGAGGATGGGCAACGCCCGACTCAGCCGCTGCAACTTCGCTCGTTCGAGGTAAAGGCGCTGGCGAGCCGCCTCGCATTCCTTCCGGTCGCTGCGCAGCTCGGAAAGACCGCTCGTCTGCTCGAGCATCGAGTCGGGCGACATCGATTGCTCGCGCGTTCGTTTCTCGGCCTCGGCCACGGCTCGCAGCGCTTCGTTGAGCGGCCGCGTATGTCCCTTGGGGGTGAAGAGCGCGTCGGCCTCGGCGGCGAGATCGCGCATCACGCGGTGCAACTCGCCTCCCGCCATGGTCGCGCCGAAGAGACTCTCTCCGACATCTCCGCGGCCGAGCAGCAGCGCCTCTCCGCCGCGCCGGAGCGACTCATGATCGAGCCCGAACATGCCGAGAAACTGCTCTTGTGAAACGCCGCCGAAAAGTCGCGCCAAGGTGCTCTCGTCGAGCGGCCGTCCCTCGCGGTCGAGGAGCGTGTTGTCCTTTCCTTTGCGGCGCACGACCTCGAACGACGCGCCGTCCGGTCCACGCAACGTCCCCCCCACGCGCAGCTCGGGCATCCGGTGTACGTGCGCGTCGGGCGTGTTGCGCGGGATACCGTAGAGGAGACCCGTGATCGCGCGGAGCGCCGTGCTCTTGCCTGCCTCGTTCTTGCCGTAGATGAGGTGGAGGTGGACGTCCCTACCGGTCGAAGAAAGATCGAGCTCCACGTCGGTGAAGGGGCCGAACGCGAGGAGGCGAAGCTTTTCGAGCCTCAATTTCCCTCCGCCGCGAGCAAGCGTGGAATGAGCATCGCTTCGACGTCGGCCACGATGCCGGCGAGGCGCGCGGCGTCGAGGACGAGTGCGTCGTCCCCTTCACGAAGCTTCAGGGGGAGTCGTTGCGCGAGCTCAGCGAGCTCCGCCGCCAGCATGGCGTGCGCTTCGGGGTCGTCTTTCATCGCTTGGAGGGAGCGCGCTACCTGGCCGATGGCGTCGCGCTGTTCGCGCACGCGCGCGAGATCGATGGCGCCGCGGGTGGCGACCACGATGTTTTCGATGAAGATGGGGCCGGGCAGGTCGTTGGCAGCCAGGCGGATCTCGTTCGTGTATTGCTCCTTGTTGGCAAGCACCGTCGCGTGGGCGGCCGTCGTCCCCGTAAGGACGACGCGCGCCGCGAGCACCCTTTCTTGGGCGGCGGCGAGGGCACTCTCCAGACGGGCGCGGGCGAGGTCCACGACATCGTGTCCGCTTTCGGCGTTCGTCACGTCGGCCTTCACGAGCTCCCAGCGAACGGCGTCGAGCGCTCGATGCTCGACGGAGACGACGTGTCCATCCTCGACCGTGACCAGCGACGCGCCCTTGGGGCCCGTCTCGCGCATGTGTCGCCCCTGCAGGTTGCCGCTGAAGACGATGTGCGGCTCCGTGGTGAGCACTTCGCGATGATGGACGTGCCCGAGCGCCCAGTAGTCGTACCCCTTGGCGATCAGCGTCGGCAGCCGGCACGGCGCGTAGTTCTCGTGGCCCGGGCGTCCGCCGACCGCGGTGTGCAAAAGCCCGACGTTGAAAACCCCTTTGGTCGCGTCGGGATAGCCGGCCGCCAGATCGTCGGTGACCGCGCGCGTTCGAAAGCCCTGCCCGTGAATCCGCACCCCGTGCGCGGGTAAATCGAAGCTCGAAGGTGCGTTCACCGAAAGCTCGTGCACGTTCTCCGGTAAGCGCAGGTGCTTCGTGATCTGGCTCTCCGCGTCGTGGTTACCGCGGATGAGAACGACGGGGATCTCGGCCGCGCGCAGCCGCGCCAGTTGGTTCAAAAAGAAGAGGCCAGTGCCGTAGTCTTTCCAATCGCCGTCGTAGATGTCGCCCGCCAGAAGAAGAAATGCGGCTCCTTCTTCAAGGCAAAGCGCGATGAGATTCTCGAAGGCGCGCCGCGTTGCCCCGCGCACTGCGTCCACCGGTGCTCCTTCGTAGCGCGCCAGGCCCCTGAGCGGACTGTCGATGTGAAGGTCGGCGGCATGAACGAACTTCATTGCAAGTCTCGGGGATAGCATAGCCCCGCGCCCGCCCGCGGGGCGCGGCGAGTCTGGCATTCTCTTTCCTAGCGGTACGTGGGAACATGCGCGCCCATGGAAATCGAAGTCCGAGACGATCACGGCGGCCGCGCCCGCACGCTCATTTTCAGCCGTCCCGCCAAGAAGAACGCGCTCACGGTG
>Ga0190265_10002628_pt1 | contig 12084 bp, 4 predicted proteins | sample Popmic124T_FD_133135 | JGI IMG/M metagenome (GOLD analysis project Ga0190265, IMG submission 133135) | Populus adjacent soil microbial communities from riparian zone of Indian Creek, Utah, USA - 124 T | ecosystem: Environmental > Terrestrial > Soil > Riparian zone | place: USA: Utah | collected... | reverse complement strand
CGCGGGTTCGATTGCCGCTATTGTTGAAGTGCGGCTCAAGCGATTAGCTGCCGCATCGTAGGTATAACTAACAGTACCGTTATTTGACGCCACTGCGTCATTGCTGATCGTTTCACTCATCAGCCTGTATAGATCGTCATACGTATAGCTCACTCGCCGACCACTCGATTCCGTCACGCTCAGCCGATGGCCCGCCGCGTCCAGTGTGTAGCCAAAGCTAGCAAGAGCGCTCGCCCGATTTATCGTCATATTGGTGAGCCGGTTCAGGCTGTTGTATGTATAGGCTGCCTGCACTCCATTCGGGTATGTATACCCTCCCAAGCTTCCCGCCGCATTGTAGCTATAACTCGTTACACCAAGACCGGGGCGATTGCCACGGCTGGCGGCATGGTCGGTAACTGATGTCAACCTGTTTAAGCCATCGTAGGAATAACTCACCGCCACGCCATTCGTGTTAGATGAAGTGACGCTCGCCAGATGGCTTCCGGCATCGTATGTGTAAGCCAGCGTCCCCTGTGGAGCAGCTTTACTCATGAGCCTATCGCGAGAGTCATAGCGATAAACGGTTGTCCCCGTGGCATCTACCATGCTTTCTCTCTGTCCGGTCACTGTGTAGCTGAAACTTACTCCTGGCTCACCAAGGCTGACATCCGGTGTCACTCTAGTCATCCGATTCATTACGTCATAGCTATAGCTGGTAGCCCTGCCACCGAAGTCAGTCTTACTGACGAGATTACCGACCGCGTCATACGTGCGAAGCTCGCTCATCCCAAGCGGCAGAATTCGTTTTGTCCTGCGGCCCACCTTGTCGTATTCGTATCTCGTCGTACGATTCAGCGCGTCGGTTTGCGACACTCGCATGCCGAGTTCATCATAGCCATAAATTGTGGCCTGCCCTGACGCATCTGTAACCTTAGTTAACCTACCCAATGTGTCGTATTCAAACATCATGGTCTTGCCCACTTGGTCAGTCCGGGCTCTGGTTCTTCCCAGAGGGTCGTACACATTTATTTTGGTAGTCGCGTCGGCGAAGATCACGTGCGTTCGACGGTTAGCAGCATCATACTGAAAGCGAGTAGTTTGGTTGTTAGCGTCAGTAAAAGAAGTCAGATTGCCGTTAGCGTCGTACGTGAACGTAGTTATCCGGTTGAGCGCATCTATCGTCTTACTGTGGCGGTTGATGCACCCGCAGTTCGGCTCATATTCGAAACGGGTCGTGTTGCCGCGCTCATCCGTCTTTGCTATAGCCCTACCTGCGCCATCGTAGGTAGAGGTAGTAGTGGAGCCATCAGGATATGTGGTCTTAACCAGGTGCCCTAGATTGTCGTAGGCGAAACTGGTTGTCCTTCCTGCTCGATCTGTACTCGTCAGACGCTGCCCTTCTGCATCATATGTTACCCCTTCGCTTTTACCATCCGGGTAAGTTGTTCTAGTCAAATGGCCGAGAGGGCCATAGTCAAAAGAAGTCTTTTGTCCTAACTGGTCTATCGTAGCTGCTTGCCTGCCCAAGCTATCGTAAATGTACTGAGTGTCTGTACCATCTGGATAGATAGTCTTCACAATCCGACTGAGCTTGTCGTACTCCGATTTAGTTACCAGTGTTTCAACACCTGATGATGTTGTACGACCATTTGATCGGCTTATCTGGTTGCTGTTGGCGTCATAAGTGTACAAAGTGATATTGCCTAGCCCATCAATCTCTTTTATAAGATTGCCTGCCCGGTCATACTCGTGTTTCGTGAGATTCTCAAGAGGATATTTTATTGAAGCCATAAGTCCGGTTCCGGTGTATGTATAACTCGTCACGTTACCGAGCTGGTCTTTTGTTGATGTGAGATTCCCCTTCGCATCATAGGTGTTAGTTATTATGCCCCCTCGCGCATCGGTAACTGTCAGTTCCTGCTTACGACTGTTATAGGTGTATGTTGTCGTATTGCCCAGCGGGTCGATCTTTCTGATGATATTATCATTTGCATCGTAAGCAAACCTAGTCGTCGCCCCAAGAACATTCGTTTCACTCAGCTTGTTACCTCGGCCATCGTAGGTGTAAGTTGTCACACCTCCATTTGCATCGGTCATACGTACGACGTTGCCCCTGGCGTCGTGTTCGTACAGCGTCGGATTACCTAGTCGGTCGGTGACTAGTTCCTGCTTGGCGTTCAAGTCATGCTTGTAAGTTATCTTCTTGCCGAAGGCGTCCGTGTGGCTGATTAACCGGCCATTGTTGTCATACTCATTGCGGATCGGCTCGATGCCGCGCGGATCAACAATGCTGAGCAGGCCGTGAAAAGCATTGTAAACGAACTTCGTTTCGTTGCTTTCTCTATCCTTGAAGCTCACTAGATCACCATTAGCATCATAGGCGTAGGTCATCGCGTTACCTTCAGGGTCAACGATCTGAGCTATGCGGCTCTGCGCGTCGCGGATGAACCTTACGCTCTTACCGCTTGAGTGTATTATGCCGTCACTGTTGATCGCGAGCTTATTGCCATTGAGATCGGTTATGCTCCTAACTCCGGCTTTCTGATCTATGATATAGATCACGCCATTCTCGTCGGTGAACCGAAATACGGTCGGATTATAGAACCCAAGCTCAGGACTTGCCGCGTCTAGTAACTCAACAGGGCCGGGGACGCTGCCCTCTACGATTATGTCTACCGGGGCCTGTGGGACGAGCGAGCCTCGCGTGCCGGGCATGGGTGTGAAAGCGAATCGGGCAAAATCTATAGGGGCCACTGTCTGACACTGTTTGACTGTGGTCGCCTGAAACTTATAGACCCTATCGTCAGGGAAGGTGATGGTGACTATGTTGGGCCTTGTGGCCTGTAGGCAATAAGACGGTAGGGTGCCGGGGGATATGATTTCGCGCCAGTATCGGCCCAGCTCGGCACTTTTTTCCAGCCGGACGTTTCTTATCCCCAGAGTCCAGCCCACACCGAAATCACCCATGCGCTTGTCCCGGCTGTCATATACACGGGTCAATTGTATAGCCAGCCCTGCCACGGGCACATTGAGGTCATCGTAGGCGATTGTGAAATTGCCTATCTTCTGGTTGCCTGCCACCACCGCGCTCCTGGTTATCGAGGTCGCCTGCCCTGCATCGTCGGTCGCGGTCAGCCGTATGGCGTAAGAGCCATTGAGGAGAAGAGTGGGATCGAACGATCCTAGTACCCCACTAGCTACAGGGCCAGTGCCCGATGCGAACGTAGTCCACGTAGCACCCCCAGGCGAAGCGGGGTCCGGCCCCATGCTGTATTCCAGCTTCCAACTGCCATTGCTGATGCTCCCAACTACGTTTGTCTGCGAAGTGATCTCGCCGCCATCTGCCGGGCTGGTTATAGCAACGGCGGGTGGCGCAGGAAGAGGCGGAGTGACTGTGATAGTCACTTCATCGCTCGATTCAAGCAGGGTGTCGCTTGCGCTCAACCTCAGGACGTATGTGCCCGCCTCGCTTAATACCGCGCTGGTGGCTGCTGCTTTTGCGTTGGCGAAAGTCACAGTGCCGGGGCCGCTCACTTTGCTCCATGTGGCCGTGACTGTCTTGCCCGGCGGTAGCCGATCATCCGTGACAGAGCCTTTCAAGCTCGCAGCGTCAGGCATATGGATCGTTAGATCGTGGTCTGCGTTTACAGTCGGAGCCTGGTTGGGAGGAGTCACCGTGACGGTCACGTCGTCGCTCTTGTTGAGCTTGGAATCGTTCGCCGTCAGCCGCAGCACGTAAGCCCCAGGCGCGGTGAATGTAGCAGTTGTAACAACTGCGCCAGAGTCTTGAAACTCGGCCGCTCCGGGGCCGCTCACCTTGCTCCACGTCGTTGTCAGCGTGCCGCTCGCGGGCTGGCCGTCGTCGCTCGCCGTGCCGCTCAAGCTCGCAGAGTTCGGCAGCATTACTGTCTGGTCCGCTCCCGCTTTGACCGTGGGTGCATTGTTGACCGGAAAGACTGTGACTGTTAAGTCGTCCTCGCTGGTGAGCGCCGTGTCGCTTGCGGTCAATCTGAGCACGTACTCACCCGCCGCTGAGAATGCCGCGTTAGTCGTTACAGCGTTGGTCTTGCTGAACGTAACCGTGCCAGGGCCGCTCACCTTGATCCAGGCGACTGTGAGCGTGCTGCCCGGCGGTTGTTTGTCGTCGCCTGCCGCGCCGCTCAACGCAGCTTGAGATGGTAACGTAATCGCCTGATCTGGCCCCGCAGTGACTATTGGCGGAAGGTTAACAGGATTAGGATTTACACTGATCGTCACATCGTCGCTCTTGCTGAGCGCCGTATCGCTCGCAGTCGCGCGCAGCACGTACTTGCCCGCCTCGCTGAATGCCGCGCTGGTAGTGGGCGCGCTCGAACTGCTGAAGAATACGACGCCGGGGCCGCTCACCTTGCTCCAGGCTATCGCGACAGCACTCCCTTCCGGTATCCCATCATCGCTTGCAGTAGCACTAAGGCTCGCTGAATCGGGGAGCGTGATCGTTTGATCCGGCCCGGCACTGACAGCGGGCGGCTGGTTGGCAGGTTTGACGACTACAGTCATCTCGTCGCCGCTGCTGAGGTGAGAATCGGTCGCCATCACTCGCAAAATGTAAGTGCCCGGCTGGTTGAACGTAGCCGTTGTGTCCGCCACCTTCGCGTTAGCGAAAGTCACGGTGCCGGGGCCGCTCACCTTGCTCCATGTGATGGCGAGCGTCCCGCTCGGCTGACCGTCGTCGCTGATCGTACCGTTCAGGCTTGCCTTTTGAGGCAACCTTATTTCAAGGTCTGTCCCCGCGCTTACGACAGGAGCTTCGTTGGGCGGCAGTACCTTCACAATCATATCGTCGATGTTAGCTAGTTGAGAGTCATCGCCTACAAGCCGCAGCGAGTAGGTGCCGACCTCACTGAAGGTTGCGATAGTTACAGCCGCGCCCGAATCGGCAAACGTCACTGTGCCGGGGCCACTCAGCATGGCCCAGGAGACCGCGACCGAGCTGTTCGCGGGCAGCCCATCATCTGTCACCGTCCCGCTCAGGCTCAGCCCATTTGTCAGAGAGATGGTCTGATCCAGCCCCGCGCTCACTGTCGGCGGGTCGTTAGGCGGGAAGACCATAACGGTCATCTCGTCGCTCGAATCCATGTTGGAATCGCTCGCCGTGAGCCTGAGCACGTATTCGCCCATCTCGCTGAATGATGCATCGGTGATAGGCGCATGCGCATCGCCGAATGTGACCACGCCAGGGCCGCTCACCTTGCTCCAGGAAATAGAGAGCTTGTTTCCGAGCAGCCTGCCTTCATCGCACACGCCACCGATCAAGCTGGCAGAGTTGGGCTGCGTGGTAGATTGGTCCGGCCCCGCGCTAACGACCGGCGGCGCGTTGATGACCGCAGGCAAAGTGTAGCCTCTGGTTCCCACTGACAGGTCATAAAGGAATGGGCTTTCGCCGCCACTTGCGCGCCTGAAGATAACGCTGACTTTGAGATAGCGAGCGTTAGGCAGATCGATGTCTGCGCCGTTAGCCACTGTGACGGGAGCAGAATAGACCTTACCATCCTGACTGCTTGCGGCAAGCACTGTGAGCGAGCCGTCTCCGCATAGCTTCCCATTCCAGCCTATGACGCCCCACTCCACATTATTGATTCGGCTGTCAAAGACTTGTGTCCATGTCCCGCCTTCGGGCGCGCCTATAAGGGTGCTGCCCGTCATATCGCTGTAGTTGTAGAGGGTTCCTCCAAGATTAACTGTGGTGAGATCGACTGTTCCTACAGGGGTAGCTCCATCGGCTCCGATTGCTCCTGATTTCGGGTCTATTCTAGAGACTGTGCGGCTATTATGATTCGTCGCCCATATTTTGCCTTTCGCATCAACAGCGACGCCCGTCGGACCATTACCGACCGGAACGTTGCCCACCAAGGTGCCATCGTTTTTCAGATGCCCGACCGAACTTGACGAGAGCGAATGTGCGACCCATACATCATCATTCTCATCAATCACGCAGCCTTGCGCTGAGTTGTGCCCATGCTTGAATGTGCCGATCAGGCTTCCGTCGGGCGCGAACTTACGAATCTCGTTGCCATCCCAGGCGGTGTTCCACACGTTGCCCTTGCTATCTATGCACAGCCCGTAGCTGTCGTGATTGTATCCTTGCCAGTTCCCACCATTGGCACCTTTCAGAGTCTTGGCCGTATCCCATCTGAGCATGGCTCTTGCAGACCAGATGACTCCCTTCTTGTCAATCAAGCCTCCGTATCCGCCGAAGCCGACGGAAGCCTCTTTGCGCTTAATCGCACTGGTTTTGCCATCTATCAGATCAAACTTACGGCCTGACGTGCCGCTCACCCACACGTCGTTGGCTGCATTGACAGAGACGTGGCGCGTGCCTCCCGAAGAGACGCGCACGTAGTTGATGATGCATTCGTCAGCAGCCGTTTCAACTCCGCCGTCTGTATCGACTCCGCCCACGTTAGTCCACGCCAAAATGTCGCCCAATCTGCTAGAGGTCTCAATCACTCCGTTGCCGTTGCGGTCTACGCACTGGTCGTTTTCAACCAGCCCTATGCGAAGGACGCTATTTCCATCGCGGTTGGAAGCCCAGACGTTGCCATTGTGATCTACAGTCGTGCGCGAAGGATCTTTGGGCTGGCCCGCAGGCGAGGACCTGTACTCGCCCAGCACTTTGCCAGTGTCCGTGTCGATCTTAACTACTGTGCCTTTAGACGAGACGGCCACCCAGATGAAATTGAATCCCGTAGCGGTGTTGTTGATGTGAAGGTGCTTATAATCGTCTTTGTTGATGTTGACTCCCCCGCCCTGGTCGAAATTCGCTGTCTCCGTATAGCTCGGAGCCTCGACGGGTGGCAAGGTAACTGTGATAGTCACTTCGTCGCTCGCGCTCAGCACTGAATCGCTCGCCGTGAGGTACAGCACGTATACGCCTTCCGCGCTGAAAGAGGCAGTCGTCACGGCTTGATCCGGGCTTGCAAAAGCGACCGTGCCGGGGCCGCTCACCTTGCTCCAGGCGACCGTGAGCGCGCCGCCTGAAGGTCTGCCGTCATCCGTGGCAGTGCCCCTCAAGCTGACGGCGTCCGGCAGCACAACGGTTTGATCCGGCCCAGCATTGACCACGGGCGGCTCGTTGGGATTGACCACGCTTGTGGTGATGCTCGACGACAGCGCGCCGTAAACGTTCGCGCTTGTGTCTCTCCAGTTGACCGTAGCCTGTGCGGTGATCTGTCCGCCAGGGTGATCGGGCGGGATGGTGAAATTCACAGCCGTCTGCGTGCTTGCGCCGGGGCTTAATGTGCCGCTCAACAACTGCGGCTTTTGCGTCGACCCGCTGGGCAGAGTTATCTCTAAATCGACGCCGACCGCATCCGTGTGGCCCGCGTTGTTGCAGATGGCCGTGTAGGTTATCACGTCGCCCGATTGCGCGTTCGCGGGGCCAGTCAGTGTGACGGTCACAATCGGCAGTATCTCTGTGCTGCGCAGCGTGTCGGTCAGTAGCCCATATCTATTTCCCGAAGCATCTATCCATTCAAGCTCAAGAGCGAAATCAATTGGCCTGTTATCGGCTGCTCGGAGACGGGCTTCGTAATCGGCATCACTCTCGCCGGGCTGTTTCGCAGCGATGGCAGGCGCGGTCAGAAATGCCTGAGCAGTTGAAGAGCTTCCGCCCTGTAGGTTGAAGGGCGCAGTATCAAATGAGGTCGCGTCAGGGTTGGTTATCTGAATCTTTGCTTGAAAGGCGTTGCCCCCGCCCGTGTTTTGCACCGAAGGGTTCAGCGCGACCCTCTGCGCTGGCAGCATAGTCTGAGGAGCCTGCGAAGTCTGTGAGAGTATAGGCACACGTTCAGTGCTGCTGCACTTCTGTGCGATGCTCCCGTAATCATTGCCTGCCGCATCTTTCCATGTAAGGGCCGCCGACACTTCGAGTTGCTTGCCGTCGAACGACGCGAGGCGAGAGAGATAAGCTGCATTCGTTTCCGTTGATGCTTTGGCGTCGATGGTGGGCACGGTCCAGTTGACCGTGGAAGAGAAGCTCTTGCCAGGCTCAAGATTAGCTATGGCTAAAGTTGTCGAATTCCCATCGGGGAAGGTGACGGTCGCAGACCCGCTTGCCGCGACGGCGCTGCCTATGTTGGCTATGTTGATCGTGTAAGGGATCGTTGAGCCTGGCCCCACACATGGTGCGGCTGACAGTCCGAGTGTCAATCGCGGGATTTGCAAACGACCCGATGAGGCGAGATCGATGACAGGATACGCGCGCGCCAGTGAGTCTCTGTAGCTGACCGTGCCGACAGAGCTGTAGAGAGAGGCGTCCACCTCTCCCAACCTTTTTTGATACTCGGCGCTCGACTGGCCGTCGTTGCGAGAAGGTATAACAGGGGCTGTCACTTGAAAAGTTCGCACTTGGCTGCTTGCGGCCTGCAAGAGGTCGAGGCTCGCAGCGGCAGAAGGCGCAGGCGGGTTTATGAAGTCTTCGCTGAAGGATAAATCCGTCGCCGCACTAGTGGAGGTATTTGACAGGTTGACCGTGACGGTAAAGCTCTGGCCGGGCAGCACGGTTAACGGCTGAGTCTGTGAAGCAGTCACAGCAGGCGGCTTTGAAAATATGTTCGCTCCGTCTTCGATGACTGCGGCTATAGTCCCGAAGCCTGGTTTGCCCGGCGTCGGACCATACTGAGGTTCGGGGTCTACTTTGACCACGACGAACGCCGCGATGTTACCGTAATCGCGCGGCCCGCCTTTGTCCATACTTGTAGTGACTATTACACCTATGTAAGAGGGTATGGTTTCAGGCGGGAAACTCTGGCCGGGCTTAGTGCTCCAGCAAGCGTCTGTCAGGCGAGGCGTGCCGCTGGTCCTCGCTGTGGGCTGGCAGATGCGATATTGATTGACAGTGTCAGCATAGCCCTTGAAGTCGCCGTGGGCCTTGTAATCGCCTGCCGTAACCTGCTTGGCCCAAGAGTGGCCCCAGAAGTTTACTCGCTGGCCGAGCACCAACCTTCCTGCGTTGCCGCCCCACACGACGAACGCCGCGGGGAAGTAGCTCACCACCTCAGCCGTCGCCGAAGCCGGCTTGTAACATCCGTCACCTTCGAATGAAACCGCCATCTGAGCCGGGCCGGTGGCGCTCGCCGCGGGCAGCGTCACGGCGGTAGTGGCTACGCCATTCGCATCGGTCGTTGATGAGACTTCCATCGCGCCTATCTTGAATTTGAGAACTTTGTCAGGCACAGGCTTGCGGTCGTGGGATTGAATCAGCACCGCGCTGACGAATTCCGCCCTGCCTGTGGCGAGGAGCGGCCCGCTCGTGTAGCGGATAATAGTATCGTTGCGCTTGATGCTTATGGCCGCCGAGTCCTGCGCGGGCGAGTAGCTAGCGTCGCCTGCGAAGCTGACCGTGAGCGCCGCCGAGTCACTGGCGGCGAGCGGCGTGATCGTCGCCTTTGCGACTCCGGTCGCGTCTGTAGTGGTAGAGGCAGTCTGAGTGCCCAACGCGAAATCAAGCTGCCGATTAGTTATTGCGTTGCCGCAATGGTCGCTGAGTAGGGCCGAGAGACTCAGCGGCTCGTTGCACCTGCCGGACGTGTGCCCCATGTAGGTCAAGCTGGCTGCGCCGGGTGTTGATTGAGCGGCAGTGGCGGGGCAGGGCTCGCCCTGCGCCTGACTTACAGGGCCGCTCGAATTATCTGTGATTCTATCGCTCCCAGGTAAGGCTCGGTCCGATGCTGGGCGCGGCACGACGTTGCCTTGAGCAATGTTGATAAAAGGAGTCGCCGTGTGCCATAGCATTAAGAAGATCAACAGCCGGGCGACGGTGAGGTGGAACATTGAGGAGCCGGAGGGGGCGACGAACATCGATGTAATCATTGGATATTCTCCGTCTTGGTAGACGCTGGAAATCTTTAATGGTGCCAGGGGATTTCAGGTCTAGATTCGGGAATGACCACCCAAGGCTCGAAAAACTTATCAGGGCCTTATTGAATGTCCAGCTAACTCTTTGGGTTACTGTAATACTAGATGCTCACTCTAATAAGACGACATACACGCGGGAGATAATGCAAAGATCGTCATGAGGGGGCAAATCGTGTGGAGTCTTAGATAGTTTCGTGTAAATGGCATTATCAGTGTAGTCTCTCGATTGCAAGGAGAAACAAAAATGCCATTTAGCCCCAACTCATAGATGAGCTACTAAAGGACTACAAATCTCCTGATGATCTCCTCGGTCAGGATGGTTTGCTTCAGCAACTTACAAAGGCGCTCTTAGAGCGCGCTCTGCAAGGTGAACTCACTCACCACCTCGGCTACGAAAAACATTCTCCTAAAGGCAAGAACCCTGGCAACTCTCGCAATGGCACATCCGGCAAGACTCTAAAGTGAAGGATCTATTTTTGAAGGTCGGGCTTTGGAAGATTGCTCTAGGAATTTTCTTAATGCAGCATTTGCTTTTCTATCATTTTGATGAACAGGTGCTCGGAGATGGTCTCGAATAGTTTAAGAGAAAGGATCTTGGGAGCCAGCGCACACAGCAAGGCGCGTGGAGAGAAGTGCTCAATAGTGTTTTGGTTCATCGCAGTCTTACCTCCTGTTATCTTCAGCAAGTGCGATGAAAAGGAAATATGCTCGGCGATCTGGCGCGGCACTTTGTGTAAGAGCAGAAAGCATCCGAACCGTTGGAAAGTCTTGAACAACAGGAGAAAGGTAATTCTGAGAGCCGTAGCCTGATTACTGGAATGCGCCAATTCGATCTCTTCGGCGGTCGGAGTGAGGGTGGCGTTGAGGTCCTTTTCTGACCAGGAACTTTTCAAACGAGGATAGGCAGTGTCATGAATGCTCGGCAATCAGTAGTCCTCCATCAAGGTTAAGGTTTAGGGAATACAGGGTGGATTATAGCGATGAGGAGTTGGCGCGTTATAGGGAGGGGTATAGACGAGAAGGAGTATGGACTCGTCTATGAATCAGACGTCGTGGCCGATTCTGTGCGAATCGTTCTCGTAGCCGATGATCGTCTGCTGAATGCAGCTCAAGACGAAGGCTTAACAATTGACAATCCGAACGCTCATCCGTAATGGTTATTGCATTCTACAACTCAGCCAGTTTATTGCTCACAAGATGTAAGACCTTCACTAAATACTCTTCCAACTCCTGCAATCCTTCGGGAGAGTCTTTATAGATCAGGCATTGATATGCCTTCAGGTGAGCAGGCACGTCCATCTCACTCTGTGATAGCAGTATCACCAACTTCCCCAAAGTGTATGCTAACGCCAGTTTGTAAATCACATTCGCATCTCGCCCTGTAACATCGGCCAGCACTAACCCGGCCATTGAAATCTCTCTCCAGGTCTTCTTGAAATCATGCTTTGGATCATACAAGTCTGCGGTTAATTCATAGCGCAAGCGTTCAGCAGTAATTAACTTGAAGCGTGCGCGTAATTCAGATAGCTATGCGCCAACGCGCCAAATCTACGGTTTCTTTGACTTCCGCAATCGGTTTGCCTTGCTTGTAGTTGTTCCAAGCGATGACTTGATAAAGCCATACGGCTGTAATCACAAACGCGCCGTTTCGCTGCAACCCTTTCGTCGGACAGCGCTTCAGGTCAAACACTTGCACGATGCGTTGAAACAATAATTCGATGGTCTGTTTTCTCAAGCCATACAAATCCTGCTTCCAGGTCTTGTAGCGGGCGGGCAACTGTTTCGGCCTCAGCAACCAGCCACCGGCTTTTCCATAGGCCTTGGTCAAAGCCGGTGAACCAAAACTGCTATCGCCCAACTAGAACGAGGTCACCGCGAGATCGCCCTTCTCAAGGGCGGCAAGGGCAATCTGCTCTTCATACAAGGTGTTGGCTTGCCAAGTCGCAAACAACGGGATGGGCGTCGGCAACAATAAGGTTTGCAACCCGAGTCGGTGCCCTTGCACCCAACCCCGATAACCGCTCTTGCTCCACTTCGAGTCGCTATCGACATTGCGCAAGCCGCTTGGCAAAATGCCCTTTTTTCTTTGCTTTTGATGCCATTTCGGGCCACGCGCGGCAAACATTCGCCCGTCTATGGCACTGCCCAAAGGCAGTGGTTTGGGTGGCTCGATGGCGCTGACAATCTGGGGCGCTGACAATCTGG
>Ga0190265_10002627_pt1 | contig 12084 bp, 15 predicted proteins | sample Popmic124T_FD_133135 | JGI IMG/M metagenome (GOLD analysis project Ga0190265, IMG submission 133135) | Populus adjacent soil microbial communities from riparian zone of Indian Creek, Utah, USA - 124 T | ecosystem: Environmental > Terrestrial > Soil > Riparian zone | place: USA: Utah | collected... | reverse complement strand
GACTAGATAACGCCCCCTCCGGGGGAGGAAACTCAGCCGCCGGCGGCGCGTTGCTCTTCGTCGATGTCGTCTTCGACCCGGCGCAGCATGTCGAGGAAACGGCTTCGGTCGAGCTCGAATCTGGTTACGTCCTCCTCGACCTCGCGGGCGATCTCGTCGATCGCGACGAAGAAGGCGAGCTGGCCCTTGCGGAGGGCATCCATCAGCTCTCCTTCATCGGAGCCGACGTGAAAGATCGTCTGTCCGTCGGTGACCAGCTTCACGTCGGCGAGGTGGTCGTCCATCTCCCCTTCCCGGCGCAGGTAGTCCCAGGCGCGTCGCACCCGCTGCAGAGACATGCCGTTGTCGAGAAGGCTCCGCACCACGCGCAGTGCCACCAGGTCCCGGAACGAGTAGAGACGACGAACCCCCGGCCTCCCACCTGTCGTCTGTATCGAGGGCTTGACCAGTCCTACACGGTCCCAATAACGAAGTTGATGATGTGTGCAGTTCGTCAGCCGACAAGCCTGCTCGGCTGTAAATGACTGGTCCACGCTTCCCTTCCTAAGCCAACAAGCCGGCCCAGAGTCGTGGACCGTGTCCTCCTCCTCGAGCGGTGGAGCCTCCCGAGACCGACCGCTGGGGGCGGGAACATTAGCCGGTTGGAATCAGTCGCGACGAAAGGGATCCTGCCAGTCGGAGCCCGGCTCTTCGCCTTGCCGCTCGGCGTCCGAGGAGCGCCAGGCGCGGGACTTGAGACCGGTGACCAGAGCCGCCGCCGACCCGACGAGGAGCGCGAACCCGACGAAGGCGATCCAGGTGCTGGAGGCAAAGAACGCGATGACGATGGCAAGCCCGGCCACCACGCCGAGCATGGCCAGTCGCACACCGATCCGGGAGGGCTTCGAGATCTGGCGCACCGCGCGTGCCAGCTCCGGGTCCTCCTCGTAGAACTGGCGCTCTATCTCGGCAAGAATCTTCTGTTCGTTGTCATCGAGGGCCATATCAACCTCTCAACTTCAATCAGCACCTCTGGACACAATACACCCAGCCCGGACACAGTTCACCGGTCAGATTCCTCATCGGGGCTGGGGTTGCCCAGCAAGCGGGCAGGTTCGACAGAATGGTCCCCGAAGCGGTCACGGACTTCGGCCACGGCTTCGGTGACCCTCGCCCAGTTCTCGTCGGAGTCGATGAGGAGTTGCCGCGGATCGCGCGCCGCCTCCAAACCCGTGCCGCCGAGGCCGAGGAGGCGCACCGGGCGGTCGATTTCTGCCATCTCGAGCAGTTCGATCGCCCGGGCGTACAGGTCGCGAGGGCTGTCCAGGACGCCACCAGGGGTGACGCTGCGGGTGATCGTCGTGAAGTCTGCATACCTGACTTTCAGGGTCACCGTCCGAGCCGTCACACCGGATCGGTGGAGACGATCGGCGAGCCGCTGCGAGTGGGCCAGGAGCGCGGTCTCGATCACGTTCCGCCCTTCGAGATCCCGGTCGTAGGTCTCCTCGACCGAGATCGACTTGGCTTCTGAGTCCGGTGTCACCGAGCGATGGTCGATGCCCCGGGCCAGGTCGAGCAGGTGACGGCCCTGGGTCGGGCCCATGGAGCTGAGAACCGTGGCCTCGGGCAGCTCGGCGAGATCCCCGATCGTCAACGCCCCCAGACGCTGCAGCCCTGCTCGCGTCGCGGGGCCCACGCCCCACAGCGCCTCCACCGGGAGGCTGTGGAGGAACTCGAGCTCGCTCGCCTTTGGTATGTGCCGGAGGCCATCGGGCTTGGCCGACTCCGAGGCGAGTTTGGCCATGAATTTCGAAGCTGCGATTCCGACCGACGCAGGCAGCCCGAGTCGGTCCCGAATCCGGGCACGCACGGCCGTTGCGACCGCTGTCGAAGTCGGGAAGTGATGTCGGAGCCCGGACACGTCGAGGAACGCCTCGTCGACACTCAGACCCTCGACGGAAGGCGTGAACTCACGAAAGATCTCGAATACCTCCGCCGACACCTCCCCGTACCGCCCATGGGCAGGAGGGACGACCACCAGGTCGCGGCAGAGGCGACGTGCGGTCACAGTCGGTTGGGCGGAGTGAACGCCATGGGCTCGAGCCTCGTACGAGGCGCTGGCGATGACGCCTCGGTTGCCCTTCCCGCCGACGGCGACTGGCTTGCCGACCAGGGAGGGGTCGCGCAACCTCTCCACCTCGACGAAGAAGGCATCCATGTCCACATGAAGGATCGGCTCGGTCCACATGCCGTCTCGAAGTTACCTCTGCAACTTGACGAGACCGGCCACAATGCGAGCAATGGCTGCATTGGTTCATCTGGTCCGCCACGCTGAGGTGGACAACCCGACACATCTCGTTTACGCCGACCTTCCCGGGTTCGGACTGTCGCCACACGGCGTCGAGGAGGCGCGGAGAGCCGGCCGCTATCTCGGCCCCCGGCCGGTGGTCGCCATCTGGTCCTCCCCGCTGGAACGCGCCCTGCGCACGGCGGAAGAGATTGCGGGCCGGACCGGGGTGCCGGTGAAGGTCGATCCGGATCTCACCGAGTGGAGCGTCGTGGCGAGGTGGAAGGGGCACACCTGGCGGGACATCCCGCGCAACTTCCCGGGGGAGATGGAGGCCTATCTCGAGCACCCGACCGACCTCCCCTTCGCCGAGGAGACGTTGGACGACCTGGCGGATCGGATGTCGGCGGCGGCGCGGCGTCTCGACTCCGAGCATCCTCATGGAGACGTGGTGATCGTCTCCCACATGGACCCGATCCAGGCAGGGCGTTTGCGTTTGGTCGGCGAACCGCTGACCGGCTTCCAACAGGACCGGCCCGGTCACGGGGCGGTGGTGACCCTCCGCCCGGGCCCGGCATGGCGGGTCGAGACCGTGTGGGAGCCTGGTGAGTCACCCAGGTTCGGTGAGAAGAAGTCTGATCTCCGGGTCCTCCATCCCGCTCAGAGCCCTGAGGATCCGACTTCGGCTTGACCGCCCCCGGATGCCAGACTTTGGGCGTGAAGGTCCCGCTGCTCTCGTCCGTTCCCCTGGTGGCGGCTCTGATTTGGGCCGGCGCTTTCGTCGTCGACCCGGGCCCTCTCGCCCCGGGGTCCGTCCTGCTGATAGCAGTCGGTCTCCTGGGAATGACGACGGTGGGTTTGGTCGGGATGACGGTGACCGGGGGGCGTTGGGCTCACCGCTTGTGTCTCGGATCGGTGGGAGCGATGGCCGTGCTCGCCGTCGTCCGGCCCATCGACACCATCTGGGTGACCGCCCTCGTCGTGACCGCCCTGGCGGGTGTGGCCCTCTTATCCCCCGCCCTGATGGGCGCCCTGCGCCGATTGCCACCGGCGACCAGTCCTCCCCTGCGGGCAATCATGATCCCGCTCCTTCTGATCGGCATCCCTTACCTGCTCGGCCTGGCCGCCTGGGATGAGCCGTCGGCCGGGACCTTGGTGGTCGGGTTCGGCGCCCCAACGGCCGCTCTGTGGTACGCGCGGGTATTGCCCGGCGGGCTCTATGTGGTCCGTGTCGTCTGGCCCGCCCTCGCCATTGGGCTGGCGTTCACCCAGTGGCTCGCTCCGGCCCTGGTCTCGGGCTTGGGCGGAGTGGTCACTGCCCTGCTCGCATGGCACCCGACGGTCAAAGTCGCCTTCCACCCTCCACGAGAGGTCGGGTCCGTCTACCCGATTCCGCCCGAGCTCGCGCCGGGTGAAGTGCTCGACTCGGCGAATCTCGACGAGCGCGGTCGCCCCCGCCGGTGAGAAGGAGGCCGAATCCCTGGATTGCCATCCCCTCGCTGGCGCTCGGGCTGCTCGCCGGCGCCCTGGGTTGGATCGTGACCGACTTGAGCTGTCGTCAACCCGAGGCCGGCGGCGGATTCACCACCTGTGTCGGTTGGGCGGCGCTGGTCGCCATCGTCTCGTTCCTCGCCGTCACCATCGGCGTCGCCCTGATCCTGGTCCTGGTCTATCGCAGCCTCGCCGAATGGCAGGAGGGTCGTAAGTCATAGGTCATGAGTCACAAGTGACTTAGAACCACCTAAAACCTAGAACCTAAGACCTAGAACTGTTCAGGGCTGCTGAAGATCAGGGAAACATTGTGCCCGCCGAAGCCGAAAGAGTTGGACATGGCGTGCTGCAAGGACGCCTCACGCTTCACATTGGGCACGTAGTCGAGGTCGCACTCCGGGTCAGGCACCTCATAGTTGATGGTCGGGGGCAGGACCTGGTCACGGAGGGCCAGGATGCAGGCCACGGCCTCGACTGCGCCGGCGCCGCCCAGGATGTGCCCGGTCATCGACTTGGTTGAAGAAATCGGGATGTTGTCGGCGGTGTCGCCCATGGCGATCCGAATCGCAGCCGTCTCGGTCGTGTCGTTGGCCTCGGTCGACGTGCCGTGTGCGTTGATGTAGCCGATGTCGGAGTTGGTGAGGCCGGCGTCGGCCACCGCGTTGACCATGGCCCGGGCCGCACCGCTGCCTCCTGGCCGGGGAAGGGTGATGTGATAGGCGTCCGCCGACATGCCGTAGCCGGTGAGCTCGGCCAGGATCGGCGCCCCTCGTTCCAGGGCACGATCCATGTCCTCGAGGATGAGGGCGGCGCCCCCCTCCCCCATGACAAACCCGTCACGTTCGGCGTCGAAGGGCCGAGAGGCGCGTTGTGGCTCGTCGTTGCGGGTCGAGAGCGCCCGAGCCTGGGCGAAGGTGGCGATCCCGAACGTGGTGATCGCGGCCTCGGAGCCACCGGCGACCACAACGTCTGCTGCCCCGCGTCGGATCAATTCGGCTCCGTCCCCGATGGCGTTGGCCGAAGCCGAACAGGCGGTGACGACACAGGACACCGGGCCCAGCAGGTTGTGCTCGATCGAGGCCAGACCGGCAGCCATGTTGGGGATCACTCGGGGGACCCCTGTCGGGCTGACCCGATCCGGGCCTCGCTCGGTGAGGGTCACGATCTCCTCGATGAACGATCCCATCCCGCCAAAGCCGGCGCCGACCACGACCCCGGCCCGGGTTGCGGCCGGATCGTCCTCGGCGTAGGAAAGACCGGCTTGCTCCAGCGCCTGACGCACTGCGACCAGGAAGAACTGGGCAAATCGATCGAGTCGCCGCACCTCGCGCCGGTCGAAATGCTTATCCGGCTCCCAGCCTTTGACCTCGCCGGCGATCTTGGTGCGATACCCCTCGGTGTCGAACAGCGTTATCGGCCCGATGCCGGAACGACCCGCGAGCAACGCCTCCCAGGTGGAGCCGACATCTTCGCCCAGTGGGGTGACTGCCCCGAGCCCGGTGACGGCTACTCGCCGTCGCTCGGGTGACATCGCTCAGCCCCCGAGCTTGCCGTAGACCACGTCGATGGCCTGGCCGACAGTCATGATCGACTCCGCCTCCTCGTCGGGGATCTTGACCCCGAACTCGTCCTCCAGGGCCATCAGGAGCTCGACGACACCGAGACTGTCCACGTCGAGATCCTCCTCGAAATGGGCCTCTTCGGAGATCTTGGACTCCTCGAGGCCCAACTCTGAGACCAGGACCTCGCTGAGGCGGCCCGCTACTTCACTTCTGTCCATGCATTCCTCCTTCTTGGATTTGCTGGCGGAAAGTTACAAGGCAAGACCGCCGTCCACGGCCAATACCTGACCCGATATGTACGAGGCGTCGTCGGACGACAGGAACTCGACCGCCGCCGCCACCTCGTCGGGATCCCCGAATCTCCTCAAAGAGATCGAGCCCACGGCCTCGTCGATCACCTTCTGCCCCAAGCCCGAGGTCAGGTCGGTCGAGATGAACCCCGGTGCCACCACGTTGACCGTGATCCCGCGTGAGCCGACCTCTTTGGCGACGGCCATGGAGAAACCGATGATCCCCGCCTTGGACGCCGCGTAGTTGGCCTGACCCGCATTGCCGGCGATCCCGGCCACCGATGCGATCGACAGCACCCGGCCCCAGTGCGCTCTCAGCATCGACCTCAGGGCGAGACGGGTGCACAGGTAGACCGACCTCAGGTTGGTGGCGATCACGTGGTCGAAGTCCTCGGGACTCATCCGGAGCAGCAGGTTGTCCCTCGTGATCCCTGCGTTGTTGACCAGCACCGCCACCGGGCCCAGGTCCCCGGCGATGGAGGCAAACAAGGCTTCTACCTGGTCGGTGTCCGACACATCCGCCCCGTATGCCTTGGCGGTTCCGCCTTCCCGGCTGATCGCCTCGACCACCTCGTCGGCGGCTTGGGCATTGCTCGAGTAGTTCACCGCCACGAGATGGCCCGTGGTGGCAAGACGCCGGGAGATGGCCCTTCCGATTCCCCTCGACCCGCCCGTGACCAGGGCGACCCTCCCCTCGGGCAGGTCACTCACGCCAGCTTTTCGGGAAGTCCGAAGAAGTCGAAATTGGGCTGGAGCAGCTCCATGGTCGTGCGGTCTGTCGCCGGCAACTCGGCGTCACTCACGTCCAGCGGCTCGACACGCGAGCCCCAGCGGTAAACCGCTGACCCCCAACTCAAACCGCCGCCAAAGGCGGTGAACACGATGTTGTCACCGGGTGAGATCCGACCCTGCTCCAGGGCCTCGGTGAGAGCGACCGGGATGGTGGCCGCCGACGTGTTCCCGTAAGAGTGAATGTTCACGAAGACCTTGCTGTCGTCGATCCCGAGACGCCGGGCGGTGGCGTCGATTATCCGGACGTTGGCTTGATGCGGGATCAGCAGGTCGATGTCCTCCAACGACAGACCCGCATCCTTGATGGCTCTCGCCCCCGAGTCGCCCATCGTCGTCACGGCCCGGCGAAAGACCTCCGGGCCCTCCATCCCGATGGCGCACTCCCTCGGGTCGATCGGACCAGGGCTCCCGGCAGTTCCGTCCCGAGGCACGGCCAGGATGTGCCCGACCGAGCCGTCCATCCCCAGCTCTGAGGAGAGCAGGCCGATCGGTTCGTCGGTGGGCTCGAGGACGACGGCCCCGGCGCCGTCGCCAAAGAGAACACAGGTGGTCCGATCCGTGAAGTCGGTCACGAAGTGGAGCTTCTCGGTGCCGATCAGCAGCACCGTGTTGTTGGTCCCACCCCGGATCATGTTGGTCCCGACCACCATCCCGTACACGAACCCCGAGCAGGCGGCATTGAGATCCAGGGCGGCCGCATTCCACGCCCCGAGATGACGCTGCACCACCGATCCCGTGGACGGGATGATCGAGTCCCCCGAGCAGGTGGCCACGAGGATGAGGTCTACGTCATTCACCGACTTTCCCGCAGCGGCCAAGGCGCGCAGGCCGGCGACCGCAGCCAGCTCCGAGGCCTCGACGTGGCTGATCCTTCGTTCCTTGATCCCGGTCCTGGTGGTGATCCACTCATCTGAAGTGTCGACGAGCTGCTCCAGGTCGTGATTGGTGAGGACATTGGGGGGCATGCATTTGCCCCAACCGGTTATCTCGGCGTTGCGCATAGGACTTCTCCTCAGTGTCTGCCCATGGTACCGACGGCGTCCAGCACGGGCCGTATGTCGGCCACACCCGAGATCGTGTGCACCTCTGCCCCCTCCACCGACCTCCGGGCCAGGCCGGCGGTCACGTCCCCGGGGCCGACATGGATGAATGTGTCGACGCCGGCGACCGACATGTTCTGGAGCGAGTCGGAGAACAGCACCGGCTCCACCAGCTGACGGGCGAGGAGCTCTTCGAGCTCGCCACTCCGGTGAGGTCGGGCTGTGGTGTTCGACCAGACCGGGAACCCGGGCTCGGAGATCTGCATTGCCTCGAGCGCCGTGGCCAACTCGGCTCGAGCCGGAGCCATGAACGGGCTGTGGAAGGCGCCGGCCACATTCAGCGGGATCACGCGGCGGAAACCCAATTCGGAGGCGTGCTCGACGAGCCAGGCGAGGTCCTCCCCGCCCCCGGCCACGACCATCTGGCCCGGGGCATTCACGTTGGCCACCCAGAGGTTGCCCCCCTCTTCCCGTCTTGCCCGGCACACCTCCTCCGCCGCCTGGCGGTCGGCGCCGAGCAGGGCCGCCATGCCCGAATCATCGGCGTCGGCAGCGCGGGCCATCGCCTTGCCCCTCAATGCGACCAACCCGAGAGCGGCTTCGTACTCGAAGACTCCGGCGGCCGTGAGGGCGGTGTACTCCCCGAGCGAGTGCCCGGCCGCTCCATCCGGCCGGACGTCGTGTTCGGACGCCACCATGTCCCACAACGCGTGGGAAAGGGCGAACAGGGCAGGCTGGGCGTGCTCGGTCCTGGTCAATTCCTCCTCCGGGCCCTCGAGGCACAGCGTGCGAAGCGAAAAGCCGAGGATCTGGTCGGCGCGGTCCCCGAGTAGGTCCGGCCTCGACTCGAAGAGGTCGGCTCCCATGCCCACGGTCTGGCTTCCCTGACCCGGGAACAGGATTCCGACGCTCGACACTGTGATCAGACTCCGGATGCCCGGTGCGAGTTACTCGAGGATCCCGAGCAGTCGCTCTACATCCGGGGCATCGACGTCCCGGTGGGTGACGATCCGCCACCCGCCTCCGAGCGGAGGGTTCACCTTGATCCCGTTGTGGTCGAGCCGGGACTTCATCTCCGGCCATTCGACGCCCAGAGCGTCGAATCTGACCCGGACCATGTTGGTCTCGACCAGGGAAGGATCGATGGCGTCTGGAAACCGCTCGGCGATGGCGTCGCCCAGCCGGCGAGCCAGGGCATGATCTTCGACGAGTCGATCCCGTCCCGCCAGGGCCACCCGGGCCGCGGCAGCGATGACCCCGGCCTGTCGCATCCCACCACCAAGACGCTTGCGCAGATAGCGGATCTCTGCGATCAGGTCCTTCGGGCCGCAAACGATCGACCCGACGGGTGCCCCCAATCCCTTGGAGAAGCAGAACTGGATGGTGTCGGCGAGTGCGGCATAGCGATCGGCGCGGACACCACTGGCTATCACTGCGTTGAAGATGCGGGCGCCGTCCACGTGGATCTTGAGCCCGTGGGTGCGCGCCACCTGGGAGGTCTTCTCCATGACATCGATTGGAATCACCCTGCCCCCGGAGAGATTGTGAGTGTTCTCCCACACCATCAGACCGATCCTGGGGAAGAAGCCGGACATGGCCATCGCCTGCTCGACATCCTCGGGCTCGATCCGGCCCCCGTCGCCGCTCACGGTGCGGAATCCCACTCCGGATAGGGCCTGGGGCGCCCCCGCCTCGATGCTGCGCACGTGGCTCCCCTCGTGGGCCAGCACCTCTTCGCCCGGGTTGGTCTGGGCCATGATCGAGAGCTGATTGCCCATCGTCCCGGTCGGCACATATACCGCGGCTTCCTTGCCGGTGACTGCCGCAGACTCCTCCTCCAAGGCGTTGACCGTGGGGTCATCCGAGTAGACGTCGTCGCCGACCGGCGCCGACGCCATGGCCTCGAGCATCTGCGGTGTCGGCCGGGTGACCGTGTCGGATCGAAAGTCGGCTATGCCGTCGGGAAACGCCATTTCCTCAAGGCTACAGACGGTCCAGGGCTTCTCCGATCCGGTCCACTGCCTGCTCGATCCGGCTCGCGTCCTCGACCAGGGCGAAGCGGACGAAGCCCTCGCCGCTGGGCCCGAAGCCGAGACCGGGGCTGATCGCCACCCCGGCCCGGTCGAGGAGGTGGATAGAGAACTCCAGTGAAGTCAGGTCCTCATATGGTCCGGGAACAGGCGCCCAAACGAACATGGTCCCCCGTGGCCGGTCCATCTTCCAGCCGAGGTCCGCCAACCCGTCGACCAGGATGTCTCGGCGCTCCCGATAGGTCTCGTTGACCTCCTCCACGAACTCGTCGCCCTGGTCCAGGGCGGCTGCGGCAGCGATCTGGATGGGTTGGAAGGTCCCGTAGTCGAGGTAGCTCTTCAGCTTGGCCAGGGCGGCGACCACCTCGGAGTTGCCTGCCATGAAGCCGACCCTCCACCCCGCCATGGAGTGGCCCTTGGTGAGCGAGTAGATCTCCACGGCCACGTCCTTGGCTCCGGGCACCTCGAGCAACGAGGGAGGCGTGTACCCGTCGAACCCGAGGTCCGCATAGGCGAAGTCATGCACGATCACCACCTCGTTCTCCCTGGCGAGGTCGACCAGTCGTGAGAAGAAGTCGAGGTCTACGGTGTGAGCCGTCGGATTGTGGGGAAAGCTGACGATGATCACCCGGGGCCGCGGCCAGGAGTCGTGGAACATCCGATGCACCACGTCGAAGTAGTCGGCTTCCGATCCGATGGGTGCGGTCCTGACCTCCGCCCCGGCGATGACCGGGGCATAGATGTGGATCGGGTAGGAAGGATCGGGGACGATGGCCGCGTCGCCGGGTTGGAGCAACGCCCACATCAGGTGACTCAGACCCTCCTTGGACCCGATCGTCGAGATGACTTCCGTTTCGGGGTCGAGTTCGACTGCGAAACGGCGCCGGTATCGACCCGCCAGGGCCACCCTGATGTCTTCGATGCCCCTGGAGGCCGAATAGCGGTGGTTGACCGGGTCTCGAGCCGAGTCGACGAGGGCGTCGACGGCGAAGTCGGGCGACGGGATGTCGGGATTGCCGAACCCGAGATCGATCACGTCCACCCCGGCCTGCCGCGCTTCGGTCTTGCGCTGGTTGACCTCGGCGAAGGCGTAGGGAGGCAGCGACCCGATGCGTCTGAAATCGATCACAAGACCGGTCAAAGTAGCCCAGGACCCGCCAAAACCCGATTCAATGCCAGATGGTGGTAGGTGGTAAGTGGTAAGTGATAGGCCAGAAAGTTCCGACCTAGAACCTACGACTTACAACCTAGGACCGCTAACCCGACAGACGATCCAGGGCCTTGGTGAGTCGGGTGGGGACGATGTTGCGGACGACACCCATGACTTCGCGGATCAGACCGAGGAGATCCCCGGGCCCGTCCCAATGCTCCTCGACGATCTCGGGGCCGGCCCTCTCGATCAGCGAGTCGATGGCGTAGAGGACGAAGATCACGTCATCGGCCCAACCGAGAACCGGGATGAACTCGGGCACGAGATCGATCGGGCTGACCACGTAGGCGGCGGCAAGACCCAGGGCGACCTTGGAGCGACGGGGCACCCGCGGGTCCCTGAGCAGACGCCCGACCAGCTTGATCAGGTTGGGGAGCATGAACACGGCGTCTCTCACCAGTTGCCTGGCCTGGATCGACTCCCCGCCCGGCGGAATCACGTCATCGGGCCTGATGCGGCGTGGCTCTTCAGTCATTCGACCTCGATCCTGGTTCGGGATGTCTCCGGTTTGTCGGCCTCATCCTTGTCACCGATCCTGCCTAATTCCTCGATAACGGCTTCCACTGCCTTGAGCCCTTCCACCACCGCCTGCAGCAGGTGGTAGGTCGCCCGCTTCCCTGCTCGCCCAAACGCCTGCATGGCCTCTGACTGTTCCTTCACGATCGGGCATCCGGATCGGAGAACGAAATGGTGAGAGTGCCGCCGTCGAGTCGAGCCCGGGTCACTTCCCGTCGGTGCAAGGCATCGGGCAGGATGAACGACCTGCGATAAGGGCCGACCTGGATGTAGAGCTCATGTCCGGTGCGATAGACATCCAGGTCGGACTTCTCGACGAAGGGGATGTCCATCTCCATGGTGATCCCACCGTCGGCATCGACGATCCTGAAGGGATGGGTCGCCTTGAAGTCGAGGATCGGATCCAGGTCGCGGTACAACTCGCCATACATGAAACGAAGCCGGTCGACACCGACCATCTCGTCGTCGAACAACCTGAGGTGGAGCCGGGGAACCTCGGCGAACGCGTCGTCCACGGTGTCGAGATGTCCCTTCTGGATGGCGCGCCATCGCTCGAAGTAGGGATCGGCCACCTCCTGGGGCAGAACCCGATTGACGATCACGCCGTCCACCCCGTAGCCGAACAGCCCCAGATAGCTGTAGGTGCGACGGGCCTCGTCGATCACCATCTTCTCCGGGTTCACCACCAGCCGGGCCGAGGTGACCGCAGGATCGGACATCAGTTCCTTGACCCCTTCGATGGAGTCGAAGACCGATTGGGCCGAGGTGAACACCTCGTCCTGGGGGATGGGGAGGTCGGTGAGCCGGCTCAGGATGGGACGGGCCGCCTTCATCAGCCGTCGCTCGGTCGGAAGGACCTTCTCGAAGTACCAGCTCAATACTTCTGG
>Ga0190265_10002626_pt1 | contig 12085 bp, 10 predicted proteins | sample Popmic124T_FD_133135 | JGI IMG/M metagenome (GOLD analysis project Ga0190265, IMG submission 133135) | Populus adjacent soil microbial communities from riparian zone of Indian Creek, Utah, USA - 124 T | ecosystem: Environmental > Terrestrial > Soil > Riparian zone | place: USA: Utah | collected... | reverse complement strand
GAGCTGCTCAGCCAGAGGGGACTGGCACCGCGGTGGGCGGACTGACGGAATACATGTTCGGCTACGGCTCGCTGGCGGGTGAGCTGATCGAGGACGGCACAGTCGCAAACCTGCACGGATGGCGACGCATCTGGGGCGTGGCAGCTGACAACGAGCACGCCGTTCCTGGCTACAAGCGCTATCTGCTGCGCTCCGACGGGTCGGCGCCGCCTGTCTTCGTCGCCTTCCTCGACCTTGTCCAGGATCCAGACTGCACTGTCAACGGAGCTCTAGCGCCGGTGGACGCTGAGACGCTCGCCGAGCTCGACCGTCGTGAGCGCAACTACGATCGTGTCGACGTGACAGCGGCGATCGACAGCCCGCCGGACGGCCGCGTGTGGACGTACTTGGGATCGGAGGCCGGCCGCGCTCGCCTGAACGAGGGCGTTGACGCCGGACGAGTCGCGATCTCACGTGACTATGTCGAGAGCGTCCATGCCGCATTCGAGCGCCTCGGCGGCAACGAGTACGAGCGCTTCCTCGCGTCCTCCGATCTCGACGGTCTGCCTGTGCTGGATCTGCAGCGAGTCGATCTCCCGCCGGCGGAGCCGGATCGATGACGACCAGCGTGGGCGCCAATGCGGCGGCCTGGCATGACGTCGAGTGCTCGTCCTACGCAGCCGACCTCGGCCTCTGGATTGAGCTCGCGGATCGGCATGGCGGCCCGATCCTCGACGTCGGCTGCGGAACGGGCCGTGTGGCGCTCGATCTGGCGGCCCGTGGCCACGAGGTGGTCGGCGTCGACGCCGACCGCTCGCTTGTCGCGGAGCTCAATGTGCGGGCCGCGGAGAAGGGGCTCTCGGCGCGGGCACTGCCCGCCGACGCCCGCTCGTTCGATCTCCAACGGCGCTTCTCGCTCGCGCTGCTGCCGATGCAAGTCGTCCAGCTGCTTGGCGGCGCGGCTGGCCGCGCGGCAATGATGGAGGCAGTGACACGCCATCTTGCGCCGCACGGCGTGCTCGCGATCGCGCTCGCTGACCCCTTCGACGCGGTCCCGGTCGGTGAGGCCCGTCCCCCACTCCCCGACGTGATCGAGATCGACGGCTGGGTGCTGTCGTCGACACCGGTCGCGGTACGGGACGAGGGCGACGCGGTCGCGATCGATCGTCTTCGCCAGGCGGTCTCGCCCGCCGGAGCGCTAACCGAGGAGCTGGCGACGATCACGCTCGACAACTGTCCACCTGAGACGCTCGAGGAGGAGGCCCGCGCGATGGGCCTGAGGCCCCTCCCCCAGCGCCAAGTCCCTCCCACCCCGGACTACGTAGGCAGCACTGTCGTCCTGTTGGAGGGGCCGGTATGAGCACTCCGAAGCTGCGCGTCTGCGCCCTCTACCCCGAGCTGATGAACATCTACGCCGACCGCGGAAACATCGCCGTGTTGCGGGCCCGCTGCGAGTGGCGCGGACTGGGATTCGAGCTGGCGTCCACGTCCTTAGGCGATCCTCTCGACGTTCAGGCGCATGATCTCTTCTACATCGGTGGCGGTCAGGATCGCGATCAGGTAGCGGTTGCGCAGGACATGGCAGTGACCAAGCGCGAGGCCCTACATGCTGCCCGCGACCGCGGGGCCGCCATCCTGGCCGTGTGTGGCGGCTACCAGCTGCTCGGCCACAGCTACCAGCTCGGCGACGAGCAGCTCCCGGGAGTCGGCCTGGTCGACCTGCGCACCGTCCGCGAGAAAGGGCCGCGGCTGATCGGCAACTGCGCGATCGAAGTCGACCTTGGCAATGGGCCGCGGATCCTGGCCGGCTTCGAGAACCACGGCGGCCGCACCTACCTCGGCGCTGACGAGCAGCCGCTCGGCCACGTGCTCTCGGGTCACGGCAACAACGGCGGTGACGGCTACGAGGGCGTGCGCCGCGGGAACGTCATCGGCACCTACCTGCACGGCCCGCTGCTACCGAAGAACGTCTGGCTTGCCGACCGGCTGATCGAGCTCGCGCTTGGGATCGAGCTGGCGCCACTCGACGACCGCGTCGAGGCGGCTGCCCACAACTCGGCGCGCAGGGCCGCCGGCGTCTAGGGCGCAGTAGCGCCGAGCACGCGCAGCAGCTCGGGCATCGACGTCAGTCCGGCCTTCACCTTCGAAAGGCCGTCATCGTGCAGGCGGCGCATCCCCTGCGCGCGCCCTGCCTCGGCGAGCGCCTCGGCGGGCCGTTTCTCAATGATCAGGTCGCGGATCTCGTCGGTGATCTCCATCAGCTCATAGAGGCCGATGCGGCCGCGGTAGCCGGTCTGGGCGCAACGCACGCAGCCCTCGGGCTCGAATGCCGTGATCGGCCCGCCAGCGTCCGTATAGCCGTTGCGCATCAGTGCCTCGGCGCTGATCTCGGTCTCACGCCGGCAGTCGCATAGACGCCGGGCAAGGCGCTGGGCAAGCACGCACGAGATGCCCGATGCGACCAGGAACGGCTCGATACCCATCTCGATCAGCCGCGCGACGCTCAGTGGCGCGTCGTTGGTATGAAGCGTCGAGAGAACGAGGTGTCCGGTGAGCGCCGACTGGATCGCGATCTGGGCGGTCTCGCGGTCGCGGATCTCGCCGACCATCATCACGTCGGGATCGGCACGCATCATCGAGCGCAGGCCGGTGGCGAATGTGAGTCCGATCTTGGGATTGACCTGGACCTGCTTGACGCCGTCGAGCTCGTACTCGACCGGGTCCTCGATCGTGATCAAGGTGCGCTCGGGCGTGTTGATCTCGCTGAGCGCCGCGTAGAGAGTCGTGGATTTGCCCGAGCCCGTCGGTCCGGTCGCGAGCACGCAGCCGTGCATCCGGGACACCGCCTCTCGAAAGCGAACGAGGTCGTCGCCCTCGATGCCGAGGTGGTCGAGGTCGAGCATGCCGCGGCCCTTGTCGAGCACCCTCATCACGACCGACTCGCCGTCGACCGTCGGCAACGTCGCGACGCGGATGTCGATGTGGCGGCCGTCGACGGTCAGCCCGATGCGACCGTCCTGCGGCAGCCGCCGCTCGGCGATGTCGAGGTTCGCCATGATCTTCACGCGCGACACAAGGCCGGCCACCATCCCGCGGGTGACGGTGGTCGAGTCGCTGACGACACCGTCGACGCGAAAACGGACGTTCATGCCGCTGGAGCGGGGATCGAAGTGGATGTCGGAGGCGCCACGCTCGACGGCCTCCGCGACGATCGAATGGACGAGCTTGACCACCGGCGCGTCCTCGGCGGATTCGCGCAGCTCGATTACCTCGGCCTCGGGCTGCTCCTCCACTGTCTCAACGCTGTCGTCGAGACGCGAGAGGCGCCCAAGCAGTATCTCCACATCTTCGGCCGTAGCTACGGCGCGTCGGACCTCGAAGCCGGTGAGCATCGACAGGTCGTCGAAGGCGAGAACGTTGGCGGGATCGGCGGTGGCGATGATCAGCGTGCGATCGTCGGCGAAGCAGATCGGCACCGCGCGGTGCCGGCGCAGGACGGCCGGGTCGATCAGCGCGGCGGCGCCGGGATCGAGCGTGACCGCATTGAGGTCGACGTGATCGATCCCGTAGCGCTCAGCGACGGAGCGGGCAAGCTGATCAGAGGTCACTACGCCGCTCTCCAACAGCGCTTGACCGGTTGTCAGGCCGGTCTCGCGGGCTTGCTGGACCGCACGCTCCACAGCCTCGCGACTGGCGAATCCGAGCTCGACGATGACGTCGCCGATGCGCTTCGGCGCATTTCCGCGCTGTGAGGGCGGTGTGAAGCCCGCGCGAACGGGCTGGTCGGACGTAACTGGGTCGGGTGTGGCGCCTTGCACCCTTCCGCTATCGGCAGCGCTGGCGGATCATTGAGCTTTCGGGAGAGAACGCCCGCGCGGCCGCTAGCGGCCGGTCGAGCCGAAGCCGGCCGCGCCGCGCGCCGTCTCGTCCAGCGATGCGACCTCTACGAGCTCAGGCGCCTCGTGGCGGACGATCAGGAGCTGCGCGATGCGATCCCCCGGAGCGATCTCGAACGCCGCTTCGCGGTCGGTGTTCAGCAACAGCACCCGGACCTCGCCGCGATAGCCGGCATCGATCAGCCCGGGTGCGTTGACGAGCGCGATCCCGTGCCGGGCCGCGAGACCGGAGCGCGGCAGCACGAGCCCGGCGTGGCCCTCGGGAATCGCGACGGCGATGCCCGTCCCGACGCTTGCGCGATCGCCGGGAGCGATGCTGGCGGTCTCCGACGCGTGCAGGTCGTAGCCCGCGTCGTCGGAGTGAGCCTGAACCGGCGCCACCGCCTCCTCCGCGAGGCGGGCGAAGCGAAGCCTCATCCGCCGGCGCCGTTCGACGCGCCGTTGCTTTCGAAGCGCTCGAAGCGAGACGCCGCGGATACGGGGACGCGCGCCCGGACACGAACGCCCTCGGCCGTGTCCTCGCGCTCCATCTCCCCGGCGACGTCGTGCAGCTCGGACAGCCGTCCGCCCTCGGCGTACGGCACCAGCAGCTCCATCGGGCGCAGCGACGACAGGAAGCGCGACTCGACCTTCTGCTTGAGCTCCTGCATTCCCTCGGCGGCGACGGCGGAGACCTGCGCCGCTTGCGGGAAGCGAAAGCTCAGCTCGCGGCGACGCTCCTCATCGAGCAGGTCGATCTTGTTCAGCACGAGCAACCGCGGGCGATCGCCGGCACCGATCTCGTCGAGCACCTGATCGACCGCCTCAAGCATCTCGTGCATCTCTTCCTCCGGGGCCGAGGCATCGACGACGTGCAGCAGCAGGTCCGCCTCGAGCGCCTCCTCGAGTGTCGCTCCGAAGGCGTCGACGAGCTGGTGCGGCAGCTTGCGGATGAAGCCGACGGTGTCGGTCAGCAGATAGGCCCGACCCCCGATCTCGAACGAGCGTGTCGTCGGATCGAGCGTGTGGAAGAGCCGGTCGCGCACGCCCACCTCCGCGCCCGTCAGCGCGTTGAGCAGCGTCGATTTGCCGGCATTCGTGTAGCCGGCGAGCGCCACCGTTGGCAATCCGGCACGATCGCGCTCGCGGCGCATGACGTCGCGCGTGCCACGTGTCTGCACGAGGCGGCGTCTGAGCGCCGAGATTCGGTCGCGCGCCAAGCGGCGATCGGTCTCGATCTGGCTCTCACCAGGTCCCCTAGTGCCGATACCACCGCCGAGACGCTCGAGGTGTGTCCACAGTCCACGCATACGGGCGAGGTTGTACTCGAGCTGTGCCAGCTCAACCTGGAGCTTGCCCTCGGCCGAATGAGCGTGGTCGGCGAAGATGTCGAGGATGACCGCTGTTCGGTCGATCACCGGCACGCCGACCGCCTGCTCGAGATTGCGCTCCTGGCGTGGCAACAACTCGTCGTCGACCGCGATCAGGTTCGCGTCCGCCTCCTTGACGGCTTGCTTGAGCTCCGTGAGCTTGCCCTTGCCGAAATAGCGGTCCGGATCGGGCGCCGGCCGGCGCTGGGTCATCTCGCCTGCGACAGCTACACCAGCGGTGCTCAGCAGCTCGCGTAGCTCGGCGAGATCGGGCTCATCCGGCGTCGTGGCGATGCAGAGCGCGCGCTGGCGGGCACGCGGGTTGCGCACGCCCTCGCCATAGCGGCTCTGGCCGTTGCGTCCGTTGCGTCCCCTATCCATCTGCCCCAAGTCTAGGAGGCGAGGGATGGCGCCGCGTGAAATCGCCGTAATCCTGGCCGCACGGCTAGGATCGTCGTTGTGAAGGTCTTCTTGACCGGAGCGACCGGCTTCATCGGGGGGCACGTCGCGCGTCAGCTGCGCGCCCGCGGCGATGACGTCGTCGCGCTCGTCCGCTCGCCCGCCAAGGCAGACGGCCTGCGCGAGCTCGGCTGCGATCTCGTCGAGGGCGATCTGTCGTCTGACGAGGCGATTCAGCGCGGCATCAGTGGCGCAGACGCTGTCATCCACGCTGGAGCGGTCTACAAGGTCGGAATCCCCAAGTCTGAGCACGCGGCGATGTACGAGTCGAATGTGCACGGCACCGAGCGCGTGCTCAACGCGGCGATCGACGCGAACGTTTCCCGCATCGTCTACGTCTCCACCTGCGCCATCTTCGGCGACACTCACCGCGAGGTCGTCGACGAGAGCTATCGCCGCGACACGGACTTCCCGACCGAGTACGAGCGCACCAAGACGCTAGCCCACCAGATCGCCGAGGATCGGATCGCCAAGGGTGCTCCAATCGTCATCGTCCAGCCGGGCGGTGTCTACGGGCCGAACGACCACTCCGAGCTCGGCAACGTCATCGACCAGGTCCGCACCGGCAAGATGCCGGCGAAGATGTTCCCCAACGCGGGCATCATGCTCGCCCACGTCGAGGACATCGCAGCTGGCATCGTGCTCGCGCTCGACAAGGGTACGGTCGGCGAGTCCTATGTCCTTTCGAGCGAGAAGGCGACGCTTGGCGAGCTGGTCGACCGCGTCGCGGCGATCGCCGGCCGCCGTCCACCCCGCTTCACGATGCCGGGGGCCGTGTTGAAGATCTCCGCCCCGCTCGGACCACTCATCGGTCCGCTGCTCGGCTTCCCGCCGAACCTCGGCGAGCTGATCCGCAGTACCGGCGATACGACGTACTGGGCGAGCGACGCCAAGGCCCGCCGCGAACTCGGCTTCGCCCCGCGCGATCTCGACACAGGGTTGCGCCAGACGCTCGCCGCGAGCGGCCAGCCCGCTTAGGCGAGACCGACGGCCCGTCCAGCCACGCTACCTACGCTCGCGTGCCAGCTCGCGGGCGTTCTGCTTCTCCTCGAGCGACATCGCTCCTGGATGGCCGTCGCCGGGCCAGGGCGCCAACATCAGTAGTAGGCGCGCGTCCTCGGTTGCCCGCACCTCGTGTCGCTCGTGCGCCGCGAACTGCGCGACGAATCCAACTCCTCCCGCCGCCGTCTCACCGTTCGCCTCCACCTCGATCCGGCCGTCGACGACGATCACGAATGCCTGCTCGTGGACCTCGTGCTCCCCTAACTCCTCCCCGGCCCGCAGATTCAGGGCGATCACGCGCGCGGCGTGGTCGGTCCAAAGGATCTCCGGATGGTGTGGCTCTACGTCGAGGCTCTTCGTGTCCCAGGTCTTCATGTCCGAGACGTTTCCCGCCCAGCGCGGGTGGCAAACGCCGCCCAGGCTGTCCGGCTAGCCGCCGAGGCTCGAGCGCAGACGCTCCATCGCCTCGGCCAGCCGCTCGTCGGGCACCGTCAGCGAGATGCGGAAGAAGCCTTCGCCGTTCGGTCCGTAAGCGCCTCCGGGCGACACCACCACACCCGACTCCTCCAGCACGAGCTCGCAGTAGGAGGCCGACGTATGGCCCTCCGGCACCGGCGCCCAGACGTAGATCGTTCCCTTCGGCGAGTCGATCACGACGCCGATCGCGCGCAGCGCGTCGACCACCAGATCGCGGCGGCGCGCGTAGATCTCGCTCATCTCGCGGGGGATCGCGTCGCCCGCCTCGAGCGCTTTCGCGCCGGCGAGCTGCACCGCCTCGAACATCCCCGAGTCGATGTTGGTCTTGAGCTTCCAGTAGGCCTCGACCGCATCGGCGTTGCCCACGATCGCCGCCACCCGCCAGCCGGTCATGTTGTAGCCCTTGGAAAGAGAGAAGACCTCGACTCCCACCTCCTTGGCACCCGGTGTCTGAAGGAAGCTCGGTGCGACGTATCCGTCGAAGGTGACCTCGGTGTACGAGGCGTCATGCACCACGAGGATGTCGTGCTCGCGCGCGAACGCGACGACCCGCTCGAAGAAGCCTTCCGGGGCCACCGCGCCGGTCGGATTGTTCGGGTAGTTCAGGTAGAGCAGGCGCGCCTTCTCGCGGGCGTCCGCTGGAATCGCATCGAGATCCGGGACGAACCCAAGCTCAGGCACGAGCGGCATCAGCACTGTCTCCGCGCCAGCGATCAGCGGACCGCCGGTGTAGACCGGATAGCCCGGATCTGCCGCCAGCGCCACGCTGCCCGGGTCGAGGAAGGCGAGGTTGAGGTTGAAGATGCACTCCTTGGCCCCGAGCGCCGGAATGATCTCGGTGTCGGGATCGAGCGCGACGCCGAAGCGGCGGTCGTAGAAGCCGGCGAGCGCCGCGCGGAGCTCCGCACGGCCGCGGTTCGACGGATAGGCGTGCGTGCCCGGATCGGCGGCCGCCTCGGCGAGCGCATCCACCACGAGCGTCGGCGTCGGCGTGTCCGGATCGCCGATCCCGAGGCTGATCACGTCGACGCCAGACGCCTTCTGCTCGGCGATCTTGCGCTCGATCTCCGCGAACAGGTATGGGGGCAGGCGGTCCAGCCGTGCGCTCGTCTTCATGCCTCTCTCAGTGCCTCCAGGAATTCGGGGCTGAGCTCACCCGCGTAGACGGGCGCCGCCCAACCGGTCAGGTTCACGTGCAGATCCTCGCCGACCTCGACATCGAGGTCGCCGCCGTCGAAGTGGACGGTCACTGGGCTGTCGAGGCCGCGCAGGACCGCGGCCACCGCCGCGCCCGTGGCCCCGGTGCCGGAGGACATCGTCTCCCCCACGCCGCGCTCGAAGATGCGCACCGTGATCTCGTCGTTTGAGTCGCGCCGCCAGAAGGAGACGTTGGTCCGATTCGGAAAGAGCTCGTGATGCTCCAGCGCCGGGCCGATCGCGCCCAGATCGAGGTCCTCCAAGCCGTCGGGCCATTCGATCGCGCACTGCGGGTTGCCGACCGAGACGTGCTGGAAGGAGTACTCGACGTCGTCTGCCGTCAGCTCGGCACGCCCGTCGTCAGGACCTCCGGGGAAGTCCTTCGAAGCGAGCGTGACGCGTCCCATGTCGACGGTGCAGGTCGTCGGTCCGGTGATCCGCGGCCGAATCTCCCCGGCGGCGGTCTGGATCCCGAAGCTGTCGTGCTCGGTCCAACCCGCCCGACGCAAGTACATCACCGCCTCGCGCACGCCGTTGCCCGACAGCTCGGCTTCCGATCCGTCGGGGTTGAAGATCCTCAGCGACGCGACGAACCCCTCTTCGGTGGGCTCGTCGAGCAGCAGCACTCCATCGGCGCCGATGCCGCTGTGCGGTGCGCAGAGCGCCCGCACACGGGCGGGGGTCAGATCGAACGGCAGCGCTCGGGCCTCGACGATGACGTAGTCGTTGCCGAGGGCGTTCCACTTCTCGAACTTCACGGCGGGGCACTCTACGCGAGCGCCGCGGCTACGGCCGGGGCCGGTGCCCGCGGAACTCGACGACCTGTTGGAAGGTAGGTCGGTTTGTCCACCGCATCGTGAAGCTCGGTCCCAGCAATCCGGGTTGGAACACGATCCGCTCGCTGGTTGCGTCCGCACGCCAGGCGGCGGGTGCCGGTCCCTGTGCCGCGGCAAGCTCGTCGGCGGCTCGCTTCACGGCCACCCACAGCGATGCCCGGCACCCAGCGAGGCTGCCGTTGCCGCAATAGCGGCGGCTGTACGGGCTCCCGACCTGCTCACCGAGCAGTCGGCGCAGATCCTTCTGGACGTAGCCGTACCAGCCCGATCCGTAGGCGCTGCCGGTGGGACTTGGAGCGTCGTCGCGGCCGACGATCGCGGCGAGGTCGGCTGTTAGCGGCCCGAGGACCGGGCTCAGGACCGCATCGGCCAGTCCGTTCCAGGCATGATCGAGCACCGCGGCGCCCGGATCGTCGATTCCGCCGTCGAGGTTGCGATCGAGGCGGCTCCCTCCGCGCCCGACCCATGCGCTGACGAGATCCGCCGCCTGCTGGGTACGCGCATCGGGTGCCGGGCCGCCACGCAGCACAGCGGCGATTGCCGGCCACACCTCGACCGCGCGCAGGTCGCGCGTCGCGGCGCGGTTCATCAGGCCGACGAGCTGGTGCAGCCGCATCTGTCGACGGAAGTCTTTGAACAGGTCGACACGGTGTACGGCGCCGTAACTGAACTCGTTGTCGGCGGCACCGAAGCCCCGCGCCGGCTTGTTGTTCCAGTTGCGGATGATCCCGTTGCGCGGATTGACCGCCTGTGGGTGCCGGGCGCGGCTGAGGAAGCCGCGCCACTCGAACCGTCCGTTGCCGAGCGTCGGCAGGCTTGGGTCCACGTTGCGTGGCCGGATCGGCAGCCGTCCCGACGAGAAGAACGCGATGTCGCGGTCGTCGGCGTAGTGCCAGTTAAACGTGAACTCGACTTGGTTCATGACGCGGGCGAAGTCACGCGCGGAGCGCACGCGGTTCGCGTTGAGAGCGGCGAAGCCAACGGCGCTCATCGCCTCGCGTCCGCGCGTCGAACGGCGTGACGTGACTGCGTAGGGCCGCCCTCCGACGGTGACGGTCCCGGTGACCGGTCCATGGATCGTCTGGCGGAAGGTGACCCGTCGTGCGGGCTCGCCACCGCCGGCGCTCAGCGTGCCCGCGTCGAAGGTCGTCATCGGACGGCAGCGACCCCGATGGACGTATCCGGTCGACGCTCGGGTCGCGGGGCTCCCGTCGCGGTTGCAGAGTCGCTCGACGTACTGGTCGACGTTGTCCGAGCCCGAGGACGTGGCGCTCCACGCGTAGTCACGGCCACGGCCCAGGAGCACGTAGAGCGACACGCCGGGGAAGGCCGCGCCGCGCGCATGGATCCCTCCGCCGTGCAGGTCGAGCTCCAGCAGGAACTGCGGATAGAAGTAGCCCACCTGTGGGCCCATGACGGCCAACGGATGGCCGCTAGCTGACCAGGAACGACCTACCAGCAGCGCATTCGACATCCGCTGGCGTTGGCGCATGTCGACCGTCGCGGCCCGTGCCGCCCCCGCGCTGACAGAATCCGAGTCCACGACGCGCGACCCTGGCGCCCGTCCCACGCCCCCGGCGCGATACGGGAAGCGTCTCGCCAGCGTCGCCGTGGTCTCGCTGTCCTGCGCCGAGCGAAGGTCGCGCCAGACGCGCGTGCCCCCTGTAGCCCCAAGCCGCCCCCGCAGCGCCGACAGGAGCTGTGAGCTGCGCACCTCGTTGCCGCCGCCCTTGCCGAACACCGCTCCGATCAGAGCGGCGGCCGCGGTGACATCGGCGCGCGTCCAGGGCTTTGCCGAGTTGCCTGTGCCGCGGTAGTAGGCGTTGATCCCGGCGACGTAAGCGTCGACGTCGCGCAGCACCCGCCGCCCCTTGGCGCCGGCGCGACGCAGCGGCCGTGCCTGACGGCGAAGGAATCGCTCTGTGGCGGCGCTCGGCGTGAATTGGCGCAGAGAGGTCGCAAGCCCGAACGCATTGAGCCCCGGGACGTCGAGCGCAGCGATCCGCGCAGGCCCGCGGATCGTCTCGAGGAACAGGCCACGATCCTGGGCGGTCGCCCAGCCGGCGCCGAACATCACGTTCGACCGTGTCGTGCCCTTGACGTGCGGCACGCCCCAGCGATCGCGCCGAATGGCCACTCCCTTGCGTGGCCGCACTGCCGCTCCACCACGCGGAGTGTTGAAGCGCGCCGACTTGAAGTAGCGCGTGACCGCGTCCGGCCCCACCTGCCCGCCGAGCGGCGTAAGTCCGTCATAGAGGGCGATCTGATCCGTGGCGTTGCGATCCGGCGGCAACGCGCCGGTCTGACCCGGCGGCAGGACGTTGCGAATCGTGCCTCCGAAGTCGAGTGGCGCCGCCGACGCGGGCGCGACGATCGCTAGGAACAGCGCGACCGCTGCGAGCTGAAACTGGACTTGCTGGCGCGTGGTGAGCTCCCTCTCCAGGTCACGGCGCCTCCCCGGCGAGTATAGGCAGGATCTCTCGCGCGACCTCACGCGGCTCTCTACCCGTGACATCGACCGTGCACACCCCCGGCATCTTGCGCATCCACGTCATCTGACGCCGCGCGTAGTTCCGGCTGCGCCGCTTGAGATCGTCGACGTCACCTCGCAGCAGCTGCTCATACCCGAGCGCCTTCCTCGCCGTCCGCGACGGACCCAGCGCCTCGGCTCGCAACACCTCCTCCTCCGCTCCAGCCGCAACGATCGCATCCACCCTTGCCTCGATCCGCCGATAGAGCTCCTCCCGCTCCATCGTCAGCCCCACGATCACGGTCGGATGCCTCGTCTCCGGCGACCACAGCTCCGACTCCTCGCCAGGTGCCACCTTCACCAGCGACAGCTCCGCCAGAGCAGCGCGCAGATACAGCCCCGTCCCTCCCACCACGATCG
>Ga0190265_10002625_pt1 | contig 12085 bp, 12 predicted proteins | sample Popmic124T_FD_133135 | JGI IMG/M metagenome (GOLD analysis project Ga0190265, IMG submission 133135) | Populus adjacent soil microbial communities from riparian zone of Indian Creek, Utah, USA - 124 T | ecosystem: Environmental > Terrestrial > Soil > Riparian zone | place: USA: Utah | collected... | reverse complement strand
GAAGGTGTCCTCTAAAAATGACCTCCGACCCCATTTATTTGAGATCGCCCGAATCATGGACGATCCGGCCTCCGACGATCGTCAAGATCGAGTGCAGCCGCTTGATGGCCTCGTCAGGCACGCGCGCGGGGTCGAGAAAGTCGTCGCTCAGCACGACGACATCGGCGAGCTTACCGACTTCGATAGACCCGAGTCTGTCCTCGTCGCGCGAGAACCAGGCGCCACTGATGGTATAGAGACGCAGCGCTGCCATCCGATCGAGGGTTTCGTCTCCTTCTATCAGCCGGTTCGCATAATTTCTTCCCGTGACGATGGCGTACATGTGCAGCCAGGGGTTGGTCGGCGGCGCTGAGGGGTTGTCGCTGCCATAGCTGGCCCGGATGCCGGATGCGACGATCATCCTGATCGGCGGGCCCGGCCGGTCGCCTTCGCTCATGTACCGGCTGCCGGTAATCGAAACCCCGACACCGATCGCCTTCAAGCGATCGAGCGTCGGGCGATCGATTCCGCGGACATGGGCTAACGTCCAGCGCAGGGGCGCGAGCGGCACCTCGGCATTGAGCCGCTCCCATAAATCGACATGGCGCTTCGCATCGTCCAGCGCCGTCGAGTGCTGCTGCAACGCCCAGCCGCGCTGCGCGACCAGACGGACCGCCGCCTCGTACTGCGGCGTCGGCCGCCCGTTCGCGTCCCATTCCGCATCGCCAGGGCCGTCACCACCCCCGACGCGTTCGCCCACACCGGCGATCCTGATCCAGTCGTTGCCGAACCCCATCATCTGGTTGTCGAGGCGCGACCGGAGCAGCGGAAGCTCCGGCGTGAGATCGAAGGAGTAGAACAGCACCCGCAGGCGCCCGGGCAGGCGGCCTTCGCGGTCGAGGGCGAGTTGGGGGAGGTAGCCGGTAACCGGGTCGAGCGTATTGAGACCTCCATCGCTTGTCCGCGACACGCCGGCGAGCGCAGGCATCGGTGCCCGCGGGCCGCCGTTGTCGATGTGCGTGGTGACGGCCATGCTCGCGTAGTAGGCGAGGAGATCCCTGATCGTGCGCTTCTGGTCCTCGAACGTCATCGTCGCGCGCAACGCGTTGAGTGCGGCGATCGATTCCGGACCCGACAGCGTTCCGGTATCGCCGGCAGTCACCTGGCGCGCCGCCAGCCACGCCTTGCCTCGCGTATTGGTGACGCCCTGGCCGGCAATCATTAACAGGACTGGATGCTCCGGAGCAGCCGCATCGAGTTCCGCGGCCGTGGGCAGGCGCTTCTCGGCCAGCGGCGCGACGCTCCAGCCGCCGAGCGATGTCACCCATCCGCCGCGATCGACCGTCGCCGCGCGCGTCCGGATCAGCCGCTGCAGATCGGCGATCGACTGTGCCGTGTCGAGCCGCACATCGTACCCGGGCCTGGCCGTGAAATACGAGGGATGGTCGTGCGTGTCGATCATGCCGGGAATCACCAGCCGCCCGCGGAGATCGATCACGCGCGCGCACGCACTATGGGGAGGAACGGCAGCCGGCGTCAACACCGCGACGATTCGATCGTCGCGAATGACGATGGAGGAGGCGATGGTGGCCCGGGCGTCCATCGTGGCGATCCTGCCGTTATGCAGGACCAGCTCGCGGCACGTGTCAGGCGTCTGGGCGGATGCCGGTAAACACGCGAGTACAACGAACGTCGCGGCCGGTACGAGAGCGGTCCTCATCAGCCGTAGTGTTCGGCTTCAGCCGGACCTGTGTCCGCCTGAAGGCGGACACTACGATTCTTGGTGATGGGCATCAGAAATCGAACTGGACGCCGATCTTCGCGAACCGCGCGAGCAGGATCGACGTCGGCCGCTGCCAGGTTGCGAAGGCGTTGTTCACCGTCAGCACCGTGTTCACGTTGAACAGGTTGTAGACGTCGAGATTCACGGTGGTCTTGGTCCGTCCGAACCGCAGAATCTTGCCAACGCGCACGTCAAGCTGGTTCAACCGCTCGCCATAGATCGAGCCCGGTTCGACGATGTTGACCGGCAGGTTCGCAGCGTTGCCCGAGAGCGTCCGGCCCAGCGACGGCGTGATCAGGGCGTTGGTCGCGACGAAATTTCCCCACACCTCAGGCCCCGGCACGCTGCGGAAGGTGCCGCTGACCAGCACGTCGATGCGCGGAATGGTGTGCGTCGCGAGAAATTTGACGTTGGTCAGATACGGCGACTGCTGGCGGCAATACTGCGCCGGCACCCAGTTGTTGGCGTTGTCCCGGGCGAGCACCTGCGCGGTGCCGAGGATCGACGTGGTGTTGAAGAGCATCTCCGGGATCTGCTCGGCCACTTCGCAGATGTCGGTCATCGTGCTGCCGGTGCTGATCCCGCCCTGCACCAGCAGTCCGTTCTCGAGCCTCGTCCTCAGGTTCACGTCGACCCCCTGCCACCGCTCCTCCTGGTTGCCGTAGTTCTTCGACAGGGTGATGAAGTTGTCGGCGGTCCGGCCGAAGCTGGCCGGCTTGAGGTCGTAGAGACCGGACACGACATACCCGCCGCCGCCATCGAGGCGCGGCTCCGCCGGGACGGTGATGCTGAACCGATCGAAGTCGGCGGCGCTGACCGCGCGGTTATCGGTCACCACGAAGTTCTGGTACGCGCGCCGGAAGTAGGCAACGTCCACCGAGGTGCGCGGCATCAGCTCGTGCTGCACGCCGGCGGAGAATTCCCAGTTCGCGGTCCGCTTGCCCCACCCGCGCAGCAGGTCGGGGTCGTAGATGGCGCCGGGACGCACCGTGCCGAACGCGCGATTGGCAATGGCGCCACACTCGCCGTTCAGGTCCGGACTGAACAGGTTGCAGTCCGGCACGTAGTTACGGTTGGTGTCGGTCCACGACCGCGTCGTGTTGTTGACGACGGTCTCGAGCGGATTCGGGCCGATGGCGAGCGGCGACCCGGCCGCCTCGTTCTGCAGGTACTTGTTGAGGCTGACCTTCAGCGCCGTCTTGCCGTTCGCAAACAGATCGTAGCTGGCGCCGAGTCGCGGGCTGAGGTCGTGCCACGCCAGGTTCTTGTGCGCCGGGAAGTCCAGGTCGCGCCCTGGCGTGAACGTCGTCGGTCCCAGGTGCTGATCGGGAAAGCTGGTCGCGAAATAGTCGTAGCGGAGTCCGTAGCTGGCGGTCATCCGTCGGAACGTCCACTTATCCTGCGCATACAGCGCGAGGTTGTGGTCGACGTTCACCTGCGTGAAGATCGGCAGCGCCCGCTGGGTGATCTGATTCGGCACCGCGTTGTTGAACCGGTAGGTCAGCGGCTGACCGGCGTCGTTGGTGTCGCGCCCTTCGTACCCGTGACTGTGCGTGAACCCGACTTTGTAGGCGTGTGCGCCGGTGATGTACGCCGCTGACGCACGCAGATGGATCGCATGGTTCGGACCGTTGCGGAAGGCGTCGGCCGCGCGGTAGCGCAGACCCGACGCCTGATCGTTGACTGTGATCATCTGCGGACTCGTGTCGAGGGACGGCAGGCGAACGCTGCGGCCGTAGTGATTGGCGCCGCCAGCCTCGAGCAGGACCCGGCTGGTCAGCGGTGAGGTCCAATCAAGAATCTGCCGCCGCTGGATCGGGAACTTTTCGCGGATGTCGGCCTCGGGCGCGACGGTCGCGGACACGACGCCGACGCAGGTGCACCCGGTCTGATCCGCCACGAGAATCCCCAGCTTGTTTCGTGGGCTGATCTGCCACGTCAGGCGCGCGTCGCCCCCCTGGTAGTGGGTGTCCTTGTACGCGGGCCGCTCCAGGTCGGGGTCGTAGGTCCACGCATTGGGATTGTTCGCGTTCCTGTTGAAGAACATATCGGCCACGTCCAGCTGCGACCCTGAGGAGAGCGCCGACACATAAAACCAGACCTTGTCCTTCTTCAGCGGTCCGCCGAACCCGGGATTGACGTCCCACAGTTTTCGCACGGCGTCAGGTGTCCGGAGTCCCTGGTTCCTCAGTTCGTCGGTGAGGTTGTTTGCCTGCATCGCGCCGGTCGCAATGCTGGAGAAGAAGGTGCCGTTGAAGGTGTTGCCCCCTTCGCGCGGAATGATGTTGATGCGGACGCCGCCGGTGGGCACTTCGGCCGTGTTCGACGAATAATCCAGCGTCACTTCCTGCAGGCTGGCCATGCTGTAGATGAGGCGCGTCGTGAAGCCCTGCGAGGCCATCGCGTTCATGGTGATCCCGGCCATCGAGGTCCAGCCATCGTTGCTGCGGCTGCCGTGCGACGACATGCCGGTGGTCGCATTGATGACGGCGCCGCCGACGTCCTGCGGCACGTTCGTGGTGATGCCGGGGTTGAGGGCGCCGAGTGCCCAGATGTTGCGCCCGGCCGGAATGTTCTCAATCGTCTCGCGGTCGACGATCCGCTGACGCGCTGTGTTCTGGACGTCCACGATCGGCGACTCGCCCGTGACCGTGATGGTTTCCTCCAGCGCGCCGACGCGAAGGTCCGCGTTCACCGTCGCCGTGAAGTTGCCGGTGAGCTCGACGCCTTCGCGCCGGAACGTGTTGAAACCGGCCAGCGTGAACGTCACCGTGTAGGCGCCTGGCGGCAGATTGACGATCTGATACTGCCCGGTGCCGTCGGTGACGACCGACCGCACCTTTTCAATCAGCGCCGGGCTGGCGGCTTCCACCGTCACTCCCGGCAGGACCGCGCCGGAAGTGTCGGTCACGAGACCGGCGAGCGAGCCCTGGGCGACAGCGATGGATGGGATCAACAGCGTCGAGGCGAGCACTGCGAGAGTCGTCGCAAATCTGCGCATGGGGTCTCCTTGAACGATCCGATATTATCTCCGGCCTGTTTGGCGTTCGACTGATGCTCGTTGTCGCAATGGCTGGGCTGGCCAGCATCGCCTCCGCTCACCATGGTTCCCCGATCTCGGACGAAAGAAGTTTTCCGGCAGAAGATGCGCGAGCCGGCCGGCGGCGTTGTGCGCCCGTGACGTTCCCATCGTACGCAGTGTCAGATTCAGCGAATCATCGCTCGATGAAGCGCAGGGACTTGAGGCGCACCGACTGCCCGTCCTCGCCGAGGCTGAAGATCGCTTCCCGTGTAAGAGCCGTGAGGACTCGGGTACGAAGGTCGAGCGTCGCGGGGTCGAACGCGAGGATTTCTGTTGCTGGAGAGTATGACGTCTCGGCTTCAGTGAGGTCGGCTTGGAAGCGGCGGAGGTCGGCTTCAGCGAGCGCCGGAGTGAAGCGGACAAAATCCGCGAGACGCTCCGTTCTGCCTGGAAGCTTCAGGCCGAAGGACTTCCATTGGCCGTTCGATCCCCGAACATGGAGGGTGTGCCGATCCGGATTCAGGCAGACGATGAGTTCGCCTGGGGTGTAGACGCGCCAGTCATCGTTGTGACCGATCCAACCTCCGATCCTCACAAAACCGGCCTCACTCCGATCGCGAAACCTCGCCGTCCACAGATAGCCACTGCTGCCCCAGCCACGATCCTCGACGCCTTCAATGCGGATCAGCGCGCCGTTCGCGAGTGCGATCTCGCGCGAACGGTGGGCAAGCGGCTCAAAGGGCCAGGTCCCTGAGAGCGCCATGCCGACAGTCACGCTCAACGACGCCACCACCACCACCACGGGCACGCCACGGCTATTGCCACAGCGATCGAGATCCGTCTGGTTCGAAGACGCATGGATCCAGGGGCGCTACTTCAACATGTCCTGCGTAAGGACGACGGTGCCGGACGCTGGTGCCCGAAGCTTCTCCAGAGCCCTCCTCAATGAGTTGACATTGACACGCGGTATGGCGTCTCGCTCTACAAAGAAGTCCGCCTTGGCGTTGAGGTTCGAGAGAATTCGCCAGGAGTTCGGCCCTGCAGACTCCAAGAAGAGAATCCGCACTTCGCCTCGTCGATAACTGGGTCCGACCCACGCCGTTTCCGTGAATCCGAACGATTGATCCCTTCGCAATCTTCCGCTGACCGCTGCCAGCACTCTGGCGCGCGCCGTCATGGGGCCGTCGGTCGGAGTGCGGCTGTAGTTCGTATCTGCGATCTCGGCAACGACGATGACCTCGGCTTCAGGAATCAGGCTCGCCAGGTTGGGCGGCTGCCCGGCCACGCCTGGACCTGTAAGGACCTGCGCCGCCGCAATTGAGGCGATGATTCTCATCGAGGGGTTACCCACAGGCGATAGGAGCTATTAGAGCTCAGCTTGGGGTCAATAGAACGGATTGGCGTTTCGGCTCAGTCGTTTATTTCCAATGATATTGGCAATACGATTACCGGCCAGGATGCTCTTCCCCACTACGCTCGTCGGCAGCTATCCGCAACCTGACTGGCTAATCGACCGCGCGAAGCTCGCAGGGAGGTTTCCGCCGCGGGTGCGGGCCAGGGAGTTGTGGCGGATCCCGCCGGAGTTGCTGGACGAGGCGCAGAACGACGCCACGCTGCTCGCAATCAGAGCGCAGGAGGAGGCGGGGCTCGATATCATCACGGACGGCGAGATCCGCCGCGAGAGCTACTCCAATCGATTTGCCACGGCGCTCGAAGGCATCGATATCGACAATCCGGGCTCGGCGCTCGATCGCTCGGGCCATCCCAATCCCGTCCCGCGCATCGTCGGCAAGATTCGCCGGCGTCATGCCGTCGAGGTCGAGGACGTCCGGTTCCTGCGGGCGCATACGAAAAAGCCGATCAAGATCACGGTGCCAGGCCCTTTCACCATGTCGCAGCAGGCCCAGAACGACTACTACGGGACCGACGAGGAGGCGTCGCTCGATTACGCGGCCGCGGTGAACGAGGAGATCAAGGACCTCTTCGCGGCCGGCGCCGACGTCGTGCAGGTGGACGAGCCCTACATGCAGGCGCGGCCGGAAAGGGCCCGTCAGTACGGGTTGAATGCGCTCAATCGCGCGCTCGAGGGTGTGAAGGGCACGACCTGCGTGCACATCTGCTTCGGCTACGCCGCCATCATTCACGAGCGGCCGTCCGGTTACTCGTTCCTGCCCGAGCTCGCCGGTTGCAGGTGCGGTCAGGTCTCGGTCGAGACCGCGCAGTCGAATCTGGATTGTTCGGCGCTGATACCGCTGAAGGACAAGCAGATCCTGCTCGGGGTTGTCGACCTGTCCGACATGAAAGTGGAGAGCGCCGAGACGGTTGCGGGGCGGATTCGCCGCGCGCTCCCGTATGTGGCGCCCGAGCGGATCATCGTGGCCACCGACTGCGGGATGAAATATCTGCCGCGCGACGTGGCGGACGGCAAGATGCGGGCAATGGTCGCCGGGGCGCGCTTGATGCGAGAGGAGGTAGCCCGTCAGAATATTTGATTTCCAATAATATTGGAAATACCATATGCGCATGGGAAAAGTGACGGCCGCTTTGCGCGTGGCAGACGAGGTATGGATCGCCACCGCGCTTTTGCACCGGGAACAGCCGGGCGCCTCCGATTTCAGCTTGAAGGAGATCGAAGCCCGACTCGTGCGCGAGGGATTGACGGATAAGCGGCCGGGTGTCTACCCGCACTTGTCGGTGCATTGTGTGGCGAATCGCCCCCCCGACAAGGGCCGCTACCGCATGCTGTTCGAAACCGCTCCTTCGCGCCGGCGCCTGTTTCGTCCGGGAGATCCGTACCATCCGAGCCGCGAAGGAGGAAAGATCCTTCCGGATCGGACCGGGATTCCGTCGAAGTACCACCTCCTGCTCGACTGGTACGAGAGAGAGTGGGCGCCCGTCACACCCGGAGACCCGCTCCTGGCACTTGCCGCGCGCCATCGCAAGCTCTGGAAAACGATCGACCCGGACGACTACGTGAGGCAATTGCGCGAGGGGTTCGAGTGACACGGGTGTTCTGGGATACCAATGTCTTCGTGTATCTGTTCGAAGGCGGCATCTTCTCGGCGCGCGTCAAGGAAATCCGCTCGCGCATGCTCGAACGCGGCGATCAGTTGGTCACGTCGGCGCTGACGCTGGGCGAACTGCTGGTCAAACCGCTGGAACAGGGTGAAGCAGCTGTCCGCGACCACGAATCGACAATTCGTCAGATTGCGACCGTTCTGCCGTTTGACGCGGCGTGCGCGCCGCGGTACGCCGCGATACGCGCCGATCGCAGCATCAAGGCGCCCGACGCCATCCAGCTCGCGTGCGCGGCTGCAGCCGGCGTCGATTTGTTTATTACCAACGACGACCGTCTCTCGCGGAAGCACGTGCCGGAGGTCAAGTTCATCACGTCGCTGGAACGTGCATATCTGTAGCCGGGGCGGCAGCGAGCGGCTGGGGCGGTTGAAGACAAGGAATCCGCGGCAGCCCTATACGCAGGACGCCTCCTCGTAAGGCATGGCGCCCGCCGTGCGCGGCGCCCTGTGGATGGGCGGCGCGGTGCTGTCGTTCTCGGTCATGGCGATCGCCGTGCGCGAGCTGCTGCGCACCATGGGCAGCTTCGAGATCCTGTTCCTCCGCAGCGCGTGCTCGCTCGCGATCCTGCTTGCCATCCTGCCGTTCTCCGGATCGAGGGCGCTGCACACGCAACGCTTCGGCCTGCATGTGATCCGGAACGTGCTGCACTTCGGCGGCCAGTACGCATGGGTATTCGCAATCGGGATGCTCCCGCTTGCGACCGTCTTCGCGATCGAGTTCACCATGCCGGTATGGACCGCTGTCCTCGCCATCCTGATGCTGGGCGAGCGGCTGAACCGCGGCCGCGCGGTCATGCTCGCCCTGGGACTGGTGGGAATCCTCATCATCCTGAGGCCGGGGATCGCGGAGGTGTCGCCCGCAGCGCTGGTAATGCTCGCCGGCGCCTTCGTCTACGCCGCAGTCATGATCGTCACCAAGCGCCTCTCGCAGAGCGAATCGGCGCTCGCCATCCTCTTCTATATGGCCCTCGTCCAGCTCCCGCTCGGGTTCATCCCGGCGCTGTCCGGGTGGGTCGACCCTTCACTGGCCGATGCGCCCTGGGTCATCGCGGTCGGCGCCAGCGGGCTGGTCGCGCATTTCTGCATGACGCGGGCGTTCCGAATCGCCGACGCCATGATCGTCGTCCCGATCGACTTTCTCCGGATGCCGCTGATTGCCGTGGTAGGCATACTGTTCTACGGCGAGCCGCTCGACATCGCGATTCTGCTGGGGGCCGCGGTAATCTTCGCCGGGACCTATTACAGTATCCGGCGTGAGAGCCGGCGAATAAGCGGAGGAAGCACATGAAGACCATCACCCGGGCGATCCCGGTCGCCGTTCTGACGGTGGTCGTGGCGGCGGGCGCGGCGGCGCAGGACTCCCCGTCGGTGACCGCGCAGGTGAACGCGGCAAAGGCGCTGGCCGGACCCGAGTGGGCGAAGGCGGCCGACTTCTTCTGCAGCACCGAAGAACAGGTGGCGGCGATGAAGATTCTGCCGTCGGCGACGGAAGGGGATGTCGAGGGGCAGCGGGCGGAGCCGATGAAGGTCTTCGACAATCTGTACTTCATCGGACAGAAGGCGGTGACGACCTGGGCTCTCACGACGTCCGAGGGCATCGTCCTCATCGACGCCGGTTATGGCGAACGGTTCGACGACACGCTCGTGGCGGGGCTCACCAAGGTGGGATTGGATCCGCGGCGCATCCGTGCGGCGGTCATTGCGCACGAGCACGCGGATCACTTTGGCGGAGCGCGGCGCCTTCAACAGCGGTTCGGGACCACTATCTATATGTCTCGCGCCGCATGGGACGCCCTCGAGCCGAAGCCAGGCGCCCCGCCGGCGGCCGGGCCCGACGCGCCGCCGGCGCGCGGGATGGTCATCACGGATGGCCAGCCGGTGATGTTTGGGGACACGCTGCTGATTCCGGTGGCGATTCCCGGACACACGCCCGGATCGATGGGTTTCATGTTTCGGGTCACGGACGGGGCCCGGACACACATGGCGGCGCTGTTCGGTGGCAGCATCCTCAACCCGCAGCGCCGGTTCCCCGCGTCATTGTTCGAGGAATACCTGGCGTCGATTCAGCACTTCGCCGACGCGACGCGCCGGCAGCGGGTGGACGTCGAGCTGCTCAATCATCCGATCATGGATGGACTGTTCGAGCGGCTCGAGCGATTGAAGGTCCGGAAGGCGGGGGAGCCGCACCCGCTCGTCGTCGGCGAAGATTCCTACCAGCGCTTTCTCGGTGTCATGGCCGAATGCACCCGGGTGCAGCTCGCGAGGAAGCAGTGACATGCACCGCCTTCTCCGTGCTGCCTGTAACAACCCGAGACTCTACCGTTATGGGCGACCGTTAGAGGTTGACAACTCTGTTTCAGCAGACGTAAGGTGCCCGTGCCGGACAGTTTCTGATGCGGATTTTTGCCGTCGGCGCCCTGCTGCTTGTGCTGCCGTTTGGCGGCGTACGGGTCGTCTGCTTCGATTCGCCGCGGCCGGAAGCGCCGGCCTCGTCTGCCGAGGCCGAAGCGATCTCCGATTGCGAGCGCATGTGTCCGTTCCATCCGCCGGCTGACGAGCCATCTGGCCCGGCCGTGACCTCCGCGTCCGGTTCAGACGAGGGCACTGGCTGCGCGCTCTCGTCGGACTCCATGTCACTGAGCATGTTCGCGAACATCGCGGTACTTCGCCCGGTAGAGCCGCTGGAGGCTCCCGCCGGCGCATCTCCCGCCCTCGCCGCCACACAGCACATCTATCTGGAACCGGATTTATCCGGCGTCGCGCCCCCTCCCAAGCCTCTGGCCCTCTAAGCCCCTTCGGAATGCTGGAGGCGGGCCGTGAAAGCCCGCCCCGCAATTACGGGGCTATCCGGTGTACGGCGCGGACCTTAACGGTCCGCCGTTTCATCAATTCATACGACAGGAGTCGGCCATGAAGAGCTGGTTGTTCGTGTTTGCCCTCGGCTCACTCGTGCTCGCCGCGCCTTCCGCGCAGGAGCACAACCATCAGGCTCCCGCCGCTGCGAAGCCGGCGGCCGCGCCTGCGGCCATGGCGGAGCACCGCCCTGAGATCTTCTGCGGCACCATGAAGACGGGGCAGCTCTGTTCGCTCGGCACGGCAACCCTGCTCGGGCTGACGCCACAGAACAGGGAGGCGTGGCTCACCGCCGTGCGCACCTACAACCGCGAGGTCAACGCGGCGATCACCAAGCTCCAGGCGCAGGCGAAGACCACGCTCAGCCCGGCGCAGATCGCCGAAGTCAACAGCTGGTTCGCGGTCGGGATCAACCCGCAGATCAACCAGCTGCTCCTGGCCACGGCGAAGCCGGCGGGGGCGAAATGACCGACTACCGGCGGCTCGAGCAGCAGCTCTCGTCGGATCTCGGGCTGACGCGGCGGCCCGTCGCGATCGCGTTCCGCGACGCGCCGCCTCCCGGCGTGGCCCCGTTCAGGGGAACCGCGCCGTCGGGGTGCAGTTTCTGGCGTCTCGCCGCAGAGGGCGCGACGTTCGTCACGGTGCCTGCCGACCACTACAACTGTCCGATTGGTGCCTACACCCACAACATCCCGCTGCCGCCCGCGCGCGCCAAGGAGCTCGAGGGCACGCTCGGCTTCATGGCCGGCATCGGCTACGTGCGTATGGAGGAAGTGCCGGGCATCCCGGTCCTGCCGAAGTCGCCCGGCGCCGTCGTCTACGCACCGCTGGGGGACACGCCGGTCGATCCTGATGTGGTGCTGTTTTCGGGCCCGGCCGCGCGCGTCATGCTGCTGCAGGAAGCGGCGATGCGCGCCGGCATCGCGTCGAGCCTGAACACGCTCGGACGTCCCACCTGCATGGCGCTGCCCGCGGCGCTGGCGCACGGCATGGTGGCCAGCACCGGCTGCGTTGGCAACCGTGTGTACACGGCGGTGGACGAAGGAGACCTCTACGCGGCGGTGCCCGGCAGAGACCTGGCACAGCTCGCGGACGCGACTGCCACCATCCGCTCGGCGAACGCCACGCTGCTGGAGTACCACCAGGCCCGGCGTCAGCAACTGTCCACCCAGGAGACGGTATGAACGGAAGATTCGTCCGCGGCGCTGCACTCCTCCCGTTCCTGCTCCTGGCGCTGGCCATTCCAGTCGCCGTCCATGCTCAGTCGGCGGCCAACAGCGCCCAGATCGTCGGGCAGGTGGTCGATCCCACGCAGGCGGCTGTCGCCAACGTGCCGGTGATGGCGCGCAACACCAGCACCAACTATGAGCG
>Ga0190265_10002624_pt1 | contig 12090 bp, 9 predicted proteins | sample Popmic124T_FD_133135 | JGI IMG/M metagenome (GOLD analysis project Ga0190265, IMG submission 133135) | Populus adjacent soil microbial communities from riparian zone of Indian Creek, Utah, USA - 124 T | ecosystem: Environmental > Terrestrial > Soil > Riparian zone | place: USA: Utah | collected... | reverse complement strand
TCGCGCAGCTGCAGGTAGCCTTCCTCGCGGAACGCCTGCAGCGCGTTGGTCAGGAGCGGCTTGCTGATCGCTTCGCGCAGCTCGATCTCGTTGGCGAGGTACATGCGGTCGCCGACGATCAAGCTGCGCCGGACCAGGTCCTTCTCCGACAGCGGCCCCTTGAGCAGCAACGCCAGCCCGCGCGCCGCCACGCGATAGCCCTCGACGAAGTTGCGGATGATCGAGGCGTAGGTCTGCAACCAGATCAGCGCCGGCCAATCGTCGCGGCCTTCGCCCAGCGTGAGCCGCCCCTCGGGGGTCCGCGCCAGCTCGCCGCAGCCGATCATCGCCGCGATCGTGCGCTCGAAGATCTCGTCGAAGCTCGCGTCGGCATGGAAGCGGAACTCGTGCTTGAACAGCTTGGACAGGCTCTGCACCCGGTCGCGCACCACGTCGATCGCCACCGGCGGCCCCGGGTCGCACAGCAGTGACACGGCGACCAGCCCGCGCTCCACGAAGAAATGCACGATGTGGTTCTTGGTGGTGTCGAGCTCGAGCCGCTTGCGCTCGGGCACGCGGTACATGGCCTCGTCGCTCTGCGTCGCGTCGCGGCGTTCCTCGCCGTGCTCGGCGATGCCGGCGCGGTGCGTCTCGACCAGCTCCGCCTCCTCGAACAGCTGGATCGCCTCGCGGATCGCCGCCGGCCGCAGCACGCCGCCGGTGGCGATCAATGGCAGCATCCGCGCGCCCATCCCGCGCAGCGACGCGAGCAAGCGCTGGCAGCGCTCGAGCAGCTGGCCGTGGCTGATGCTGCGGCGGCGATCGCTGAGCAGCGCCATCGCGGTGAGCGCGCCGGGCGTGATCGCCGTGACGCGGTTGATCTCGTCCATGGTGCGGTTGGCCAGGCGCGTGACCAGCCCGCGGCGCTTGGCCGGTGTCAGCTCGTGGCCGTCGGGGACCTTGAGGTCGCGCCGGATCTCCTCGAGCGTGAGTGCCTGACCGAACTGCACGTCGATCCGGCCATAGCGGTGGCGCAAGACCTCGGTGCTGCGCAGCAAGCCGGCAGCGTCTTCTTTTTCCTTCTCGCCGCCGACCATCTCCTGGCCGTAGGCGCCGGTCTCGATGATGCGCTCGTAGCCGATGCTGATCGGCACGAAGTACACCTCGCGCCGCGGCAGCGAGAGCGCGGCATCGACGATCATGCCGAGCATGCCGAACTTGGGCTGCAGCAGCTTGCCGGTACGGCTGCGGCCGCCCTCGACGAACAGCTCGAGCGTGTAGCCGTCGCGCAGCAGGCGCCGCACGTAGGCCTCGACCACGACCGAGTACAGCTTGTCGCCCCGGAACGAACGGCGGATGAAGAAGCCGCCGGCGCGGCGCAGGATCGGCCCGAGCGGAAAGAACGAGAGGTTGTCTCCCGCCACGATCATCGGCATTCCGAGGTTGTGCTCGTTGAACAGAAACGAGAGCACCAGGAAGTCGACGTAGCTCTTGTGGCTGGGCAAGAGCACGATCGAGCCCTCGCGGCTCAGGTCGCGGATGCGTTGCAGGCCGACCATGTCGACCTCGATGCCGGCGTAGATGCGGTGGAACACCCGATCGAGCAGCACCTCCAGCATCTTGATCGTGGCGGTGTCGGGCGTGGCCTGCATCTCGCGCACGAGCTTGAGCACGTGGCGGTTGAGCGTGTTGCGATCCTCCACGCGCTCGCCGGCCATGTGCGCGATCGCGCTCTGTATCTTCGGGCTGCGCAGCACCTGCAGGCGCTGGCGATCGGGGCGTTGCTGCGCTGGGCCGGTCGCCGTGCGGCGCTCGCGCTCGAGCCGGCGCAGCATCGCGTACATGACGCGCCGCACCAGCACGTCGTCGGAGGTCTCGGGCTCCGTGCTCATGTAGTGCTGCAGGTCGAGCGCATCTCCGGCGCGCAGCTCGACGTGGCGGTAGTTGTAGAGCGCCTGACCGATGGTGCGGACCAGGCTCGGCCATTCGCGCGGCCCGAGCACGAAGTCGAGCAGCTGCGTGCCGTGCGTGTCGGGCCGGTTGGTCCACACGAACAGCTGCGGCACGAGCAAGATCGGCTTCTCGCGCCCGCGCTGCACCTGGATCAGCGTGCGCACGTGCTCGTCGCCCTGGCGCAGGCCGCGGCCGCCGCTCGCGCCGGCGGCGACGTCGATCACGCCCGGCGGGCGCTTGAGGAACAGCGCCGCCGAGCTGCCGTCGGCGAGCGCGTCGCTCAGCCGTTGCGTCTCGGGCATCTGCGTCGGCGCGAGCATGCGCAGCCACGGCCGCTGCTCGACGCCGATCGCTCCGAAGCTCAAGTCGTTGACGTAGCGGATGCGCGGCAGCTCGAAGCGCTTGGTCAGATGATCGAGCGCGAGGTAGTCGACGACGCTGCGGTTGCGCAGCACGTAGACGACGGTGCCGCGGCGCGCGACCTCGCGCACGCCACGCACCCACTGATCGTCGACCTGGATCTTGTCGAAGAACCAGCGATTGAGCGCGCGCAGAGCTGGGTTGGGCTCGTAGATCTTGTTGTTGAGCGGATGGCTCGACATCACGTGCTCGGCGCCGCCCTCAGGCGGACGTGCGCTCCGCCAGCACGACGTCGCGCATGTACTGGATCGTTCGCTGCAGGCCGTCCTCGAGCGGCACCTTCGGCTCCCAGCCCAGCACGCGCCGCGCCTTGGTGATGTCGGGGCAGCGCCGGGTCGGGTCGTCGACGGGCAGGGGATCGAAGCACAGCTCCGACTTGCTGCCGATCAGCTTGACCACCATCTCCGCGAGCTCCTTGATCGTGCTCTCGCGCGGGTTACCCAGGTTCACCGGTCCGGGATCCTCGGGCAGGTTCATCAGCGCGATGAAGCCCTCGATCAAGTCGCTGCAATAGCAGAAGGAGCGCGTCTGCGAGCCGTCGCCGTACATCGTGATCGGCAGCCCGCGCAGCGCTTGCAGCACGAAGTTGCTGACCACGCGCCCGTCGTCCTCGTGCATGCGCGGACCGTAGGTATTGAAGATGCGCGCGATGCGCGTGCGCACGCGGTACTGCGTGGCGTACGCGACGGTCAGCGTCTCGGCGCAGCGCTTACCTTCGTCGTAGCAGGCGCGCGGCCCGATCGGATTGACGTGGCCCCAGTAGGGCTCGACCTGCGGGTGCTCCTTGGGGTCGCCGTAGATCTCGCTGGTCGACGCGATCATGATCGGCGCACCGACCTCGCGAGCCATGTCGAGCATGTTCAGCGTGCCCTGGACGGCGGTGCGGATGGTGCGGACCGGATTGCGCTGGTAGTGAACCGGTGACGCCGGACACGCGAGATGAAAGATCTGATCGACTTCGATCACGATCGGCTGCGTCACATCGTGGCGCACCAGCTCGAAGTGCTTGTCTTCGAGTAGATGCTCGATGTTGCGGCGCTGGGCGGTGAAGAAGTTGTCTAAACAGACGACCTCGTGACCCAGGTTTAGGAGTCGTTCGCAAAGGTGAGAGCCGAGAAAGCCCGCACCGCCCGTGACCAGGATTCGCTTCCGCATGAGGGCTTACCGATATACAGGGGGTGCCCCGCACGAGGCAAATCGAAACAATCTCGTGTGCGCTGATGTCGGACAAAGGCTCCAAAGCCTTGAAACCCGAACGCGTCCCGTGCCAGCGTCCGGCTCCTGAAGGAGCAGGCGCCGATGAAAATCACCAGCGAAAGCTTCAAGCCCGGAGCTCAGATCCCCGAGCCCTTCGCGTTGTGCCGCCGGGTTGGCGATGAGCACGCGAAGAGCCACGTGGCGATGGCGGAGAACCAGAGTCCGCAGCTGTCCTGGTCCGGGCTCCCAGCCGGAACGCGGTCCCTGGTGTTGATCTGTCACGACTCGGACGCGCCGACGCGCCCCGACGACGTGAACAAGGAAGGCCGCTCCGTCCCCGCCAGCTTGCCGCGCGCCGACTTCACGCACTGGGTGCTGGTCGACCTGGCGGCAGATACCGGGTCGCTGGCCGCGGGCGCGTTCAGCAGCGCAGTGACCCCGCGCGGGAAGCCCGGTCCCGAAGGGCCGCGCGGCACGCGCCAGGGCCTGAACAGCTACACGCAGTGGTTCGAAGGCGACAACGACATGTCCGGCCGCTACTTCGGCTACGACGGTCCGTGCCCGCCCTGGAACGACGAGCTCGTGCACCACTATCACTTCACGCTCTACGCGCTCGACGTCGCGCGCTGCCCGGTCGACGGCGTGTTCACGCGCGAGCAGGTGCTCGAGGCGATCAAGGGCCACGTGCTGGGGCAAGCCAGCACCACCGGTACGTACACGCTCAACCCCAAGCTCGGGTGAGCGCGGCGATCGTGATCGAGCGCTACGTGTTTCTGCGGCTCAAGCCCGAGCACGCCACCGAGCAGAGTCGCACGGACGTGCGGGCGCGCGCCGCGGCCCTGGCGCAGGTGCCGGGCGTGCTCGCGCTGACGATCGGCGAGCCGGCAGACCAGAGCGCCCGCGGCGCGTGGGACCTGAGCCTGATCGCACGCTTCGATTCGCTCGCCGCGGTCGAGCGCTACCTCGAGCATCCCGCTCACGCCGCTTACTTCGACGCGTTCCTCGCGTCGCGCGCGGCCGTGATCAAAGCCTGGAACTTCGAGGTCTGAGCTTGCCCCGCGCTGCGATGCCAGCGTGGCAGCGAGCGCTGCAGGAGTTCATCGCACCGTACCGCGCGCAGCGCGAGGTGATCGGCGCGCTGGTCTGCGGCAGCTACGTGACCGGCGCGCCGAGCCCGCGCTCCGACCTCGACGTCGCGATCGTGCTCTCGCCGCGCGTGCAGTATCGCGAGCGTGGCAACCGCATCGTGGGCGGCTATCTGGTGGAGTACTTCGCCAATCCGCCGGCGCAGTTTCGCGCGTACTTCGCCCGCGAGCACGGGCGGAACCGCACCAACACGGCGACCATGTTCGCGACCGGACGCGTCCTGTTCGATCCGCGCGGCGCGGTGAAGACGCTGCGCGCGCAGGCGCGGCGCTGGCTGGCGCGCCCGTTCCCCCGGCCCAAGCGCGTCGAGATCGCCAGTGAGCGCTACTTCTTCTGGGATCTGCTCGACAACCTGCGCGACCTCGACGAGCGCGGCGACCCCGGCTTCACGCACGCGTACCACCACCACGTGCACGAAGTGTACGCGTTCTACGCGCGCTGCTTGCAAGCGCCGGTGCTGCCGGCCCGACAGCTGTCCGCGTACCTGACCGACGCGCGCGCGCGAAAGAAGTACTTGCTTGCCCCGTTCCCGGATCGTCGCTTCACGGTGCTGCTGCTCACGGCGCTGCGCGCACGAGAACAGCGCGCCCAGCGCCGCGCCGCGGAGGCCCTGACCCAGTACGCAACCGAACGGCTGGGCGGCTTCGAGGTCGACGGGTTCCGGTTGCGCACCCCGGTCGCGCTCTGAGAGCCGGACACGGATTCGGACACGGAATCGGTCTCGGAATCGGCCCGGACTTGCTACGCGCCCGTCACCGAGTTGTTGCCCGCTGTCGGTACACCCGGGCGCGATGGCACACGTCTTGGTCATCGAAGACGAGCGCGACCTGCAGAAGGTCCTCGAGTTCAACCTGGTCCAGGCCGGGCACGAGGTCTTGCTTTCGGGTAGTGGTACCCATGGCATCGAGCTGGCGCGCACGCACCGGCCGGACCTGGTGCTGCTCGACCTGATGCTGCCCGACCTGCCCGGCACCGAGGTGTGCCGCGTGATCAAGCGCGAGCCGAGCACGCGCGACATCGCCGTGATGATGGTCACGGCCAAGGGCGAAGAGCTCGACCGCGTGGTCGGGCTCGAGCTCGGGGCCGATGACTACGTGACCAAGCCGTTCAGCATGCGCGAGCTGCTGCTGCGCGTGGAAGCGGTGCTGCGGCGCTCGAACCTCGCGGAGCACCCGCAGGACGCGATCGCGTTCGGTTGCTTGCGCGTCGACCGCGCGGCCCACCGTGTGTGGGTCGACGAATCGGAGATCGAGCTCACGGTGATCGAGCGCAAGCTGCTGGTCACCCTCTACGATCGACGCAACCGCGTGCAGAGCCGCTCAGCGCTGCTCAGCGACGTGTGGAGCATGGACGCGGACGTCGCGACGCGCACCGTGGATACACACGTCAAGCGCTTGCGCGCGAAGCTGGGCGCGGCCGGCGACTACGTGCAGACCGTCCGCGGCGTCGGCTACCGCTTCGCGTCGACACCGGACGAGACCCAGCATCATGACGACTGACTTCTCCTGGTCCGTGTCACCGAATCGTGACCATGCCTTCACGGCGGTGGCGCGCGTCGTCTCTAGAGTAGGGGTGGAGGCTACACGCATGTTCGACATGGACGTTCGCGACGTCGACGAAGAGGAGCTGACCGTGGTGCGGCGCGCCGTGCGCCGGTTCCCGGCCCGCATCGCCGCCATCGATCTCGGCTCGAGCTCGTTTCACCTGGTGATCGCGGAGGTCACCGAGGTCGCCGGCGAGCACCGCTTTCATGTGATCGCGCGCGAGAAGGAGCGCGTGTGCCTGGGCGACAGCGTGTTCAGGTCGGGCCAGATCGACGAGGAGAGCTTCGCGCGCGGGATCGCCGCGCTGCGGCGGCTGCGCGAGGTCGCGGCGGACCACGCGCCCGAGCGCTTCCTGGTGGTGGCGACCAGCGCGATCCGCGAGGCTGCCAACGGTCGCACGTTCGTGCGCAGCGTACAGCGCTGCACCGGTTTGCCCGTGCGCGTGATCGACGGCCTGGAAGAAGCCCGGCTGGTCTGTCTCGGTGCGCGCCGCGAGATCGTCGATCCCTCGGCGCGCATCGCGCTGTTCGACTTCGGCGGCGGCTCGACCGAGGTGCTGGTCGCGGATGGCCGGGGCTGTGCTTTGACCGCGTCCCTGCCGATCGGCTCGCTGCGCTTGCGGCAGCAATGGCGTTGCTCGGAGCTGCCCACCGCGGACGAGCTCGCGACCTTGCGCGCCAGCGTGCGCACGGCGTTCGAGCCGACTTTGGCCCACGTCGCGCGGCTCGGGTTTGATCGCGTGGTGCTCGCCTGCGGCGCCGCTCGCTCGCTCTGGCGCCTCCGCGCGGCCGAGCCGGGGGGCCGGGGTGACGCGTCGGCGCTGCTCGACCGCGAGCTCTCGCTTTCGGCTCTCCTACAGCTGAGCCGCCGTCTCGGCGCGTTGAGCCCCGACGACCAGCGCGCGGTGCTCGGGCCCGAAGCGGGCGCGCCGCACTCGCTGCTGATCGGCAGTATCGTGCTGGGAGGGCTGCTCGAGCGGCTCGGCGCGGAGCAGGCGTTCGTGGCGGCCGGCGGCCTGCGCGAAGGCCTGATCGCCGACGATCTGGCGCACAACCCGCTGCACGCGGCGATCGGAATCCAGCGCAGCTGAGCGCCGGCACTTGCGGTGTTCGTGGCGAGTCGGATATGCCACGGGAGTGTCACCGCGCTGTCACATGACGGCGCTATCTGGGCTGCGATGTCGCGCATTCTGATCATCGAGGACGAGCGAGACCTGCAGAAGGTGCTCGAGTTCAATCTGGCCCAGGCCGGGCACGAGGTGATCGCCACGACCCACGGCCGGACGGGACTCGCGCTCGCGCGCGAGCGCCAGCCCGAGGTGGTGGTGCTGGATTTGATGTTGCCCGACCTGCCGGGCACCGAGGTCTGCAAGGCGCTGCGCAAGGACCCGGCGACGGCTGGTGTGTTGGTGCTGATGCTGACGGCCAAGGGCGAGGAGGTCGATCGCATCGTCGGCTTCGAGATCGGCGCCGACGACTACGTGGTCAAGCCGTTCAGCGTGCGCGAGTTGCTGCTGCGCATCGACGCGCTGCTGCGCCGCGGCAAGGACCGCGTGAAGAACGACCAGCCGGTCGAGTTCGGCTGCCTGCGCATCGATCGCGAAGCGCATCGCGTGTGGGTCGAAGGCCTGGAGATCGAGCTGACCGCGCTCGAGTTCAAGCTGCTCTCGACCCTGCTCGAGCGCAAGAACCGGGTCCAGAGCCGCGGCTCGCTGCTCTCCGACGTCTGGGGCATCGAAGCCGACATCACCACCCGCACCGTCGACACGCACGTCAAGCGCCTGCGCGAGAAGCTCGGCGTCGCAGGCGACTACGTCGAAACCGTCCGCGGCGTCGGCTACCGCTTCGCCGAAACCCCGCACGGACCTCCGCAGTGAGGCTCGGGATTAGGGCCAAGCTGTTTTTGGTTTCGCTGCTTTTGATCACGACCTCCGTGGCAGTGGCGGACTTCTACCTGACGCGCGCGCTCGAGCGCGATCTGACCGAGCGCGTGCGCAGCGAGCTGTTCGTGCGGCTCGCGTTGATCGAGCACGCGGTCGAGCTCGCCGCGCCGCGCGATGCGCAAGGCTGGGATGCGCTCGCCGACCAGCTGGGCACGCGCAGCGGTGGCCGGGTGACCGTGATCCGCAGCGACGGCGTGGTGCTGGGCGACTCCGAGCTCGACCTCGCGGGCATCGCGCGCGTCGAGAACCACGCGCATCGACCGGAGGTGGTGCAGAGCCTCGCCCGAGGCCACGGTGCCAACGTGCGCTACAGCACGACCATGCGCCTCAGCATGCTCTACGCGGCCGTGCCGTACTCGATCGCGGGCCAGCGCGCCGGGGTCGTGCGCCTGGCGCGGCCGCTCACCGAGGTCGATGCCGCGATCGCTCGCCTGCGCTCGCTGGTGCTGGGGGCCACCGTGATCGCGCTCGTCGTCGCCGTGCTGATGTCGAGCCTGGCGGCGCACTGGGTCTCGCGCAGCGTGCGCGTGCTGACGGCGGCCGCGCAGCGCATGGCCGGCGGTGATCTGGCGGCGCGCGTGCGCCCGGTCGGCCGCGACGAGATCGCCGGGCTCGGCCGGGCGCTCGATCAGCTCGCGGGGAACCTCGCGTCCGCGCTGGGTGAGCTGCGCACCGAGCGCGACCTGCTCAGCCGCGTGCTGCGCGACATGCGTGAGGGCGTGCTCCTGCTCGACCGCGAAGGGCGCGTCGCGCTCGCCAACCCCGCGCTGCGCGAGATGTTGTTGCTGGAGGCCGACCTGGTCGGGCGCTTGCTGCTCGAGCTGGTCCGCAACGCGGAGCTCAAGCGTTTGCTCGACGAAGCGGAGGAGAAGAACAGCCCCGTGTCCGGCGAGATCGAGCTCGACCGGCTCAAGCCGCGCCGGCTGCTGGTACACGCCACCGCGCTGCCCGACGACCCTGGCGGGCTGCTGGCGGTCTTCGTCGACGTGACCGACATTCGCCGGCTCGAGAGCATGCGCCGCGACTTCGTGGCCAACGTCTCGCACGAGCTGCGCACGCCGATCGCGGTGATCCGCTCGTCCGCCGAAACGGTCGCGCGCGCCATCGAGACAAGCCCCGACGCGGCGCTCGAGTTCGTGCAGATCATCGAGCGCCAGGCCGAGCGGCTGCAGCGGCTGGTCGAGGACCTGCTCGACCTTTCGAGGATCGAGTCGCGGCAGTATCGGCTCGCGCTCGAGCCCGTCGCGGTCGACGAAGCGGTGGGCCACGCGTTCGCGCTGATGCGCGAGCGCGCCGCGGGCAAACACATCCGACTCGCGAGCGAGATCACGAGCGGGACACAGGCGCGAGGGGACTACCGTGCGCTCGAGCAGGTGCTCTCCAACCTGGTCGACAATGCGGTCAAGTACGTCGGGGAAGGCGGCTCGGTGGTCGTGCGCGCCGCGCCCCAGGGCAACAAGCTGCGCATCTCGGTCGAGGACGACGGGCCAGGGATCGAGGCCAAACATCTGCCGCGCTTGTTCGAGCGCTTCTATCGCGTCGACGCCGGCCGTTCGCGCGACCTCGGCGGCACGGGGCTCGGGCTCTCGATCGTGAAGCACCTGGTCGAAGCGATGGGCGGCCAGATCGACGTGACGAGCGCGCCGGGCCGCGGAACCGTGTTCGCGTTCACGTTACCGACGACGCCGAGCGCGGTCGCCGAGCTCGTTCGCTAAGGTCGGTCGCCGAGCTGGGTCGCCGAGCCTCGGCGTGGCGCGCTCGCGGCAAGCGGATTGTCGCGCTGTCGTCACAGAACCGTCACAGAGCCAGCCTAGGGTCCGCGCAGGAGAGCCACCATGCGAACCATCGTCTTGCCCGCGAGCGCCCTGGCCGTGTTGATGCTCGGAACTTGCATGCTCGGATCGTGCTCGTCGCAATCGAGCGGAGGAGCGAACCCCGAGCCGGAAGCCAAGGGCCCGGTCCCCGTGCCGAGCACGGCCGCGCCGGAGGAACCCGCGGCCCCGAGCGCGATCGAGCTGCAGGGCGCCGGCGCCACGTTCCCGTTCCCGCTCTACTCGAAGTGGATGTCCGAGTACCAAAAGCTCCACGAGAACGTGCGCATCAACTACCAGTCGATCGGCTCGGGCGGCGGCATCCGCCAGATCACCGAGCGTACGGTCGACTTCGGCGCGACCGACGCGCCGATGAAGGAAGAGGAGCTGCAGAAGGCACCCGGTAAGCTGATCCACATTCCGACCACGCTCGGCGCGGTGGTGATCGCGTACAACCTGGAAGGCGTCACCGGGCTCAAGCTCTCGCCGGAAGTGATCGCGGGGATCTTCCTCGGCGAGATCAAGCAGTGGAACGACGGCAAGATCGTCAAGCTCAACGCCGGCGTGAAGCTGCCCGCGGAGCCGATCGCGGTGGCCTATCGCTCCGACGGAAGCGGCACGACCTCGGTGCTCACCGAGTATCTGGCGAAGGTCAGCCCCGCGTGGAAGGACAAGGTCGGCGCGGGCAAGAGCGTGAAGTTCCCGGTCGGCATGGGCGCCAAGGGCAACGAAGGCGTCGCCGGTCAGCTGAAGATCACGCCCGGCACCGTCGGCTACGTCGAGCTCGCGTACGCGAAGCAGACCGGTCTCGCCTTTGCGGCGATCAAGAACTCGACGGGCAGCTTCGTCGAGCCGGCGCTCGCGGGCATCAGCGCGGCCGCGGCGAGCGTGGCGACCAGCATGCCCGAGGACATGCGCGTATCGATCGTCGATGCGCCGGGCGACGCGGCCTATCCCATCTCCGCGTTCACGTACATCCTGGTCTACGAGGAGCAGGCCGACGCGGCCAAGGGCAAGGCGCTCGCGCAGTTCCTGTGGTGGGCGGTGCACGAAGGCCAGACGTTCGGCGCCGACCTGCACTATGCGCCGCTGCCGGCGGAGTTGGTCACCAAGGTCGAGGGCAAGCTCAAGGCGCTCAAGGCTGGCGGACAAGTGCTGCTCGCGGGTCTGTGAGCGCTTGGACCGGGAGCCGGCGATGAACCAGGCCAGCACGACGCAGATGGCGACGCCTTCCCGCGGACGCTTCTGGTCTGGACGCCTGCGCTTCGGCGGTGACGTCAACACCGGTGACCGGATCTTTCGGCTGGTCACCGGCGGCTTCGCGGTGGGCTCCGTGCTGACCTTGGTGGCGATGGCGCTGCAGATGCTGCGCGCATCGAGCCAGAGCCTCGGGCACTTCGGCTTCTCCTTCGTCTCGGGCAGTAACTGGGATCCGGTGCGCGATCACTACGGCGCGCTGCCGTTCGTCTACGGCACGGTCGTGTCCTCGCTGCTCGCGCTGGTGTTCGCGATCCCGGTCGCGCTCGGCGTGTCGATCTATCTGTCCGAGCTCGCTCCCAATTTCATTCGCCGGCCGCTCGGCTTCGTGGTCGAGTTGCTCGCGGCGATCCCCAGCGTGGTCTACGGGCTGTGGGGCATCTTCGTGCTGATCCCGTTCCTGCGCGAAGACATTCAACCCGCGCTCGGCCAGGCGCTCGGCTTCACGCCGTTCTTCTCCGGACCGCCGCGCGGGTTCGGCATGCTCGCGGCCGGGCTCGTGCTCGCGATCATGATCCTGCCGACGATCGCCTCGGTCAGCCGCGACGTGCTGCGCGCCGTCCCGATGGTGTACCGCGAGGGTGCGCTCGCGCTCGGCGCGACGCGCTGGGAGACGGTGTGGACCGCGGTCCTGCCCTCGGCGCGCTCGGGCGTGGTCGGCGCGATCATCCTCGGCCTCGGCCGCGCGCTCGGCGAGACGATGGCGGTGACCATGGTGATCGGCAATCGCGCCGAGATCTCCGCCTCGCTGTTCGCGCCGAGCTCGACGATGGCCAGCGTGATCGCCAACGAGTACACGGAGGCTGCCAGCGACCTGTACCTGTCGGCGCTCTCGGAGCTA
>Ga0190265_10002622_pt1 | contig 12096 bp, 12 predicted proteins | sample Popmic124T_FD_133135 | JGI IMG/M metagenome (GOLD analysis project Ga0190265, IMG submission 133135) | Populus adjacent soil microbial communities from riparian zone of Indian Creek, Utah, USA - 124 T | ecosystem: Environmental > Terrestrial > Soil > Riparian zone | place: USA: Utah | collected... | reverse complement strand
TTGAGGTTCCCCGGTTCACGTCACTGCCGTGGATCGTCGCACGTTGTGGTTTCGTCGCCATCGTCCCTATCGATGGCTTTGCGGCACTGGCACTTCCCGCGGGGGCCAAACTCCTCGAACTGCCCCTGCCCTCGCCCACCACAGCCGTGCACCTCATCTCACCCCACGATGCCGGTGCGACATCCGCGACGGCGTGGTTCCTCGACACGATGCGCTCGACCCTCGCCAGGTGAGATGCCGATCGACGGCAGGTCATCGCGGTCGGAGCGCCTCAGCTGAACTCCCCTTCGGCTGTTTCGATGATCTCCCGCATGGCTTGGACTGTGATCTCGTCCTGCTCTCCGTCGACCCACTCGTGGACCGTGAAGGGAACGCCCAGGCCGTCGAGATAGTCGGCAGTCTTCTCCAGCCTGGGTACGACCTCGATGTGATCGTTGCCGAAGAGCGCGGCGGTGTACACCGGCTTGCCAGCGCGGATCGCGCGCCGCAGCTCAACGGTGGAGCGCCCGGTGAGGCGATAAAGGGATTTCAGCACCTCGCTGCCGAAGTCGGGCATTCCGGAGATGGTGAGAGAGAGGGCATTCTCGGGCAGGGTCACCACCTCATCACACCAGGTGATGCTGTGAGCACGGAGGGTCCCTCTCACCGGTCGGTCACAGTCAGCCCGAGAAAAAATGGGCGAGCGCGTTCGTCAGCGCGTCGGGTGCCTCTTCGGCGACGTGGTGTCCGGAGTCGATGCCGTAGCCGCGCACGTCCGTCGCCCAGTCTCTCCAGATCCTCAGTGGATCACCGTAGAGCTGTTCGAGGTCATCACGAATTGACCAGAGCACCAGGAGAGGAACGAGGAGGCGACGACCCGCAGACTTATCGGCTTCTTCGTGGGCGCGATCGATAGTGAGTCCGGCACGGTAGTCCTCGAGCATCGCCCGCACCACTTGCGGGTCGCGGATGGCGCGCAGCCATTCGGTGTAGTTCTCGGATCCCATTGACTCCGGGTCGCCGACGTACCAGCGGTCGGGGTCCGCGTTGATGACGCGCTCGGGAATGTCAGGTTGCGCGAAGAAGAACCAGTGCCACCACATCGTCGCGAATCGGGCGTCCGCGCGGGCGAGGTGCTCGCTGATGGGAATGCAGTCCAGCAGAGCGAGATGATCGATCCGATGCTCGTGATCGAGCGCCAGCGCAGAGCGACGTAGCTCCCGCGATCGTGCCCCACCAGATGAAAACGGTCGTAACCGAGCGCGGTCATCAACTGCGCCATGTCACCGGCGACAGCGCGTTTCGAGTGGGCGCTGTGATCTGTTGTCGGCCTCGGTCCCGTGGAGCGACCGTACCCCGTCAGATCGGGGCAGATCACCGTGAAGCCCGCCGAGACCAGTCGAGGAGCGACCCTGTGCCACGTCGCTCCAGTGCGAGGATGCCCGTGCAGGAGCAAGACCGGCGGGCCGTCTCCCCCGTGCCTGACATGCAAAACGGCGTTGTCGACAGCGAGGTCCTCAACCCTGAAGTTCGTGAACACGGGTCCATCCTGCCCGGGCCGCTGCCGTTCGGTCCTTGCCACGGCCCTCGTCCACGCACAGATTGAACCGAGGATTGTCGCGACCCGCGTGCTACGGCGGCGGGAGAATTGAGCCATGTCACGACGCAAGGACGGAAGACCTCGGTCGCTCACGCATGCGATGAATCGACGTTCAGGAGCGACGCCGACTGAGCAGGTCGCCAAGAAACGGCATCCCGTGTCGTTCTCCGATCCAGCGCAGCATGTGCCGGCGGGGCTGAACACGGACGAGTTCATCCTGCGCCCCATCATGGCTGCAGATGCCGCGCGTGATCATGAGGCAGTCATGGAGACGCGTGCGGACCTGCGTGTATGGGAGCAGTCTTCCTGGCCCGACGACGCTTTCACCGTCGAGGCGAACCGTGAAGATCTCGCCGATCTCGAGCGACGGCATGCGGAGCGTCGCGCGTTCACGTACACGGTGCTGGATCCGGACGGCACCGACTGCCTCGGCTGCGTCTACATCTTTCCCACAACCGCCACGTTCCTCACGAGAGCCACCGTGACCCCCATCGTCGAACACGCGGTATGGGCGGAGGTCGATGCGGTCGTCTACTTCTGGGTCCGCAAGTCGCGGATCTCATCAGGTCTGGACTTCCGTCTGCTGGAGGCGCTTCGGTCATGGCTGGCCGAGGAGTGGGCGTTCGTGCGCACCGTGTTCGTGACCAATGAGCAGTTCGAGCAACAGGTTCGGTTGTTAGATCGTGCTCGCATGCACCTGCGCTTCGAGCTGAGAGAGCCGGGTAAGCCCGGGACATACCTCGTCTACGCGTGAAGTGCGGCCATTTGCTGACCGGTCGCGGAGTGCTCGCGGAGTTGTTCGTCCTACCGGTCACGAAGGTCGACAGAACCCGCAGTTCGCTCCTGGTGAGCGGGCGTGGTGACGGCAGAGCGGGTGTCCTCTGACTGCGAGGGGCTCGGGGGTGCCATGGCTGGAGCGCTGGTGGGCCATACGGCGCGGAGGATCTGGATGGTGGAGTCGAGGTCGACGCCGATGCGGATGCTGGTTTCGACGAGCTTATTGACAGCGTCCAGAACGGGGCGGCGGGTGGCGGTGGCTGTCGTGCTGACGCGGGTCCCGCCCCCGGTGCGGGTAACCAACAGCCCTTCGGCTTCCAGCGCTCGGTAAGCCTTCGCTGCGGTGCCGGGCGCGACTGCGAGGTCCTTGGCGAGTTGTCGAACGGACGGCAGCCTGTCGTCGCCCGCGAGTTGGCCGGAGGCGATGAGCCCTCGGATCTGGTCTCGGATCTGATCCGCGGGTGGTGCAGATCCAGACAAGCGGATGATCATGATCCGACTATTACCCGTGTTGGGTGGCGCACACCGACGGCGGTGAGTGCGACCGTGCCCCACATCGCCACACCGAGCGCTGCCGCTACGTACGATGCGCCGATGAATACGGGCACCATGGCAGCGACCGGTGTCGCCAGCGTTATGCGTCCGAGGTCTGAGGACATCGATGCGGCAAGCGAAGCTGTACCGGCGAGGGATTGCATGATCAGCCCCAGGTGAATCAACAGAGCGCCCGTCGCGACCGTGACGACGTTTCGCGAGCGAAGGGTGCGGGTCCGGGCATCCTGTTCGTGGTCGAGAGAGAGTGGCGGGCGGGCGATGAGCACCAGGCTTCCCGCCGCGGTCGCGGCCAGCAGCGCGATCGCGAGCAGCGCGGGCAGTGAGTAGAACCACCCGTAGATCGCGGTTGCCATTGTGTTCTCGCCGCTGATCTCGACGACGTACATGTCGTACCGTCCCGTTGTCGCGGCCGGCTGCGACGCCGCCCCCGCAAGGAGTGTGATCAGGAGGATCAGGGCGGCCACTGCGGCGGGCGGAATGAGCCATCGCGGCCGTGTGAATCGGAACGCGCCCCGCGGCGCCAACTCCGCCACGCCCGCACCTCGGCGGGAACGGATCGGGAAGGCGAGCAGCACTACGCCCAGGATCCCGACCACCAGCGGAATGATGTAACGGTTGTCGAAATACCAGATCACGAACTCAACGGTCGGGTGGATCGGGATCAGCAGCGACATACTCCCGGCGAACCGAATGAGAACTTCAGCCAGCACGCCGAGAAGTCCCGCCAGAAGCGTGACCACTGCGACCACGCCGACCAGCGAGCGCATGGCGCGACGCCGGATAAGCCACCACAAGACCGCGAGCACCACGCCAGCGAGCGGTGGCCCGAACACCGAAATCAGCAACGACGGCATCATTGCACTCTCCTTCTTGTATCAACACGACGATACACTTATGTAGCAGCCGATTGCTACATCCGCGAGCCACGTTGCGGCCTGGTGGTGGCGCGCGGAGCGTCCGACCGTGCTCACATTTCGTTGGGCGTGGGATCCGGTGCCCTTACGCTGTCGCCGGTGCTCCGTCCACCCCTTGGTATGCGAGCCTCACAACCGTCAAGGTGAGATGTGCGATTCACGGATGAACTCGGCGCCTGGGTGGCGCAACAACGCTGGTACGCGGGCAAGAGTCACGCGCCTCGATTCCGGGTCCTCGACGCCCAAACCGTCCCGGGGGCCACGCGCTACCTGCTCATGGACGACGCGGGAACGCTGCCGGCGCTCTACCACGTTCCCCTTGCGCTCGTCGCGGAGCCGAGCGAGCCCAACGCGGTCGTCCGTCGCGACGACGCCGGCTGTCTGATCGATGCGACGCGGCATCCCGAATTCGCCATCGGCATGCTCGCGCAGATGGGAGTCGACGTCAGCCACGTGACGGGCTTCCGAACGCTCACGGGTGAGCAGTCCAACACGTCCATCGTGTTCGACGAGAACGGACGGCCGACGATCATCCTCAAGCTCTTCCGCACCCTCCACCACGGCGAGAATCCCGACGTCACTGTGCAGCGCGTGCTGAGCGACGCGGGGTCGCCGTTCGTGCCGCGATTCCTCGGAGACCTTGACGCCGAGTGGCCGGATGTCGGCCGCGAATCCGGCGACGCGCGCGGCACGCTGGGCTTCGCGCAGGAATTTCTCCCGGGCGTGCAGGACGGGTGGGCGGTCGCACTCGAGGCCGCGCGTGACGGATACGACTTCACCGAGGCGGCAAGAGACCTCGGAACCGCGGTCGCGGGGGTGCACGGCGCTCTCGGTGAAGCACTTGAGACGGCGGATGCCGGACCCGATGAGGTCACGTCCACGTGGACTTCCTGGCGGCAACGGCTCGCAATCGCCGCCGCCGAAGTGCCCGCCGTGGCTGACCGCGCTGCTGGGATCGACGAGGTGTACCGCGCCGCCCTTGAGCGCGCGTGGCCGCGGCTGCAGCGGATACACGGTGACTTGCATCTCGGGCAGGTGCTGGCGGTGCCCGACGGCGGGTGGCGCATCGTCGATTTCGAAGGCGAGCCCCTTCGCCCCATGGAGGAACGCGCGATTCCCGACCTGCCTCCCCGCGATGTTGCCGGGATGCTGCGGTCCTTCGACTACGCGAGCGCGGTCGCCGCCGGACCTGACGCGAGCGGCTGGGCCGCGGCGTGCAAAGCCGCGTTCGTCGACGCATACGCCGGGGCCACAGGGTCCATCGAGCTCGATCCCGTCTTGCTGCGAGCGCTCATTCTCGACAAGGCGGTCTACGAGTCGATCTACGAGGCGCGCAACCGCCCGGACTGGCTGCCGGTGCCGCTGGCGGGCATCGACGCCGCGCTCGCCTGAGCCGCTCGCCCGTGGGTCCGGCTTACTCGGCTCCGGGTTGATCGGCGGGGGCGTCCGCGGGCTCCAGCATAAGAAACATCGCTCCGTAGGCCGGCAGTGAGACCGAAAAGCTGCGCAGATCGTCGACGCTCCCGACCCTGTCGCCGGATGCCGCGTCCACGACGTCGCTGCCGGGCACCAGCTGTTCCGACCGCACGGTGCCCTCGGTCGGAACGTGCGAGAAGTTCACCACTGTCACCTGAATCGGCGCATCCGCGTGCGCGTCGCCGTCGTCGAGGCGGTGGACGAGCACCAGCATTCCGGCGTGCGCGACCTCGGGGATGTCCACCTGCGACGCCGTCGCGATGCCGTACTCCCGCCGCAGGCGGAGGATATCGGCGAGACGAGAGGCGAACGACGCGGGGTCGCCCAGCTGCGCCGGGAGCGGGCCGTAGAGTGCACGCCCGCGTGGCATACCCGCCGCGGAACGCGTCGCCTTCGGATCGGCATCCAACAGATCGTGGGCCCCACGCTCGATCCACCGGGTGTCGCCGGCCGCGATGAGATCGGCGACCTCATCGCTCGGGACGGTGAGCATGCCGGTGAGATCCCATCCGGACAGTGCGAAGACACCGGGCTGCCACGCGTTGTAGGCGCAGAGCAGGAGGTGCGCGTCGCGGATGGCGAGGATGTCATCTCCTGTGATGTCGTCGAGACGCGTGATACCGCGCGTTGCCGCGATGAGCGAGGCAGCGGTGCAGGCGATGCCGTTCTGCGTGAAGACGCGGTTGTAGTCGGCCGCGCCGGTGAGGCTCGCGGTGAGGTCGGCGCGCACCTCCTCGGCGAGTTGACTGCCCGAGATCTCGCGTCCACGGAAACCGAAGGATTCGTCACCGTGGCGGGTCGCCCAGTGGACCAGTTCGTACGTGAGCTCGTCGTGGTTCTGCAGCCCGTGGACAAGCTGCACGGGCTGCACGCCGAGCCGGAGCGACGTGGTGAGCGCAAGCCGGAGGAATTCGGTCTGCCCCGTCGCGAGGGCGTGGTGATAACCCGGTCGCCCGATGAAGTCGTAGGAGAGGTCGGCTCCGACGGCCCCGGTGTCGCGGATGTCCTCGATCGTGAGGTTGAGCTCCTGGAAGCTGAAGCCGCCGACCTTGCGCACCATTCCGGCGATGATGTGGTTCGCCGCGTGGGAGAGCGGATGCCCCTCGGACCACGCCGGAAGGCCTTCGGCACTCTTCTCCACGCCGAGAAAGCCGTTCGCGTCCAGGCGCAGCGCACTGGTACCGAGTTCGCCGAGTGAATGCAGGGCGTCGCCGATAACGAGTCGCATTCCCGCGAAAGTGGGGTCGAGCCAGTTGATCGATGGCTGCCCCTGCTTGAAGTAGTGGAGGTAGACCCACCGGCGCGTGACGCCGTCGGGGCCGGTCACGGGAGCCGTCGCGCTCCAGTTGGTCTCCTTCACGCCGGGCGTGTAGAAGATGACGCGCTGAAGTGCGCCGATGATGTAGCCGTGCTCCGCGAGATCGTGCTCGGTGGCGGGGTCGAGATTGACGCTGTCGGCGCCCTCAGGCACTTCAGGAAGGAACGACCAGTCCTCGGGCGGGATCTCGATCATGTGGTAGATCCCGGGATAATCCTTGTATCCCATCTCGGCGAGCCGGAAGTCTGCTCCCTTCCCCGTGTGCCCGGGCACGATGTCGTCGATGATGCTGCCGCCGTGGGTATCGGCGACATCACACAGAGCACGGAACTCGTCCTCGGTGCCGAATGCCGGGTCGATCTGCGTGCTGATGCGATCGAAATGCCCGTCGACGCTCGGGGTCTCCAGCCATCCGGCAATACCGCCCGCGCGTTTGACCGGGCCAGTGTGCACCGCCGTGATCCCGATGCGTTCGAAGGAGGCCCACAACTCCTCGTCGCCGAGCGCCGCCAGGAACGACTGCCCCGGCCGGGTGATGAGCGAGATCGGGTACGCCGTGAACCACACGTCGCTTGTCGCTATCGCGCGTCGCGCGTCCGGACGGGCGTAGGCATTGCGCCACATCGTGGGCTGCCCGGAGAGCTGGCGGGCCAGGACGTCGGCATCCTTGAGCATCGCCTGCCGTACCAGCCATTCGACGTATGACGGGTTGGTGCCGTTCGCCGTGCGCGGATCGGTCGTGATGCGCCGCACACTGCTGCCACGGAGGTGGTCGCGCGGGCGCAACCGCCGCGGTCGCGCGGGATAACGCTGCTCGTCATAACTGATCTCGGGCGTCTCGGAATCAGGTTCCTCGCCGTCGACAGCATCCATTCCGGCCAGGTCGATGGGGCCGGTGTACAGGTGCTCCGGCGTTTGCTCGTCTTGCGCCATGCCTCAACGCTAGATGCCTGGCCTCTCGGCCACGAGGGACTGGTGCGCACGTTCGCCAGGGACTATGGGGGTGGACGCCGGAGATGCGTGGCAACCCTCGCGGATGCCCCGTCGGTCCGCATCGTTCTCACGGGCGGATGCGGATGACGGTCTTTCCGTTGGTCGGTTCGGTGGGGTTGAGCGCGGCGACGGCGGCGCTCAGGGAACCTCAGGCTGGTCCATGTCCGGTATGACCGGTGACCACTCCGGGGTGTTCCGCGTCGATGAGATCTGCATAGTTCGGATTGCGCTCGATGAACGTGGCGACGACCGGACAGAAGTTGGTGACGGTCTTCCCGTGTTCGCGGACGTCATCGAGAACGCGGCGAATCAGATCAGTGGCGATGCCCTTGCCACGGAACTCGGGGAACACCGAGACAGCCAGCAGCACGATCCGGTCGTCACCGACGACGTTGTACGTCACTCCGCCGACGGGGTGGTCGCCGGTGATCGCGTCGTAGATGCCGGTCGTCTCATCGTTGACGAGACGGAAGTCGACCTCTCGGTCACCGGGAGCGTCGACGGACGCGTCGATGAGGACCGCGTGCCCGAGTGATCTCGTCGGATCGAGACGTTCGGGCTTGTCATTGTGCTCGGCGGTGTCCTCTGGAGGGCCAGACAAGGGATGCTGTTTGGTGTAGTCGGGACGTGGCGGCTGCCTTCTCTGGTGCGCGAACTCGCCGCCTTGACGCCCGCCGTAGGGTCGGCCGTGGTCGGCGTACTCGTCACGGGCGAACACGAGCCGCCACGGGCCTGCCGTGAAGTGAGCGCCGGTCCGGAGGATTTCCGATCGATCCTCTCCGGCACCGGCCCGCGTTCGCGCGTTCGTCTCACCGTGGCCGAACATGGTCAGGAGGTATTCGTCGGTCTGGTCATGTGTGACGGTGGCGTGCAGCGGGTCGGCCGCTGTCAGCACGACGTCGACATCCGTGGAGGATCCGATGCGGGTCACATCCCCGCTGATCTCGTGAACGTATCGGTCGTACTCGCTCGTGACCAGAAGGCGAGGATGCCCCGCACCCCACCCTGCGTGTGTGGTGGTCGGCTTGTATGCCCCGGAAGCCGCAGCCCGATCAGACATGAGGGGCACCGCCCTCGCGTGTGCTGGCGCGCCTGGTCACGCCCGGATGCTTCGGATCGATGAGGTCTGCGTATTCAGGGTTGTGTTCGATGAAGGTGCGCACGACCGGGCAGAGGACGGTCACCGTCTTGCGCCGCGTTCGCACGTCATCCAGGACACGGCGGATGAGCTCCGTGCCGATGCCTTGCTTGCGGTACTCCGGATACACCGAGGTCCCCAGCAGCACGATCCGGTCGCCGGCGGTGTTGTACGGGAGTCCTGCGATCTCCGTGTCGCCGACGATCGCCTCGTAAATGCCGGCTGCCTCATCATTGACGACGTAGAAGTTGATCTCAGGGGCGTGAGAGTCATCGATGACCTCATCGATGAGGACTGTCTGATCCTGAGTGAGGGTGCCCTTCCCGTCCGGGTAACCGGCCTGATCAGGGTACTCGAAGGCGTAGCGGATTGGGTCGGTCATCGTTGTGTTCCTTCGCTGCTCGTTCATCATGAGTGCGTCCTCCTACGGGCGCACCCGGACAATGGTCTTTCCCTTGACGCGCTCGGTCGGGTTGAACGCGGCGACCGCATCCTCGAGCGCTGCGACCTGGCCGACGTTCGTCTGCAGCCGTCCGTCACGGACGCGTTGCACGATCTCGCCGAGTTGTGTGCGATCGGCTTCGACGACGAAATCCACCGCCAGCCCGTCCTTCGGCTGCGCCTCTGGCGGGCCGGCTATCGTCACCAGCATCCCTCCCGCACGAACCAGTGCCGCTGACCGCTTGCCGATGTCGCCGCCGATCACATCGAACACGAGGTCGACACCGCCGACATCTTCCAGTTGGTCGTCGTCGAGGTCGACGAACTCCTGGGCGCCGAAACCGAGAGCGGCCGTTCGGTCGGCGGGGCGTCCGGTGCCGATGACGTACGCGCCCGCCTCACGTGCCAACTGTGTGACGACCGAGCCGACGCCTCCGGCGGCGCCGTGCACCAGGACGCTCTGCCCGGCCGCGAAGCGGCCGTGCACGAACAGACCCTGCCATGCCGTCAGGCCCGAGATCGGCAGACTCGCACCCACCGTGAAGTCCACATCGCCCGGCAGCGGTGCGAGATTGCGTGCCTCGACGACCACGTATTCGGCCAGTGTGCCATCGCGATCCCACGCCGAGAGCCCGAATACCCGCTGACCGACCGTCAAGCCCCTGGTGCCGTAGCCCAGGGCGCTCACCACGCCGGCAACTTCGTGGCCGGGAATCGACGGCGTGCGGTTGCGGCCGAGATGATCAACCCAGGTTCCCGGCCAGGTCAGCTCACCCGGGGTGAATCCCGACGCATGCACCTCGATGAGGACATCGTTGCCTCCGGCTTGCGGGTTCGGACGCTCGGCGAGCGTCATCCCTGCTGTTCCGGCAGTCTCGTCCGTCACCACGATCGCCTTCATCGTGCACCTCTCTGTCCTCGAGCTCCTGAGCGCGCGGCACGCCCTCTGTCGCCAGAACCGGAGGGAGCTACCGCGAAGCGTCCTCGGGAATCGTCGTCGAGGCACGCCAACAGTCTAAGACGAATTGGACGCTAGAGTCCAGAGTGATGCGACAGAGCGTCGGCGCTTCGGCTCAAGTAGCAGACAGGTTCTCGATGTGGTTGAGGGCCATGTCGATCGAGGTGGCCATCGGAGTCACATCCCGCGCCGTCTGCGCGAGCATGTATCCGCCCTGAACGGCACCCATGAGACCTATCGCCAGCGTTTCCACCGCCGCGTCTGCGGGCAGCGCTCCCGTCCGCTGGAGTCGGTGCAGTACGTCGACGAGAAGTCCCTGCCACTGCGCAAAGAGCTGTTCCAGGGCGAGTCGGGCGACATCGTCGTGGTCGGAGACGGCGGAGGCGAGCGAGCCGAGTGCGCACCCGTACGCGCCATGGCGGAGGGCGTTGTTGCGCACGAGCTGATCCCGCCAGCGCCTCAAGCCGGCGATCGTCGACACGCGCCCTAGGGCGTCGCGTTCACGCTGGATGACGCGCTCCCCCGTGAGGTCGATGACGGCGCGGACCAGCATGTCCTTGCCGGAGAAATGATGGTAGAGCTGAGACTTGCTCACACCGCTCGCGACAACCACGTCGTCGAGCGTGGTCGCTGCAACTCCTCGGACGTACATCAAGTCAGCTGCCGCCGTCACGATCCGCACACGCGTCTTAGCTCCCCGCGCTGTCAGGCGTCTTCCGTTCAGCGCCTCGGCCGAAGTCATCACAACCTCATGGTACCGAGGGTGCCATTCAGGCTCCCCCAGGTCACCGCGGAATTTTCGAGCGCCAGAGCGGCACCGCGTGCGGGATCGAGCGCGGCATCCAGCGGCCGACGTGTCCAGCGACGCGACCGAGGATGCGGCCCCGTGAAGCGCCGCCGATGGCATCCGAGTCTCCACTGCCCATTCTTTTGGACGAACGCGTCCACTCGGAGAGACGGTGCTCGTCGGCTCGGACGCGGGAGAGTCCGTGATGGGTCCTGTATGAAAGTTGCTCTTCCATTTCAGCGGCCGATGTAGAGATGGTCAGGCTGGTTCCGTCTCCTATCTGAAGCGGCCAGAATGGGCCGCACCGAACGGGAGGCTGTCATGGCCAAGTACCTGATGCTCAAGCACTACCGGGGTGTACCGCCCGCGGTGAACGCGGTCCCGATGGATCAGCTCACCCCAGATGAGTGGGCCGCGCACCTGCAGTACATGCAGGACATGGAGGCGCGGCTCATCGCATCTGGCGAACTGGTCTCCTCGGAGGCGCTCTCGATGGGGGGCGCGTGGGTCCGTTTCGATGGCGAGGGGCGACCGCCCGTCGTCGACGGTCCGTTCGCCGAGACGAAGGACCTCATTGCGGGTTGGATGCTCATCCAAGTCGACTCCTACCAGCGGGCGCTCGAGCTTGCCTCCGAGCTGTCGGCTGCTCCGTGGGCGGGCGGAACGCCCCTGGGTGAGTGGCTGGAGCTGCGTGAGGTGATGAGCGCGCCACCTGCCGACGTCGGGTGACACCGGTGGACGCGTCGGCACTGCGCCGTGCGATTCCGGAGGTCGTCGGCATTCTCGTTCGGCGCGGCGCGGACTTCGCGTCCGCCGAGGATGCGGTGCAGACCGCCCTCGCGCGAGCACTCGAGCGACCGGTCCTCCAAACGGTGCGCGACATACGCGCGTGGCTCGTCACGGTCGCGTGGCATGCGTTCCTCGATCAGGTGCGCAGCGATGCGGCGCGCGACGCCCGGGAGGAGCGGCTCGCGCAAGAGCCTGAACCTGGCCCGGTGCCGCAGCGTGACGACACACTCGGGCTCTATTTCCTGTGCACCCATCCGTTGCTCACCTCGACGTCGGCCATCGCGCTCACGTTGCGTGCGGTCGCCGGACTGACAACGCGGCAGATCGCGGATGCCTTTCTCGTGCCGGAGCCGACGATGGCACAGCGCATC
>Ga0190265_10002621_pt1 | contig 12096 bp, 10 predicted proteins | sample Popmic124T_FD_133135 | JGI IMG/M metagenome (GOLD analysis project Ga0190265, IMG submission 133135) | Populus adjacent soil microbial communities from riparian zone of Indian Creek, Utah, USA - 124 T | ecosystem: Environmental > Terrestrial > Soil > Riparian zone | place: USA: Utah | collected... | reverse complement strand
CTCGACGAAAGCCTGCCCCTGACGCCCGGCGAGTGGAACGAATGGGGCAATCCGATCACCGACCGGACCGTGTTCGAATATCTCAGAAGCTACAGCCCCTACGACAATGTCCGCGCCCAGGCTTACCCGCCGATGCTGATCACCGGCGGTCTCAACGATCCGCGCGTCACCTATTGGGAGCCGGCCAAATGGTCGGCGCGGCTGCGCGCGACGCGGACCGACACCAACCTCCAGCTCCTCAAGATCAACATGGGCGCCGGCCATGGCGGGCGCTCGGGGCGATGGACCCGGCTACAGGAGGTGGCCGAGGCCTATGCCTTCATCCTGACCCAGATGGGAGCGGCGGAGCGGCGGTGACTCCGTTCGAGAAACGCATCACCGCGCAGCCGGGGGACATTGACGAGCTCGGCCACGTCAACAATGCCGCATGGGTGCGCTGGATCCAGGACATGGCGACGGCGCATTGGCACGCGGTCGCGCCGAGCGCCCATGTCGACGCCTATGTCTGGGTCGTGATCCGGCACGAGATCGACTATCTGCGCGCCGTCGGCCCGGGCGAAACGGTGACCGGGCGGACCTGGGTCGGCGAACCGCCCAAGGGGGCGCGCTTCGACCGCCATGTCGAGTTCGTCGGCGGCGACGGCAAGGTCCGGGTGCGCGCCCGCACCACCTGGGCGATCGTCGACAAGGCGAGCGGCCGCCCGCTGCGCGTGCCGCCCGAAGTCGCGGCGCCTTTCCTCGCCTAGAAGCTCTTGATCGCCTTCACGATGCTCGGATAGGCGCGGCCGCTGACCGCGAAGCCCATGTGGCTGCAGTCGAGCTCGACCTGCCGGTCGCTCTCGTGGGCCAGCCCGCGCGTGCAGGCGACCGCGACAATGCCGTCGCGGCGCGACCACAAGGCGAGCGTCGGCACCGGCGGCTTCTCCGAGAGCGTTGCATCGATAGGCGGATCATCGACCGGGTGCCCGGCGATCCATTCGTACAGGCGCCAGACATTGTTGGCGCGCGGGTCGCCCGAAAAAGGCGAGCCAAGGGTGATCACTCTCTCGACCAGGTCCGGGCGCAGCTTGGCGAGCTCGCGGGCGAAGACCCCGCCGAGGCTCCAGCCGACCAGGATGACCTTGCCGCCCTTGCCGAACCCCTCCACCCGCTCGGCGAGCCGCTCGCGCGTGTCGGCCTTGACGCCGAGATTCATGCCCATGCCCCAACCGGTGACGCGATAGCCAGCCCCGGCGAGCGCGCGTTGCAGGCCCAAGGTGGTGCGGTCGTTGGCGACGAAGCCGGGGATGACCATCAGCCTGGGGCCGTCCTCGGGCCCGCGCTCGCCGAGCTTCCCGAACGAGCGGTAGAAGCGCGCCCATAGAGCCGGCCCCTCGAGCAGGAACCGGCGCAGCGGCGGCTTTGCCTCGTCAGAGATAGTCGCCACCCATCAGCTCGCGGAGCGGCGCGGGCAGCCTGACGCGGCCGTCGGCCTGCTGGTGATTCTCCAGGAGGGGCACCAGAATGCGCGGGCTCGCCAAAGCGGTGTTGTTGAGCGTGTGGACGAAGCGGACCTTGCGCTCGGCGTCGCGCCAGCGAAGGTTCGCGCGGCGCGCCTGCCAGTCGTGCAGCGTCGAGCAGCTGTGGGTCTCGCGATATTTGCCCAAGCTTGGCACCCAGCTCTCGATGTCGTTCATCCGGAACTTGCCGACGCCCATGTCGCCGGTCGAGGTTTCGACCACCTGATAGGGGATTTCGAGCGCCTGCAGCATGCCTTCCGCATTGGCGAGCAACCGCTGGTGCCACTTCGCCGATTCCTCCTCGTCGTCGCGGCAGATCACATATTGTTCGAGCTTGTAGAATTGGTGGACGCGCAAGAGGCCGCGCACGTCGCGCCCCGCGCTCCCCGCTTCGCGGCGGAAGCAGGGCGAATAGCCCGCATAGAGGATGGGGAGCCTGTCCGCCTCGATGATCTCGCCCGAGTGCAGGCTGGTCAGCGCGATTTCGCCGGTGCCGGCAAGATAGAGATCGTCGGCGGGAACATGATAAGCCTCCTCCTCGTGGCCCGGGAAATGGCCCGTGGCGACGAACGCCTGCTGGCGAGCCAGCGCCGGCACGGTCATCAGCGTGAAGCCGTCGGCGGCGAGCCGCTGCTGCGCCCAGAACATCAGCGCCTGTTCGAGCAGCGCCAGCCGCCCCTTGAGGCAATAGTGCCGCGACCCCGCCACCTGCGCGATCCGCGCCAGCTCCGCCCAGTCGTTCCTTTCGACCAGGGCGACATGGTCGAGCGGCTCGAAATCGAAGCTCGGCGGCGTCCCCTCGGTGCGCACAATGGCGTTGGAAGTCTCGTCCGGCCCGACCGGCGCGCCCTCCCAGGGGATGTTGGGTACGCGGAGCAGCAGCGCGTCGAACTCCGCCTGCGCCTCGCCAAGCGCGCCCTCGACCTCGGCAATCTCCGCGCCGATCGCTTTGGCCTTTGCGCCCAGCGCCGGCCGCTCATCGGCCGAAGCGCTCTTGAAGCCGTCGCTGATCGCGTTGCGCTCGGCCCGCAGCCCATCGGTCCGCGCCTTAAGACCCCGCACCGCGCCGTCGAGCGCGAGAAGCGCGTCGAGATCGAGCGCGACACCCTTGGCGGCGATCGCGTCGCGGACGGCGTCCGCATTGTCGCGGATAAAGGCGAGGCTCAGCATGGCTCGCAACCCCTGCGGGGCCGGTGGGCAAAAATCAAGGCAGGTGACCGACGCAGGCGGGAACTAAGTCGACCCGCCCGACAGCGACGAAAAACTGTAACATTGGCGTTGCACTGTGGTCGCGGGCGATCCGCGCCCGGCGGGGGCGCATGGCGCGCGAGGTCGAACTCAAATTCGACGTGGAGCCCGGTGGCGTTGCGCTGATCCGCGGCACAGCGGTGCTCGCGGCGGCGATCCCCGAAGAACAGGCGCACGACACCATCTATTTCGACACCAGGGACGGCGCGCTCCGGCGGGCCGGTTTCTCGCTGCGGGTGCGGCGGACGGGAGATCGCTTTGTCCAGACGGTCAAGCGCAAGCGCGGACCCGCCGCCGGCCTGTTCGTCCGGCAGGAATGGGAGCGCAAGGTCGCCGCCTTCGAGCTCGATCGGGACGCGCTCGTCTCGACCCCGCTGAGGCGGATATTGAAGGCAAAAAGGTCCGCGGCGCTCGATGCCGTGATGCGAACGAGCTTCCGCCGCACCGCCTGGCAGATTGCGCACAAGGGTAGCCGGATCGAGGTGGTTCTCGACGAAGGCAAGGTTGCAAGCGGCAAGGCCGAGGCGCCGTTGTGCGAGCTTGAGCTGGAGCTGAAGGAGGGCAAGCCGCGCGCCTTGTTCGACCTCGCCGGGGAGATCGGCCGGGCGGTGCCGTTGTATCTCGGCGTGCTGACCAAGGCCGAACGCGGCCAGGCGCTGGCGGGCCGCCAGTTGGGCCGTCCCGCCAAAGCGGAGCCGGTCGGTCTCGCCGCGCCGCTAACCGAGGGCGATGCGTTTCGCGCGGTCGCCCATTCCTGCCTGCGCCACTACCGGCTCAACGAGATCGTCCTGCTCGCCGGGCCCGATGCCGATGCGCTCCACCAGGCGCGGATCGCGTTGCGCCGGCTGCGGTCGGCCTTCTCGCTGTTCCGGCAGACGGCGCGCGGCAAGGATTATCAGCACTTGCGCGAGGAGCTTGGCTGGCTCGCCGGGCAGTTCGGCGACGCCCGCAACCTCGACGTGCTGCTGAGCGGCGAATCCGGCCTGTCCGAGGACCTGCCCCGCGCCCGCCTGATCAAGGCGCGCGCCAGGGCCTATACCCAGGTCGGCAAGGCGCTCCGCTCGGACCGCGCCCGTGCGCTGATGCTGCGGCTGGCATTGTGGATCGAGATCGGCCCTTGGCGCTTCCGGGAACGCGCGGCGCGCGACCTATCTGCGCTGGCCGACCACCAGCTCGAGCGGCAATGGCGCAAGATCCATCGACATTCGGCGAAGCTCGCCAGGCTCGATGCGAAAAAGCGGCACCAGCTGCGCATCGACGTCAAGAAGTTGCGCTACGCCGCCGAGTTCCTTGCCGGCCTGTGGGCGAAGAAGCCCAGGCTGGCGCGGCGCGACCGCTTCATCGCCGCCTTGAAGGATCTGCAGGACTGGCTCGGCGATTTGAACGACGCCGAAGCCGCCGAGGCGATGACCGCGCGGCTCGCGCCCGGCCTCAGCGCCAGCGCCGACCGGATCAGGCGGCGCGCTCTGGCCGGCGAGGGGATCGTCGCGGCGCAGGAAGCGGCCCGGCGGGCGGCGGCCGCGGCCGGCTATTGGCTCTAGCAGGGCCGCAGCGCGTCCTCGGCCGAAATAGCGCCGCCCAACGCAGCCGCCCGCGCGGCGCCGGCGAGATCGGGGCGGTCGCGGAAGGCGTGGCTGGCGATGACCGCCGCATCGCCGCCGCCGCTGATCAGTCGCCGCATCGCCACGTCGACGTCGATGGCTTCATAGAGGGCGATCCAGCCCTCATGGCCTTTGTGGCCGCAGCGCGCGCATCCCGGCGATTCGTGGACGATGGCGCCCGGATCGAAGCCCAGCCGCGCCGCCAGGCTTGCCGCGGCCTGCACCGGCCGGCGGCAGCCCCGGCACAGCCGGCGGACGAGGCGCTGGGCCAGCACCGCGCGCAGCGTCGAGGCGATCAGGAACGGCTCGATCGCGAGCGCTTTCAGCCGTATCACCGCGCCCACCGCGTTTCCGGCATCGATCGCGGCCAGCACCAGCGCGCCGGCCAGCGCCGATTGGACCGCCATGTCCGCCGTCTCGCGATCGCGGATTTCGCCGACGATCAGCGCGCCCGGATGCAGTGCCAGCCCAGCGTCGAGGGTCGCGGTCCTGCCCGATCCGGCTGCCCCGGCGATCAACACTATGCCGCTGGGCGCGGACAAGGCGGCGCGGAAAATCGCCTCCACCGCCGCGCTCATCCCGGCCGGCGCGCCGGTGGAAAGCGGTTCTTGACGAAGACCGAAGTCGCTCAGCGCCGCATGCATCGCCCGCAGCTTTATGGGTCCGCCGTGACTCTCCCGTTGCGGCTTTGTGCCGGGTTTGCGCGCCTGCCCTACACGTGGACGGTCACCCCCAGGCTGAAGCTCTGGCCCACCCGATAGGAGTTGATCTCGATCCGGTTGCCATCGACCTCCTGGAATTCTTCATAATCCTGGCCGGTGAGGTTGCGCGCCTCGAACTTGAACTCGGTGCGCACGCCCAGGATCGGCACTTCCTGCCGCAGCACGAAATCGAGCCGGAAGCCGGGCCGCTCGATGAAGTCGGGCTGGCGCAGCAGGCTCTGGACCGGGCCGCGGTTGGTGACCCGCTCGCTCGCGTAGCTAAGGAGGACGGTCGCCTGCGACAGGCTCTCGGTGTCTTCGATCCCGATCTGCACATTGGCGAGATGGTCGGACTGGCCGGACAAGGGCGCGCCGTCGCGAAACAGCAAATTGGCGGCGACCGGCTGCAGATCGGGCCCGGCGATGATCGAATCGTCCGCGGTGATGCTGGATTGGGTGTAAGTGTAGTTGCCGATCAGAAGCAGCCGGCGGCTGGTGAAGAATCCGCCAAGGCTCCTGAGCGGCAAATAGGCCTGCACCTCGACTTCGGCGCCGTAAAGCTCGGCCTGGGGCGCGTTGGCGAAGCCGGAGCGAAGCTGGTTCTGCCCGCTGGCGAAGAAGGCGGCCGTCTCGATCGGATTGTCGATCCGCTTGAAGAAGCCGGCGACGCTGAAGCGCTGGTTGCGCGCGAAATACCATTCGTAACGGGCTTCGAAATTCAGGAGCTCGCTATCGACCAGGAACGGGTTGCCGGTGAACTCGCGGTCCGATTCGAAATCCTGATAGACCTGCGGCGCGAGCTCGCGGAACTGGGGCCGGGCGATCGTCTTGGACGCGTGCAGCCGGACCTGCATGTTCTGCATGAAGTTCCAGGTGACCGTCGCGGCCGGCAGCCAATAGCTGTTGGCCAGCCGGGTGGCGGCGAGCGTGCCGCCGATCGGCAGCACGGTCTGGACGCCGTCCTCGTAGCGCACGCCCAGGGTCGCGCGCAGCCCGTCGACAGGCTCGGCCTCGATCTGCGCATAGCCGGCATGGACCCTCAGGCCCGCTTCATATTGCGCCGCGCCTTCCTGGCCGGAAACGTCGCGCAGCTGGATGTTGAACGTGTAGATGTTGAAGTCCGAGACCAGGAAATCGGGCCGCTCCTGCGCGACGGCGAGCGGCAGCGCGCCATCGGGGCTGAAATAGGCGAACTGGAAGCGGAATGAATCGCGGTCGGTCCGGCTGTAATTGTAGCCCGTCGAGACCGTGATCGGCGTCTCGCCCGGCAGCCGGTAGGAGAGGTCGACGGCGCCGGCATAGAGGTCTTCCCTGAGCTCGCTGAACGCGATGCTCGCGGACTGGCCGGTCGAGGAAAGATTGTTGACATAATCGTCGACGTCGGTGGAACTCGTCGTCGCCGGATTGTTGTCGCCCAGATAGAAATAGCTGAACGCCCGCTCGTAGGGCGACTCGCGCTGCGTGCTCGCGAAGGTGCCGCGCAGATCGGCGCTGAAATTGCCGAAACGCAGCTCGCCGACCAACTGGGTGTTGATCAGTTGCCGCTCGAACCAATAGGTGTTCTGCTCCATGAGCGAGGGCGGCAGCGCTTCGTCCTGGTCGGCGACGTTGCGATTGAAGCCGGCGGCGAGCCGGCCCTGCTTCAGCGTGTCGCGGATGTAGAGGTTGGTCCAGCGGATCTGGTGCTCGCCGAATTCGGCGCCCAGACCCAGAAGGCCGCTGACGATGATCCGATTGTCGGTGCTGACCGTCTGGAAGCTGGTCAGCGGCGTGCCGGCAAGCCCGGGATCGGTCGTCGTCTGCTGCAGCGCGTCGCGCGAGCGCCACGTGTTGCTGTAGCTCCCGGCGGCGATGAAGCCGATCCGGCCGCCGCGGATCTCGGTCGAGGCGCCGGCGCCGATCTCGCCCGACACATTGGCCGGCGTGTCGCTCATGCGCTGCAAAAGCGTGGTCGGCGCGTTGAGCAGGCCGGCGGCGAAATCGCGCCGCTGGGCGTCCGTCGTGCCGTTGAATGTCCCCTGCGCCATGACGGCGCGCAGCGGGCCCGGGAAATCGCGGGCGCCGTTGTCGAAGCCGAGAAAATCCCGGCGCGAGCCGAAATAGGAATAGCCCAGGTTGAAGCTTGTCTCCACGTCGCCGGATATGCTCGCGCCGATGTCGAGAAAGGCTTCGCGCGGCACCGCCAGGGTGGTGAGGTTGATGACGCCCCCGCCGAACTCGCCGGGATAGGCGACCGAATAACTCTTCTGGACGAGCGAGCTGGCGATCACGCCGGTGGGGAAGATGTCGAGCGGCACCACCCTGCGCAGCGGTTCCGGGCTCGGCAGCGGCGAGCCGTTGAGCAGCACCAGCGAATAGCGGTCGCCAAGGCCGCGCACGAACACGAAGCCGTTGCCGACGACGCTGAGGCCGGTGACCCGCTGCAGTGCGCCGGCGATGTCGCCTTCGCCGGTCCGTGCGATGTCCTCGCTCGACAGGATCGAGACGACCTGCGGCGTCTGCCGCACCACATTGGGCGAGCGCGTGCCCCGGACGACGATGTCGCCGCCGGGCGCCGAAACCTCGATCTCCTCGATCTCCTCGGCCGGCTCGGTCTGTCCGGCGGCCGGCGTTGTCGTCTCCGCCGCCGGCGGCGTCACGGCCTCGGGCGCCGGCGGCGGAGCCTGGGCGAAGGCGGTTGCCGGCGCGACCAGCGCCGTCGTGAAGAGCAGGCCCGCCAGTTTGATCGATTTTCTCATATGGTCCCCCGTCGGTGCGAAGCCAGGCTCGGCGGCGGTCAGAAAATCGGGACGGCGGTGCAAAGGGCGCTGGTCCCTCCGAAGCTCACGTAGGACGAGTTGCACGCCCAGCCCGCATACCAGGTGTCGGCCGCGTTCTGGACGGCGCCGATATAGGTGACCGCGCTCAGCCGGTTCGGCGCGGCCGCGTTGACTGTCGCGTGCGGATCGGCGTTGAACGGCGTCGGATCGGTCGCCGCCACCGCGGTTTCATTGGCGCCGTTGATGAACACGCTGGTCAGCGTCGAGGCGTGCGCATTGCTGTTGTTGTTGGTGCCCGTGCCGAAGATCGCGCCGATCGTCGCCGTGGTGACGTTGCCGTCGTTGCGGAAGTCGGTCGGGCAGGCGAGCCGGACCGAGCGGAAGGTGGGCGGGCCGACATCCTGCAGCGCACCGTCCGCGGCGCGGGTGGTGGTGCCGCCGGTCTCGTCGATGTCGAGGCAGGCAGCCGGGCTGACGACGACGCTGTTGAGCAGCGCATAATCGGCGCCGCCGCGCAGCAGCATGGCATTGCCGCCGGAGCCGACATGATTCTGGACGAAGGTCGCGTTTGAGACGCGGGTATATTGCCGGGGCAGCGCGTCCTCGTTGCCGTTCGAATCCGCCTCGATCATCGAATCGCCGTCGCCGCCCGGCTTCTGGACGCCGATCACGAACTGGACGGTGCCGCGATAGCCGAGGTCGGTATCGAGATTGTCGTCGTCGGCGCCCGAGATGACGAGATGCTTGAGGTTCGCGCGGCCGCCGAAAATCTCGATCCCGTCGTCCGAACTGTTGTGAACCTGGATGTGATCGATGGTGGTGGCGTTGCCGACGCCGCCGAGCGTCAGGCCCTGCAGTTCGTTGCCCGGAGCGATGGCGAAGCCCGAATAGCGGATCTGGATATATTGGAGCGTGCCGCTGTTGTCGGTGGCGACATTGCCGCCGTAGAGCGACCCGGTGGTGCCTTCGATCACCTGCTGGCAATTGACGTCGCCGCCGGGGACCCCCGTGTTGCAATCCGAGATCGGCGCGCGGCCGAGCAGGATGATGCCGCCCCACAGGCCCTGGCTGGCATCGGTCGCCGTGCCTTCGACATTGGCGCGGGCGGTGAAGATGATCGGCAGCGCCGGGGTGCCGATCGCGTTGAGCCGCGAGCCGCGGTTCACGACCAGATAATCGTTGCCCGAGGAAGCGAAGATGGTGACGCCCGCCTGGATCGTCAGCAGAACCGGATCGCCGCCGGCCAGAGCGCCGCCGCCGCCGACGTCGGTGCCGACATTGACCGGCCCCGACAGCGAGTAGATCACGCCGGGCAGCCGCTGGATCGTGTAATCGTCGTTGATCCGGCCGGCGATCTCGCAATTGCGGAAGGCGGTGGCGATGACGCCGCGGTCGACCGTACCGGCCGGGCAGCCGGCCGCGGGCACGCCGCCGCCCGGCGGGGGCGGGGGCGGCGGCGGGGGGGGCGCCGGCGGCGGCACCACGAGCGTGCCCTCGCCGGGCGATGCCACGTCGGTCGGCCCGCAGGCCGCGAGAGTGATAATTGTGGTGACGAGGAGCAGGGCACGGAATTTGGACATGGCGGAACCCCCTTGGTGAACGAAGCGAGCGGCTCGCCGGGCGAGTCGCTCTCACCCCGCAGCTAGGAGGAGAGCATGATGTTTTTATTACACGCCCGACCACCATTCATCTTTTATTTTGAGTAACTTAGCCGTCATGCGGCCGACGCTTTTCAGTCATCCCGCCGTCACAAATCAGCGCCCTTCGAGCGCCATCCTGACGCGCCGTCCGCCGCGCTCGACCTCGAATTCGGTGCGCGACGAATTGGCGATCGTCCAGGCGAGCTCGAGCATCCTTTCCTCGTCGAACGCGCTGCCGTTGACGCCGACGATCGTGTCGCCCGGCCTGATCCCGGCCCGCTCCAGGGCGGGCAGGCTGGCGCCCGGCCGCACAGTGTATCCGCTCACCCGTCCGCCCGCGCGGCGCGGCGCCAGGCCGAGCCGGTAGCGCAACGTTGCGTCGCGCGCGCGCGCCTGGGCGGGCGCCGCGGCAGCCGCCGCCGTCTGGGCGGGCCCATCGAAGCCCAGCCGGACTTCGCCGGCCGGCGAGGCGAGGACGGCGTGGCTCTGCTCGATTCGCCGCAGCGTCAGGCCGGGAACGGCCTCGCGGCCGATCAGCACCAACCGCTGGCTCCCGTCCGGAAAGCCAAGGATCGCGCCGCTGGCGAGCAGGCCGTACAGCTTCAGGCCGGACAGATCGGGCGCCGGGGCGGGCGGCGGCGGCGCGGGCGGCGGCGGTTGCGGGGCCTGGAGCGCGGCGGGCGGCGCGAGCGCCGGCGGCGGCGGATCGCCGCGCAGCAGCAGGTAGAGCAGGCCCCCGATCGCGAAGAGCCCGGCGGCAAGCAGCAGGCCCCGCGCGCGCCGGCTAAGCGCCATCGTCGTCGAGCGCATAGCCGGCCGAGCGCACCGTCCGGATCAGCTCGGCCCGGTCGCCGGCGTTGATCGCCTGGCGCAGGCGGCGGATATGGACGTCGACGGTGCGCAGTTCGATGTCCTTGTCGCGCCCCCAGACCGCGTCGAGCAGCCGCGGGCGCGAGAAGACCCGGCCGGGATGTTCGAGGAAATGGCGCAGCAGCCTGAACTCGGTCGGCCCGAGCGGGATGGTCTTGCCGCCGCGCTTCACCTTGTGGCTGACGATGTCCATTTCGAGGTCGGCGAAGCGCAATTGTTCGCCCGCCAGCGCGGGCCGGACGCGGCGCAGCACCGCTTTCACCCGCGCCACCAATTCGCGCGGGGAGAAGGGCTTGGTCACATAATCGTCGGCGCCGGTCTCGAGCCCGCGCACACGGTCCGCTTCCTCGCCGCGGCCGGTCAGCATGATGATCGGCACGTTCGCGGTCTCGGGCGCGCGGCGGAGCCTGCGGCAGACCTCGATCCCGGAAATGCCCTCGATCATCCAATCCAGCAGGATGATGTCGGGCGGCGATTCCGCGGCGAGCAGCAGCGCCTCTTCGCCGTCGGCCGTATGCTCGACGTCGAAATCCTCGCGCTCGAAATGCCATTTGAGGAGATCGGTGAGGGCGGGGTCGTCCTCGACCAGCAGCAAGCGGCCCTTCATCATCCCTCCGTCCCCGCGGCGAAGCGGACCATCTCGGCGACGCCGACCGCGTGGTCGCCGACCCGTTCGAGCTTCTGCGAGACGAAGAGGAGCTGCGTCGCGACGGCGATATGCCGCGGATCCTCCGCCATCATCTCGATCAGCGCCGCGGAAATGCAGACGTGGAAGCGATCGACTCCATCGTCCATCGCCGCGATCCGCGCGGCAGCGGCGGGATCGCGCGCGGTGAAGGCGTCGAGCGCGCCTTTCAGCATCGCCAGCGCCGCATCCTTCATGTTGACGAGGCTCTTCAGCGGCGCGGCGGCGCGGCAGTCGCCGGCCAAAGCGGCGCGATGGGCGATGTTCTTCGCGCAATCGCCCATCCGCGCGATCAGGCCGGCGATTTTGAACGCGGCGAGCACCTCGCGCAGATCGTCGGCCAGCGGCGCGCGCAGGGCGATCAGCTGGACCGCCTCCAGCTCGATCCGGGCGGCGAGCGAGTCGATCCGCGCATCGCCGGCGATGACGGCCAGCGCCCGCGCCTCATCGAGCGCGACGAGCGCGCCGACAGCCTCCCCGACCGCCGCCTCGACCCGCCCGCCCATCTCGCAGACCAGGGCCCGCAACTGCTCGAGCTCGTCGTCGAACACGCTCAACGTATGCGGCGCTGCCCTCACCTCTTTCTCCATGGGATCCGAATATGGGTCTGGCCCCGCGTAGGGAGGTTTGCGACAGTTTCGGTGACGGACTCGTGACAATTGGATGAAGGCGAACCGGGTGTCGCGAGGTTGCAAGCAAAATGATAGAGTCACGCAGCGAACATCGACTCCGCGGAGTCGTGCCCATTGGGAGAGGGGAAGCGCCATGGCGGCAGCAATCGACGAAGCGAAGCTCCATGCCTTTATTGGAAAGATGCTGGACGATCTGGGCGGCGCGATGAGTGTGCCGACCGTGCGCCTGGGTTTGCGGTTGGGGCTATTCGGTGCGCTCGCGCAATCCCCCGCCACGGCAGCGGAACTTGCCCGCAGGACTGGCGGTCTGCACGAGCGCTATGTGCGCGAATGGGCCCTGGCTCAGGCCGCGAACGGCTATATCGATTTCGACCCGGCGAGCGACGAGTTCAGCCTGTCGCCTGAACAGGCGATGGTGTTCGAGAACCGCGACAGCCCGGTCTATTTGGCGGGCGCCTTCG
>Ga0190265_10002620_pt1 | contig 12100 bp, 9 predicted proteins | sample Popmic124T_FD_133135 | JGI IMG/M metagenome (GOLD analysis project Ga0190265, IMG submission 133135) | Populus adjacent soil microbial communities from riparian zone of Indian Creek, Utah, USA - 124 T | ecosystem: Environmental > Terrestrial > Soil > Riparian zone | place: USA: Utah | collected... | reverse complement strand
GCGTCGTGGACGACCCCGGCGATCTCCTCGATGTTGCGGTCGAACAGGCCGAGCGTGTTCGGGTTGGTGAGCATCAGGCAGGCCACGTCCTCGCCCGCCTTCGAGCGCAGGTCGTCGAGATCGACACCGCCGTCCGGAGCGGTGCCCACCTTCACGACCTCGTAGCCGGCCATCGTGACCGTGGCCGGGTTGGTGCCGTGCGCCGTGTCCGGCGTGAGCACCTTCGTGCGCTGCTCGCCGCGGTCCTCGTGGTAGGCGCGGGTGAGCAGCAGCCCGGCCAGCTCGCCGTGCGATCCGGCGCTCGGCTGGAGCGACACGTGTGGCAGGCCGGAGATCTCGCCGAGCGCGCCCTGGAGGCGCCACATCAGCTCGAGCGCGCCCTGCGCGTACTCCGGGTCCTGAAGGGGGTGCAGCCGGGCGTGGCCCGGGAGCGCCGCCACGCGCTCATGCAGCTTCGGGTTGTGCTTCATCGTGCAGGAGCCGAGCGGGTAGAAGCCCTCGTCCAGGTGGAAGTTCTTCGACGAGAGCGTCGTGTAGTGGCGCACCAGCTCGGGCTCGGAGATCTCGGGAAGCTCGGCCGGGCGTTCGCGGATCGCATCGGCGGGCAGCAACTCCTCCACCGACACTTCGGGCACATCGGTGACGGGAGCGGTGAAGGCGCGGCGGCCCGGACGCGAGTGCTCGAAGACCGTGAGCGTGTCTTCGCTCATACGCCGACCTCCGCGCGGGCCGGTGCGCCGACGAGCTCGGCCAGGCGGTCGATGTGCTCCTTGGTGCGCCGCTCCGTGACGGCCACCAGAAGGCCGTCGGAATATTCCGGATAGTCGCGGCCGAGCCGGTAGCCGGGATTCACGCCTGCGGCGCGCGCCCGCTCGAACAGGCCGTCGAGGTCGGGCACGCGGACGGCGAACTCGCGGACGATGGGACCCGGGTTGATCGCCTCGAGCCCGAGCGCCTCGCGCGCGTAGTGCGTGCGGCGCAGCATCAGCTCGCCGAGCTCCACGAGGCCGAGCTTGCCGAGCCAGGACAGGTACACCACCCCCGCCAGCGCGTTCAGCGCCTGGGCCGTGCAGATGTTGTGCGTGGCCTTCTCGCGGCGGATGTGCTGCTCGCGCGTCTGGAGGGTGAGCACGAAGCCGCGGCGGCCGTCCACGTCGCGCGTCTCGCCGGCGATCCGGCCCGGCATCTTGCGGATGAAGCGCTGGTCGGCGGCGAAGAACCCGAACGACGGCCCGCCGTAGTCGAGCCGGTTGCCGAGCGACTGGCCCTCCCCCACGCACACATCCACGCCGAGCTCGCCCGGCGGCTTCAGGATCCCGAGCGGGATCGGGTCGGCTGCGCACACGAGCAGCGCGCCGGTGCGCTTGCCGGCCTCGGACAGCGCCCCGAGATCCTCCACCGTGCCGAGGAAGTTCGGCTGCTGCACGAAGACTGCGGCGGTGTCGTCGTCAACCTCGGCGGCGAGCGCCTCAAGGTCGGTGGCGCCGTCGTCGTCGAGCGGCACCTCCACGACCTCCATGCCGTATCCGGCCGCATGGGTCGCGAGCGCGGCGCGCGAGTGCGGGTGGAGCCCGCGGCTGGCCACGAGCCGGGTGCGCTTGGTCTCGAGCTTGGCCAGATAGCCCGCGGCGGCCACCGCGCTCGGGCCCTCGTACACAGACGCATTCGACACGGGCAGGCCGGTGAGCTCCGAGATCGCCGTCTGGAACTCGAACATCACCTGGAGGCCGCCTTGCGAGATCTCGGGCTGGTACGGGGTGTACGGCGTGAGGAACTCGGAGCGGCTCAGCAGCGTGTCGATCAGCGCCGGCACGTAGTGGTCGTACATGCCCGCGCCGAGGAAGCTGACCTCGTCCTCGCTGTGCCGGTTGCGGGCGGCCAGGGCGGACAGGTGCTCGTACACCTCCTGCTCGGACTGGCCCTGCGGAAGGTCGAGCTCGCGACCCAGGCGAACCGACTCCGGGATGTCCGCGAAGAGGTCCTCGAGGGAGCCGACGCCGATGGCATCGAGCATCTCCCTCAGGTCTTCGTCTGTAACGCCCGTGTAGCGGCTCATGAGCCTCCACGACGTTAGCTACCCGTCTGGAGCAACTCCTTGTACTGGTTGACGTCCATGAGCTGGTCGAGCTCGGACTGATCGGACAGCTTCACCTTCACCATCCAGCCCTCTCCGTAGGGGTCCGAATTGACCTTCTCGGGGCTATCGGAGAGGTCCTCGTTCACCTCGACGATCTCTCCGGACAGCGGCGCGATCACGTCCGACACCGCCTTCACGGACTCGACCTCGGTGTAGGCCTGGTCCTTGGAGACCGAGGTGCCCACCTCCGGCGGGTCGAAGAACACGACCTCCCCGAGCGCGTCCTGTGCGTACCAGGTGATTCCGAACGTGGCCGTGTCGCCCTCGATGCGGGCCCAGTCGTGCTCGGCGTGGTACTTCAGGTCCTCGGGGTAGCTGGCCTCAGCCACTGGTCTCCTTCCGGTAGAGCGGTTTCTCCCTCACCTCGGCGGCGCGTAGCTTGCCGCGCACGTCGACCTCCAACTCGGTGCCCGGGGCCGCGGCGGCCACCGGCACGTACGCCATCCCGATGCCCACGTCGAGACACGGCGACAGCGAGCCGCTCGTTACCACGCCCTCACCGGTCGCGGTGCGCACGGGGTTGCCCTGGCGCGGGATGCCGGCGCCCGTGAAGGCGAACGGCACGAGCGTCTGCTCCGGCTCGAGGTCGCGCAGCGCGTCCGCGCCGATGAAGCCGGTGTCGAGCTTGCAGCACCATGCGATGCCGGCCTCGATCGGGTTCCGGTCCTCTGACAGGTCGTTGCCGTAGAGGTGGAAGCAGACCTCGAGCCGCAGCGTGTCGCGGGCGCCGAGGCCCGCGGGCACCACGCCCTGCTCGAGCAGCGCGTCCCAGACCGCGGCGGCGCCGTCCGGCGGGATCAGCAGCTCCACGCCGTCCTCGCCGGTGTAGCCCGTTCCGCAGGCGAGGCATTCGACTCCGGCGATGGCCACATCCGCCGTCCGCATGCGCGCCGGCAGCTCGCCCTCCGCCACGCGCTCCACGGCCGCCCGGGCCTCGGGTCCCTGCACGGCGAGCATCGCCCAGCGCTCGTGCGCGTCCGTGACCTCGGCGTCGAACTCTCCCGCGTGCTCACGGAACCAGGCGAGGTCCTTCTCGTGGTTCGACGCGTTGGTCACGGTCAGGAAGCGATCCGGGCCCAGCCGGTACGTGAAGAGGTCGTCCAGGACGCCGCCGTCGTCGCGGCAGAGCATCGAGTACTGGGCGCCGCGGTCAGCGATCTTCGTCACGTCGTTCGAGAGCAGCCGTTGAAGGAGGTCCTCGGCCTGCGGGCCGCTGGTCTCGATCTCGCCCATGTGCGAGACGTCGAACATGCCCGCGCTCTTCCGAACGGCCACGTGCTCCTGGCGGATGCCCTCGTACTGCACCGGCATCTCCCAGCCCGCGAACGGGACGAGCCTCGCGCCTGCCCGCTCGTGGCGATCGAACAGCGGGGTGCGGCGGAGAGTGTCGGCGGCGGGCGGCAACCGCCCGCAGATTACCCCCTGTTGGGAACGGCCGAGCTGTCCGCCGCACGGCGGCACTGGTCCACGGCCACGGCCAGCCCGAGCCATCCCGAGAAGGGGAGATCCGGCGTATGCTGGGCGCGCAGTACGCCGCGTACGCCGTCGGGCTCGAGGACGAGCTCGACGTACGCGGTGACGGGTTCGGGTGGTGACATGCCGCAATGTTCGCGCGAAGGGCGCGCCGTCGCGTCGGGAGCACCCCCGACCCCTACCCCGATATTCAGATGGCCTCGCCTGCCACAGCGCCAGATCCGGAGCTCCTCGAGCGGGAGTCGGAGCTGCTCGCCCTCGACCACGCGCTCACTGAGGCGATCGATGGACGCGGGAGCATCGTCGCCGTCGAGGGTCCGCCCGGCATCGGGAAGTCGAGCCTCGTGGCGCGCTGTCTGGAGCACGCCCGCGAGCGCGACATGTACACGCTCTCGGTGCGTGCGACCGAGCTCGAACGCAGCTATCCGTACGGCATCGTGCGCCAGACGGCCGACTCGGTTGCGCTCGACAAGTCTCCGGAGGAGCGCTCGGCGCTGTTCACCGGGGCGGCTCGGCTCGCCCTGCCGATCCTGGACCCAGCCAGCGCCGAGGACACGAACAGCCCCGAGCTGATGTACCAGCGCCTGCACGGGCTCTACTGGCTCACCGCGAACCTCGCCCGCGAGCGCCCGCTGCTGATCACTATCGACGACGCCCAGTGGGCGGACGAGGCGTCGATGGCCGCCGAGCGCTTCCTGAGCCTGCGGATCGGCGACCTGCCGATGGTGCTGCTTCTGGCCGTGCGAACCGCCGAGGTCGGCCAGCTCGCCGTGCCGCTCGCCGAGATCCTCGCCGACCCCGCCACCGTCTCGATCCGGCCGGGCCCCCTGTCGCCGGAGGGCGCGGGCCAGCGCGTGGAGGCGCTGCTCGGCAGCTCGGACACCGAGTTCTCGGCCGCGTGCCACCACGCCACCGGCGGCAACCCCTTCCTGCTGGAACAGCTCGTGAGCCAGGTGCGCGCCGAGGGGATCGAGCCCACGGCCGCGAGCGCGGACGGAGTGGCGTCGCTCGGTCCGGACACCGTGCGCGCGTCGGTCCTCCTGCGGCTGGAGCGCATGCCGAGCGCCGGCGGCCCGGTCGCGCGGGCGCTGGCGGTGCTCGGTGAGCACGACGTGTCGCTCCGGGACGTCGCGACGATGGCCGGCGTGCCCGAGGACGCCGCCGCCGACGCCCTCGCCGAGCTGGAGCGCGCCGGGCTCGTGACCGGGACGCCGCGCCTGCGCTATACCCAGCCGATCCTGAGAGCGGCCATCGAGGACGACATGCCGGCCGTCGAGCGCTCGCGGGCACACGAGCAGGCTGCACGGATGCTCTTCGACCGCGACGCCGACGCGGTCGCGATCGCCGCCCACCTGCTCGTCTGCGACGCCGGGCAGGGCGACTGGGCGCGCTCCGCCCTCCGCGCGGCCGCCCGCCGCGCTGAGGCCCTGGGCGATCCCGCGGCCGCGGTGCGCTACCTGAAGCGGGCGGTGGCCGAGCGCCCGGAGGACGCCGAGTTGGCCGAGGTCCTTTTCGAGCTCGGTCTCGCGGCCGCCCACGCCGGCGACCCCGACGCCGCGGACCACCTCGAGCGCGCGGCCGCCGCGGGCGGGCCGACCAGGCTCCGCGCTCTCCATTGGATGGCCGTGCTGGACCTCGTGGGCGGGCGCGTGAGCAAGGCAGCGGATGTGCTCGAGGGTGCTCTGGCCGACGTGCCCGAGGAGTCGGACGCCGCGAAGCCGCTGCTTGAGACGCTGCTCGCCGCGGGGCTCGAGAGCACCAGCGTGCGCACGCGACTCGGTGACCTCTTCGAGCACGTGGCGGTGCCGTCCGGCGCGCCTCGGACCGACTTCGAGCGCTTCGCCCTGATCACACACGCCTTCGTCGCGGTAACCGAGAAGGCCGACGCGGGCCGCGCCACCGAGCTGATCCACCAGGCGCTCAACGTCGAGGAGCACGGCTACTACGAGTCCGTGATGCGCGCGAGCGTCGGCCGGCCGATGCCCGCATTCGTGCTCACCCTGCTGGAGCGCTACGACGAGTCCCTCGCGATCCTCGACCGGCTCGTCCGCGCGGCGCGCGACTACGGCGACCGCTCGGCCGTCGGCGTCTTCCTCGCCGAGCGCGCCTGGGCGCGGTACCGCTCCGGAGCCGTCGAGAGTGCCGAGGCCGACGCCTCCGAGGCGCTCCGTATCGCACGCGACGCCACACGCGCCCGCGGCCACGCTCCGATCGCCGCCTCAACCGCCGTGCTTGCGGGCCTCGAGCGCGAGCGCCCCATCGAGGAGCTCGAGGCCGTGATGTCCGACCTGCCGCCGGCCGGCGACCACGACACGATCGTGCAGGATGACCTCGCGCTGGCGCGCGCGTGGCTGCTGCTCTCCAATGGCGACGCCCAAGGCGCCGCCGACGCCGCATTCAAGCTGGACCGCGCGGACTCCTGGGGTTGCGGCTCACCGACACTCCTCCCGTGGCGCTCCGTGGCGTCGGTCGCAGTCGCGCAGCTCGGCGAGGAGGAGCGGGCTCTCGAGCTGGCCCGCGAGGAGCTGCGCCTCGCCGAGCGGCTGGGCACGCCGCGCGCAGTCGGGATCGCCCAGCGGGCGGTGGCCTTCGCCGGACCGGTCGACGAGCGCCAGGCGGCGCTGGAGGCGGCGGTCGCCACACTCGAGAACGGGCGGGCGCGGCTCGAGCTCGCGCGCGTGACCTGCGAGCTGGGCGCTGAGCTGCGCAGAAAGGGCGAGCGCGGCGCGGCTCGCGACGCCCTGCGCCGGGCGCACACACTGGCCACGGAATGCGGCGCCACCCGCCTCGCAGACCGGGCGCGCGACGAGCTCGGCCGCTCCGGCGCCCGCCTCATGCGCGAGCCGGCGAGCGGCGTCGAGGGGCTCACGCCGAGTGAGGTGCGGGTGGCGGAGCTGGCGGCTGAGGGACTGACCAACCGCGAGGTGGCCCAGGCCCTGTTCGTCTCCGAGAAGACGGTCGAGACGCACCTCGGGCGCGTCTACCGCAAGCTCGACATCAAGTCGCGGCACGCGCTCCCGGGCGCGCTAGGCGAGCGCCACAACGCCGACGCCGCCGAAGTGGCCTCCTAGGCGCCGAGCAGCGCCGCGGTGACCGCCAGCGCCACCTCGGCGCGGGTGCGGAGCGACTCCGCGCTCACCCACTCGTGAGGCGCGTGCGCGCCGCCGCCGCGCGGGCCGAGGCCGTCGATCGTGAGCTCGATGCCGCCGGCCGCCATGTGGCTCGCGTCGCTGGCACCGCCGCGCTCCGCAGCCACGATCGGCCGGCCGAGCGCCTCGGAGGCGCCAGCCAGCACCTCCGCTGTGGCCGCCCGCGAGTCCATCCCCGGCCAGGCGCGCACCATGGTCGACTCCAGCCTGACCTCGTCGTGCTCGGCCGGGATCGCCTCGAACACGGGGTCGAACGCCTCGAGGCGGTCGGCGCGGAGGTCGCAGAGCAGCTCGCCGGAGGGCGGCACGACGTTGAAGGCGTCGCCCGAGCGCAGGATCGTCGGCACCGCGGTCAGGCGGTCGGGACCTGCTGGGTCGCTGCGGGCGGCCACAAGCTGCGCCACCGCCGCGAGTGCCAGCAGGGCGCTGCGGCCCTTCTCCGGGGCCGACCCGGAGTGCGACGAGCGCCCGTGGGCCTGCACGTTCAGCGTGGCCGCGGCCTTGCGCTTCACGATCACCGCCTCGTCGCCCGTCTTCGTGCGCTCACCGGCCTCGAAGCAGAGACAGGCGTCGAAGTCCGCGAAGCGCTTGGCATGGGCGAAGGGCGCGGTGCGCCACTCCTCGTCGTTCACGAGCAGGATCACCGCCTCGGCGAACAGCTCGGGCCGCGTGGCCAGCTCGCGCATCACGCCCAGCGAGAGCGCCACGCCGCCCTTCATGTCCACCGCACCGGAGCCGGTGAGGCGGTCGCCGTCATCGCGCGTCAGCGGATGGTGAGCCTCATGCGAGACCACCGTGTCGAGGTGCCCGAGCAGCACCACCCTGCGCTCGCCGCTTCCCCGCAGACAGCCCACGAGGTCGCGCGCGTGCCCGGGCGTCGAGCAGTCCGGCCGATCGATCTCGGCCTCGGTGGGCAGGAAGGCGGTGGCGAGCGCCACGCACTCCTCGGCGCCCTCCAGATCGCCCGACGGCGACGACACCCCCACCAGCGCCTCGAGCTCGCGCTCGGCGGCGAGCGCCATCCGGGGTGCCGCGTCGATCATTCGAGCGGCGCGGCGAAGTGGTAGCTCGTGATGCGCAGTCCGGTGTTGAAGTAGAGCCTGTGCGCGTCCTCGCGCTCGGGTCCCACGCCGGAGTCGAGGTGGAACTCGGTGCAGCCCTCGCGTTTTCCCTCCTCCATGCACCACTCGAGCAGCGCACGTCCGTAGCCGCGCCGGCGGCCGTCCGGGTGCGTGGAGAGGTCGTCCACGTAGAGACTGTCGCCCCAGGCGAGGTTGCGGATCACGCGGAAGCCGGCCACGCCGAGGCAGCGGTCGTCCTCGTCGAAGGCTCCCACCAGCCGGTAGCCCTGCGGGCGCTGGACCTCGTCCACGCGCCGGACGAACTCAGCCTCGTCCGTGTAGTGCGTGCGGAGCGCGCGCATGGCCTCGAAGGCCCGCGCCGTGTCCGGCGGGAGGAGCTCTCTCAGTCCTTCAGGAATGACGGAACGTCGATGTCGTCGTCCGAGATCTCGAGCGACGCGCGCTGGCGGTCGTCGAGCGACACGTCACGGCGCCGGGGCTCACGCCGGCGGCCCGTGGAGTCCTCCTCGAACAGCGGCGTGCGGCTCGCTCGCTCGAAGCCCGTGGCGATAACGGTCACGCGCACGGAGTCGGCGAGCGTGTCGTCGACAACCGCGCCGAAGATGATGTTGGAGTTCTGGTCGGCGGCGCTCTGGATGATCTCGGCCGCCTCGTTCACCTCGAAGAGGCCGAGGTCGGTGCCTCCGGTGATGTTGAGGAGGATGCCCGTGGCGCCCTCCACCGACTGCTCGAGCAGCGGACTCGACACGGCGTTCTTGGCGGCCTCGGCCGCGCGGTTCTCGCCGGACGCCTCGCCGATGCCCATGAGCGCCGAGCCGGCGTCCTGCATGATCGTGCGGACGTCGGCGAAGTCGAGGTTGATGAGGCCGGGCGTGGTGATCAGGTCGGTGATGCCCTGCACGCCCTGGCCGAGCACCGCGTCCGCCTCACGGAACGCGTCGAGGATGCTTGTGCGGCGCTCAACGACGGCGAGCAGCTTCTCGTTCGGGATCACGATCATCGTGTCCACCTGCTCGCGCAGGCGGTCGATGCCCTCCACGGCCTGGCGCATGCGCTGGGTGCCCTCGAAGTCGAACGGCTTAGTTACGACACCGACGGTGAGCGCGCCGACCTCCTGCTTGGAGACCTCGGCGATGACCGGTGCGGCGCCGGTGCCGGTGCCGCCGCCCTCGCCGGCTGTCACGAAGACCATGTCCGCGCCCTTCAGCGCCTCCTTGATCTCGTCGCGGCTCTCGTTGGCCGCGCCGTATCCGACGTCCGGGTTCGCGCCGGCGCCGAGCCCGCGCGTGAGCTGATCGCCGATCTGGAGCTTGATGTCGGCGTCGCACATCTGGAGCGCCTGGGCGTCCGTGTTCACGGCGATGAATTCAACGCCCTTGAGGCCCTGGTCCACCATGCGGTTGACGGCGTTGGTACCGCCGCCACCGATGCCGACGACCTTGATGACCGCCAGGTAGCTACCCGTGTCCATGTCTGAAGTGGTGCCTCTCTACCGTCCGAAGCTCAAGCGAGAGTGGAGGGTTTCCTTCTCCCGCAAACACCGCACTGTAGGCGGAGTTCGAGGGAAGTGTCAATCGTCCTCGCAAGAAATCCTGCAACCAGACTCTACAGCGACGGTTGAGGGTTGCCCTGAAGCTCAACCAGTGGGTGAGGGTTATCCAGGGGGCGGCGAGACCCCTCCAGCCCCGGTGGAATCAGTGGGAGCGGGCGCCGGTTGGGTGGGTGCCGGCGCGGTTTGGGGGGACGGCGGAGTGCCCGTTGTGGGGGCCGTCCCGTCGCCGGTCGTGGGGGGCGGCGCGAGCTGCTCGGTGGCCGGATCGACCCCCGGATCGGTCGGCGCGGTCACGGACGGCGCTGCCAGCTCCGCGCTCCCGGCGGGCGCCACGGGCGCAAGCGTCTCGGCTGGCAGCCCACCCGCCGCAGGGCGTCCGGGGAGCCGCACGTCGATGTAGCTCGCCCCGGCGGCCTCCGGGTCGGCGAGGATCCGCACCGCGGCGATCCACTTGGCGCGTACGCGTGTGGCGTTTCCGAAGTAGAGCTCGGGCCCGTCGCGGAGCTCGACCACGACGCCCTCCTCTGCGCGGATGTCGATTCGCTCGAGGCGGCCTCGGAGTGGAGCCGGAGCACCGCCGGCCACGCGCGCGGCGCGAAGAACCGCGGGATCGGACAGGCGGTTGCCGTCGAGCTTGCCGCGCAGCTCGATCTCAGGGAGCCGGCCCTCGATGGGCAGGCCGCGCAGGATGGTGCCGTCGCCGGCCACCGGCAGGCCGCCGACCATCGCGGCGGGACGATGCTCGATCACCCGAATGTCGAGGCGATGTGGGAAATCGGCCTCCACGTGGAGCGCCCGCACCACCGGGTACGCGCCGATTGCGCGCTCGAGCTCCGCCTGGTCCACGTGCAGCGTGGTCATCGTGTGGGCGGCCGACACGAGCGCGGCGCGGACCCGGGGGGCGTCCTTCGTCGTGAGGCCGGTGACCTTCACGTCCTCCACGGCCACGAGCGTGGAGTCGCGCAGCCAGAACTGGAACCCGGCGGCGAGCACGAGGCAAGCGGCCAGCACCATGAATACGCGGCGGCGCATGCGCGGCGGAAGAAAGCGCAGCGTGAGGACTCCCAGCGCATGGGCGCGAACCGCCAGTGAGCGCGCGCTGCGCGTGCGGGCGCGGCGGGTGCGCTTCCTCGCCGGACGCCGGCCGGCGACCGCCTGGCCGCTGCTCACGGGGAGCCCCAGAGCGGAGTGCTGTCGACCTCGCCCAGGAACTGGACCTCGGGCTCCAGCTCCACGCCGAAGCGCTCGCGCACGCGGCGGCGGCCCTCGCCCATGAGCGCGATCACGTCGGCCGTAGTGGCCTCCCCCATGTTCTCCACGAAGTTCGCGTGCTTCTCGGAGAAGCGCGCGCCACCCACGGTCAGGCCGCGGCAGCCCGCCTCGTCGAGCAGCACGCCGGCGCTGCGGCCCTCCGCGCGTGGATCGTCCGGATTCTTGAAGGTCGAGCCGAAGGTCTTGATGCCCGAGGGTTGTGCCGCCCTGCGCGAGGCGCGCATGTCGGCGAGCGTCGCCTTCACCGACTCTGGCTCCGCCGGGCTGAGCGCGAACGAGGCGCGCGCCACGATCTCGCCCTCACCGAGGTTCGAGCGGCGGTAGCTGAAGCCGAGCTCGTCGGGAACGCGGCGCTCGGTGCCGTCGGCTGTCGTGACCTCCACCCACTCGAGCACGCGCGCGAGGTCGCCGCCGTAGGCGTTCGCGTTCATCTTCACGGCGCCGCCCACGGTCCCGGGGATGTTCACCCCGAACTCGAGCCCGCTGAGACCGGCCCGGGCGGCGAAGGCCGCGGCCTGCGGGAGCCGTGCCCCGCCGCCGCAGAGCAGGCGCTGCCCGTCCTGCTCGATCGTTGCAAGCGAGCCGTCCAACTTCACCACGAGTCCTCGGAACCCTTCATCCGCTACGAGGAGGTTCGAGCCGGACCCGACCACTCCTACCTCGACGCCCTCTGCGGTTGCCCAGGCAAGGAGCTCTGCCAGGGCGTCCGGGGAATCGGGCCGGGCGAAGAAGTCGCCATGGCCGCCCGTCCTGATCGTGGTGAGGCGGGCCAGCGGGTAGTCGGCCTCCACGCCTGCCGGGATGCTCATGCCACCAGCCTCCGGGCCAGCTCGTCCACGTTCCCCGCGCCCAGTGTGAGAAGGAGGTCTCCCTCACTCAGTTCGGTTTGGAGAGTCCGCTCGGCGTCCTCCAAGCGGGGCATCCACCAGACCGGGCGTCCCGCAGCCGCGTCCGCCGCAGACTGCGCAACGAGGAACCCGCTCACGTCCGGGAAGTCCTCGGGCCGCTCCCGCGCTCGGTACACGTCCAGCACGACGATGAGGTCCGCAAGTGCGAGCGCGCGGCCGAAGTCGCGGGCGAGCATTTGGGTGCGCGAGTAGAGGTGCGGCTGGAAGGCGGCGATCAGGCGCTGCGGCTGGAGCGTCCGTGCTGCCTCGAGCGTGGCGCGCACCTCGGTCGGGTGGTGGGCGTAGTCGTCGTACACGAGCGCACCCTGAGGCGTGCGGCCATGCTCCTCGAAGCGGCGGCCGGCGCCGGTGAACGTCGCCAGGCCGGGGGCCGCCTCTGCCGGTGGCAGTCCCGCCGCACGCAGCGCCGCCAGCGCCGCCAGAGCATTGAGAACGTTGTGCTTGCCGGGTACCTGGAGGTTCACCTCGACCCCATCCACCACGAACCGCGAGCCGCCGGCAGTGAGGGTCAGGTGCTCCGCGTCGCT
>Ga0190265_10002619_pt1 | contig 12101 bp, 9 predicted proteins | sample Popmic124T_FD_133135 | JGI IMG/M metagenome (GOLD analysis project Ga0190265, IMG submission 133135) | Populus adjacent soil microbial communities from riparian zone of Indian Creek, Utah, USA - 124 T | ecosystem: Environmental > Terrestrial > Soil > Riparian zone | place: USA: Utah | collected... | reverse complement strand
GCCTCTCCCGCTCCGCGCCCGGCCACTCGAGAACCTCGAGAGCAAGGATGATCGCCACGGTCAGCGCTCCCTGCACGAAGAGCATGAACACCGAGATCATCAGATTGCGGTGCCGGGCCAGATAGACCAGCGCGCTCTCCGAGACTGCGGCCGTCGCGGCGACGACCTCGGCGGCGAGCAGGAAGGCGAGCGCCGCGGTGCCGCCGACGAAGGCGGCGCCGACCAGGCCCATCACCGCCTCGCCCGGTATGCCGAGCGCCAGCGCAATTCCGGCTTGCGCGGCGATGATCCAGAAGCCGACCTGGCGCACCTGCTTGGCGACCGCCGCTTTATCCCCTTCCGCGAGCTTCTGCGTGATGACCGGCGCAAGGATCGGATCGAAGCTGGTCTTGAGCTTTTGCGGCATCGAGGCGACCTGCTGCGCGACATAATAGATGCCGACGATCGCGGGCGCGACGAACAGGCCGAGGATGGCGATGTCGAGCCGGCGCGAGCCCCATTCGATCGCGTCGGCGGCGGCGAGCGGTATGTTGCGGCGCGCCACCGCGTTGATCTCGGCCGGATGCGGCTTCCAGCCGCGCGGGACGCCGTAGCTGCGAAACAGCCGCCAGAAGGCCGCCGACAGGCCGGCGACCACCGAGACGACATAGGCGATAATGAGGCCGTCGCGCTGAAAATGGGTGAAGACGAGGGCGCCGGCGGCGATGCTGATCACCCAGGGCTCGACGATCGCGCGCACGTGCACCGTCGAGACGACGTCGTGGCGATAGGCGAGCGCCGCGAGCGCGACGTCGGCGCCGGCGATCCCGAAGATGACGAGGGGCAGGAGCCATTCCGCTCCCCTTATATCGCCCGCCGGAAACATCGCTTGCGGGACCAGCATCAGGATCGCGCTGGCGATGGCCGACGCGATGAACGCGGCGAGCAGGCCGTCGGCGACCACGCAAACATGGGGCTGGTCGGTGGTCGAGAGCTGCTGGGCGAGGCCGCGCTTCAGGCCCAATGTGGCGAGTTGCGCGGCGAGCTCGATGACGATCACCGCATAAGCGAAGCGGCCGAGAAGTTCCGGCCCGTAATAGCGGCCGGCGATGAACAGGAAGGGCAGCCGCGCGGCGAGCCTGAGCACGAAGCCGAAGAAATTGGTGCGGCCGCCCTTGGCCAAAGCGGCGATGTCCGCGTCGGGGGCCGGGCGGGGATCGCTCAATGCGCGGCGCCCCAGTTCGCGCCGGTGCCGATCTCGACGCCCAATGGCACGTTCAGCGTCACCGCCGGTTCGGCGGCGCCCGCCATGACGCTGCGGATGACCGCCGTCGCCGGCTCGATCTTGTCGTCGGGCACCTCGAAGACGAGCTCGTCATGGACCTGCATCAGCATGCGCACGCGCCCCATGCCCCCGGCTTCGAGCGCCGGGCCCATCCGCGCCATGGCGCGCTTAATGATGTCGGCGGCACTGCCCTGGATCGGCGCGTTGATCGCGGCGCGCTCGGCGCCCTGTCGCTCGTGCTGAACGTGCGATTTTATGCGCGGGAAATGGGTCTTGCGGCCGAACAAAGTGGTGGTGAATCCGGTCTCGCGCGCCTCCGAGAGCGTGTCGGCGATGTAGCGGGATATGCCGGGGAAGCGCTCGAAATAGCGGTCGATGATCGCCTGCGCCTCCTCCACCGTGACGCCAAGGCGTCCCGCCAGCCCCCAGCGCGAGATGCCGTAGAGGATGGCGAAGTTGATGGTCTTGGCCGAAGCGCGGGTATCCCGGGTGACCGCGCCGAACAGCTCTTGCGCGGTTAAATTGTGGATGTCCTCGCCGCGTTCGAAGGCGGCGGTGAGCTGCGGCACGTCGCAGATGTGCGCGGCGAGCCGAAGCTCGATCTGGCTGTAGTCGGCCGAGAGCATGACAAAGCCCGGCTCGGCGATGAAGGCATCGCGGATGCGCCGGCCGATCTCGGTTCGGATCGGGATGTTCATAAGGTTCGGGTCGGTCGAGGCGAGCCGGCCGGTCTGCGCGCCCGACAGCGAATAGCTGGTATGGACGCGACCGGTCTCTTTGTTGATCTGCTCCTGCAGCGCGTCGGTATAGGTCGATTTCAATTTGGTAAGCTGGCGCCAGTCGAGCACCAGTTGCGCGATCGGCACGCCCTCGCGCGCGAGCCGCTCGAGCTCGGTGACGTCGGTCGACCAGGTGCCGGACTTGCCGCGGCGGCCGCCGGCGAGGCCCATCTTGTTGAACAAAATGTCGCCGAGCTGCTGCGGGCTGCCGATCGTGAACTTGCACCCGGCCTCGCCGCAGATCGTCTCCTCGAGCGCGGCGATCTGAATATTGAACTCGGCCGACAGGCTTTTCAGCACGTCGCGGTCGACCTTGACACCGCCCTGCTCCATCTGCCCGACCACCGCGACCATCGGCCGGTCGACCATTTCGTAGACGCGCGTGACCTTCTCGAACGGCAGGCGCGCGCGAAAGCGCATCCACAGGCGCAGCGCGACGTCGGCGTCCTCGGCCGCATATTCGGTCGCCTTGTCGACTTGAACCTTGTCGAAGGTGATCTGCTTCTGCCCTGTGCCGCACAGGTCCTTGAAGGCGATGCACTGGTGGTCGAGGTGCTTTTTGGCGAGATCGTCCAATGAATGGCTGTTGAGCCCGCCGGCATCGAGGTTGAAGCTCATCACCAGCGTGTCGTCATAGGGCGCGACGCTGATGCCGCGGCGGTTGAACACCACCCAGTCGAACTTGAGATTGTGGCCGACCTTCAGGATCGCCGGGTCTTCGAGCAGCGGCTTCAGCCGCGCCAGCACCAGCGCCGCGGGGAGCTGATCGGGGCGCTCGGCGAACATATCGTCCCCGCCATGTTCGAGCGGGATGTAGCAGGCCTTGTTCGGCTCGCTGGCGAGGCTGATCCCGACCAGGCGCGCGGAAACGCAGTCGCGCCCGTCGGTCTCGGTGTCGATCGCGACCAGCCCCTTCGCCGCGATCGCCGCGATCCAGCGTTCGAGAGCCGCTTCGTCGGCGACGGTCTCGTAGAGCGAGCGGTCGATCTTCGGCTCCGGGCGGACCTCGGCCTGCGTCGCGCCTTGCGCGGGCGCCGCCGCCTGCGATTGCACGCCGAGCCGCGCCAGCAGCGAGCGAAAGCCGTGATGCTCGAGAAATTCGCGCAGGGGCTCCTCCGGAATCCCCTTTATCGCCAGCGCGTCGAGCGGCTCGGGCAAGGGCGAATCGCAAATCAGCTCGACCAGCCTGCGCGAGAGCCGCGCCTTGTCGGCATGCTCGATCAGATTGTCGCGCATCTTGGAGGGCTTCATGTCCGGCGCGGCGGCGAGCACCGCCTCGACGTCGCCATATTCCTGGATCAGCTTCGCGGCGGTCTTGGGGCCGATGCCGGGAACGCCCGGGATGTTGTCGACGCTGTCGCCCATCAGCGCCAGCACCTCGCCCAAACGCTCGGGGGGCACGCCGAATTTCTCGATGACCGCGTCGCGGTCGATGCGCCGGTCCCGCATCGTGTCGAGCATGTCGACGCCGCCCTTGCCTCCCTCCGGGGGCTCGATCAACTGCATCAGGTCCTTGTCGGACGAGACGATCGTGACCTGCCAGCCCTGCGCCACCGCAGCCTTGGCATAGCAAGCGATGATGTCGTCGGCCTCCAGCCCCTCCTCCTCGATACAGGGGATGGAGAATGCGCGGGTGGCGTCGCGGATCAATGGGAATTGCGGGACCAGCTCGGGCGGCGCCGGCGGCCGGTTGGCCTTATATTGGTCGTAGAGCTGGTTGCGGAACGTCGACTCCGACGCATCGAGGATCACGGCGAGATGGGTCGGCCCATCCTCCTTGTTCAGGCTGTCCGCCAGCTTCCACAGCATGGTCGTGTAGCCGTAGACCGCACCGACGTTCAGCCCGAACTTGTTGGTCAGGCCGGGCAGCATATGGAAGGCGCGGAAAATGTAGGACGAACCGTCGACGAGGTAGAGATGCGGGGAAGGCATGGGCGCAAGGTCTAGACGAAGGGGGCGCGGCTGCAAACCGTCTGTGCGCGGGAAGGTAAGGCTGCGTTCAAACATGGCGGGCTAGTAGCGAAGGAATGAATCGAAGGCACCTCCTCGCGGCCGGCTTGGCGTTAGGGCTTTTTGGGGCGCCGGCCGCGGCCGCGCCGTTCCACCCGACGCGATTCTCGGTGGAGGTACGGGGGCGCGGGCCAGACGTGATCCTGATTCCCGGCCTCACCGCGGGCCGCGAAATGTGGAGCGCGACCGCCAATGCGATCCCCGGCTACCGCTATCATCTGATTCAGGTTTCGGGATTCGCGGGCGAGCCGGCGCGCGGCAATCGCACGGGCCAGATCGTGTCGCCGCTGGCGGACGAAATCGCGCGCTACATCATCGACCGCGGCCTCGACCGGCCGGCGATCGTCGGCCATTCGATGGGCGGCACGCTCGGGATGATGATCGCCGCGCGCAATCCAACCCTCCTGGGCAGGATCATGGTCGTCGATATGCTGCCCCAGCCCGCGGCTCTGTTCGGCGGAAGCGCGTCGGGCTGGGCGCCGGTCGCCGACTTGCTTGGCACGCAGGGCGGCCGCCGGCTGTTCGGCTCTTTCATGGCCGTGTTCAGCCCTCCCGATTCGGGCAACCGCCTCAGCGATCCGGACGTTGTCGCCCGCGTCACGCGCGAGCTGATGCGGACCGACTTGACCGCCCAGCTCCCCCGCATCCGGACAGCCCTGACGGTGATCTACGCCTCCCCCGACGCCCGCGCCCGGGCCGCGATCGACCGCGAGTTCGCCGCCGCCTACGCGCAGGCGCGCAATGCCCGCCTGCTGCGCGTCGATGACAGCGGCCATATGGTGATGCTCGACCAGCCGGTGCGCTTTCGGACGGCGCTCAGGGCCTTTCTGGCCCGCTAGGGACCCTAAGGCGCCAACACCGTATCCATCGCCTCCGGCAGCATGTCGGGATAGTCGAGCGTGTAATGGAGCCCGCGGCTTTCCTTGCGCGCCAGCGCCGAGCGGACGATGAGGTCGGCGACGACGACGAGGTTCCTGAGCTCGATCAGATCGGCGGTGACGCGGAAGTTCGCATAATAATCCTGCGTCTCCTGGCGCAGAAGCGCGATGCGGTTCAATGCGCGCTCGAGCCGCTTGGTGGTGCGGACGATCGCGACATAATCCCACATGAAGCGGCGGATTTCCTGCCAATTGTGGTGGACGACCACCTCCTCGTCCGAATCGGTGACGCGGCTTTCATCCCACGGGCGGATCGCCGGCGGCGGCGGAAGTTCCGCCCAATTGGCGTTGATATGCCTGGCCGCGGCGAGCCCGAAGACCAGGCATTCGAGCACCGAATTGGAGGCGAGCCGGTTGGCGCCGTGGAGGCCCGACATGGTCACCTCGCCGGCCGCGTAGAGGCCGGGCAGGTCGGTGCGGCCGTCGCGGTCCACCATCACGCCGCCGCAGGTGTAATGCGCGGCCGGCACGACCGGGATCGGCTCCCTGGTGATGTCGATGCCGATGTCGGGCTCGGCGAGCCGCGCGGCGATGGTCGGGAAATGGGCGAGGATGAACTCCGGCTCGCGATGGCTGATGTCGAGATGGACGAAATCGAGGCCGAGCCGCTTCAATTCATGGTCGATCGCACGCGCCACGATGTCGCGCGGCGCCAGCTCCTCGCGCGGGTCGAAGCGCTGCATGAAGCGGCGGTGGGTGGTCGGCAGTTTGAGCCTGGCGCCCTCGCCGCGCATGGCCTCGGTGATCAGGAAATTCTTGACCTCGGCGTTGAACAAGCAGGTCGGGTGAAACTGGGCGAATTCCATGTTGGCGATGCGGCAGCCGGCACGCCAGGCCATGGCGATGCCGTCGCCGGTGCTCCCGCGCGGATTGGTCGAATAGAGCCAGGCCCGGCTCGCGCCGCCGGTGGCGAGGATTGTCGCCCGGCCGGTGATGAGCGCCACCTTGCCGGTACCGCGATCGAGCGCATAGACGCCCCAGACGTGCTTCTCGCCGGAGCCGCCGACCGCGTTTCGGCCGGTGACGAGGTCGATTGCGGCCATATTGGGCAGGAACGAGATGTTGGGGTGCGCCGCCGCCGCTTTCTCGAGCGTTTGTTGCACCGCCCAGCCGGTGGCGTCGTCGACATGGACGACGCGGCGGTGGCTGTGGCCGCCCTCGCGGGTCAAATGCCAGCGGTCTCCCGTCCCGCGCGTGAACGGGACGCCAAGCGCGTCCAGCCGCTCGATCGCCGCTGGCGCATTCTCCACCACGAACTCAACCGTCTTGCGGTCGTTGAGGCCCGCTCCCGCGTCGATCGTGTCCTCGATATGGCTCTCGAACGTGTCGCCGGCCTCGAGCACGGCGGCGATCCCGCCTTGTGCCCAGGCGGTCGATCCGGCGGACATGTCGCCCTTGGCCAGCACCGCCACCTTGAGGCCGTCGGCAAGGTTGAGCGCGGCGCTCAGCCCGGCGGCGCCCGAGCCGATCACGACGACGTCGTATACGTGCTCAGCCATCCGTGCCCGTGGCGCGGGTGAGGTTCAGGAACACGTCCTCGAGGTCGGGTTCGCGGGTCGAGACGTCGATGATGCCGAGACCTTCGCGCTGGAGCGCGGCGAGCACCTCGCCGGCGTTGACCCGGTCCTTCCGGTAGGTGATCGCCAGAGTCCGCTCGCCGCTCAATTCGATCTTGTCGAAGCAGGCGTTGACGGGCGCCGCGGTGACGTCGCGGTCGACGACCACTTCGACCACTTTCTCCTGCGCCATATTGACCAGGGTTCGCGTCGCCTCATTGGCGATCAGGCGGCCGTGGTTGATGATCGCGATCCGGTCGCACAGCTGCTCGGCTTCCTCGAGATAATGGGTAGTGAGCACGATGGTGACGCCTTGCGCGTTGAGCGAGCGGACATAGTCCCAGAGCTGCTGGCGAAGCTCGACGTCGACACCGGCGGTCGGCTCGTCGAGGACCAGGATCGGCGGCGAATGCACCATCGCCTTGGCGACCAGCAGGCGGCGCTTCATCCCGCCCGAGAGCGTGCGCGAATAAGCGTCCGCCTTGTCCTCGAGCCGGACCGCGCGGAGCAGCTCCATCGTGCGCCGATCCGCCTTCGCAATGCCGTAGAGCCCGGCCTGGAGCTCGAGCGCTTCCTTCGGCGTGAAGAAGGGATCGAACAGTATCTCCTGCGGCACGACGCCGATCGCGCGCTTGGCATTGCGCGGATCGAGGTCGATATCGAAGCCCCAGACCGTGGCGCTGCCGGCCGATTTGCTGACCAGGCCCGCGAGGATATTGATCAGGGTCGATTTGCCGGCGCCGTTGGGTCCGAGCAGGCCGAAAATGCCGCCGCGCGGCACGTCGATGGTAATGCCGTCCAGCGCGCGCTTGCCGCCAGCATAGGTCTTGTGCAGATCCTGGATCGAGATGGCGGCCTCGGACATGGGGTGAGGGAATAGCCGCACTTTCCCGCCTAGCGAAGAAGATTGTCCTTCGCTAAGGCGCAGGCCATGGCCTCCGACCCGTTCACGCCCGAAATCGCCTATGTGACCGGCACTCGCGTGGCCTGCGACGGCGCCTCCCTGGAGTCGGCCGCGCTCGGCCATCCGCGCGTCTGGCTGGAGATCGACGAGAAGGGCTATGTCGATTGCGGCTATTGCGACAAGAGGTTCATCCTCAAGGGCGGCCCGGCGGATGAGGGTGCATAAGCGGCCCGGCCCGCCTATATCGGACACATGACTTCAGATCCCCGCCGCTTCCTCTACCGCCCCGACGGTCTCGATCCCGACGCGGCGCTGCGCCTGACCGCCGATGCCCTGAAGGGCTGCGACGACGGCGAGCTCTATCTTCAGTATACGGCTTCGGAGAGCTTCGGCTTCGACGACGGCCGGCTGAAGACGGCCGATTTCAACACCCAGGCCGGCTTCGGCCTGCGCGGCGTCTCGGGCGAGACCACGGCTTTCGCCCAGGCCAACGAGCTCAGCGAGGCCGCCATCCGCCGCGCCGCCGAGACGATGGCGGTGCTCGATCCGGCTTCAGCGCCGCGGGACGCGCCGCCGCGGCGCACCAACGCCAGGCTCTATACCGACGCCGACCCCTTGAGCCTGATCCCGTTCGCCCGGAAAGTCGCGCTCTGCGAAGCGATCGACGCCGCGGCGCGCGCCCGCGATCCCCGGGTCGCGCAGGTCTCGGTCATGCTTGGCGGCTCGTGGAGCGTGGTCGAGATCGTCCGCGCCGACGGCTTCGTCGCGCACGACATCCGCCCGCTGGTCCGGCTCAACGTCCAGATCGTGGTCGAGCGGAACGGGCGGCGCGAGTCGGGCTTTCACGGCCTCGGCGGCCGCACCCTCTACGACGATCTGTTCGAGCCCGCGGCCTGGAACCGGGCGATCGACATCGCGCTCGCGCAGGCGCTGGTGAACCTCGATTCGGTCGCCGCGCCCGCGGGCGAAATGACGGTGGTGCTCGGGCCGGGCTGGCCCGGCGTGCTGCTCCACGAAGCCGTCGGCCACGGTCTCGAGGGCGATTTCAACCGCAAGGGCACGTCGGCCTTTTCAGGGAGGATCGGCGAGCGGGTGGCGGCAAAGGGCGTCACCGTCATCGACGACGGCACGATCGACCAGCGCCGCGGCTCGCTGACGATCGACGACGAAGGCACGCCGACCCAGCGCAATGTGTTGATCGAGGACGGCATTTTGAAGGCCTATATCCAGGACCGGCTCAATGCCCGGCTGATGGGCGTCGCGCCGACCGGCAACGGGCGCCGCGAAAGCTTCGCGCATGCGCCGATGCCGCGCATGACCAACACCTTCATGCTCGGCGGTCGCGAGGATCCCGCCGAGATCCTGGCGCGGGCGAAAAACGGCATCTACGCCAAGAGCTTCGGCGGCGGCCAGGTCGACATCACGTCGGGCAAGTTCGTCTTCTCCTGCACCGAGGCCTACAGAATCGAGAACGGCCGGCTCGGTGCGCCGCTCAAGGGCGCGACGCTCATCGGCGACGGGCCGACGGTGCTGACCAAGGTGGCCGCGATAGGCAATGACATGGCGCTCGACGAAGGCGTCGGCATTTGCGGCAAGGGGGGCCAGACGATCCCGGCCGGCGTCGGCCAGCCGACCCTCCTGATCGAGGGCCTGACGGTGGGGGGCACGGCCGCGTGAACGGCCTTTGGGTCAGCGAGGTCCTCGATTTCTGGTTCTCGCACGGCTGGGACGATTGGTGGCGGCCCGGCAAGGCGTTCGATCTTGAGATCAGGGACAGCTTCCTCAAGCTTTGGAAAGAGCGGCGCGAGAACGTTCCCGAGGAATTCCTGGAAGGCGCCGACGACGCCCTTGCCGGCGTCATCCTCTTCGACCAGCTTCCGCGCCACATGTTCCGCGGCCATGCCGACCAATTCTCGACCGATCCGCTCGCGCTCGCCATCGCCAGTGGCGCCGTCGAGCGGGGCCATGACGACGGCATGACGCCGGAGCGGCGCGGCTTCCTCTACATGCCGTTCCAGCATAGCGAGGATCCGCGCGACCAGCGCCAGTCGCTGCTCCTGTTCACCGCATTGGGCGATGCCGAGATGCTGCGCCACGCGCGGCTGCATCACGACGTGATCGCGCGCTTCGGCCGCTTCCCGCACCGCAACGCGATCCTGGGCCGCAAGCCGACCGCGATCGAGGCGGCGGCGGGCGACGTGGTGCCCTGGTAATGGCGCTGGTCCTCGCCGCGACATATCTCAACCGCTTCGAGGCCGGGCTCGCGAAATCGCGGCTCGAGGACGATGGGATCATGAGCTTCCTGATGGACGCCGACATGAGTTCGCTGGGGTTGGGCGGCATCGTGCCGATCCGGCTGATGGTCGACGACGAGGATCTCGACGCCGCGCTCAGGATAGTCGGCGCGGATCCAGATGAGGGCGAAGCGGGCTGAGGTCGTAGCCGGCCGCGCAATTGCTCTCGTCGTGCGTGGGAACGCTCATGCTGGCTCCCAGCCCTCGATAATCTCGATGAACGCCTGGCCGTAGCGCTTCAGCTTGGCCTCGCCGACGCCCGAAACGCGCGACAGGGCGTCGAGCGTGGCCGGCTTCAATTCGGCCATTTCGCGCAAAGTGCTGTCGTGGAAGATGACGTAGGGCGGAACGCCCGCTTCGGCCGCCAGGTCGCGGCGGCGGGCGCGCAGCGCCTCGAACAGGGGATCGTGCGGATATTCCTCCGCCTTGCGGGCGCGGCGCTTGCGGGTCCGCTTCGGCGGCAGCACGATCTCGAGCTTGTCCGCGCCCTTGAGGATCGCCCTCGCGGCAGGGCCGAAGGAGAGGCCGCCAAAATCGTCGGCGCGCAGCGCATCGCGCGCCATCAGCGCGCGGGCGACCGGCTTGACCAGCGCCAGTTCCTCTTCGTCGGCGATGCCGAACACGCTGAGCCGGTGGTGGCCGAAGTTGCGGACCTTGTCGGTCTCGCGCCCGGCCAGCACGTCGGTGAGGTGTGCGATGCCGAAGCGCATGTCGGTGCGGAAGGCGGCCGAGAGCAGCTTTTGCGCGGTCGTGGTCGCGTCGAGCGCCTGCGGCGGATTGAGGCAATTGTCGCAATTGCCGCATGTGGCGGGCGGATCCTCGCCGAAGTGGCGCAGCAGGATGGCGCGGCGGCAACCGGCGGTCTCGACGAACGAGGCGAGCGCGTTCAGCCGCTCGCGCTCGCCCGTGCGGCGGCTCTCCGCGACCTCGGTCTCGATCCGCCGCCGGGCGCGTGCGAAATCCTCGGCGCCCCAGAACAGCCAGGCTTCGGCCGGATCGCCGTCGCGGCCGGCGCGGCCGGTTTCCTGATAATAGGCCTCGATCGACTTGGGGATGCCGTCGTGCGCGACGAAGCGGACGTCGGGCTTGTCGATGCCCATGCCGAAGGCGATGGTCGCGACCATCGCCATGTCCTCTGATTTGACGAACGCCGCCTGGTTGCGGGCGCGGACGCCCGGCTCGAGCCCGGCATGGTAGGGCAGCGCCGGCCGGCCGGCCGCGCCAAGCTGCTCGGCCAGCTTCTCGGTCTTGTCGCGGCTCGTCGCATAGACGATGCCGGGCCCGGGCTGCTCGGCGAGCAGGGCCTTCAACTGCCCGGCGACGCCGTCGCGCGGACGGACGTGATAGCGGATGTTGGGCCGGTCGAAGCCGGCGACGATGAGGCCGTCCTTGGGAATGCCGAGCTGGACGAGGATATCGTCGCGCGTGCGCTTGTCGGCGGTCGCGGTCAGCGCGAGGCGCGGCACGCCCGCAAATCCGTCGAGCAGCGGCCGGAGCAAGCGGTAGTCGGGCCGGAAATCATGCCCCCATTCGGAAACGCAATGCGCCTCGTCGATCGCGATCAGCGCCAGCGGGATGGACGCGATCAGCTCGCCGAAACCCGCCCCGGTCGCCCGCTCGGGCGCGACGTAGAGAAGCTCGAGGTCGCCCCGGCGCAGCCGCTCCACCGTCTCGGCGCGGTTGCCGTCCGCCGAGGTGAGCGAGGCGGCGCGCAGGCCGAACGCCTCGGCGGCCCGGATCTGGTCGTGCATCAGGGCGATCAGCGGCGAGACGACGAGCACCGTCCCCGCCAGCGCCAGCGAGGGCACCTGGTAGCACAGCGACTTGCCCGAGCCGGTCGGCATCACCGCCAGCGTGCGCTCGCCCGCCATCACGCGCGCGATCACCTGCTCCTGGACGCCGCGGAAGTCCGAAAAGCCGAAGGTGTTGCGCAGAATGGTAAGCGGCGAAGCGGGCACGAGACCGGCCTTACCACGTCCATCCCCACCGCCAACCCGCGACTCGGCCGCGGCGGCCGAATGGTCCCAATGTTCGCACTCGTGAGCCGTTTCACCGGCCTCAAAAGCGGTACCTTCGCGGGAGCGGGCGGCGAGGGGCTGGTAGAGCATCACGGGAACATAGCATGAACAAGGACTGTACGAAAGTCCGGTCAGCTGCGTGCCCGCTTTCGAGCCGGTGCCGAGGTTCTGAGGTTGGCGGCTAAGCGCCCGTTCGTGACGTCCGCGGCGATCGGACGGCATCCTGTTAGCGGCCGTTCGGCATCGCACGTGACAAACGTCTAGGGCGTATCGACATTCAGCGGGATTGACGTGGAAGGCCCTCTCCCCTGTGGGGAGAGGGTTGGGTGAGGGGGTTC
>Ga0190265_10002618_pt1 | contig 12105 bp, 14 predicted proteins | sample Popmic124T_FD_133135 | JGI IMG/M metagenome (GOLD analysis project Ga0190265, IMG submission 133135) | Populus adjacent soil microbial communities from riparian zone of Indian Creek, Utah, USA - 124 T | ecosystem: Environmental > Terrestrial > Soil > Riparian zone | place: USA: Utah | collected... | reverse complement strand
TGCGCCGTGGGGCTCGCCCGGGTGCGCGATGGCCGAGTGGTCGCAACAGCGGGGTGGCTCATCCAGCCCCCTCCAGGGCACGACCGGTTCTTTGATCTGAACACCCGCATCCACGGGCTGCGCGCCGAAGACGTGGTCGCAGCCAAGACCTGGAGCGAGCAGCTCGACGACCTCGCGGCCTTCGCCGGAGCCGACGTCCTGGTCGCGCACAACGCCGGGTTCGACATGATGGTGCTCCGCCGGGCGTGCGAGGCGACCGGCGACAGCTACCCGCCCTACCACTACGTATGCAGCCTCCAGGTGGCGCGTAAGCTCTACGACCTGGAGTCGTATCGCCTGCCCTCTGTGGCGGCTGCCGCGGGGTTCATCGACTTTCCGCACCACGATCCGACCGCCGATGCACTCGCGTGCGCGCACATCATGATCGACGCGGCACAGCGAGTCGGCGCCGGTGACATCGGAGCCCTTGCAGAACTGGCGGGAGTTCGCACCTCACGCATCTTCATGCCCGAGCCGGTGCCCGCCGAACAGGTGCAGTCGCCCCTTGTCGGCGCCGTCGCCTGACGACAACGCGTCGACCTGGCGCCTCAGGCCGCCGGAGCCTGCGCGATGCGGACCATGTTTCCGGAAGGGTCGCGGAACGCGCAGTCGCGCTGACCCCAACCGGTGTCAATGGGCTCCTGCAGCACTTCGGCGCCCGACGCCCGCACCGTCTCGAACGTCGCGTCGAGGTCGTCGGTGTTGAACACGAGCATGGGAAGGACGCCCTTCGTGAGCATTTCCTGCATCGCATCGCCGTCTGCCTGCGAGCGGCCGGCATACGGGTCGGACAGCACGATGCCCAGCCCCGGCTGCGCCGACGTTCCGAGCGTCACCCAGCGGTGGTCGCCGGACTTCACATCGTTCTGGACCTCGAGCCCGAGCGCATCGCGATAGAAGGCGATCGACTCGTCGACATCTGTGACGGTGACGTTGGTGAATTGGAGTGCGATTGTCATGCTGCGACGCTACGCCGCGGCGATCGTGCGCACTTCTTCGATCCTGCTCGATGCCTGGCGCGCGGGGCGGGTGTGCGACTTCGCGACACACGCGGGCATCGCCTTGACCGCGTCGTGCTCCCGGGCGCGGTACGCCGACGGCGTGATCCCGATGATCTCAGCGAACCGTGAGCTGAACGAACCCAGCGACGTACAGCCCACCGCCATGCAGGCATCCGTCACGGTCATGCCCGCGCGCAGGAGCGCCATCGCCCGTTCGATGCGACGCGTCATCAGGTGGCTGTACGGAGTCTCGCCGTACGCGGCGCGGAACTGCCGTGAGAAGTGCGCGGGCGACATCAGCGCCTTCGCAGCCATCGTCGGCACGTCGAGCGGCTTCGCGTAGTCACGGTCGATCAGGTCTCGTGCGCGTCGCAGGTGCGCGAGGTTCTCGATCTCCTGCGGGGTCATGAATTCACGGTATCACCGGGCAATGTCCGCTGCCCGGTGCATCCTGATCACATGGATGCATTCACCATTTCCGTCATCGTGATCGGATGCCTCGCGGCGGGCGTCCTTGCCGGATGGTCAGCCGGCACCGCCCGTGCCGCGATGCGCGCGGCGCACGCGAACGCCGACACCCGCGCGCGACTGGCCGCGAGCGAGGCTGCCCGACAGGGAGTGCACGCGCAGCTCGAGCACCAGCAGCTGCTGTACCGGGAGCTCACGACGCAGGCGCGCGCCGATCAAGCGCAGCGCGAAGAGCGCGAGCGGCGAGAGCAGGCGGTGCTGCGCGCTCTCGCACCCGTGCACGAGACGTTGCAGTCCATGCAGACCAAGGTCGACGACCTCGAGCGCGATCGTCACGCTCAGTTCGGCTCGCTCGCCGAGCAGCTGCGGCAAGCTCAGCAATCCGATGAGGCCCTGCGCGCGACCACCGAGTCACTGGCCGGCGCGCTGCGCTCGGGCGCCACGCGCGGCGTGTGGGGTGAGACGCAGCTGCGACGGGTCGTCGAGTCGGCCGGTCTGACACGCTACGTCGATTTCGACACACAGACCGCGGTCAGCTCGGACGCCGGTGCCGGCCGGCCCGACATGGTCATCCGTCTACCCGGTGACAAAGCCATCGCCGTGGATGCAAAGGTGCCGCTTGACGCGTACCTCGAGGCGAGTGCGATCCCGCTGACCGCCGTCGGCGCCGAGGGGGCTCGCCGCAGGACCCTTCTCGGCAGGCACGTGAAAGCGGTCCGCGCTCACGTGGATGCGCTCGCGAAGAAGGCGTACTGGGCGGGGCTCCGCTCCAGCCCCGAGTTCGTCGTGTGCTTCCTGCCCAGCGAGTCGCTGCTGGCGGCTGCGCTCGAAGAAGACCCTTCGCTCCTGGATTACGCCTTCGGAAAGCGCGTCGCCCTCGCCTCGCCGGTCAACCTCTGGGCCGTTCTGAAGACCGTCGCCTACACCTGGACTCAACAAGACGTCTCCGAAGAGGCGCGTGCGCTCTTCGAGCTGGGCAACGAGCTGTACGAGCGGCTGGGCACCCTCGCGGGGCACGCCGACGACCTGCGGCGCGCGATCGAGCGCACCGTCGACAGCTACAACCGATTCGCGGGATCGCTCGAATCTCGCGTGCTGGTCAGCGCAAGACGCTTTCCCGGCATCGACCAGACAAAGCTCGATGCGATGGGAGCTCCGGCGCTCATCGAGAAGGCGCCACGACGCCTCACGGCCACAGAGCTGCTCGACGCCACGCTGAGCGAGGTCGACGCTGCTGTGCAGCTCACCGACCAGGTGGCCGAAACATCCGATGACGCGCTGCCAGGCGCCGACCTCGGTGAATTGCGCGAGCGCATCGGCCCGCGAACGGACTGACGACGGTCAAGCCCCGCCGGGAACGAAGCTCAAAAGCATGATCGTGGCGAGCGAGACGGCTACGAAGGCGCCGATCATCCACCACGCCGAGACCTGGTGATCTTCATCGCGCCGTACACGGAAGAGGACGTCGGGTCGACGGGCGGGGTCAGTCGCGTTCGCGACGACGGCGATCGCGCCCGTCTGCGGCTTGGGGCCGCTCGGCTGTGCCGACATCGACAACTCCCTGGGGTTTGAGAACACGTGCGCGGTCCTCGTTGACACCGCTCTGATTCTGCCAGAGATCGCCTGTGAGCTTCATCACGACTCAGCCATAAGTATCACTCTGGCCACATTCGCCACTTCAGTCACGCGAGAAACTGCACGTGTCCGCTAGAGCCACTTCGAGGTCAGGTGCTCTGAAACAATGCGGCGAAGGGTTCCCGAACTCCCCCGCAGCACCACGCTCTCGCTGTAGACGAAGTCGCCCTCGCGCCGGACACCCGCGACGAGCTGGCCATCGGTGACACCGGTGGCGACGAAGATCGTGTTGCTGCCGGTGACGAGTTCGTCTGCCTCGTAGACGTAGCCGTCGGTCCGCAGACCATTGTCGGCGCCCTTCTGACGCTCGTCGTCGTTGCGCGGCCACAGCACGCCTTGGATATGCCCGCCCAGAGCCTTGATCGCGCAGGCGGTCACGATCCCCTCGGGGCTGCCACCGACGCCGACGCACATGTCGGTGCGAGCGTTGTGGCGTGCAGCGTTGATGCCACCGGCGACGTCGCCGTCAGACATCAGGCGCGTGCCGGCACCGGCCGCGCGGATGTCGGCGATGAGCTGCTCGTGACGAGGTCGGTTGAGCACCGACACGACCATCTCGTCGATCGGCTTGTCGAGCGCCTTCGACAGGAGGCGGATGTTCTCGCCGATCGGAAGACGGATGTCGACCACACCGACACCCGCCGGGCCAGTGACGAGCTTGTCCATGTAGAACACCGACGACGCATCCAGCATCGTGCCGCGATCCGACACTGCGATCACCGAGAGCGCGTTCTGACGACCGGCTGCGGTCAGCGATGTGCCGTCGATAGGGTCCACGGCCACATCGCACTGCGGGCCGCTCCCGGTGCCGACCCTCTCGCCGTTGAAGAGCATCGGCGCTTCGTCCTTCTCGCCCTCGCCGATCACGATCGTGCCGTCGAAGTTGACGGTCGCGAAGAACGCGCGCATCGCGTCGACAGCGGCGCCGTCGGCGGCCAGCTTGTCACCTCGGCCGATGAACGGCACCGCGCGGATCGCTGCGGCCTCGGTGGCGCGCACCAGCTCCAGAGCGAGATTTCGGTCGGGATGCAGGGGACTCATGTCGCCGGTAATGCTCACCATCCCGCCAGCCTAACCACGCTCTCCCGTACCGCTCTCACGCGGGGACGTCGTCGCGAGGAAGGAATCGCAATACTTTCGCTCCCGGCAGGAAGGAGGCTCACCGTGGACATGCTCACAAGGCAGCGACCCGCACACCCTTCGATAGAGTGAGCGTCAAGCCCGCAGCCGACCAAGGAGCCGTCATGCCCGTCGCCACCCCCGAGCAGTATGCCGACATGCTGGACCGCGCGAAAGCGGGTGGCTTCGCATATCCGGCATTCAACGTGTCGAGTTCGCAGAGTGTCAACGCGGTGCTCCAGGGGCTGACCGAGGCCGGCTCCGACGGCATCATCCAGGTCTCGACAGGCGGCGCGGACTACTTCGCCGGACACACGGTCAAGGCTCGCGCGACCGGTGCGCTCGCCTTCGCGAAGTTCGTGCACGAGGTGGCCAAGAGTTACCCGATCACGGTGGCGCTGCACACCGACCATTGCCCGAAGCCCGCGCTCGCGGACTTCGTGCTCCCCCTGATCGCGGAGTCGGAGAAGGTCGTCGCCGAGGGCGGCAACCCGATCTTCCAGTCGCACATGTGGGACGGTTCCGCCGTGCCGCTTGACGAGAACGTCGAGATCGCGAAGGAGCTGCTCCCTCGCATGAAGGCGATCAACTCGATTCTCGAGGTCGAGATCGGCGTCGTCGGCGGTGAAGAGGACGGCGTCCAGCACGAGGGTTCGAACGACGCGCTCTACACGACGGTCGCGGACGTCACCAAGGCCGTCGAAGGGCTCGGGCTCGGCGAAAACGGCCGCTGGATCGCCGCGCTCACATTCGGCAACGTGCACGGTGTCTACGCCCCTGGCAACGTCAAGCTCCGCCCCGAACTGCTCGGCGAGATCCAGGAGGGCATCGCGGCTGCGTTCGGCACCGGCCCCAAGCCGCTCGACCTGGTCTTCCACGGCGGCAGCGGCTCGTCTGACGCCGAGATCGCGCTTGCTGTCGCGAACGGTGTGATCAAGATGAACATCGACACCGACACCCATTACGCCTTCACGCGTGGCGTGGCCGGCTACATGTTCAGCAACTATGACGGCGTGCTGAAGGTCGACGGCTCGGTCGGCAGCAAGAAGGCCTACGATCCGCGCGCCTGGGGCAAGATCGCCGAGTCTGCGATGGCCGCGCGAGTCGTGCAGTCCACGCAGCAACTCGGCTCAGCGGGCAAGTCCACGAGCTGACCCGAACTGCTCTGGACCTACGCCGGGTCGCGGTACACGTCGAGCAGTCCGGGCGCGTTCTCGGGGCGTGACACGACCTCGATCGGATCCCCGGCCTGCACAGTGCCGTTGCGCAACACACGCAGATAAGGGCCGAGCCGGCGTTCCGCTGAGAATCGTTTCACCCAGCCGCGCTGGTCGGCTCCGCCGACCCAGCGGGCGAAGGTCTGGCACGGCGTGCGGGGCATGGTCACCTGGACGGTTGCGGTGTCTCCGATGCGCCACACCTCGCCGATCCGACTGGCGTTCACGTCGATGCCCTCGGTGCGCAGGTTCTCGCCGAAGAACCCGGGCGGAAGGTCGCGGCCGAGCTCACCCTCCCAGAAGGCGGCGTCCTCCTCGGCGTAGGCGTAGACCGCCTTGTCGAGCCCGCCGTGGTGCTTGCGGTCTGCTTGGACGTCAGCGCGCACCCCGTATCGGCCGATCCGGACGCGACCGTCGACGGGCCGTTTGTCGATCGCGGTGACACCGTTCCCCGAATCGGGACGCAGCTGATGCACGACGCAGACGGCAACGAGGCGAGGCATCCGGTCATCCCACGGTCAGCGCGCGGTATCGAGGATCGCGCTCCAGAGGGTGGCGTCCGAGACGATCGGCACCATGAGCAGAATCCCCGCGGTGGACGTGAAGACGATCCCGGCGACGAGGGGGATCCACCAGGTGATGCGTCCACGCGCGAGGGAGCGCCACGACACATAGGCGGTCAGAAGCCAGCCGACGCCGAGCACGAGGGCCGCCGCGATCCCCCATGGTCGCCCGGCGGCCGAGTCGGCGAGCTGGGCGTCGACACCGAACAGCCCCAGAACGGTGCCGACGTACGCTTCGTAGTCGATCATGTTCGGGATGCCGGTGACAACGTTCACGAGCCCGTAGACCAAGAGCGCGATCGTCGCCACGCGATCGACGAACCTCCCTCGAGACACAGGCGCCGTCGCGGGCTTCGCCACGATCGAGGGCGGCGTAGTCGCGTCGGCGCCCTGGAGGGCATCCGGATCCTGTCCCGTCTCGAGCAGCCGAGTCAAATCGGGTTGCTTGATGCGCGCCCGCTGCTCCTCGGGTGTCGCGTACTCGCCGTACTCGGGGCGAGGCCGGGGGTCGACCTGGTCAGTCATGCCGAGCTCCGACCGCCGAGGGCCCGCGCGTCGCGGCGGCCTGAGGAATCCTGGCGCAGTTCCTTGGGCAGGGAGAACTGGAGGTCTTCTTCGGCGGTCTTCACGTGTTCGACGTCGAAGTACCCTGCGCTGGAGAGGTCAGCGAGCACTTCCTGCACGAGCACCTCGGGCACCGAGGCGCCGCTGGTGACGCCCACGGTCTCCACCCCCTCCAGCCATTCCTGTTCGACCTCGTCGGCGTAGTCCACGCGATATGCGGCCTTCGCCCCGTATTCGAGGGCGACTTCGACCAGGCGCACGCTGTTGGACGAGTTGGCCGACCCGACGACGATCACGAGGTCGGCATCCTTGGCGACCTTCTTGATCGCCACCTGGCGGTTCTGGGTGGCGTAGCAGATGTCGTCCGAGGGTGGGTCCTGCAGCTGCGGGAAGCGGTCGCGCAGTCGGCGCACGGTCTCCATCGTCTCGTCGACCGACAGCGTCGTCTGGGAGAGCCAGACGACTTTCGACGGATCGCGCACCTCGACGGTGTCGGCGTGTTGTGGTGAGTTCACGATCGTGACGTGCTCGGGAGCCTCACCGGCGGTGCCCTCGACCTCTTCGTGTCCTTCGTGGCCGATGAGCAGAATCTCGAAGTCGTCGCGCGCGAAGCGCACGGCCTCACGATGCACCTTCGTGACCAGCGGGCAGGTCGCATCGATCGCCTGAAGTCGACGATCGGATGCCTCCGCCACCACCGCGGGCGAGACTCCGTGTGCGCTGAAAACGACGTGCGCGCCTTCGGGAACCTCGTCGACCTCATCGACGAAGATCGCCCCTGCTGCTTCGAGCTCGGTCACCACATGGATGTTGTGGACGATCTGCTTGCGCACGTAGACGGGCGCTCCGAAGCGCTCGAGCGCCTTCTCGACTGCGATCACGGCCCGATCGACGCCCGCGCAGTAACCGCGCGGGGCTGCCAGCAGCACCTTCTTGTGTCCTGCCACCGGGATATCCTGGAGGCGCTCGCGCCGCCGCGGAACGCGGGGGACGGGCATGCTGACGACCGAGGTGCTCACACCACGAGTCTACGGGCGCGGCCTGTGCGCAGGCCGTGCAGCCGCCGACCTCCCCCACGACCATTGCCCCGACAGGAGATGCCGCATGACCACGTTTCAGGCGGACCCGGTGGCCGGTCAGCCACCACCGCCCGATTCGGTGCGACCGCGCGATTCCACCTCGGAAGCGCCGACTTCTGTGGCCCGTCTCAACGACACCATCCGCGGTTTCATCGAGACGTGGGGGTCGGTGTGGGTCGAGGGAGAGATCACCTCATGGAACGTACGCACCGGCAACGTTTTCGGCCGCATGAAGGATCTCGCGACCGACGCCACGATCTCGTTCCGCATCTGGTCGAGCACTCGGCAACGGCTTCCCGCCGACCTGTCCGTCGGCGACCACGTGATCGCGTCCGTCAAGGCCGACTACTTCTCAAAGAGCGGCGACTTCAGCTTCGCTGTCTCCTCGATGCGCCATGTCGGGCTCGGCGACCAGCTCGAGAAGCTCGAACGGCTGCGCGCCAAGCTGCGCGCGGAGGGACTCTTCGACGCGGCACGCAAGAAGCCGATCCCGTTCCTCCCCCACGTCATCGGACTCATCACCGGCGAGAAGTCCGACGCCGAGAAGGACGTCCGCCACAACGCCGAACTTCGCTGGCCGCACGTGAAGTTCCGCACCGCGTATGCGTCTGTCCAGGGCGACCGCTGCGTACCTGAGACGATCGGCGCGCTGAAGGCACTGGATGCCGATCCCACCGTCGACGTGATCATCATCGCCCGCGGGGGTGGTGATGCACAGCACCTGCTGGGGTTCAGCGACGAGCGCCTCCTGAGGGCGGTGGCTGCGGCATCCACTCCCATCGTCAGCGCGATCGGACACGAGAACGATCATCCGCTGCTGGACGATGTCGCGGACCTGCGCGCGTCCACCCCCACCGACGCCGCGAAGCGCATCGTGCCCGACGTCGTCGAGCAGCGCGCGGTGGTCGCTCAGCTGCGCTCCCGCCTCACGATGCGCCTCTCGCAGCGCGTGAGCCATGACATCGCGCAGCTCGAACAGCTGCGATCCCGGCCGGTGCTGCGAGCGCCGGAGTCGATGATCGATGCCCGCTCGCAGCAGCTGTGGCTGCTGGCCGCCCGCGGTCGAGACGTCGTGGACCGCGGTCTCGAGTCGCAGGCACGGCGTGCCGCTGAGCTTCGCGCTGCCCTGCGAACGCTGTCGCCGGCATCCACTCTCGCGCGCGGCTACGCGATCGCACACCTCACCGACGGCGTGATCGTACGGGACGCCGCCCAGGCGTCGCAGGGCACGCCGGTGCTCGTCACCGTGGGCCGCGGATCCTTCGCCGCGCGCTCGGAAGGGGAGCTCCCAGAGGAGCCGGGATCCGCCGCCTCAGAGCACCGCGATCCTGCGGTAGCCCGATCCGAACTGGACTGAAGACCGGTCCGAGCCGTACCGACCCCCACCCGATCCGCACTCAGCCCCACCCGGGCCGACCTAGAATAGAGCCCATGAGCGCATCGAGCGAAGGCGTCGCCGACGTCGCGAGCCTTTCGTTCGAGCAGGCGCGCGACGAGCTCGTCCGCGTCGTCGCCGAGCTCGAGCAGGGCGCTCCCACCCTCGAGCACTCCCTCGCACTATGGGAGCGCGGCGAGGCGCTCGCCGCCCGTTGCGAGGAATGGCTGCTCGGTGCGAAGAGACGCCTCGAAGCGGCCCGCGGCACACCTCCCGGCGATGCCGCCGGCGCGGGGGCGTGAGGCCGAGCTGATGATGTCGCACACCCCCCGGGTCGTTGCCGAGCTCGGTCGCCCCGAGACCCCCGACGAAACCGCCTCTCGCAAGGCGGAGTCCTCTCGCGTCTACCGCGCGAGTCAGAACACCCGCAACCTCATCGCCGCCCTGCTGGCGACCCTCATCGTGGTCGTGATCATCATCTTCGCTGTCCCCCGCGGAGCACTGCCCCCCGCCGACCCGATCGATGTGGCCGCCGTCGCCGAGCGGATCGAGGCGTCTGAGGGACGCACCATTGTGATTCCCGACGTGCCCGACGAGTGGATCGTCAACCGGGCATCGATCGAGGGCGACTCCACCGCGGCATGGACCATCGTCTACGTACCGAACGAAGAGACCGGGTTCCTCCGCATCGCACAGGGTTTCGGTGCCGACCCGGCGTGGACGACTCGCGTCCTGAGCGGCGCGTCGGTCGATGGCACCGTCTCGATCGGTGGCGTCGCGTGGGACCGCTACAGCATCCCCGACCCGGCACGAGCGGGCAACATCTCGGGCGCCCTGAGCGCCGAGGCCGGAGAAGACACGATCCTTGTCTACGGCTCGACCGACGACGCGACGCTCGCCCTGGCCGCGGCATCCGTCGCCGATCAGGTATTGGCGCTCCGAGCAGAAGCAGAGCACGGGGCTGATCGATGAGCGCCCCCAGTCCGCGGCAAGCGTGGCAGGAGATGCAGAGCGGCAACGCCCGTTTCGTCAGCGGAGAGCCGCAACATCCCCGGCAAGATGTGGATCGTCGCACCGAGCTCGCCCACGGCCAGCACCCGCCGGCCGCGCTGTTCGGCTGCTCGGACTCTCGGCTGTCGGCCGAGATCATCTTCGACAAAGGTCTGGGCGACCTCTTCGTGGTCCGCAACGCCGGCCAGGTGATCTCCGACTCGGTGGTCGGGAGCCTCGAGTACGCGGTCGCGGTGCTGAACGTGCCTTTGATCGTCGTCCTGGGGCACGACGAATGCGGTGCCGTGGGTGCCGCGATCCGCAGCGTCGAAGTCGACACTCCCCCGCTGCCCCCGCACATCTGGAGGCTCATCGCGCCGATAGTGCCGGCGGTGCGGCGGGTCCAGCGCGAGACCACCGTGGACGGGATCGTCCCGGCTGAGATCGACGCGGAACTCGTCGGGCGAGAGCACCTGCGCGACACGGTCGCCGAACTGCTGCACTCATCCGAACTGATCAGCGAGGCCGTCGCCGAAGGACGTCTCGCCATCGTCGGGGCCAATTACCGACTCGCCGAGGGCACCGCGGTGCCTGACGTCATCCTGGGCATCGAGACCGACGACGCCTGAGCAAGCCGATCTCTGGAGGAACAACGAAGTGACCGACATCGAGTACCGCATCGAACACGACACGATGGGCGAGGTGCGGGTGCCCAAGAATGCGCTGTACGCCGCCCAGACCCAACGCGCGGTGGAGAACTTCCCGATCTCAGGTGACGCTCTCGACCCGGCACAGATCGTGGCACTCGCCCGGATCAAGAAGGCCGCAGCCCAGGCCAACAAGGAACTGGGCACGCTCGACCCGACGATCGCCGATGCCATCGTGCGCGCTGCCGACCGGATCATCAGTGGCGAATACGCCGACCAGTTTCCGATCGACGTCTACCAGACCGGCAGCGGCACGTCCTCGAACATGAACATGAACGAGGTGCTCGCGACCCTCGCCACGCACGACTTGGGCTCCCCCGTACACCCCAACGATCACGTGAACGCGTCGCAGTCCTCGAACGACGTCTTCCCGACCTCCGTTCACATCGCCGTCACGCAGGAGCTGATCGACGATCTCATCCCGGCCCTCGACCACCTCGCCGTCGCCTTCGAGGCGAAGGCCGAGGCATGGAGCGACGTTGTGAAGTCTGGTCGCACGCATCTCATGGATGCGACACCGGTCACACTCGGCCAGGAGTTCGGAGGATACGCCCGCCAGATGCGATTGGGCATCGAGCGCGTCCAGTCCGTCCTCTCCCGCGTCGCCGAGGTGCCGCTGGGTGGCACCGCCGTCGGTACCGGCATCAACACACCCCTCGGCTTCCCGCAGAAAGTGATCGAGCTGATCGTCGCCGACACGGAACTGCCGATCACCGAGGCGAAGGACCACTTCGAAGCGCAGGCCAACCGTGACGGCCTGGTCGAGGCATCCGGCGCACTGCGCACGATCGCGGTGTCGCTCACCAAGATCAACAACGACATCCGCTGGATGGGCTCGGGTCCGAACACCGGCCTCGGTGAGTTGCACATCCCCGACCTGCAGCCCGGCTCCTCCATCATGCCGGGCAAGGTCAACCCCGTCGTTCCCGAGGCCACGCTCATGGTCTGCGCACGTGTGATCGGCAATGACGCGACCGTCGCGTGGGCGGGTGCCTCCGGGTCGTTCGAGCTCAACGTCGCGATTCCCGTCATGGGCACCGCGGTACTCGAGTCGATCCGCCTCCTTTCGAACACGATGCGCGTCCTCGCTGACAAGACGATCGACGGTCTCGAAGCGAACGTCGCGCGCGCAGCCGCATACGCGGGCATGTCGCCCTCGATCGTGACACCCCTCAACAAGCTCATCGGCTATGAGGCTGCCGCCAAGATCGCCAAGCACTCAGTCGCCAAGGGCATCACCGTGCGCGAGGCAGTCATCGAGCTCGGCTACGTCGACCGCGGTGAGCTCACGAACGATCAGCTGGACGAGAAACTCGACCTGCTCTCGATGACACGCCCAGGCTGATAT
>Ga0190265_10002617_pt1 | contig 12105 bp, 9 predicted proteins | sample Popmic124T_FD_133135 | JGI IMG/M metagenome (GOLD analysis project Ga0190265, IMG submission 133135) | Populus adjacent soil microbial communities from riparian zone of Indian Creek, Utah, USA - 124 T | ecosystem: Environmental > Terrestrial > Soil > Riparian zone | place: USA: Utah | collected... | reverse complement strand
TTGAGCGCCTGCCGCCGCATGTCCTCTGTCCCCATATACACCACGCACTCGAGCCCGAGCAGCGCGCACGCCGTGGCGCTGGCCACACCGTGCTGCCCTGCGCCCGTCTCCGCCACAATGCGCGTCTTTCCCATGCGCTTGGCCAGCAGCGCCTGGCCGAGCGCGTTGTTGATCTTGTGCGCGCCGGTGTGCATCAGGTCTTCGCGCTTGAGAAAGATGCGACCGCCGCCGCTGGCATCACTGAGCCGCTTCGCTTCCCAGAGCGGCGTCGGCCGACCGGCATACAACGTGAGCAGCCGCGTGAGTTCGGCGGCGAACGCCGGGTCCTGCCGCGCCGCCAGGTATTCGCGCTCGAGCGCCTCGATCGGCGCGACCAATGTTTCCGGCACGAAGCGGCCGCCGTAGGCGCCGTAATAGCCGCGCGCATCGGGATCGCGTCGTCCAAACCAGGTGGTTGCTTCGCTCACGCTTTCTCCTTACTGGCGGGCGGGACTAAAGTCCCGCCCTGCGTGCGAACCGCGGCGATGAATCGCTGCCACAATGCGTGATCCTTGATGCCGGGCCGCAACTCGACGCCCGAAGACACGTCGACGCCAAACGGGCCGACTTGCTCGATCGCCTGCCGCACGTTCCCCGGCGTCAGGCCGCCCGCGAGGATGATTCGTCGTCCGCGCGCCACGACCGCCGCCCGCATCCAGTCAACCGTTTTGCCCGTGCCGCCGCGCTTCACGGGATCCTGCGCATCGAGCAGCACGAGATCGTCCGGCACATTCGGCTCAATGCCGTCGCGGGCCGCCAGGTGCACCGCTCGAATCACGGCGATCCCAGGCGCGCCACGCCAGACCGGGACATCACCGTGAATCTGCGCCATCGTGATGCCGGCATCACACGCCGCAAAGATCTCGTCCGCCGATGGATCGACGAACACGCCGACCGGCGTTACGGTGTTGGGCAACGCGCGCGTCACTGCGCGAATCACGTCGAGGGTTGCTGCTCGTGGGCTGTGTGGCCACAGCACGAAGCCCACGAAGTTGGCCCCGAGTTCGGCGGCCTGCTCCGCGTCGGCCGGCCGCGTGAGACCGCAGATCTTGATCGCGGTCATGGTGGCGTCGCTTCCAACGATTCGATCACACCCGACAGCGCGGCGCCGGGATCCGCCTCGATCATGAAGCGCTCGCCCATCAGGAATGCCCGATACCCGAGCGCCTGCATCGCCTGCAGGTCGGCACTCGTCTTCAGCCCGCTCTCGCTGATGCCGATGGTCCCCGCCGGCAGCAGCGCGGCCACGGCACGGGAGGCGCCGAGATCGACCTGCAGCGTGCGCAGGTTGCGGTTGTTGACACCGATGATCATCGCGCCGATGGCCAACGCCCGCTCGCACTCGCGTGCGTCATGCACTTCCACCAGCGCCGCGAGCCCAAGGTCCGCGGCAGCCTTGGCCAGGTGCGCCAACTCGCGATCGCTCAGCGCGGCCACGATCAACAACACGGCGTCGGCGCCGGCCGCGCGCGCCTCGATCAGTTGGTAGTCGTCGACGATGAAGTCCTTGCGCAGCAGCGGAATCGTGACGGCGGCCCGCACCGCCTCGAGATGCGCCAGCGATCCATCGAAGAAGCCCGGCTCGGTCAGCACCGAGATCGCCGCCGCTCCAGCCCGCTCGTAGCCCACGGCAATGTCCACCGGCTCGTACGCCACCCGCAACACGCCGCGCGACGGCGAGCGGCGCTTGCACTCGGCGATCACGTTGATCGAACCGTGGCGAGTCAGGCGAGCGGCGAAGCCACCCGCGTCGGGTGTGCGGAGCGCGGCGCGGCGCTCGAGGGCCGGCCGCGGCTCGCGCTCGATCGCCGCGGCGACGCGCGCCCGAGTCGACGCGACGATGGCCTGGAGCAGGTCGGGAGGCGTGCTCACGCCCGCGCTCCTCGATTCGACACCGCGATCAATTTCTCGAGCACCTGCTGCGCCTGGCCACTGTCAATGGCCGCGGCCGCGTTGGCGATGCCGTCCTTGACGGTTTCCGCCTGGCCGGCGACCAGCAGTGCCGCTCCGGCGTTCAAGAGCACCACGTCGCGCGCCCGGCCCTGCTCGCCGCCAAGAACCGCTCTGACGATCCTCGCGTTGGTCGCCGCGTCGCCACCCTTCAACGACTCGGGCGTGGCCTTCGCCAGGCCGAAATCGGCGGGATGCACATAGAACGTCTGCACCGACGCGCCTTTGCACTCCGACACCTTCGTATAGCCGGTGGTCGAGAGCTCGTCGAGACCGTCGGCGCCGTGCACGACCCACGCGCGCTCAGAACCGAGCAGCGACAGCGATCGCGCGAGGAGCTCCGTCAGCTCCGGCCGCGGTACGCCGACGATCTGTCGCGAAGGCCGGGCCGGATTGGTCAACGGTCCGAGCAGGTTGAACGCCGTCCGCACGCCAAGATCCTTGCGGGCCTGCGCGGCATGCTTCATGGCGGGATGGAACGTCGGCGCGAACAGGAACGCGATGCCGACTTCGTTCAGGCATGCGGCCGCGGTCTCGGGCGTAGCCATGATATTGACGCCCAGCGCTTCCAGCACGTCGGCGCTGCCGCATTGACTCGACACCGATCGATTGCCGTGCTTGGCGATTCGCATGCCGCACGCCGCCAACACGATGGCCGATGCCGTTGAGATGTTGAACGTCCCCGACCGATCGCCACCGGTGCCGCACGTGTCGAACACCGCGCCGGGCTGCGCGGGCAGAGGCACCGCGTTGGCGCGCATCGTTTGCGCAAGCCCCACCAGCTCGGTGGGCTGCTCACCTTTGATGCCCAGGCCGATCAGCAGACCCGCGATCTGGGCCTGCGCCGCCTCGCCGCGCATGATCGACGCCATGGCGTCGGCGGCCTCGGTGGTCGTCAGGTCTTGCTGGCGTCGCAGTTTTTCAATCAGCGCTGGAAACATGGTCACATCTCGAGGAAATTGCGAAGGATTCGCCGGCCTTCGTTGGTCAGGATCGATTCCGGGTGAAACTGCAGGCCGTGAATGGGGAACGTTCGATGCTTGAGGCCCATCACCAGCCCGTCTTCCTTGGTCCGCGCGGTCACTTCCAGATCGGCCGGCAACGTTTTCTCATCCACCACGAGCGAGTGATAGCGGCCCGCCTGGAAAGACGACGACAATCCGGCGAACACGCCGTGGCTGTTATGGTCGACGGTTGAGGTCTTGCCGTGAATCGGTACTGGCGCGCGCACCACGTCGCCGCCGAACGCGAGGCCGATCGCCTGATGTCCCAGGCACACGCCAAGGACGGGCAGGCGCGGACCGAATTCCTTGATCACCTCGAGCGACACCCCCGCCTGTTCCGGCCGGCCCGGACCGGGAGAGATCACCACCCGCGCCGGCGTGAGCCCGCGCAGATCCTCGAGCGACGCTTCGTCGTTGCGGCGCACCACCACCGTTGCGCCCAGTTCGCCGAGGTACTGGACCAGGTTGTAGGTAAACGAATCGTAGTTGTCGATGACGAGGACCATCCGCTATAAGCCCGCCTGCGCCAGCTAGAGGGCGCGAATCATCGCGCGCGCCTTGTCTCGCGTCTCTTCGAATTCCGCCGTCGGGTTCGACTCGGCGACGATGCCGCCGCCGGACTGGATGTAGGCCTTGCCGTGTTCCAGCAGAATCGAGCGAATCGCGATGCAGAAATCCAGGTTGCCGGCGAAGTCGAGATAACCGACCGCGCCGGCATACAGACCCCGCCCGCTCGGTTCGAGCTCGTTGATGATCTGCATGGCGCGCACCTTCGGCGCGCCCGACACGGTGCCGGCGGGGAAACACGAGACCAGCGCGTCGAGCCGGTCGCGCCCCTCCGCCAACTGACCCTCGACGACCGACACCATGTGCATGACGTGTGAATACTTCTCGAGCGCCATGAACGTCGGCACGCGCACGGTGCCGTAATCGCACACGCGCCCGATGTCGTTCCTGCCAAGGTCGACGAGCATGACGTGCTCGGCCCGTTCCTTTTCATTGCGCTTCAGCTCTTCGGCCAGCCGCTGATCCTCTTCGTCGGTCGCCCCGCGCCGCCGCGTGCCGGCGATCGGGTGCGTGACCGCATGACGGCCTTCGACGCGCACCAGCATTTCGGGCGAGGCGCCGACAATCGACCGCTCACCCATCCGGATGAAAAACATGTACGGCGACGGGTTGACGTGACGCAGCGCGCGATACACGGTGAACGCGTCGACGCTGACCTCCGCCTCGAAGCGCCTCGACAACACGACCTGGTAGATGTCGCCGGCGGCGATGTACTCCTTCGCGCGCTTGACGATCGCTTCGTAGGCGTCCTGCGACATGTTCGGCGTCAGCGTGACGCTCTCGCCACCCGCCGGGCGCTTGAGCGAGAGCGCGCGCTCGAGCTCGCTCTGAAGAAACTCGATCTTCGCGCAGGCAAATTGGTAGAGCGAGCGCAGATCCTCGTCCGGAGAGATGCGCGCGTTCGAGATCAGCAGGATGCGATGCTGGACGTGATCGAACGCCAGCACGGTATCGAACACCATGAACCCGGCGTCATCGCCGATCGAGGGACCGGCGCCGGCTCGCGCCGCGGTGGGCTCGAACCAGGCCGCGGTCTCGTAGCCGAAATAGCCGACCGCGCCACCCGTGAAGCGCGGCAGCCCGGGCACGAACGGTGACTGGAAGCTGTTCATCAGCTCGCGCAGGGTGTCGACGAACGGCTTCTCGGCGTCGGTGGTGACTCCGGCGCGTTCCATCACCGTTTGCCCATTGCGGCCGCGGAGAATCAGGAACGGGTCCTTGCCGAGAAACGAATAGCGGCCGACGTGCTCCCCACCCTCGACGCTCTCGAGGAGGAACGCATAATCGGAATGCTCGGCGATCTTGAGGAACGCCGACACCGGCGTCAACAGGTCCGCGACCAGTTCCTTCACCACCGGCACAAACGTGGCCCGCTTGGCCAGGTCCACGAACTCTTCAAACGTCGTCTGCTTCACGATGCTTCCTCTGCGCTATTTGCGCGATCTGCGCGATCTGTGCCGTCTGCGGCCAGGCGCGCCAGCGCCGCGTCGCGCATCACGCGATCCGCGGGCCGCTGGCCGGTCCACCATTTGAACTGGGCCAGCGCCTGTGCCACGAGCATGTCGAGCCCGCCGATCGTGCGGCAGCCGGCCCGGGCGGCGTCGGCCAGCAACTTGGTTTGCGGCGGGTTGTAGACCAGGTCGTAGACGAGGCCGCCGCCGTGAAACAGATAGTCGTCCGGCAACGGCGAAGCGGCGGCATCCGGCGCCGTGCCCACCGGCGTGGCATTCACGAGCAAATCCCAGCTGGCGGGATCGGGCGGCCACGGCGACACCGCGGCGCCGGTCAAGGTGGCCACCGACTGCGCCTGGTCCTGCCGCCGCGCGGCAATCGTGACGCGCATGCCCGCCGAGGCCAGCGCCACCGACACCGATCGCGCCGCGCCACCGGCGCCGAGAATCGCGGCGCGCGCGCCGCGGACGCGCATCGACGCTTCGAGCGGCGCCAGGAATCCGGTCACGTCGGTGTTGCACCCCAGCCACTTCACGCCGTCACGCCGCAAGGTATTCACCGACTGGATGCGGCGGCTCACCGGGTCGCACTCGTCGGCGCGCTCGAACGCGTTCACTTTGAAGGGAGCCGTGACGCTCACACCGGCCAGGCCCGCGGCATCGGCAAACGTGATGAAGTCGTCGAAGTCGGCCGCGGCGAGCGGCAGGTAGACCGCATCGAGATGCGCGGCGTGAAACGCCGCATTGTGCATGACGGGAGAAACGGAATGGGTGACGGGCTTGCCGAGGATGCCGTAGATGGCGGTGCGCGCGCCAATGCGGCGGAACCGGAATTCGTCTTGCAGCCGCCGCTGGCTGATTTGTCCGGGCGCGATCCCCTCGCCGGCATAGGTCCAGCACGATCCCATCCAGCTCGCGAGCACGCGCGACGGAATGCCGGCTTCGCCCATCGCGATGAGCGCCACCGGCACGCGCGTGTGCTGCCCGATCGTGCGCAGCGTGAGGCAGTCACCAAGACGAGCGGCGGTGGCCGCAATCTTGACCACTTCCGCGCCACTCCCGAGCATCGCGTTCGCGATCTCTCGCAGGTCGGCCGGGATGCCTGTGAAGTCGTGATGCGACAACACCACCCGGCGCCCTCCGGTGCGTTCCATCAGGTCCGCACAGCTCCCCCGCCATTCGAGGTCGACGTATTCAGCGCCAAGCGCGAGCGCTTCGCCCAGCACCGCGCGGCGCTCCTCTTCGCTGCCTTGGAAATGGCCGCCTTGCGATTGCGGACGGCAGGTCACAATCACCGGCTGCCGACGGCCGGCCAGCGCCGCGGCCGCGCTGGGATCTTTGACCGTGTCCAGCCGCAGCTCAACCAGGTCGGCGTCCTTGACCTGGTCGCGCCGTGTACGCAATTCGGCCGTAGTGTCGGCCGTCACGGTCACGCACAGTTTCGCTGGCTTCATTCAGTCAATCACTCAACAAATCTGCAATCAGTCAATCGACACCCACCAAATAAAAAAGCGCCTCTTCGTTTGTTGAAGAGGCGCTTCGGTCGAGCGTCAGAGTGTGTGGTGGTGATTACACGGACCGGGTAGCCTCTCCTGCTGGGCACCAATACCACCACGCCGCAACAGACACGGATCCCGCCACCGCGAAGGGCGTAAATCCGGCTGAGGTGACGGCTCGCGAGCGCATTTGGACGTCGAAAGGCTAACAGACCCACGAGACCGGCGTCAATGGAGCGATGCTTCGCCTGTTCTCAGTTCGGCTCAGCATCGCTCCGGCAGCGTTTCTTGGCCCGGCCTCCGGCCGGGCTCGTATAATGGTCTAAGTCGGGCTGTACCCGATATTTGCAATGTATCTAAGAACATTCGCCGCGTCATTCCTGGCGATTGGTGTCCTGCTGGCGACGCCAACTGCCCAAACTACCATGTTGCCGCTGGACGAGGTCCGGCCTGGCATGGTGGGCGTGGGCCGCACCGTGTTTGCCGGCACCGAGCTCGAGGACTTCACGGTCCACGTGCTCGGTGTGATGCGCAACGTCATCGGCCCGAAGCGCAGCCTGATTCTCGCCAGGCTCGAAGGCGGTCCGCTCGCGAAAACCGGCGTCATTGCCGGCATGAGCGGCAGCCCGGTCTACGTCGATGGCCGGCTGATGGGCGCGGTGTCGTACGCGCTCGGCCAATTCTCGACCGAACCGATCGCGGGCATCACGCCGATTGCGGAAATGCTGGACGCCACGATGATGAACGCGCCGGCGCGGAGCACGCGGCCGGTGTCGCTGTCGTGGCCGGCCACGCCGCGCCAGCTGCTCGATATCTGGAGCCGCGACCTCGGTCGCGCGCGGCCGTTTGTCGACGACCCGTCGCAGGCCCTGGTCGTGTCGGGCGGGTCAAGCGATCTCACGCGCATGAGCGCGATGCTGCGCCCGATCACCGTGCCGATGATTACCTCAGGATTCGACGCCTCGGTGATCGATCCGTTCGCGCCGTCCCTGTCGGCGGCCGGCTTCGTGCCGATGTCGAGCGCACAGTCGCCCGGCGCGCGGATCACCGCCACCACCGATCGTCCGCTGCGCCCCGGTGACGCCGTGGGCGTGGGCCTGCTGACCGGCGACTTCGAGCTCGGCGCCACCGGCACCGTCACCCACGTGGACGGCGATCGTGTCTATGCCTTCGGCCATCCGCTCTACAACCTCGGTCCGACCCAATTCCCGATGACGCGCGCCGTCGTGCAGGTGGTGCTGCCGAGCCTGATGTCGTCGAGCAAGCTCGCCAGCTTTGGCGAAGTGATCGGCACGGTGCAACAGGATCGCGCCACGGCGATTGCCGGCCGGCTTGGCCCCGCGCCGTCGCTGATCCCGGTGACCATTACGTTGAATTCCGATCGCGCGCCGTCACGGACCTTCAACTTCGGCGTGGTTCGCGATTTCACGTTCACACCGCTCCTCACATATCTCTCGGTGGCGAACGTCCTGGTGTCGTACGAACGCGGCGCCGGACCGGCGTCGTACGCCATTCGCGGCAGCGCGTCGATTCGATCGCAGGGCGACCTGTCGTTCGAAGACATCTTCACCGGCGACCAGCCGGCGGGTGGTGCGGCTGCCTACGTGGCGGGACCGCTGACGGCGCTGCTCAAGAACTCCGGCGAGCAGGTCGATGTCGAGAAGATCTCCCTGACCATCGATGCCACCGAACAGCAGCGCAGCGCGCGCATCGAGCGGGTGTGGCTCGACACGACGCGGCCGCGCTCGGGACAGAACGCCGTCGTGCACGTCGCCATGCGGTCGGTCCGCGGTGAGGAGATCGTCCGGCAGGTGCCGATCGAGATTCCTGCCAACGTCTCGGGCTCGCTGCAATTGATCGTCGCCGATGCGGCACGGACCACCGCCGACGATCGCCGCGACACCCGCGGTGCCGACATGCAGCGCGTGTCGCAAATGATGCGCACGTTCAATCGGGCGCGCCGCAATAACCGCGTGTATGTACGGCTGACCAGTCCTGATTCCGGCGCGGTGGTCAACGGCGAGCCGATGGCCGGACTCCCGCCCTCGGTGCTCGCGGTGCTGGAGGCCGATCGCAACAGCGGCAACGTCGCAACGCTGCGCAGCACGACGCGCGGTGAATGGGAGCTGGCGCTCGACTTCGCCGTGACCGGCTCGCGCCAGCTGACCCTGACCCTCGATCAACCTTGATGATTCAACAATCAGCGTGGAGGCGACCTCTTCTCGGGGCCGCCTTGTTCCTGGCGGTCCTCTCCGTCTCTCTGTCTGCAGGTCCAGGATTCTGGCAGGTGGCGACCCAGGCAGATTTCCTGCGCGGCGAGGTCGAGCAGCTCTCGATCGATGAGCATGGCCGGTTGACGCTCGGTCCCGAGCTGACGCGGGTGCACAGTGTGGCTGCGCCGTTTGTGTGGACCGCGCTGGCCGGCGCCGACGGCACGCTGTTCCTCGGCACGGGCAACGACGGCAAGGTAATCAAGGTCGAGAAGAGCGGCCAGGCGTCGGTGTTCTACGACAGCACGGAGATGGAAGTGCACGCGCTCGCCGCTGCGCCGGGTGGCGGATTGTTTGCGGCGACTTCGCCCGACGGCCGCATCTACAAGCTGGATGCAAAAGGCCAGGCGTCGCCGTTCTTCGATCCCGACGACAAATACATCTGGTCGCTCGCCGTTGATCGCGACGGCAACGTCTTCGCGGGTACCGGCGACAAGGGCATCGTCTACAAGATCACGCCTGACGGCAAGGGACAGAGGTTCTTCGCCACCAAGGCCTCGCATGCCGTGGCGCTCGCGTTCGATCAGGAGCGCCAGCTGCTGGTCGGCACCGGCACGCCGGGCCGCGTGTTTCGCGTGGACGCGGCGGGCAAGGGATTCCTGCTGCTCGACACGACGTATCAAGAGGTTCGCGCGATTCGCATCGACCCCAAGGGCGTGATTTACGCCGCCGCGCAAAGCAGCCCTCGCTCGCCTGGCGGCGACAGCCTCACCGACGCGTTAACCGCGCCGCCGCCGGTAACACCCTCGATTCCCAACGTCTCGACCGAGATCACGTCGATTTCAGTCGTCGATGTGGCCGCGGCGTCGCAGGCCGGTGGACCGTCAAGCTCCGGGGATCGGCGTAATCCAACCGGCGCCGTGTTCCGTGTGCAGCCGGACGGCTTGTGGGACGAGCTGTGGGCGCCGCGGGAAGATGCCCCGTACGACATCGCCATCGAGCCCGATGGAGCGTTGCTGGTGGCCACCGGCACCAAGGGCAAGCTGTTTCGCTTGAGCGGCGATCCCGTGAATGTGGTGCTCGTGACGCGCGTACCGGCGCAGCAGGCGACCATGCTGGTGCGCGCGGCCGACCGCACCTACGTGGCGACCGCGAATCCGGGGTTGCTGATGGCCATCTCGTCGGCTCGCGCGACCCACGGCACCTACGAATCGGATGTGAAGGACGCGCGGCTCGTCTCGACGTGGGGGGTCATCACCTGGCGCGCGACCGCGCCGGCGGGCTCGAAGGTCGAAGTCTTCACACGGTCGGGCAACACCCGGACACCCGACGATGCCTGGAGTGCGTGGTCGGGGCCGTACCCCAACGCCGAGGGATCGCAAATCACGAGTCCGAAAGCGCGTTATTTCCAATGGCGCGCCGTGCTGACCGGCACGAGCACGGCGTTACCGACGCTGACGTCGTTGTCGTCCGCCTATCTGCCCCGCAACATCAGGCCACAGGTGGTGTCGATTACGGTCCACCCTCCGGGCGTAGTGTTCCAGAAGCCGTTTTCGAGCGGCGAAACCGAGATTGCCGGACTCGACGAGGAGACGCAGGATCGGCGCGCCGCGGCAAATGCGCCCGGCGGCGGTGGCGCGCCCGCGCTTGGCCGCAGAATTTTCCAGAAAAGCCTGCAGACCTTTGCGTGGAAGGCGGAAGACGACAACAACGATGAGCTGAGCTACGACGTCTTCTATCGCCGCGAAGGCGATACCAGCTGGCGGGTGTTGAAAACCGATCTCCGCGACACGTTGTTGGTGTGGGACACCAGCTCGGTGCCCAACGGCACGTACGTCTTGAAAGTGTTGGCGTCGGACCGCCGCGCTAATCCCGCCGAGGTCGCGCTGGCCGGCGAGCTCGAGAGCAGCAGCTTTGAGATCGATAACGTCTCGCCCACGGTGCAGATCGGCGCGATCGGCCGCGACGGCGCCCGTTTCGTCGTTCCGGCCGAGGTGCGCGATGCGGACTCCGCGGTGACGCGCGTCGAGTACTCACTGGACGCGCAGCGCTGGCAAACCGCATTTCCGCGCGACGGGATTCTCGATGCGCGCCATGAAACGTTTGAGCTGCGGCTGGAACCAGAAGCGGCCGGCCGCACGCTCGTGATTCGTGCGACCGACGCGCTGGGAAATGTCGGGACCGGGCAGATTCAGATCAGATGAATAACGAATAACGAATAACGAATGACGAAAGAGAAGCCAGGCCTTTTGTTATTCGTTATTCGTTATTCGTTATTTCTTTAACCCCCAGCGGCGAGCGCCGCCAGCATGGTCTCCGGAACAATCGGCTTGACCATCTGCGCGGGCTCCGGCTTGGGCTCGGCGGCTTCCGCAGGCATCGGCAACGGGCCAATCGGTTGTGGCGCCGTCCGCGCCCGCACGAGGCCACGCAGCGCTTCCATATTGGCGTCGGGACTGCCCTTCACCGTGGTGCTCGCCACCAGCCACACCATGCTCACGGCCACCGCGTCGCCGCGCGCTTGCGCCGGCGCAAACTTCACGCGATACGCTTCGTTCAACATCGCGTTCACCGAGCGGTCTTTCGATCGCGCCTGGTTGATGACCTCGACGCCCTGTACCCGGCCTTCGCGCGACACCACCGCCCGCAACGCGTATTCCGAGTCTCCCTCGCTGGTCATCTCGATCGGCGAGGCCGACACCGCGCGCGGCGCCATCATTTCGTAATTCAGGCGCATCGGATTCTCGTTCGACCCGGGACTCGCGAGAATCGAAATCACGTTCGCGAACGAACCGGGCTGCTGCTGGTTGGCGGCGTGCAGCACGCTGGCGGATCCGATCACGCAAATCATCGTCGCGACGGTGGCGCCGAGGCCCGCCCATACCAGGTGCATGTCCTGGAACAGGGCGACCACCTGCGACCGCATCGAGAATTGCTCTTCGACGCGCAAGCGCTCGAGCACGCGCGCACTGATGCGCACCGGCTCGTCCGACGAGTGATCCGCCGATTGCGCCGCCAGCTCGCGCAGCGACGCGCCGAGGGTGCCCAGCTCCTCGGCCGTCAGCGTGCATGCCACGCACTCGCCGAGATGGTTCTGGATGGCAATGCGCTCGTCGACGGCCAGCTCGCCGTCGTAGAACGCCTCGAGACGTTCGCGAACGTCGGTGCAAGGGTGTTCGTGCATCATGGCCGGACCTCCCGGAGCTCGTAACGCAGCGTTTGCCGCGCCCGTGTCAGACGCGACTTGACGGTGCCAATTGCGACGCCGAGGGAGTAGGCGATTTCTTCGTAACTGAGGCCGTCGATCTCACGCAGGACAATCACCGTGCGTTGATCGAACGGCAAGCGGTCGAGCGCCGCCCAGAGGCGTTCGGCCAGCTCCTTGCGT
>Ga0190265_10002616_pt1 | contig 12107 bp, 11 predicted proteins | sample Popmic124T_FD_133135 | JGI IMG/M metagenome (GOLD analysis project Ga0190265, IMG submission 133135) | Populus adjacent soil microbial communities from riparian zone of Indian Creek, Utah, USA - 124 T | ecosystem: Environmental > Terrestrial > Soil > Riparian zone | place: USA: Utah | collected... | reverse complement strand
GCCATCGAGATCCTCTGTAACGAGGCGCCGGACGACGTTTACCAGCTCGAGCACTGGGGCGCGATCTTCTCGCGCACCGAGGACGGGCGGATCGCGCAGCGCCCCTTCGGGGCAGCAGGTGAGCCGCGCACCGCCTACGCGGCGGACATCACGGGCCACGTGCTGATCCACGTCCTCTACGAGCAGGTGATGAAGCGCGACATCTTCGCGTACGAGGAGCTCTTCGCCTGGAAGCTCGTCGTCGACGAGGACCGCTGCCAGGGCGTGATCGCCTGGGACCTGCTGAACGGCGGGCTGAAGACGATCGGCGCGAAGACGGTGATCCTCGCGACGGGTGGAGCGGGCCGGCTCTACAAGGGGTCGACGAACGCGTATGCGTGCACGGGCGACGGCATGGCCCTCGCCATCCGCGCCGGCGTGCCTCTGAAGGACATGGAGATGATGCAGTTCCACCCGACGACGCTCTCGCCGACGGGGATCCTGATCACCGAGGGCTGCCGCGGAGAGGGCGCGTACCTGATCAACGCCGAGGGCGAGCGCTTCCTCAAGCGCTACGCGCCGAACGCGATGGAGCTTGCGAGCCGGGACGTCATCTCGCGCGCAGAGCAGACGGAGATCGACGAGGGGCGAGGCATCGACGGAAGCGTTCTGCTCGACCTTCGCCACCTGGGGGCCGAGAAGATCGTCGAGCGTCTCCACGGCACGCGTGAGCTGGCGATGACGTACGCGCTCATCGACCCGATCTACGAGCCAATCCCTGTCCGGCCGGGTGCCCACTATCACATGGGTGGCGTGGACACGGACGTCGACGGCAAGACCGAGCTCGAGGCGCTCTATGCGGCCGGCGAGTGCGCATGCGTCTCGGTGCACGGCGCGAATCGTCTCGGCGGCAACGCGCTGATGGAGACGATCACATACGGCAAGCGCGCCGGCCGCGCCGCCGCCGACTGGGCGCTGACGCACACGACCGTGACCGTCCCTCCGGGAGTCGAGTCGGACGCCGAGCGCGAGCTCAAGACGCTGCTCGACCGCAAAGACGGCGAGCGCCCCTGGAAGATCCGCGACGAGCTGGCCCAGACGATGCACGAGAACTTCGGCGTCTTCCGCCGCGAGCGGCAGATGCAGGAGCAGGGCCGCATCGTCGGCTATCTCCGGGAGCGCTACGAGAGCGTCGTCGTCGAGGACAAGGGTGAGGTCTTCAACAACGACTTGACACAGGCGCTCGAGCTCGGATTCCTACTCGAGCTCGCCGAATGCATGATCGTCGCCGGCATCGAGCGCAAGGAGAGCCGCGGCGCCCATGCACGGCCTGACGACTATCCGGAGCGGGACGACGAGAAATTCCTCAAGCACACGATCGTGCGCTGGATCGGCGACCGTCCGGTCCTCGACTGGAAGCCGGTGACGATTACCAAATGGCAGCCCGAGGAACGGAAGTATTGATGCGACGACTTCTCGTCCTGATCGCCTTCGCCTTCGCACTCGCCGGTTGTGGCACCGCCCCTACGCCGGAAGAGGCTGTTTCGGACGCCGGCAAGAACACCACGGATGGGCGAACGGCCCGCATCGTCGTCTCCTTCGACGACTCGGCCTACGTGCGTGGCGCCTTCGATTTCGCCGAGCAGACCGGGGTCCTGGAGCCGGATGAAGCCGCGGGGCGAACGATCGTCACCAGAGAAGCGGTTTTCGTTCCCATCACCGACGAGCTCATCTCGACGAGCCGCGACAGGCGATGGCTGGCGCATCCGCGAGCGGATTATTCGCCCTTGCTGCTCGATCCTTTCGCCGACACTCCCTCGGACCTGCTCGAGTTCCTGACTCCAGCGGGTGAGGTTCGACTCATCGGCGAAGGTGAGGAGCGCGGGGAACTGGTCAAGCGCTACTCGGCACTGCTCGATGTCGAGCGGATCTCGCGTGGGCAGGAGGAGTTCATCGCCTATCTGGACGACTACTGGCCCGGCTGGCAAACGGAAGGGGTGCCGTTCCAGCTGGCGCTCGACCCCGAGGGCCGGCTGCGGCGCGCGGACCTCGTGCTCGCCGACGGGGAGGAGTTGACGATCGAGCTCTTCGATTACGGCGTCGAGTTCGATGCAACGCCGCCCGACGCGAGCGAGGTTCTCACGTGGGCCGAGTACGAGAAACTGCTCCGAAAAGAGTGCGAGTCCCTGAAGAAGAAAGGACTCGAGAAGACCAAGCCACACTGCTTCAGATGCGGCGTGGCGGAAGGTGAAGTGTGACCGAAGCAGCGACACACACCTGGGAAGGCCCGACGATGCAGGTCGCACTCAAGATCTGGCGCGTCACGGGCGACGGCGAGCGCGCGCTCGAGACCTACGAGGTCGAGGCGCCGGAATGGGCGTGCCTGCTCGACGTCCTCGACATCATCAAGGACCGCCAGGATGGCTCGCTCGCCTACCGCAAGAGCTGCCGGATGATGATCTGCGGCTCCTGTGGGATGCGCATGGACGGCCGCGCGGTGCTCGCCTGCAAGGAGCGGATGAAGCCGATCGTCGACGCCGGCCACGTCCCGGTCATCTCGGCCATGGGCAATCTGCCGATCGTCAAGGACCTGGTCGTCTCCATGGACCCGTTCTGGAGCAAGATCCGAGCCGTCAAGCCCTGGCTCGACCCGGGCTACGACGAGGCCGACGAGCGCGAACGCGTTCGTTCACAGCAGGAGATGAACGTCATCGCGAAGGAGTCGCTCTGCATCATGTGCGGCTGCTGCGTCTCCGAGTGCAACTCGATGGAGTCCGACACCGAGTTCCTCGGTCCCGCAGCGCTTGCAAAGGGGATGCGCTTCGTCGGCGATCCGCGCGACCAGGCCGATGTCGAGCGCCTCAACGATCTGAACGGCGAGCACGGGATCTGGGACTGCACCCGCTGCTACATGTGCAACGAGCGCTGCCCCAAGGGCGTCGACCCGCGTGACGCGATCGCCAAGCTGGGCGCCGAGTCGATCAAGCAGGGCATCGACCACGACATGGGCGCGAAGCACGCCAAATGGTTCGTCACCTCGGCTAAGACGACGGGCTGGCTGCGCGAGACCGATCTCGTTCCGAAGACGCAGGGAATCATCGGCGCGCTAAAGGAGACCAAGTTCGCGCTGAAGCTGGCCAGGCGCGGGAAGGTGCCGCCGCCCGGTCCGATCCACGTCGCCGCCGAGGTCGACGAGGCGCGAGCGCTCTACGACCTGGTCAAGCAACAGGGCCGCGACGGCGCGCTCGGCATCGTCCAGGGCGAAAAGGCCCTCCAGCGGCTCGAGTTCGAGCACACGGTTCACAAGAAGGACCAGCCCGAAGGGCAGCAGTGAAGGTCGCGTACTACAAGGGCTGCCTGGCCTCCCTCTCGGCGAAGGAGCTCGATTCCTCGACGCAGGCGCTAGCGCCCAAGCTCGGGATCGAGCTCGACGAGCTGGACGCGGTCACATGCTGCGGCGCCGGAGACATCCACGAGGCCGAGCCCGACTACTACCTGCACCTGAACGCGCGCATCCTCGCGTACGCCGAGCAGACCGGCGCCGAGACGCTGATGACGATCTGCAACGTCTGCACGCTCAACCTCCGGCAAGCCGACTTCCAGCTGAAGAAGGACGACGAGCTGCGTGCGCGGGTGAACACGAACCTCGAGACAGTCGGAGTGCCGCAGTACAACGGCACGATCGAGGTCAAGCACCTGCTCTGGCTGATCGCGGACGGAGACGGCTACGAGCAGCTGAAGCAGGTCGCGCACAAGGGGCTCAAGGGCCTGAAGGTCGCGCCGTTCTACGGGTGCCAGATCCTGCGGCCCTCGAAGCTTCTTGGCTTCGAAGATCCAGACCGGCCGTGGTCGCTCGAGGCGATCATCCAGGCCTGCGGGGGCGACCCGGTCGACTACCCGGCAAAGATCAAGTGCTGCGGGTTCCCAATCATTCAGGCGCGCGAGGAGACGGCGCTCGGAGAGCTCGTGCAGCCGCTGGAGCAGGCGATCGAGGCCGGAGCCGACGTGATGGTCACCCCGTGCCCGCTCTGCCACCTGTCGCTCGACGCCTGGCAGTCGAAGCTAAACGCCGACCGTAAGAAGCGCGGACGCGCCGAGCTGCCGCCGATGCCGATCCTGCACCTGTCTCAACTGATCGGCGTCGCCGCCGGCCTCTCCGACTCCGAGCTCAAGTTCAAGCGGCACGTCGTCCCGGTCACGCCGGTCATCGAGAAGCTGCAGGTCTGAACGCGCTCTGGCTGGCACCTCTCGCGGCCGCGGCCGGCGCGGCTGCCTGGGGGTATTTCGAGGCAGGCTGGGTGCGGCTGGCCGAGCGCGAGGTTCGGCTGCCGGGTTTGCCGGAGGAGCTCGAGGGCCTGCGGATCGCCCACCTCTCCGACTTCCATCTCGGCTTTCCGTCGCGCGGGACGAAAGCCGTCGAGCGGGCCGTCGAGTGGGTCGCCGAACGCGAGCCCGAGCTCGTCCTCATCACCGGGGATCTCCTCTCGCGCCCCCGGGCCGAGCAGAAGCTCCGCGACCTCCTGAACCGCCTGCCGGGCTCGTTCGCCGTGCTCGGGAACCACGACTTCGCCATCAGTCGTGACCCTTTTTCAAAGCCGGCGGCCCTCGACGACCTCGGGGAGACCGTGCTGCTCGAAGACGACTCGCGGACAGTCGAGCTTCGCGGCCGCCGCGTCCAGATCGTCGGCGTTGATCCGCGGACGTATCGCCGTCGGCGCTCGCATCCGGAGCGACTCGCGGGTCCCGACGCCGACCTGCGGATCCTCCTCTGCCACTACCCCAACGTGATCGACAAGGTGCCGCCGGGAGTGTTCGATCTCGTGCTCGCCGGTCACCTGCACGGCGGCCAGATCTGCATTCCGTACGGGTTCGGCAAGCTGCGCCTCGCCCATCTCCGCTGGACGTACGCCGAAGGCCTGTACCGACGGCCTGGCGGCGTCCTGAACGTCTCGCCTGGCTTGGGCACGACGTTCGTTCCCTTCCGGTTCTTCGCCCGGCCCGAAGTAACAGAGCTCGTCCTACACTTGGGATCGTGACCACCCGCGTCGTAGGACTCACCGGCGCAACTCTCGAGCGGGCCCCAGTGGTCTGCCATGGTTGCGTTTGGTGGCAGTCGAGCGGAGGGCGTGTGCCGGACAAGCGCGCCTGGGTCGACGACGCCGAGGCCGAGTGGGGTGCCTGGGGCGCCGTCTACTACGACGACGACGGCCGGACGCTCGGGTCGATGCAGTACGGGCCGGCCGTCCTCTTTCCGCGGGCCTGGGAACTGCCGGCCGGGCCGCCGTCAGAGGACGCCGCACTGATCACGTGCGCGTATCTCGTCGACCGGGCGACGCCGTGGGTCCTGCAGTCGCTCTTCCTGGCTGCGATCGGCGACGCCAAGGACAAGCGCGCGAAAGCGCTCGAGACGTTCGCCTACCGGTATGCGGAGGGGGAGTCGGCCTACGAGCGGTTCCTCGTGCATCGCACCGTCTTCCCACGGGACTTTCTCTCCGACTTCGGCTTCGAGACCGTGCGCCAGGCGGGGCAGATCGAGCTCGTGCGGCTCGACCTCGGCGGTTTGCAGCCGGTGGTCGAGGGCAGTCGTGCCAAGGTCCTGCGTGTCGTCAAAGAGGCATTCGCGCCGGAGCCGGCGCCGGTGCCTCGCGGGCCTTAGTAGCGGCCGCCGCCTCCTCCTCCGCCGCCTCCGCCGCCACCGCTTGCGAGCACATAGACGAGAACGATCACGCCGACGAGCACTGCGGCTCCGACGAGCAGCCAGGCGTTGCGGCTCATGCCGCCAGCGCTTGCCGCGCGAGGAGCAGCTCGGCGATCTGAATCGCGTTCAGCGCCGCGCCCTTTCGAAGGTTGTCGCACACGCCCCAGAGGACGATTCCCTCGCCGGCCGTGTCACGGCGAATGCGGCCGACGAGAACGTCGTCACCCCCGACGGCATCCCCGGCAGTCGGGCGATCCTGGACTCGCACCGAGGGCGCTGCGGCCAGCGCCTCGCGAGCCTCGTCCGGCTCGAGTGGCCGCTCCGTCTCGACCCAGATCGCCTGTGAGTGGCCGACGAGCACCGGCACCCGCGCGCAGGTTGCGCTCAGCGGGAGCTCGGGCAGCTCGAGGATCTTGCGCGTCTCGGCTCGCAGCTTGGACTCCTCTTCGGACTCGTCGCCCTCGAAGTCCCAGTCCATGACGACATTGCCGTCCGCGCTCTCTTGGGCGCGGAGCCGATCCATCGAGGCCCGGCCCGCGCCGGAGGCTGACTGGTAGGTCGAGACTCGGACGCTCTTGAGGAGGGCTGCTTCGTGCAGCGGCTTCAACAGGCATACGAGCTGAATCGTCGAGCAGTTTGGGTTGGCCACTATGCCCTCGTGGTCGAGCGCGCGCTCGCCGTTCGCCTCGGGGACGACGAGCGGGATGCCCTCGGTCAGCCGGTACGCCGTCGACTTGTCGACGCAGACGGCTCCTCCTGCAGCGGCGTGAGGCACGAGCTCGCGACTTGCCGCGGCGCCGACCGAGAAGAAGCAGACGTCGAGGCCGCTGCCAACCGTTTCGGGTGTCGCTTCCTCCACGACCAGCTTGCCGCTTCCGTACGGAAGCGGCCGGCCGGCGGAGCGCGCGGAGGCAAACGCGCGGACGTTCTCGAATCCCCGCTCCGCCAGGAGGGCGAGGGTGATCTCGCCGACGGCGCCGGTAGCCCCGACGACGCCGATGCGGACCTCACCCATGCTGCCGCTCCGCCTGCTCGGTGTCGAGCTCGAAGGCCGAGTGCAGCGCCTGCACGGCGCGCTCGACGTCGTCGCGTGGCACGAAGCACGCGATCTTGATCGGCGACGTCGTCACGGTCTGTGGCTCGATCCCGAGCTCCTCCAGAGTGGCGAAGGCTTTTGCAGCCACGCCTGGATGGCTCCTCATGCCGGCGCCGACGATGCTCACCTTGCCGAGATCCTCTCGTGCCGACCAGGACACGCCCAGCTTCTCGAGCGCCCCATCCGCCTCGGCTGCGTCGCTGTCCGCTACGGAGAAGACGATCTCGCCGCCCATCTGGGCAACCGTGTCGACGTTCACGCCGGCCTCGGCGAGCGCGTGGAAGAGCTTCGCGGCCGAGATGTCGTCCACCCGGTAGACCCGCTCTTCGGTCGTATGCGTGACGCCTGAGATCAGCGCTTTCTCGAGCATCCGTTCGTCCTCCTCCCGAATCCACGTGCCGTCCGCGTCCGAGAAGCTCGACCGCACGTGGAGCTTGACGTTGTGGCCGCGCGCGAGCTCAACCGAGCGCAACTGAAGCACCTTGGCGCCGCCGGCCGCCAGTTCGAGCATCTCCTCGTAGCTGACCGCATGCAGCTTTCGTGCCCCCGGAACCACGCGCGGGTCGGCGGTGTGGACGCCGTCGACGTCGGTGTAGATCTCGCACGCCTCCGCGCCCAGGGCGGCCGCGAGCGCGACTGCGGTCGTGTCGGAGCCGCCGCGACCAAGGGTGGTGATGTCGAAGTCGGTCGAGACACCCTGGAAGCCGGCGACGAGCACGATGTTCTCCGCGTCGAGCGCTTCATGGATTCGGCGCGCACGGACGTCGACGATCTTGGCCTTGCCGTGTGCGGTGTCGGTGACGATCCCGGCCTGCGACCCGGTGAGCGAGATCACATCGTGGCCCAGGTCGTGGATCGCGATCGCGCAGAGCGAGCAGGAGGGGCGCTCGCCGACGGAGATGAGCATGTCGAGCTCGCGCGGATTGGGATGGGGAGACATCTCGTAGGCGAGGCGGACCAGCTCATCGGTGGTGTCGCCCATCGCCGAGAGCACGGCGACGACGCGGTTTCCGGCCTCTCGCGCAGCGACGATTCGCCGCGCAACCGCCCGCAGGCGCTCGACATCGGCGACAGATGTGCCGCCGAACTTCATCACCAGGGTACGAGGCCTCGTCGGTGCTTCCTGCGGAGAAACCGCTGGAAGTGCTTCATATTCGGTTGTCGCCATTTGCAGGATGTTAGGTCACATCTCGCGGCGCCCAGCTAGAGCGCGGCCAAGGGTGACTTCGTCGGCGTATTCGAGGTCTCCTCCCACCGGTAGGCCGCTGGCGAGCCTCGTCACACGCACACGTCCGCGTAGGCGGTCTGCGAGGTAGGCGGCAGTGGCTTCGCCCGTCATGTTCGGATTGGTCGCGAGCACGACCTCCTGGATTCCGTTGCGTTCCACGCGCTGTAACAACTCGCCGATCCGCAGGTGCTCCGGCTCGACGCCGTCGATGGGCGACAGTGCACCGCCGAGCACGTGGTAGAGGCCCCGGTACTCGTGCGTGCGCTCGACCGAGATGAGGTCGGCCGGCTGCTCGACGACGCAGACCACGGCCTGGTCGCGCCTCGTGTCCCGGCAGATCTCGCACACGTCCTCCTCCGTAAGGTTTCCGCACTCCGAGCAGAAGCGGACGCGCTCCTTGACATCGGCGATCGCGCCGGCCAGGGCCGCCGCCTCGTCCTTCGGGACGCGCAGGAGGTGGAAGGCGAGCCGCTGGGCCGTGCGGGTCCCAACGCCTGGCAGACGCGTCAGTTGCGAGACGAGGTTCTCGACGGCAGGCGAAAACACCTGGTCAGGTTAGTTGTCTGCTGCGGATGTCCCGGTCTGTGGGACGACGAGCTCGAAGCGAGCGCCGTGAGGCGGGGCGTCCTCGTAGACGAGATCGCCTCCGTGTGCTCGGGCGAAGGAGCGGGCGATCGAGAGGCCGAGCCCGGAGCCGACGCCGCGGGCGCGAGCCTCGTCGCTCCGGCTGAAGCGCTCGAAGAGGTCCTTCACGAACTCGGCGGGCACGCCTTTGCCGCAGTCCTGCACGGCGATGCGGAAGTGCCGGTCCTGGCGGGCGGCCGTCACGAGGACCGGCGAGTCGCCGTGTCGAAGCGCGTTGGTCAACAGGTTCGAGACGACGCGCTCGAAGACGGTCTGGTCGATCCTCGCCGTGAGCTCGCTCGGGATCTTGATCTCCACTTCGTTCGACCGTTCTCCTGTCGCAGCGGCAACGATCTCTTCCACGTGCTCGCGCACTGCGATCGGCACCGCATGGATCGGGACGGAGTCCGCGTCCAGGCGAGAGAGGTCGAGGAGTTGGTCGACGAGACGGCGAAGCCGCTCCGACTGGGTGAGCAGGGCGTCCTTCAGCTCGACGCGATCTCCCTCGCTGAGCCGGTCGCCAAGGCGATCGAGCGTGTTGACGACCCCGTGGACGCTCGTAACCGGAGTCCGGAGCTCGTGCGCCGCAAGAGCGATGAAGTTCGTCTTGAGCTCGTCGGCGCGCTCGAGTGCCAGTCGCGCTTCGCGCTCACGTATGAACAGGGTCGAGCGGTCGAGCGCCAGGCTGGTCAGCGCCCCGAGCGACCTGAGGAGGTCAAGCTCCTCGGTGCCGAAAAACGGCGAATACGGTCCCGCCCAGACGACGAGAGAGCCGCTTGGCGTCTCGAGCTTGACGATCCCGGGATCGCCCTCGTCCAGCGTCTTGACCGCTTCGGGCGGGGCGCCGTGACTCGCGAGCACGGCGTCGTCAGCATCGAGCAGGAAGACCGCCCGGGCGCCCACGAGCTCGGCCATGGCGGGGAGAACCTCGCTCGTCACCTGCTCCGGCGTCGTCGCGGCAATGAGCCCACCCGTTGCCCTGCGCGTCTTCTCCATCTCGGGCCGGCGCCACTGGAGCCGTAGGATCGCCGGCGGAGCCAGGCCGAGGCCAAAGGCGAGCGCGCTCGTAATGGCGAGGATCGAGGTGGCGAGGGCGAGCGCGGAGGTGTTCTCCGGATTCGCTACTGCAAGCAGGATGGCCACCGTCAGCAAGGTCGCCGCGAAGCCCAGAAGACGCATTCGCCGTCGCGGAACGTTGGGCTGGCCCAGGCCTGCGCGCCAGAGCTTGACTGCCACGAAGAGCGACAGTGCGCCCCAGTAAAGGGCGAGCGCCCCGAGGTAGAAGTCGAACCCGACGGAGCGCGGCTCACCCTCCTGCGGGAGGTCGGGCAGCACGAAGGTCCATGCCGAGAGCGCGATAGTCGAGGCGCCGATGAGCAGCTCGAGGCGTCTGGAAGCGGGCTCGAACGCTGCGGCGAATCGGAAGAGCAGGTAGGGGAACAGGAGCAGCACGACGACGAGCAGCCGTTGCTCGACCTCCTCGAGGCTGGTGTTCGGGTTCTCGGAAATCACGAACCCGGCCAGGACGACGGCCGTCAGCGTCCCGAAGCACAGCGCGGCCCACAGGCTCGGACGATCGCGGCGCTGGAACCAGAAGCGAAGCGAGAGGAGTCCAAGGGCGGTGAATGCCCCCGTACTGACATGGCCGAGGATGTCGTTGACAGTCTGGGCGTTCACGCTTTGTCCTTGAGCACTCGCACTGTAATGTCCGGCGCCCTGAGCCGCACTGTCTTTAGCCCGGCCCGACGGCCACGTCGCCGCCCTCGGCTCGCGGAGCGGGAACGAGGTCCCGATCGGCCTGGGCTCGGCGGTTCCGATGTCTCGTCGCATTCACAGCCCGCCGCCGACGAGGCGGTCCGGCACAGCGACGAACGCGGCAGGGCGCGCGGCGCGGCCGGGGGGCGCGTGCTGATCGTCGACGACGAGCAGGCGATCCGACTCATTTGCCGGGTCAATCTGCGCAGCGCGGGCTTCGACACCCTCGAGGCGTCCGACGGCGAGGCGGCAATCGCTCTAGCCCGCGCGGAGCGGCCAGACCTCATTCTGCTCGACATCATGCTGCCGGCGGTGGACGGTTGGCGCGTCGCCGAGGAGTTGGGCGCGAGCGAGGACACACGTGAGATACCGATCGTTTTCCTCAGCGCCCGCTCGGAGCCGGCCGACGCGCAGCGCGGCCACGAGCTCGGAGGGCTGGGCTTCATCACGAAGCCCTTCGACGCCGCTGCGCTGCCGGACGTGGTCGCACGCACGATCGACCGCGTGCGGCGCGGCGAGCGTGAAGCCGTTCGTCGCGAGTGGCTCGAAGGCCTCAGCGATTAGGTCCAGGCTGCTAGGTGAGTGCGCCGAGGAGCGTGTCGACCACCGCGTTGATTTCCTCATCGCCCATGTGGCCGTAGAGCGGGAGCGTGACCAGGCGCTCGGCGACGCTCTCGGTCCGCGGTAGCGGACGTCTCGCGCCGAGCTCGGCGTAGAGCGAAAACTGATGAATCGGCGGGTAGTGGACGCTCGTCTGGATCCGCTCTTCCTGCAGAGCGGTCCGCACGTCGTTCCGTCGAGCGCCTTCGGGCAGTAGGACGACCGCGAGGTGGTGGGACGAGGAGCCCTGGGCCTCTTCGTCGTCGAAGGGCATCGTGAGCCCGTGCTGGCCGTGCATGCGCTCCCGGTAGGCGGCTGAGACCTTCCGCCGCCCGGCGTTCTCGTCAGGCAGGCGGCCGAGCTGGACGATGCCCATCGCCGCCCGCAGCTCGTCGAGGCGGTAGTTGAACCCCTGTGCGACGACGTCGTAGCTGTGCGCATGTCCCCGGTGGCGATCCCAGGTCAGCGTGGTCATCCCGTGCGAGCGCAGTAGCCGCAGCTGCGCCGCGAGCTCGTCGTCGTTCGTGACGATCATCCCGCCCTCACCGACGGGCAGGTTCTTGTTCGAGAAGAAGCTGAAGCATCCAATCTCCCCCAGGGTGCCGCAGGCGGCTCCGTGGTAGGTGCCGCCGGGGGCGTGCGCCGCATCTTCGACGACCCGTAGGCCATGTTTCGAAGCGATTCGGTTCACCGCGTCCATGTCGCACGCGAAGCCGCCGTAGTGCAGTGCGAGGATCGCCTTCGTCGCGGGCGTCACCGCTGCCTCGATGTCCTCGGGGTCGAGGTTGAGGTCCGTGTCGCCGAGGATGTCGCAAAAGACGGGTGCCGCTCCAGTGTGGAGAATCGCGTTCGCGGCGGCCACGAAGTTGAGCGAGGGAAGGACGACCTCGTCGCCGGGCTCGCACTCGACCGCGAGCAGGGCAAGGTGTAGCGCGGCCGTTCCGTTTGCGACGGCGATCGCGTGCCCGGCGCCGGTGAGCTCGGCGAATGCCTCCTCGAAAGCGTTGACGCGCGGGCCCATCGACCACCAGCCCGAGGCCACGGCTTCGCGCGCCGCCTCGACGAGCGCGTCGTCGACGACGGGGTCCGCCAGGGGCACCTTCCAGGGGGATTCGTTCATCTCTCTT
>Ga0190265_10002615_pt1 | contig 12110 bp, 13 predicted proteins | sample Popmic124T_FD_133135 | JGI IMG/M metagenome (GOLD analysis project Ga0190265, IMG submission 133135) | Populus adjacent soil microbial communities from riparian zone of Indian Creek, Utah, USA - 124 T | ecosystem: Environmental > Terrestrial > Soil > Riparian zone | place: USA: Utah | collected... | reverse complement strand
CGTGAACATGGACTTCCGCTACGGGTCGAGCTTCGCGGTCGACTCGCCGGATGCGTACGAGACGCTCCTGCTCGATGCGATGGTCGGTGACCCCAGCCTCTTCACTCGCGACGACGAAGTCGAGCGAGCGTGGGAGATCCTCGAGCCGATCCTCGATGCCTGGAGCAGCGGCGACGGCGGCCCGCTCCATTTCTACGGCGCCGGGACATGGGGGCCGCCGGCGGCCGACGAGCTGCTCGAGCGCGACGGCCGCGCCTGGCGAAAGCCGTGAGCCGGGCACGGCCGCCGGCGACGGAGGAGCAGGCGGTCCATCGGCGCCTGATGCGCTTCGGCGAGGCCGAGAGCCTCGCCACGCCACTCTGGGACGAGCAGAACACCAGCGTCCGATCGATCGCGGCGCACCTCGCGTCGCTCTGGGACACCCCCTCGGGCCAGGACCACGGCGGCGCCCCGCTCGTCACCGAGAAGGGTCTGCCCCACGCGCGCGCCTCGGTCCTCAACCTCATCGTGACCGTCGTCGACGCGCCGGCCGCGGATCGGGTGGTGCAGACCCTGGTCGGGCTCGGCGTTCGGCATCCGTCGCGAGCCATCGTGCTCGTGCCGCAGCACGGGTCGCCGGGCGAGCCGATCGATGCCCGCATCAGCACGCACTGCAACGAGTCGGTCGAGCGCGGGGACCAGATCTGCTACGAAGAGATCGTGCTCACCGTGCGGGGCGAGGCGGCGGGCCACCTATCCGGCATCGTTGCGCCGCTGCTCATCCACGACCTGCCGACGCACATCTGGTGGCCGGGAGACCCGCCCTTCACCGACCCGGTGTTCGACCAGCTCATCGAGATCGGAGATCGCGTGATCATCGACTCGTCGGACTTCGGCGACCTGCTGACCGGGCTGCGGCGAGCGGCGAACCTGCGGCGCCGGAGCGGGGTCGGCGACCTGGCCTGGGAGCGACTGGCCTGGTGGCAGGAGCTGACCGCCCAGTTCTTCGACGCGCCGCGCTTCCGCCGTTACCTGCCGAACCTGAGCCGGCTCAACATTCGATATGCGGTCCCGCCGGCAAGATCCGCTCGCCACGACGAGGACGACGAGGTCGCGCCCGGCGTGCGCGCGCCCATGGCGCAGGCGATCCTGTACGCGGGCTGGATCGCGACCCGGCTCGGCTGGCGCCGGCATCGGACGATCGAGCCGATGGTCGACGGCGGCTTCCGGCTCCGCCTCGAGGGCCGACACGAGATGATCGACGTTGGACTCCAGCCGGAGCCGACTGACGCGGTGCGGCCCGGCGAGCTGCTCTCCGTGCGTCTCCGCTCGCTGGGCGAGACCGGTGCGGCCGAGTTCATCATCGACCGCGTGGGCGACGACGCGATGGTGGCGACGAACGCCGATGGCATGACGGCGCTCCTGCGCCGCGTGACGATGCCGGCGCCCCGCGAGTCGGAGCTCCTCAGCTCGCAGCTCACGCTCGATGTCGCCGATCCGGTCTACGAGGACGCCATGCGCGCCGCGGCGATCCTCCTCGCATGCGCTCGGGAGCCCGTCGCGTGACGCGGTTCCGCATCCTGGCCGATCCCGCGTCGGTCGTCGAGGCAACGGCTGACCGGTTCGTCGATGCTGCGCGCTCGGCGATCGACGAGCGCGGCGTCTTCCGCGTCGCCCTCTCCGGCGGCGGGACGCCGAAGCAGGTCTACCCGCTGCTCCTCGAGCCGCGTCGGCGCGACGCGGTCGACTGGAGCGCGGTCGAGTTCTTCTGGGGAGACGAGCGGTCGGTGCCGCCCGATCATCCCGAGTCGAACTTCGGCATCGCGTATCAGATGCTGATCGCACACCTCCCGGACGTCCGACCCGATCGAATCCACCGCATGCCGGCCGAGGCGCCCGATCTCGAGACGGCGGCCCTCTCCTACGAGAGTGAGCTGCGACTCGCGTTCGGTGCGCGCGGCAGCGGACCGCCGGCGTTCGACCTCATCTGGCTGGGCATGGGCCCTGACGGGCACACCGCCAGCCTCTTTCCCGGTTCGACCGCGCTCGACGAGCACGAGCGCTGGGTCGTCGGCAACTGGGCGCCGTCCCAGGAGACCTGGCGTATGACGCTCACCTTCCCGGTCCTGGAAGCGGGCCGCGACGTCCTCTTCGTCGTCACCGGCGCCGACAAGGCGCCCGCGCTGCGCGGGATCCGCGAGGGCCCGTCCGCCCTGCCGGCCGCGCGGGTCGCCGGCGACCAGGTCGAGTGGATCGTCGACGCCGCCGCCGCGGGCGACGACCGGGCGGCCTGACCGGTGCCGCCGCTCGCCTGGCTCGCCATCGCGCTCCTGGCCGGCGGCGGCGCCTGCCTGGTGGCCTGGCCGGCCTGGCAGTCGTCGCGCGCAAGGGAGACGCGCGACACGAATGCCGAGCGCTACCTGGCCTGGCGCGGCCGTGCGGTGCGCGGCAGTCCGCAGTCGCGGGCGATGACCGCCGACGAGCGGCGGCGCCTCTACCTCGGCGCCGCGCTGGCCGTCCTCGCCGTGCTGGCGCTCGTCGCGTTCTTCGTCACGAGCTGAGCGGTGCGGGTCGAGCTGCTGTACGCCGATGGCGATCCCGCCGCGATGCCCGCGCGGCAGAACCTGGTCGAGGTCCTCACCGAGGACGCGTTCGAGACGCCGATCCAGATGATCGCCGTGGGGTCGCCGGATGACGCGGAGCTGCTCGGCATGCGCGGCTCGCCGATGATCCGGATCGACGGCGAAGACATCGTTCCCGGATGGGACGGACCGATCGGCCTCGCGTCGCGAGCGTACGACGGCGGGCCGATCCCCGCCAAGCAGACCATCCGGCGGGCCGTCGAACGGGCGCGCGGCTGGGGGCACGGGCGCGCGCCGCGACGTCGCGAGGACTGAGGCGGCGATGCTCGCCGCGGCGCTGCGCGCCCTCTTCCTCTGGCTCAGCAATCGGCGCTGGATGGCGCGCGTCGCGCTCGCCACCCCGCTCCTGCGTCGCATGCCACTGCGGTTCGTCGCCGGCACGACGCTCGACGCTGCGGTCGCCGCGGTCCGCGCGCTGAACGACACCGGCGCCAGCGCGACCCTCGACATCCTCGGCGAGAGCGTCGACGACCGCGCCTCGGCCGATCGTGCCGCGGCCGCGTACGTCGAGGCGATCGACCGCATCGCCGCCGAGGGACTGGACGCCAACGTCAGCATCAAGCTGACGCAGATGGGCCTCGACCTCGGCGTCGAGGAGTGCCTGGAGATCATCGAGCCCGTGGTCGAGACGGGCTCGCGGCACCGGATCTTCATCCGCATCGACATGGAGTCGTCGGCCTACACGAACGCGACGCTCGAGGTCGTGGGTCGCCTGCGGGCCGCCGGCCACGACGTCGGACCCGTCATCCAGTCGTATCTCCATCGGTCTCCGGCCGACGTTGATCGCCTCGCGGAGGAGCGCGTGCGCACCCGGATCTGCAAGGGTGCCTACGCCGAGGGCCCGGAGGTGGCCCACCAGGAGCGCGCCCCGGTGGGGGACGCCTTCGTGCGCCTGTGCGAGCGCCTCCTCGAGGCCGATGCGTATCCGGGCGTGGCGACCCACGACCCCGAGATGATCGAGCGGGTCGGCGACTTCGCCCGTGCCCGTGGGATCGGGCGTGATCGGTTCGAGTACCAGATGCTCTTTGGCGTTCGACGCGACCTCCAGCGCGATCTGCTCCAGAAGGGCCACCGGGTCCGCGTCTATGTCCCGTACGGGACGGAGTGGTATCCGTACTTCATGCGTCGCCTGGCGGAGCGGCCCGCGAACGTCCTCTTCGTCGTCCGCAGCATCTTCGGCGAGCGTTCCTGACCCGCCGGCGGCCGATGAGCGTCGGATCGGACGCGGGGGTAGACTTGGCCGTCACAAGCCCATGTCCGCCAGCAAACGGCCGAGTACCTCGAGCCTCCGCCGATATCTCACGTCTCGCCCGTACATCGCCGTCGCCGACATCCGGCGTCGATTCGGCCTCGAGCCCGATGCGATGAGCGTCGTCGCGCGCAACGGCACGACGGCCTACATCGGCCTGCCGGAGCGCGAGGCCGCAAAGCTGCAGGATCTCTGGCATCGCGAAGAGGTCGGGGTCGAGCTCTCGGTGGAGGTGCGCGCACCGGTGATCGTGGGCATCTATCCGATGCGGATCGCCCGGTTCGTGATCGACCAGACCGCGAACGGCGGCGGGAACGGCTACCACCCGGTCCACGACGTTGTCGTCGAGCCGCCGACCGGGACCGTGGCCGAGCACGAGGGCCACGCGTGAGGGTGGCCGCGGTCATCAGCGACCTCATGCTCTTCAGCCGTATCGACGCAGCCGCGACCGCCGCGGGGGCCACACTGGATCGCGTCGACACGCCGTCCGACCTGGCACCCCCGGCCGCGATCGACCTGGTGCTCGTCGACTGGTCTTCGCGCGAGGGCGGCTGGGGCGCGGATCTCGCACGGTGGTGCGCCGAAGCAACGGCAGCGCGCGCGCCGCGAGTCATCCTCTTCGGGCAGCACACCGACCTCGAGGCGCATGCAGCGGCCCGCGCCGCCGGCCTCGGTCCGATGTGGGCGCGCTCGCGCCTGCTCGGCGAGCTCGCCGCGCTCGTGGCGCCGGCCGGGTGAGCGCCCGACGTCCCGACTTCTTCATCGTCGGGGCTCCGAAGTCGGGCACGACGGCGATGTACGCCTACCTGCGCGCGCACCCCGAGCTGTTCATGCCCGAGCGCAAGGAGCTGCGCTTCTTCGGCAGCGACCTGGAGATCCGCGACCGGCATCGGCTGAGCACCGAGGAGTACCTGGCCCATTTCGCCGGCAGCGACGACGCGCGTCGCATCGGGACCGCCTACGTCTGGTACCTCTACTCACGCGATGCGGCGCGGGAGATCGCGGAGTTCTCCCCGGAGGCGCAGATCATCGCGATGCTGCGCAACCCGATCGACATGCTCCACGCGCTCCACGGCGAGCATCTCTCGAACGGGAACGAGGAGATCGCCGACTTCACCGCGGCGCTCGACGCCGAGCCATATCGGCGCGAGGGTCGCCGCATCCCGCCGCACGCCCACCTGCCGCAGGGGCTCTGGTACTCCACCGTTCCGCGCTACACCGAGCAGCTCCAGCGCTACGTCGACGCGTTCGGGCGCGAGCGCCTCCACGTCATCCTCTACGACGACTTCGCCGCCGATACGCCGGCCGCGTACGAGGGCGTGCTCCGGTTCCTGGGCGTCAACGACGACGCGCGGCCCGCCTCGTTCGAGGTGGTCAACGCGAGCAAACGGACCCGGAGCGAGCGCCTCCGCCACTTCCTCTCGCGGCCGCCGGAGCTTCCGCGCCGCATCATTCGCCACGCGATGCCGCGCGGGGTGCGACGGGCGCTCTACGAGCGCGCGCAGCGCATGAACGTCGCCACGAAGTCACGGACGCCGATTCCGGCCGCCACCCGAGAGCGCCTGCGCGACGCGTTCGTCGACGAGACCGAGCGCCTCTCGGCATTCCTCGGCCGTGACGTGACGCACTGGACCGCGGGCATCACCTCCGCCTCCGACGGGTAGCGCACGGCCTCAGGCCGCGGCGTCGAGAACGCGCTCGCAGACCTCCAGCAGCTCCAGCGCGGCCCGATCCGCGGGTGCCTCGATCGTGCATCCCGCTCGCCGGGCGTGGCCGCCGCCCCCGAAGGCGCCGGCGATGTGCGTGGCGTCCACCGCCTCGCTGACGCGAAGGCTCACCCGGGTGGCGTTCGGCCCGGTCTCGCGCAGCAGGATCGAAATGTCGGCGCCCTTCGCCTTGGCGATGAACTCGGCGAGGCCATCGGCGTCGTGGTTCTCGGTGCCCGTCGCGTCGAGCATCTCCTGGGTCAGGGTGGTGTACACGATCTGGCCGTCGCGACGCTGCCCCATCGTGTTCAGCATGCGGCCCCAGAGCGCGAGGGTGGCGTAGGGAAGCTCGGCGAGGACGCGCCGATGGATGAGCGCGATCGGAGCGCCGGCGTCGACGAGGTCGGCGGCGATGCGCAGCGTCTCGCCGGTGGTGCTCGGATCGGAGAACCCCTGGCTGTCGCGCACGATCCCGGTCAGCAGCGCGGTCGCGATCTCCGTGTCGAGCTCGACGCCGACCCGGGGCAGCGCCGCGCCGATCACCTGGCAGGTGGCCGCGGCCGCGGGATCGACGAGATTCACCTGGCCGAACCCGGAGTTCGTGACGTGGTGATCCACGTTGACGAGACGGGCACGGTCGAACCAGCCGGCATGCTCCACCCGGATGCGTCCCACACGCTCGAGGGTGGCGGCGTCACAGACCACGGCGAGATCGGGCTCGAGCCGGGGAGCCTGCCGGACGGCATCGATCAGCGGCAGGAAGTCGAACGCGGGCGCCGGCGCATCGACGCTGACGATCTCCCACTCCTTGCCGAGCCGCTGCGCGATGAGCGCCACGGCGACCGCCCCGCCGATCGTGTCGGCATCGGGGTTCTCGTGGCACAGCGCCGTGATCCGCTGCGCGCCGCGCAGCGCATCGGCGAAGGCACGCTGGTCGGCCTCCATCTCGTTCGTGATCGTCACTGGCTCCCTCCGCTATCCTTCCGCCGGCGCGCCGGCAGGTTGCCACACCGCGCCATCAGCGACGGATTCTAGCCGCCCGGGGAGAAACCATGAGCATCGAGGCATGGCTGACGCTTGCGACGCTGGTCGTGCTGGTCGCCGTCCTCGCCCGGGAGGCTGCGCCGCCGGCCAGCGCCGTGCTCGTCACCACGATCTTCCTGCTCCTCGTCGGGATCATCAACGCCGACCAGGCGTTCTCGGGGTTCAGCAACGAGGCTCCGATCGTGGTCGCAGCCCTGCTCGTCTTTGCGCGCGCCGCGGACATCTCGGGACTGCTCCAGCCGATCATCGACCGCTTCATCGGCCGCGGCCCCGCCCCTCGCGGCCTGCTCGCCCGAATCCTCTTTCCGCTCACCCTCGCCTCAGGGTTCCTGAACAACACGACGCTGGTGGCGATGTCGATCCCGGCCATCGTCGACCTCTGCAACCGCAAGGGCCTCTCCCCGTCGCGCTTCCTGATGCCGATCTCCTACGCCGCGGTCCTCGGCGGCGTGATCACCACCGTCGGGACGTCCACGAACCTCACCGTCTCCGGCCTCCTGAGAGAGGCGAACTTCGAGCCGCTCGGCCTGTTCGAGCTGACGCCGGTGGGCCTGCCGATCGCGCTCGTCGGCACGCTCGTGCTCGTCCTCGTCGCCGGACGGCTGCTTCCCGACCGGGGGAGGGGTCCGTCCGACACGCCGCGGGAGCGAGACTTCTCGGTCAGCATGCTCGTCCAGCGCGACGGCCCGCTCGTCGGCCTCTCCGTCGAGCACGCCGGCCTGCGACAGCTCGAGGGCGTCTATCTCGTCGCGATCGAGCGCGACGGTGAGCGGATCGCGCCGGTCGGCCCGGAGACCGAGCTCCACGCCCGAGACGTGCTCACCTTCGTCGGGCGGGTCGACCAGGTCGTCGATCTGCAGCGCACGCGGGGACTGCAGTCCACCCAGCGGAGGCAGATCAAGCAGCTGACCGGCGACCGGCACACCTTCAACGAGGTCGTGCTGGGCGAGGGATTCTCGGGCCTGACGCTTCGGGAGCTCTCGTTCCGGGCGCGATACGGCGCCGCCGTCCTCGCCATCCATCGCGCCGGCCATCGCGTCGAGGGGAAGCTCGGCGAGCTGCCGCTGCGATTGGGCGACACGCTGCTCATCCTCGCCGGCGCCGACTTCCGCGAACAATATCGCGATTCGGCGGATTTCCTCGTCATCGCCCCGCTGAGCGGCATCTCGCCGACACAGCCGCGAAAGGCGAAGCGCGTCGGCCTGCTCGGGATCGGCTTCGTGGTCCTCACCGGCCTCGAGATCTTGCCGATCCTCCAGGCATCATTGCTCGTCGCGCTGCTCCTGATAGCGACGCGGGCGCTCACCGTCCGCCAGGCGCGCGAGGCCGTCGACCTCAACATCGTCATCCTCATCGCCGCCAGCTTCGGCCTCGGCGCGGCGGTGGACGGCACAGGGCTGGGGCAGGCGATCGCCGATGTGCTGCTGGCGATCTTCCTGCCGTTCGGCCTCGTCGGCGCCCTGGCCGGCGTCCTCCTGGCGACGATGATCCTGACCGAGATGATCAGCAACAACGCCGCGGCGGTGCTCCTCTTCCCGGTCGCCGTTGCCACGGCTGCGGCCACGGGGACGGATCCTCGTCCGTTCGTGGTGGCCGTCGCGCTCGGCGCGAGCCTCTCGTTCCTGACGCCGCTCGGATACCAGACCAATCTCATGGTCTATGGCATCGGCAACTATCGATTCGGCGACTTCACGCGCCTCGGCCTGCCCCTGAACATCGTGTCGGTGGCTCTCAGCCTGGCGTTGATCCCGATCTTCTTCCCATTCTGAGCGCCCTCCGACGAAAAGCCGTCGCCGGCCGGTATTTGGCCGGGCCTGTTGCGGAGTTGCACCAGTACGTGTCGTAACCCCTTGAATTAGTACTTCCGTTCGGTCAGGATACGCCTCGTCATTATCTGTCGCTTACCAATGGCTTATTGGAGCGGCTCACGCCCAGCGGGGTTGCGGTTTGCCCTTCCGCAGCCACAAGTAGATACGGGGGAAGTAGATGCTGTCACTCCGGCGTGCGCGCCTCGCGCCGTCAGCCCCTGTGCCGATCGCACAGTCGTCAGACGCCTATGCCCAGGCGCCGGCGCTCGCATCGGTCACAAAGCGCGGCCTCGATATCAGCCTTGCCATCGTGCTCCTCGTGCTGACGAGCCCGATCTGGCTGGTCGCCGCGATCCTGGTGAAGGCCACCTCGCCGGGACCCATCTTTTTCCGCCAGGAGCGGATCGGCGCCGGAGGGGTTCCCTTCATGTGCCTGAAGTTCCGGACGATGCACCACGGCGTCAGCGACGAGGCCCACCGCGAGCTCGTCACGCGGATGCTCGCCAACCGCGAGCGATCGACGGACGGGAACGGCGAGCCGTACAAGGTCAACGGCGACAGCCGGGTCATCCCGGTTGGCCGCTGGATGCGCCGGACGTCGCTTGATGAGCTGCCGCAGCTCATCAACGTCCTCCTCGGCCAGATGTCGATCGTCGGGCCGCGACCTCCACTTCGATACGAGGTCGAGAGCTACGAGGACTGGCAGCAGGAGCGGCTGGCGGTTCGCCCGGGGATCACCGGCCTGTGGCAGGTGTCCGGGAGAAACAACCTGACCTATCACGAGATGTGCTCACTCGACATCGAGTACATCCGCAGCTGGAGCGTCGCCACCGACCTGCTGATCATGCTCAGCACGCCGTGGGTGATGTTCATCGATCGAGGGGGGGCTTCATGAGTCGCACGGATCGCCAGGTCGGCGTCGGTGTCATCGGATGCGGATATTGGGGTCCGAACCTCGTCCGCAACTTCGCACGGCATGATCACTCGCGCGTCGTGGCGCTGTGCGACGCGCAGCTCGAGCGCGCGGAGCGCGTGGCGTCATGGTCCGCGGTGGACAGCGTCACGAACGACGCCTCGGAGCTGATCGCGAATCCCGCGGTCGACCTGGTGGTCGTGGCCACCCCGTCGCGCACCCACTACCCGCTCGCCAAGGCGGCAATCGAGGCCGGCAAGCACGTCCTGATCATGAAGCCGATGACGACGCGGGTCGATCACGCGGAGGAGCTCGTCGCGCTCGCCGCGCGCGAGGGCGTGCTGCTCGCCGTCGACCACACCTTCGTCTATACCGGCGCGGTCCGGAAGATGCGCGAGCTGGTCGAGAGCGGCGAGCTCGGCGACATCTTCTACCTCGACAGCGTGCGCATCAACCTCGGCCTCTTCCAGTCCGACGTCAACGTCATCTGGGACCTCGCGCCGCACGACGTCAGCATCATCGACTACGTGCTCGGCGGGCTGGAGCCCACCGAGGTCTCGGCCATCGGCGCGGCGCACGCGGGAAGCCGGCACGAGAACATCGCCTACCTCACGATGCGCTACGGCCCCGACGTCCTCGCCCACGTCCACGTGAACTGGTTGGCCCCGGCGAAGATCCGCAGGACGATCGTCGGCGGCTCGCGCCAGATGCTGGTGTACGACGACACGTCGCCATCCGAGAAGCTGCTCGTCTACGATCGCGGCGTCACGATCTCGCCGTGGGACGATCCGGAGGCGATCTACAACCAGCTCGTGAGCTATCGGTCGGGCGACATGCACGCGCCCCGGCTCGACGATCGCGAGGCGCTGGCGGTCGAGGCCGATGAGCTCATCGGCGCGATCCTCAACGGCGGCAGCGTCGTCGCCGACGGGGCGTCGGGGCTGCGCACGGTGCGCATCCTCGAGGCCGCCGAGCGCTCGGTCCGCGACGCGGGCCGCCCGACGACGCTCGCCTCGCCGCGCGAGCGCGCTCCGCATCTCACCTCGATCCCCATCGTCCCCGGCGCGGACGTGCCCGAAGGCACGGTCAGCGTGCAGCGCTCGGCCTGAGCCTGATGACCGGGGGGGCGCGCTTCGCGGCTCTGCGCTGTACGATGTGCGGCCGATTGCAGATGCGGAGCTGACGGGATGGAACTTCGAATTCTCCTGCGCGCCTTGGTCAGGCGGTGGTGGCTCGTGGTGCCCGTCTTCCTGATCACGTTCGGGTCCGCACTCGTCTTCACCGTCGCACAGCGGCCGGTCTACGCATCGTCCTCGACCCTGCTCGTCGCGCCTTCGGGAGCATTCGACGACGTCCTGTCGGCGATGGCCACGCTGAGCCGGCAGCCGGAGATCGCCGAGACGTATGCACAGATTGCGAACAGCCGGACCATCCGTCGCACGGCCGCCGACGATCTCGACATCAGCCCCAGCCAGCAGCAGCAGATGCAGCTCGAGAGCAAGCTCATCCCCGGAGCGAACATCCTCGAGCTCACGGTGCGGTCGCCCGATGCCGAGCTGGCGCGGACCTACAACGACGCGGTGGCGGCGGCGCTGGTCGCCTACACCTCCGACGTGTCCGAGACCTTCGAGCTCGTGACGCTTGATCCGGCGAACGCGACGACCACGCCGGTCTCGCCGAACGTCCCGGTCAGTATCGTACTCGGGCTCGGCGTGGCGACCGTGCTCGCGCTCGGCCTCGGGATTTCGGCCGATCTGATCCAGCCAGCGCGGCGCGTGCGCGCCAACCTCGAGATGCTCGACCGCGAGTCGATCGCCTACAGCGAGCCGTTCTTCATGCTCCGGCTTCGACAGGAGATGAGCCGAGCCGGGCGGTCTGGATCGCAGCTCGTCGTCGCCCTCATCAACATGAACCACGGCGGCGTGCTCGGCGACGTGTCCCCGAACGCGCGGCGCGAGGCGCTGCGCCGCCTCGCAGGGATGCTCGATTCGCACCTGCGTATCGAGGATATCAACGCCAGGATCGGCCCCGACATCTTCGCCCTCCTCCTGCCCGACACCACGGAGCGCGAGGCGGTCGGCATGATCGAGGCCCTGCGTCGTAGGATGGCGGTGCCGACCGTCGGCGTCGAGGACCATGGCGACCAGATCCACGTCCAGCCCGCGGCGGGCCTCGTCGAGTTTCGGGGGGAGTCGACGAGCGCCGAAGAACTGCTCGAGCAGGCGCGCAGCGCGCTTCGCGACGCTGAGACCATCCCGGTCGGTAAGACGCAGGCCTTCTCGACCCTCCGACCTGCTTGAGCGGGGGACCGATGGCGCACGACGACCTGCTGGTCGCCGCGAAGGGCGGCGGCGCGGTGTTTGCCGGCCGGCTCTTCGCCTGGGGAAGCCGGTTTGTGCTCGCGATCCTGCTGGCACGTGTCCTCGGTGCGGATGACTACGGCCTGTACACCCTCGCCCTAACGATCGCCACCGTCGGGTCCAGCTTCGCGATCCTCGGCCTCGATTCGGCCCTTGTGCGTTTCGGCGCCGTGTTCGCCGGCCGCGGCGACCGGGCCGGCCTGCGCGGCACGATCCGCATCGGCGTCCTCGTCCCTGCGGCGATCAGCGTCGGAATGGGGATCGCCTTCGTCGTCGCCTCGGACTGGATCGCCACCACGATCGTCGGACAGCCGGCGGTGGCGCCTCTGCTCCGGGTCGTCGGTGTGCTCGTCCCCGCCCTCGTCCTGAATCAGCAGCTTGCTGCGACGCTCCAGGGGATGCGGCGAAT